>Ga0306920_100004054_pt1 | contig 18724 bp, 10 predicted proteins | sample flu12Cox44000170_FD_204666 | JGI IMG/M metagenome (GOLD analysis project Ga0306920, IMG submission 204666) | Lab enrichment of tropical soil microbial communities from Luquillo Experimental Forest, Puerto Rico - flux4day.12C.oxic.44.000.170 (v2)... | ecosystem: Environmental > Terrestrial >... | reverse complement strand
GGTGCGCAGCTCCTGCCCCATGGCCGCGTCCCACACCTTCACCGTCTTGTCATAACTGGCCGAGGCCAGCCGGGCGCCGTCCGGACTGAAGGCCACGCCAGAGACGTCAAGGGTGTGCCCCTTCAAGGTGCGCAGATCGCCCTGGCAGAGCCTTTGTTGGTAGTGCCATTCCCAGCCGCGCCGGTCGGGCTTGCCGGGCGCAGGTAGCTGAGCCTCGAGCAGGGACAGCACTTGGCCGATTTGGCTCGCCTCCCAGGCCCGCTGGGCGAGGTTCATGTCGAGAGCGTAGCGCAGGCGCTGCGAGGTCTCCTCTTCGGCGGCTTTCTGAGCCGCCAATTCCAGGACTTTTTCTTGCACCTCCTTGGCGGCCCTGTCGGCGTCTTCGCGGAGCCCCCTTTCTGTTTGGGCGCGAGCGCGTTCCTCGTTGGCGTACCAAACCCCGCCGACCGCGCCGCCGATCAGCACGAGCACGACGAAGGCCGCCAGGACGGCCGCCGCCGGCCGGCGCCGCACCCACTTGAGGATTCGTTCCACGGCGCTGACCGGCCGCGCCCGGATCGGCTCCCCTTGCAAATACCGCCTCAAGTCGTCCGCCAACTCCCGCGCCGTCGCGTAGCGCCGGCCGGGCAGCTTGGCCATCGCCTTCAGGCAGATCGTCTCCAGGTCGCGTGGGATCTTGTCATTGAGCTTGCGCGGCGGCCGCGGCTCCTCGCGCAGCACCTGGTGCAGAATCATGGCCCGCGAACCCCGGAACGGTAACTCGCCCGCCAGCAACTGGTAGAAAATCACCCCCAGGCTGTACACGTCGCTGCGCCGGTCCGCCTCATGGCTCCGCCCCGCCGCCTGCTCCGGACTCATGTACGCCGGCGTCCCCAGGATGTGCCCATCCACGGTCATCGTGACCTCTGCCTCCTCGCGCAAGGCCAGCCCGAAGTCCATCACCACCGGCCGGCCCAATCCGGGGCTTGACACCCCCGGCTCGCCAGGCAGGCCATAATCGATCATGATGTTGGCCGGCTTCAAATCCCGGTGCACCAGCCCCATCTGGTGGGCGTAATCCACCGCCTCGGCCACATTGGCGATCAGGCCTGCCGCCTCCTGGAAGCTCAGCCGCCGCGCCTCCAGCACGTCCTTCAGCGTCACTCCCGCGATGAAGTCGGAGATAATGGTGGGCAGCCCGTCCAGCATCTGGACCTCGTGGACGGTCACAATCCCGGGGTGCCTAAGCTGTGCCACCGCCCGCGCCTCGCGGTGGAAGCGCTCCAGCTCCACCTCCGACGTCAAGAGCCCGGTATGCGGGATCTTGAGAGCCACCACCCGGTCCAGCTCCGTATCCCGCGCCCGCCACACGGCCCCGAAGGCCCCCAGACCCACCCGCTCCAGAAGCTCGAACTTGCCCAGGGGACGCATGCCTGCGGTGGTTGAAGTCTCGTGCGCATCGCGGAGGCGAAAGGAACTGCCGCAACCAGGACAGAGGACTTCTTCGGACTGGTCATCACTCAGTTGAATCGGATTGTGGCAGGTCGGGCAGCGCACGCGGCGGACATTGCTATCCGCCTCCGGGCGGGCACTCTGCGTACCATCGACGGTGGCGTCGGCTGGCGAATTTCGGAGATCGTCATCGGATAATGGTGGCTGGGTCATCAGTGCGATTATCGCATAACCAGCCCAGGAAGCAAGAGGCGCGAGGACGGGGAAAACAAACCACGCGGGACACGTGGGCGAATTAGATTCAAATCGGCAGGGGCTTTTTGATCGTTGGGCTGGGCGGACATTGACCTGGCATGCCGATTCAGGCCGGAATAGAATGCGTGCGCTTTGTCGGTAGCATACTCTTTAAATGACCGACATGCTCCTCATACTACGCGCGAGGCACCGATGACGAGAAATTTTTCCCAGGTCGGGAAGTATCCGTGGAGGCCCATCGCTCTGATTCGCCATCTGTGGGGACAGGTGAAGCTGTCTGCAAAGTGGCTGCGCAGGGGTTTTCCGCTTCGGCCGGCCGACTGGGAGAGTGCCGGGATGGACGGGGCGCACCCGCAGCAAGCCGATGCTTACGCGCAGTGGTATCATTCATCGCTCCGCTCGACGACGCAGATGGTCGCCGAGTTTCCCGGCGTCGTGCTGATGATGGCGGCACTGTTCATCATGCTCACGGGCGGCCTTGGGACAGCCGGCTTCGGTATTCCCGCGCTGTTCTTTCCGGATAAGCCGACCATGGTTCCGGCACTGGCATGGTCGTGGCTCCTGGATCAGCTCTTCACCGGCATGATCTCGGGCTGGCTGCTGTTCCAGCTCTGTTTCGCGGGTTACCTTTTGAGCAGCCGGGAATGGTTGAAGTGGCGTGGACCGCTGAGCCATGCGGAAGTCGATGATCCGGGTGAGCCCCATCGGGTCAATCAGTACCTGAGCGCGACCTGGAGCGTGGTGCTGCTGGCGCTGGTGGTCACTTTGCTGGCCGGCGCGGCCAGCGCGAGGGACTGGTTCGCCTGGACGCGCCGGGGCATCTTCCTCGCGGGTGCCTACTGCGGCGGTGTGGCCAGCTGGCGGCTGTTGCTCTTCTTGATGCAATGGCAGCGCGGCAAGGGCGGGCCTTTCGCCTGGCTGAGGCGCTGGTGCATCGGCTTGACCCTGAGCTACCGGCGCCTGCGCGAAGCGCGCCCGCTGCATCCTGATGTCGAGTCCGCGCATGCGATCGGCACTTTGCTTGTGGCCGGGCTGATGCTGTGCTGGGTGATCGGCTTCGTATGGCCGGATGCGTTTGCGCGGCTGCCCACCGCCGCGTTTCTTTGTCTGTTCCTGGGCTTGATAGCCGCGGTGTACGCTTTTTTTCAGTTCCACGGCTTCTCATCCACTCTGGCCAAACCGCTGTTGGTTGTCGTGGCCCTGTGGACATTCAAGGCGCTCGCCGGTTGGCCTGTGGAGCATGCATACGAATCGCTGCGCTACGACAGGCTGCTTTCATGCGAGGAGATCGAAGAGAATGTCGATAGGGCGCGGGCCTCATGCGAGGGACTGAAAGCGGAGGAGGTTTTGGGCGCCTGGCGTGCTTATCTCGGTGAAAGTCGCGGCACGCGGCCGCGGTTGGTGGTCGTAAGCACGAGCGGGGGCGCCATCCGCTCGGCGACATGGACGACGCGCGTGTTCGTCGAGGTGGACCGCAACATGCCCAACTTTCACCGCCACGTGCGGCTCATCACCGGTGCTTCGGGGGGCATGCTCGGCGCTGCGTATTGTGTCGCGGAGCTTGCCGATGTCGCGGAGGGCCTGGCTGCTCCCATCGCCGATCGCGGCGATGAGCTGTTCGAGTGCATCGCCACGGATTGCTTGCAGGATACTGCGCGCTGGTACATCCTGCGCGATGTGCCGCAAATCGTGCTGCGGCCGGTGCTGGGGCGCGTGCCGTATTTCAATCGCGACCGGGGCATGGCGCTGGAGAGCCGCTGGCGGGCGAGCACCAACGGCAAGCTGGGTTACACGTTCGGCCGGCTACGGCCACTGGAAGCGCAGGGACGCATCCCGTCGCTGGTTTTCAGTCCGATGATTGTCGAGGATGGTCGGCGCCTACTGTTGAGCAACCTCGATCTGTCCGATCTCGCCGCGGTACAAGTGTATTCGGGGCTGCCGTCGTCGTTGACGGCGTGGGAATTCGCCGCGTGTTTTCCGAAGCAGCTTTGCGACGTCCAGCTCTCCGCCGCCGCACGGATGAGTGCGAGTTTTCCCTTCGTGACTCCTGCCGGTCAAATGCCGTCGAATCCACCGGTGCGCGTCGTGGACGCCACGTATTACGACAATTATGGCGTCGGCGTGGCGACGTCGTGGCTGTGGAAAAATCTCGATCGGCTGAAAGATGTCGAGGTGATTCTCGTGCAGATCCGCGGCACGCTCGAGACCGATGCGCGCAGCAGCCGGGCCGACGCCTTGAAGCTCCACAAGGGGCTGACGTTCAAGGGGGTGACGACGCCCGTCGAAGGCTTTGTGACCGCGAACCTTACCGTTGCGGCCTATAACAACGACGAACGGCTGGCAAGCCTGCGCGAGCAAATGCAGGAACGCGGCATCCCGTTGCACGTCATTACGTTTGACTTCCCCGGCCCTGCCACGCTGAGTTGGCACCTGACCGTGGCGGAAAAGGAAGCGCTCCGCGCGGGGTTCGGGGAGCCGGATGAATCGTATGTGCAAAGTTTTCCGGACTATCAACAGCCGTGGGTTCGCGAGACGTTTCACCGGAATGCAGCGCAGATGGAGACCTTAAGGAGGCTGATGCGCTGAGCGCGCCGGGGACAAGCTTTCACGGCTGGGTGTAGGGAGCTGGGTTCCTCGCTGAGTGGGAATTGATCGTGTGCGGCAGGTCTTGTATTTTATTACAAGAGTCGCGGAGACATGTTCATGGGCCCAGTGGCTTTTATCTGGGATCTGCAAGAAACGATGAGCGAGAACAAAAACAAACGAGAGAAGGTTCGTCCCAAAGTCCAGTGGACCGCTGAAGACCGGGCCCGGCACCGAGCGATCCGAGACATGTTCCGAAACTGGCATCCCTCCCCCGAAGAGTTAATTGCCAGCGGCGAGGGTGCGAACTTCCACCTCCGGGCGGAATACCGCGAGTTGCGGCCGTTCCTTGAGCACATAAAGGGGGCCCGCGAGGCTGCAGGACTCACCCTGGCCGAGGTGTCCCGGCGCTCGGGCATCGACCAACCGGCGCTTTCTCGCCTGGAAACCGGGCACAACAAGAACCCAACGTTGGACACACTCTGGCGTTATGCGGCGGCAGTCGGTCAGCGCCTGGTCCTGACTACCGAAGCCATCCGCGACACGCGGCCGGCACCGAGCAAAACAAAGCGGGTGCGAGCGGCACGAGAGAGGTAGGCGTCCGCGGCGCCAGAGCGAGGGCGCTGTGCACCTCCGTCGCTGCGGTCAGGACTGTGCAAAAAATACCATTGTGAGTGGGACCTAATCTTCATCTTGCTCTTAATCCTCTTCGTACTTTTGGTCTTCATTGTAATCTTTCTCTTCTTCTATCGTGTTGAGCGAGAAGTCTCAAAAAATTTGCAATAATTCGGGAGGAGTCGGCCCGGACGGGGGCATATATAGATAGTTGGGACGTCAGCACGGGGCGGAGGAACATGGCGAAGGCAGGAGCGAAGTCAGTGGAAGCCGCGCCAGGCGACCAGCCGGCGGACGACGTTCTATTGGAGCGGTTCACGGCCAACCGGGAGCAGGCGGCGTTTGCAGCGCTGGTAGAGCGGCATGGCCCGCTGGTGCTGGGCGTCTGCCGGCGCGTGCTGCAACATGAGCAAGACGCCGAGGACGCCTTCCAGGCGGTCTTCTGCGTGCTGGCGCGCAAGGCCGGCACAATCCGGCGGGGCATCCCGGTCGGCGGCTGGCTGTATGCCGTGGCCTCGCGCATTGCCCGGAAGGCGAAAGCCGTTCAAGTACGACGCCGTATGCGTGAGCGCGAGCTGCCTGATGTCCCGGCCCCGGACAACCCGCCCGAGTGGGTGTGGCGCGATTTGTGGCCGATCCTCGACGAGGAGGTGAATCGCCTCCCCGAGCGGTACCGGCAGCCGTTCGTTCTGTGTGAACTGGAGGGCAAGGGCAACCAAGAGGCGGCGGCAGAGCTTCACTGTCCCGTGGGAACGGTGTCGTCGCGATTGACGAGAGCGCGGGAGCGGCTGCGCGCGCGGCTGGCGCGGCGCGGGCTCGCCCTGTCGGCCGGCACCCTGGCGGCGCTGGGGACCAAAATATCCGCCGCGGCCGTGCCGAGCGGGTTGACGCGGGTAGCTGTCCAAACCGGTCTCGGTTACTCGGCGGGCCGGCACGTGGCGGAGCGCGCGGCCGAGCTTGCCGACAGCTTCCTGAAAGCCCGGGCGTTGACCCGATTGGCCGTGACCGGCGCGGCGATATTGGGGGTGGTCCTCGCCCTCGCGTTGGTCTTCCTGCTGACCCGCACCGGACCCGGCGGCGGGCCGGCGCCGGTGGCCGGACCGCCCGCCGCGCCTGCGGGCGATCCAGAAAAACTCCAGGGGAACTGGCAAGTGACGGCCGTGGAGATGGGCGGCGATGCCCTACCCCACGCGGGCATGCGCTTAACCTTCACCGCCGACAAAATGACCATGTTGTCTGGAGCGAACTTCCTTATGACGCCGCCCATGCCCTACGTCCTGGACTCCAATCAGGCGCCCAAGACCATTGACGTCCACTCCGCCAATGGGGGCGTTTGGCGCGGGATCTACGAACTCGATGGGGATTCCCTGAAGCTATGCTTAAACGAGAACCCGGCAATGGGTGATCGACCCTCGAGTTTCCGGGCGGAACCAGGCGCTCCGGGCGTGTACCTGTACATCTTGCGCCGTGAGCCGGCGCCCTAAAGTCAGCGTGCGCCATTCGGTAGCAAAACAAAGGAGTAGGAGCAAGATTAAGAGGAAGACTATGAAGAGGATTAAGAGCAAGAGAAAGATTAAGATTAGGACTGTGTGTTCTTCAAGACGAAGATCCAACTCTTGCTCGTTCTCTTGCTCCTAGTCTTCTTCATAATCTTAATCCTCATCTTAATCTTTCTCTACTTCGCCGCTGCAAGATTGCGCACGCTGATTTATAGTGCACCCTTGCACTCGTTTTTTGGTAATTACGAGGTTTCTTTTCAACCAGGGAGGTAACCAATGTTTCGTCTCATGTGGCAAAAGATGAGCCGGAGTCACGGCCTGGCGCGCGGCTTCAACCGCCGTCTGCGGAGGGCTCGCCGGCCGTTCATCGAATCATTAGAGGATAGAACGGTTCCATCGACATTTACGGTCGTAAACCTCGATGACGCCGGCAACGGTTCCGGTCTCATGGGCGATTTGCGCTATGCTATTAACACGGCCAACAATAACCTCGACCTGAGCAATCGGATCGTGTTCCGGCCCGACCTGGCGGGGACGATCACGCTCACGCACGGGCCGCTCGCCATCACCAAGAACCTGGAAATCGACGGGCCCGGGCAAGACATGCTCACGGTCAGCGGGAATCACCAGAGCGGCGTGTTCAACATTACCGCGGACCCCCGCGCCCAGGACGTTCGCTTCTTTGACCTGACCGTTGCCGATGGAGCGGGAATCATCAATCCCTCCACCGGCGTGCCGGAAGGCGGCGGCATTCGGAACGCGCATGCCGCCCTGACCCTGACGCGCGTCACCGTGACGGGAAATACGGTCTCCGGCAACGGCAATGCGTTTGGCGGGGGGATCTACAACGCGACTGGCACCCTGACGCTCAATGCTTCCTCCGTGACCAATAACCACGAGGTGACACACAATGTGCCGTTTTTTGGTAGTGGCGGCGGCATTTACAGCATCGGGCACGGGGCCGACGTGACACTCACCGATAGCCTCGTCGATGGCAACGTTGGCGATAGCGAGGCCGCGATTGATTGCCAGGGGTCTACTCTCACCTTGCTGCGGTCCACGATCTCTAACAATGCGGTCGGCAATCCCGCCACGATCGGCGCCTTGAGTGCCTTCTTTGCCAATACCTTGGTCATGACCGACTCCACGATGACGAACAATTCTGCCCCCAGGGGATCTACCGCCTTCGTCGGCACAGCCACCGTCACCGACTCGCAGATCACCAATAATGCTGGTACGGGGATCGCCGTCAGCGGGAGTGGTGCCATGCACTTATTTACGGGAAGCACCATCTCGGGAAACACCGCCACGGGTCGGGGTGGTGGCATCGTTTCCGAGGGCGATACGGAGATCACCAACTGCACGATCTCCGGCAACTACGCGGCGGGCGGAGGCGGGGGCATCTTTTATTTCAGCGGGTTTCTGGAGGTGACCAGTTCCACCATCACCGGCAACGTGGCGGACGCGCTGAGTTTCGCCCAGGGGGGCGGCGGCCTCCTGGTCGGCGCCACCAGCGACCCGCGCGTGCTCCTGCGCAACACCATCGTGGCGGGCAACGCCTCGGCGACCACCGGGCCGGACGTGCGGGGCGATGTCTTCTCCTTCGGCTATAACCTGATCGGCCAGAAGGATGACAGCACCGGCTGGCGGGGCACGGACCTGACCGGTACCTCGGCCAATCCGATTGACCCCAACCTGGGATCGCTCCAGGACAACGGCGGCCCGACCCCGACCAAGGCGATCCTGGCGGGCAGCCCCGCGATCAATGCCGGGGACCCGAACCTCTCCGGAACGCTGGACCAGCGGGGTGCCCACCGCTACGTCCTGTTCCCCACCATCGGCGCCGTGGGCGTGGTTCCGGCGAGCCACTTCCGCGTGGGCGCCCCGGCGGAGGTCGTGGCGGGACAACCTTTCACGTTCACGGTCGCGGCGGTCGACGACCAGGGCTTCCTGGCCACCAGCTACAGCGGCCAGATCCACTTCTCCAGCACCGACGTGGAGGCCCAGTTGCCGGACGACTACACCTTCCAGCCGGTGGACGGCGGGATCCAAACCTTCACGGCAACCCTGTCCACGCCGGGATCGCAAATCGTGCTGGTCTACGACACGGCCTTCACGAGGGCTACGGGCACGGCCACGTTCACCGTCGATGACTCGGCGGGCCCAGCGCCGTCCCGATCCGCCGGTCGCGACCTGGCGGTCGCACTGGCCGTCGCGCTGAACGATTTCGACCAGGCGCTTGCCGTTCGAGCGGCGGTCACCGCCGATCGCATCAGTGCAGTGCGAATGCCTGCAAGACGGGCATCGGAGTCACCGGAATTGGCGGACGTGACGGTCCGCAGCGAGCTCGCCCACTCCCTCGACACCGGCTTGTTGGCGGACCATGGTTGGTAGAAAGCGAGTACACGATCGACCGCCAACGGATCGTAGCACACGGCATCGACAGCGGCGGGAAGAGGGCATTGCGGTTCGGCGTCGACGACCGCGACCTGTTCCGGGCAGGTGCGGTTTGACCTACCCGCAGGCGGCGGTCTCTTCAATGATGCCGCCACCTTGATCCTCGAGCGCACCAGGTTTGCCCGAAACATGGTTCCCTTCAAGAGCTTTGGCTCGGGTGGGGGCGGCGCCCTCTTCAACTGGCACGGGATGGTCACTACCGCCAACCAGGCGGGAGAAGCGAACGCGCAATCTGGGCTCCATAAGCATCCATGAACTGTCCGGAAGGGCCAACGCCAGAAGGTCCCATGATGAGTGGGACCTTCTAGTTGGTTGCATGCGTTTCGGACGCTTTGATTTGTTTCACGGACCGGTGACAGCGGATGCGAATGCAATCGAGAAAACCCCCTGTTTTTGCAGGCTTTTTTGGCATTTTGACCTGTCACTAGGAGCTAAGCCCATGAAAAAGGCGTATGAATGTCGAACTGGTTCACGCGCCTGGCAAGCAGGCGGGGGTCTTTGATTGGCAGACGGTGTGTGCCTACTACTGAAGCAGGCCGTCGATCTTTTGACCGATGACGAGGGCGTGCGGCTGAGATTTCTGATCGTGGATGATGGTGTCCGGGGGGACGCCGAGGAGATGATAGACCGTTGCGGCCAGATCGCGGGGGTCGTGGGGATGGGCGGAAGGCCGGGCGGCGAGTTTATCGGAGGCGCCATGAACCACACCCCCGGCCACGCCGCCGCCGGCTAGCGCCACCGAGTAGACCCAGGGCCAGTGATCGCGCCCGCCGTTCTTGTTGACTTTGGGAGTCCGGCCGAACTCCGCCGTGGCGAGGACCAGGGTCTGCTCCAGCAAGCCGCGCTCATCCAGGTCCGTGACGAGCGCGCTGAATGCCTGGTCAAACGTCGGGCAGAGGGAATTTTTCATCTGGCTGAAGTGCCGGCTATGCGTATCCCATGAGCCTTCGGGGGTCCGGCAATAGTGCACGTTGATCATCGGCACGCCGGCCTCCGCCAGCCGCCGGGCCATCAGGCAGCACTGGCCGAACTGCGTGGCGCCATACTGGCTGCGAATCTTGGCGGGTTCGGAAGCCAATTGAAATGCCCTGGCCGTGGACGGAGAAGTCAGCAAATCGAGAGCCCGCTGTTGATACTCATTAAAGCTCTTCGCTTCGGCGGCCTGGTTCAACTGCCGGCGCTGGACTTCGATCTGTTCCCACAGATTGCGCCGGGCCGATAGTCGCATCACCGGCAACTCGTCGAGGAGAGCCGTCGCTTCGATGCGAACATATGGGGGCAGCAAGTCCTGGTCGATCACGAACGGGCTGTGCCTGGGACCGAGGAATCCCGGCAACTGGCCGTGGAGCACCGTGCCGTTATTTCGCCGCATGAGTGGCCCCACCTGCACCCAGGTCGGCAAGCGCTTGCCCGGGCGGAGCGAATCGAGCACGGCCCCGAAGGGCGGAAAATCGGTGGGCTTCGGCGGGGGGTCGTTCCGCATATCATCAGCATCGGGGTGGTGATGGCCGGTCATGGCCGGCAGGCTGGCCTGGACATGATCGGGATGCACGTGATTGAGGGAGCGCAGCAAGGCCAACTTGTCCATGATCCGGGCGGATTGCGGCAGCAACTCGCTGATGATGGTGCCGGGAATGCTGGTCGCAATGGCCCCGAATTCGCCGCGCGGTTCGGCGGGGGCTTCCGGCTTGGGATCCCACGTTTCCTGCTGGGCATGGCCGCCGTTCAGAAAAAGCACGATCACCGACTTGGCCCGGCCGAAGGTCCCCTGCCCCGTTCTGGCCTGTGCCCGCGCCCGCAGCAGATCCGGCAGAAGCAACGGCAAGCCATAGAGCCCGCCGATGCGCAGTATCTCTCGCCGGCTCCACGCCTGGGTGAGTCGAAAGTTTTCGCAACCGGCATCGCGGGAAGGATGCGGCATATGCTTCCCTCATTTACAAATCGTCCAGATTCACCGGCTGACCATCGTTCCGGACGCAAATGCGTTGGAACACCGACAGGTCGACTGTGTACTTGATCTTACGCACCGCACCATCGGCGAACAATGCGTTGAAAACATCGAAATGGGATGATCCGAAGCGGCCATCATAGTCGCTGTATTCCGCGGGATTGTTGGAGTCGCGGGCCGGTTGGCGTAGTGCCCAGGCCACCGTGTCCTCATCGTAGCCGGCGGTATAGCCTTCATCGTCGTTCCACTGGTTGGGGCCGAACATGGCGGTGTTGATGTGTTTTTCGGACACGAGCAGGGTATTGGAGGCCCCGTCGGGAATGCTCTGGGAGTCGCCGAGACGGATCACGATGCCGGCGCTATTGCGAATGACGAGTCCCGTACGGCCATCGCCATTGCTGGCGGGTCCTCCGGAGATGCCAGCGCTGCCCGCGTAATCCATCATCGCGCGGACGCCCCAGTGCGAGGTGACGACAATGGGAGCGCGCCGGCTCGGGCAAAAATAAAACTTGATGGCTGTTTTCAGGACTTCGTTGTCATCCCGGTCTTGCCACAGACTGACTTGCTCGAGAAACGGCAGAATCTGGTAGCCCCAGCCCCAGTTTTGCTCGATGCCCAGCCTGGGAGCACCGTTGGCTTGAAACAACCGGTGTTGCCAGGGACCGCCGCCGGCGCTCGGGAAAAATCGATAGGTCAGATAATGATTCTGGAAAGCCAGCCCGATCTGCTTGAGATTATTCGCGCACTCGACCTTGAAGCCGGTCTCCCGCACTTTCTGAACGGCCGGCAGAAGTAGAGCAATCAGGACGCCGATAATGGCGATCACCACGAGCAGTTCGACTAAGGTAAAAGCCTTCCGTACATGCAAGCGCGAGGTCACAACATCCCCTTTTGCGGAAAATGGCGGGCAATCCGGGAATCGATAGCAGCGTTTTGCGAGAAGGCAAGTCTCTTCAATTTTAGCGGTGGTGGTTTCGGCAGGTCTACAGAAAAATGGCCGGCGGCTATTTTCCGAGGCCCGACTGCTCCCATTTTCTTCCCACTCCGAACTGGTCCCCGGCGCGGACAGGAACGCCATCCCGGAAAACGATTTCCACCATCTTTTCGCTATGCACTTCGCGGCCCTGTTCATCTTGCAAGGCGGCGATGATCTTCTTTGTTTTCGTGTCCACAACTTCTCCCGTCGAAGGATAGCCGTAGCGGCCGTCCAGGCTGAAGGTGACCCAGCCGGGTTGCTCGCGCAGTTTAATCCCCGCGATCTGCCGCGGCGGCATGACCGTGACATCGAACACGTGCACGCGGCTATTGAAGGCATCCACCACCCAGATTTCTTTTTCATCCGGGGTCAGGCCGACGCCGTGACTGGGGCAGCCATGCCGTTTCGTCGGTCCCTTCTGGAAGCCTTGCACCTCGACCCGGTGAAGCATTTTCCCGGTAGTCAGGTCGCCGATTTCAAAACCCAACAAATCGTTAACGCAGACGAAGCACAAAGTCTGGGCCGCATCGACCGTGAACGGGCGAATGGGCCCGCTGAAAGGGCCGACGGGATTGAGCGCCTCGTTGGTTCCCGTGTCCACGACTGTGAGAAGGCGGGATCTGAGGCCGGCGCAATATACTCGCGCCCCATCCAGGCCGCATATCGTATTGTGCGAACCGCTCTTGGTCACAATCTTGCCGGCCAGGTCTCCAGAGCCGGCATCCACGATGTTCCAGTGGTCTTTTTCGAGAGATGGGACGTAAAGCCATTTGCCATCCGGTGTGATGGCCAGCCGGTCGCAGCCGCCCGGCAGCGCTTTTTCCCACAGGGTGTTCTCCGTCTTCAAATCGAGACAGTATAGTTTGGTGAGTGTCGTGAAATAGAGCCTCTGCGTGTTCGTGTTCGCGTTCGCGCAGATGCCCTTGATGTTTTCCGGTTTCGGCTCCCGGCTGGCGGGCGTTGCGATGCGCTTCACGAACTTGTGGGCCCGGTCCATGTCGAAGACCAGGATCCCCGCGCCGCCGAATTCGAGATAGTTGCGAATGCCGGGAACGGCCACGTAGAGGAAGTGCCGCTCTTCGGCGGCGTCGGCGGCCCATGCTGCCATCGGACAAAGGAGTAAACCCGGCAGTACGAGTCCTATTGCGAGTGCAAGCTTCCTGACGATTTTCATTGGTCAGTCTCCACTTCATAGCAAAGGGTTTTATGTGCTGCCCCAATCTCAAAGGTCAGCCAGCCCTCGGCGAGTTTGGCATTCACTGTGCCCTGCCGTTTGCCGGTGCCGTCAAGGGCATGGACTTGGGCCGACTTTGCTGTTGTGCGGATCGCGATTGTGGCGGGAACTCCCTCGGCCAGCGTAGGCCCTTCTCCCCAATTGCTGCCGACCGAGGTCCGATCGGAATTCCACTGCATGCCCGTGTTCTCCACGCGGGCCACGGCCGTCAACAACAACGATCGGGATTGCGCTATCGGCTTGCCATCTGTCCCTGTTAAAGTAAATGCCGCGAAGTGCAGAGGAGTTTCCTTCATTTGCACTTTCCAACCGGGAAGCTCTGTGCGTTGTGCTGCCAGGAAACCGGCCATCACCTTGGAAGCCGGGGAATCCGCTGTGAAAACAGGCCGCTGCTTGCCCGCCGCCGGCCATTGAAGCGGACTTGTTGATTCAGGACTCCGGTTAGGTTGCGGGACGGAATGGATGGTCGCTTCCTCCCCTTTTCCGGGAGCGAAGGCCACCGAAAGGCGTTTGGTAAACGCGTCTTCGCCGCGATTTCCCGCGGCTTCCCACAGCGGTCCAATGCCGCGCCCGTGGCGGATCATTAAATCCGGAACTTTGTTTTCCCCGACCAGCAGCCTGCTTTCTTCGTTGGCGGGTTGAACGTCGCCACGGAGAAACATCACGGCCGCGGCCGGCAGGAAAGCCATTTTGGCCGGGTTGCTGTCGATGGCGAAAAATCCCCGGATGCGGTTGCTGTTGAAGGTTTTGCGGTCGCTCAAGTAATCGAAAAGATAGATGCCGTCCCAGTCTTGCAGCGCGGCGAAGGCGGCGAGCATCGGCACGCACTCGGCCTGGTAATCGTGGGGAGCGGCATGGTTGTATTCGCTCACCGTGAACGCCTTGCCAGCCAGCCGATAGCGCGCCAAGCCCGGCAAAGTTCCCCCGTTGGGATCGCGCACCATCGCAGTATTGCGAATGCGCCAGTCCACGGGATCCCACGGCTTGCGCGGAAATTCCGGGTGCTGCCAGTAGGCGTGCATGTCGGTGAAGTCGGACAGCGATTCGCGTAGCGCGCCGCCGAGGCCGCCGTAGCTCGCCTGAGAACCCGTTACCAGTGCATGCGCACCGAGATCTTTCTTGATATAGTCCAGCATTGCTTTTTGATATTTCCGCTCCGAATGTATCAGGAAACTGATCCAGTCGTGCCCAGCGGGGCCGGGTACAGGCTTGCTCAAGGGAATATTCCCGGCCTCGAGCGAGGCTCCGGATGGGAAGACGGTTTCCACGCCTTGCTGCAAGGACAGGCCGGCCAAATCAACCGCTCCCGCCTCATCCCCAACTACAAATGTCAATCGATTATGTTGTTTCAGCGGTCGCTGGGCCGTAAAGACAAGGGTGAATCGGCTCCATTCGGTATCGAGATTACGCCGCCCGCTGAGGCCGATGGAATGCCAGTCCTCTTTATCCAGGCCGGCATTAACGGTGAGAATTCGCTTGCGATTCGCTTTGGCCCAAAAAGAAACGGTGTAGGCCTGGCCGTCGACGAGGTCCAAGCCGGACTGATTGAATTGAATGTGCCAGTTTTGTTTGCCGGGCGTCTTGACCTCGATGCGCGCCACTTTCTCTCCGGAAGGCGGCAACACCTCCTTGGGAGTTTGCACGGTTGCCGCGGCCCCGGGATGCACTTCCAGTTTCCAGTGCCTGGTGCCATCGGCGAAGTCGGCATTCCGGAGGAGGTTTGGGCCCAACGGCCGGACCACTTTCCAGGCAGACTTGAGGCCGGCCGTGTCGCCATATTTGGTTTTCAACCAGGCGCTCCATTGCCGGCTGAGCTCCCGCTGGTAGTGAGGCGGAAGTTTGTCGAGCGTCTCGTCCCAGGCAGCGCCCAGGAGCGTATTCTCGTTGTTGATCTCGACCACGGCCACGGCCGGTTCATCCACATAACGCGCCTGGGTGTACGGATTGACATGAGTGAGCAGATCGCGCGCATAGTTTTTTTGGAGTTCGATCATGCGCGGTTCAAAGAAATCCACAACTTTGCCCAGGCCGGGGAGTCTGTCCGTGTCCGGAAAACCATCGGCCGCGGTAAACGCCCGCGACACGTGCAGGTTGATGTTGGTGTAAATGCCGTGCTGTTTGAGTTGGTAGATGAAATAGTCAAGCCGGTCGAGTTGCTCCTTGTCGAGGTGCTGCTTGTCCTTGAACTTGGGGTCAAAGATTCCGGCGGGGGCATGGAAATAATCCATGTGGTGCAGGCGGACAATATTGAAGCCGTATTTATGCAAACGGGCAGCGATCTTGAGCGCATCGGTCTTGTCCGGGAAGTTGGCGCTAAAGGTAAAATTGACGCCGAGAAAGCGGACGCGATTGTTTTTTTCATCATAGAGATGGCCATTCCGGGCCCGAATAAAGCCATTGCCGCCTGCGGGGGCCGGATTGAGAAAGCTGACGTCCGTTATGGTCTGGCTGGCATCATCCCAGGGAATGACGAACGGAAACCAGTCCGGATCGGCAGCCCGGCACACCGGCTGAAGCCGGGACTCCAGCGAAGCCGGAATGAGGAGGACGGCCAAGAAGTAAAGCGCCGGAATAGAGGGAGCACGATTCATATCACAATTACTCTACAAAATCAGGCACGCCCATGTAGGATTGACTGCAACAAATTCAAAACCGATAGGCAAAGGAGGTGGATATGCTTCCGAATAATCCGGGCAGATGTCTCTACGTGCGAAAAAGATGGGCCGCCGTGGTGGTGGGGCTGTTCCTAATGGGAATGGGAATTGCGGGCGAGAAGGTCCCTGCCCCACGTACTGATGCATTGGGAGATCCGCTGCCGCCCGGCGCCATTGTTCGGATGGGGACAACCCGTTTTCGCTTCGCGGCGACGAGCATCGCTTATTCTCCGGACGGCAAAATGCTGGCCGCCGGCGGCGCCGACAACCAAATTCGCCTGTTCGAGGCGACGACGGGCAGAGAAATCCGCCGGTTTGCGGGACATCAACCGCGCACTTTCAGCCCGCAAAGAGATCTCAAAGGCGCCTTCGATGTCTTAGTCGGTTCGGTTGGGAAGGGAAACGTCACCACCATCGCTTTTTCCCCCGACGGCAAAACCCTTGCCTCGGGAGGTTGGGATGAAACGATTCGGCTTTGGAATGTGGCTACCGGCAAGCAATTGCGCCGGCTGGATGGGCATGCGGATGGCATGGTCGCTACCGTGACGTTCTCTCCCGATGGGCGATTTCTGGCCTCGCGCGGCGGCAACGACGGCACCGTCCGCCTGTGGGACTTGGCAAGCGGTCGGGAACTCTGGGTGTTTGACAAGATCCAGCGCATCAACCCGTGGCGGTTTAACCGGGATACCGCTTTGCTCTTTTCTCCGGAGAGCAAAATGTTGGTCGTGGGCGATCGGCAGAAGATCCTGTTCCTCGAAATCCCTTCAGGCAAGGAGATCAAGCGCTGGGAAGCCCACCAGGTTTGTACTTCGCTGGCGATTTCCGCTGACGGCAAGTTGCTGGCCTCCGGCGGCGTGGACGGGAAGGACAAACACAGCCTGCGGATTTGGGACGTGGCGGCGGGTAAAGAAATAGTCCGCTGTTCCTTGCCCAAGGATGAACCGCCCATTTCCCTCGCTTTCTCCCCGGACGGCAAAAACCTCGCGGCCGTCGTGGAAGAAGACGACATGCACATCTTCGACGTAACCAACGGGAAACCAAAGCATCGGTTGAAGCACTATTGGGCCTCGCGCGTCGCCTATGCGCCGGACTGCCTTACGCTGGTTTCCGTGCACGGGCCGGCGATTCGGCTGTGGGATTCCGCCAACGGGAAAGAACGCTTTGTGGAAATCGAGGGGCATCAAGCCGCGGTTTCATCCGTCGCCGTTTCTCCTGACGGCAAAATTTTGGCTTCCGGCGGTGAAAACGTGCGCTTGTGGCACGCCCATACGGGTAAGGCAATTCGCCGCATTCTTTCGAATGGCGCCACGGTTGCCTTTTCTCCGGACGCTGGAACCTTGGCCTCCGTGGGGAGGGACAAGCTGATTCATCTTTGGGAAGTCGCTACCGGCAAGGAAGTCAGTCAGCTCAAGGGTCAAGGGCATCAGGTCCGGGCAGTGGCTTTCTCTCCCAATGGAAAAATGCTGGCTTCCGGTGATGTGCAATCTACCATCCGCATTTGGGATCTGGCGACAAGCAAGGAAATCCACCAGATGGACATGAAGTCCGGCACCGAGCACCTGGCGCTCTCCTTTTCACCGGATGGCCGGACGCTTGCCTGTGCCGGAGCGTGGAACGACAGCAGTTTCTTGCCCGGGGGGCTTATCAAAATCCAGGGAGTCGAGATGACGGCGAAACAAGGGAACCTGGTGCTGCTTTGGGATACAACCACAGGACAGGAAATCCGCCGTTTTGCCGGCTTGAAGGACAAGATCAAGTCGGTCGCCTTTTCCCCCGACGCCAGAACCCTGGCCGCCGGCAGCCGCGATGGGAGGATCGCTCTTTGGGATGTGGCCACCGGTAAAGAGCGACTCTTCATCGTGGGACATCCAAATCATGTCGATGCACCTGCGAGCGCTTCTCCTTGCGTTGCGTTTTCGCCAGACGGCAAGATACTCGCCACCGCAAGCGCGGACAAAACGATTCGGCTCTGGGATCCGTTCACGGCGAAGGAATTGGGTCAATTTCAAGCCGACGGCAGCATCCAGTCGATCGCTTTTTCGCCGGACGGCAAGACGCTGGTATCGGGAAGTGCCGATACAACCGTAATCGTGTGGGATATCATGAATCCGGTGAAATCCCCTGGTGATGCGAAGAAAAATGTGATTTTGATAGGGGATAGCAAGAAGCCGTGATCACCTCGGGCACGTAGACGGAGCGCCCGAGGATGCCGGGCCGGTGCGGGTTCAGCTTGGCGGCGGACACGCACCGACCGTTTCTTCATATCCTCTTTTTTCTTCTTCTCGTTCCCAAACTCCTGTTTGGGAACGTTCTGCCCTGAAACTCCGGTTTGGCTGTAGCCCGAACTCGAATCGGGAGTTTCCAACAATGGGTTCCCAAACAGGAGTTTGGGAACCCGGTAAAAAACGCCGCCTTCGCAGGCGGTCAGCAAACCTACAAGAGGCAGCTCATGACCTGAACGGGGTGGTGATGCTGTTTAACAGGCCCGAAAGCCGGATCGCCGTCACTCCCCTGGAGTTTTTAGCCGAAGTCGTACCACGGAGGTCTTTCCTCGTCGATGCGCCTGTCCTCGCCCAAGGGAACAAGCTGCATCACGACCAATTCCAGGTCGTTGTCCCCCTCATTCCGCACCAGGTGCACGCGGCCGGCATCCTCCACGAAGCCGGTGCCCGCGGGATACACATGGGGCGTACGCTCCATATCATCCCCCTGGTAAAACGTCGCGGTGCCGGCTTTGATCGTGACGAAGGACGGGCCGGGGTGCGAGTGCCAGCCGGAGTATCCCCCCGGCTCAATCCGGATGTGCGTGATGAAGACGTCGGACAGTCCCTCGGTGGCGATCCGCACTCGCCAGTCATGGCTGTGGCTCCGAGTGTCGATTTCATCGAATGCCACCGGCCCCACGATGGGGGTGGCGGTGTAGCCCACGGGGTCGGTCGCCCAACCGAGCCCCATGGTGAATGCGCCGATGGCACAAGTGACGAGGGCCCCGGCCACCATCAGTTTCAAAGTCTTCTTGTTCATCGTCATTTCTCCTTCTGGTATGTTCGCGGCAAGAAAACGGGCCGCAGT
>Ga0306920_100004053_pt1 | contig 18728 bp, 16 predicted proteins | sample flu12Cox44000170_FD_204666 | JGI IMG/M metagenome (GOLD analysis project Ga0306920, IMG submission 204666) | Lab enrichment of tropical soil microbial communities from Luquillo Experimental Forest, Puerto Rico - flux4day.12C.oxic.44.000.170 (v2)... | ecosystem: Environmental > Terrestrial >... | reverse complement strand
GGCGACCCTCCCCACAAGGGGGAGGGTAAAGACCGAGCTCGCGGCTTGAGCGGCAGACCGCACCATCAGCTGCCTCCGCCGGCGACGGGGGCGGAGCGGGGTTGCCGCTCGGTCTTTGGCAAAGAGATGGTGCCGGTGGCCTGGAGCGTGCGGGGCGCGGATTTGCGCGGCGCGAGCTCCTCAGGCGCGAAGTCATCCACCGCGATGGCGGCAGCGACGGCGGAAGCGGCGGCGCGGAGTTTTTCCGCTTCGGCGTCGGTGAGCAAGTTTTGCGCGCGCGCCTTGTCGATGTCGCGCACGTGCGCCTGGCGCATGCGATCGCGTAAAGCCTGCGTCGCCACCACTTGCGCGAAGGCGCGCTCGAGCCGCGCCACGCCGTCGTCGCCCGGGCAGTGGAAGATGTCGACGGTGACGCGGTCGCGCGCCGGCGAGGGGCTGAGCAGAATCTCGGCGCAGGCCTGCGTCAACCGATCGGACGGGCCGCGGCGGGAAAGCCCGCCGAACGGCAAGAGCATAAAGCGCAAAAGCCACGCCGCCGGCCGGTTGGGGAAATTGGCGAAGATCGCGTCGAAGCGCGCCTCGATGGTGGAAAAACCCGCCTCCATGCACCAGGCGACGAGCGGCAGGTCGGCCGCCTGCCGCCCTTCCTCGTCCCAGCGCTTGAGCACCGCCGAGAGAAGATAAAGCTCGGAGAGGATGTCGCCGAAGCGCGCGGAGATCATCTCCTGGCGCTTGAGCCCGCCGCCCAAGGTGAGCAGCGCCACGTCGACGGCGAGCGCGAAGGCCGACGCGTAGCGTCCGAGCTGCTTGTAGAAGCGGCTCGCCTTCCCCGCCGACGGCGCGGACGCGAACACGCCGCCGGTCCAAGCCAACGCCCACGCCCGAAACGCGTTGGCGAAGCTATGCCCGACATGCCCCCAGAAGGCGCGGTCGAATTCCTCGAGCCCGCGCTCGCGGTCGGGATCCTCCAGCGCCGTTATTTCCTTGAGCAGGTAGGGATGGCTGCGGATCGCGCCCTGCCCGAACTGGATCAGGCTGCGCGTGACGATGTTGGCGCCTTCCACGGTGATGCCGATGGGCACGGAGCGATAGAAGCTGCCGAGATAATTGTGCGGACCCTCCTGTATGGCCTTGCCGCCGTGCACGTCCATGGCGTCGTTGGCGGATACGCGCAGCCGCTCTGTCGCCTGCTCCTTCATGATGGCGGTGATGACCGCGGGCTTGCGGCCGGCGTCAATGCCGGCGCAGGTGAGGCGGCGCGCCGCGTCGAGGAGATAGGCGGTCGCCGCCATGCGGCCGAGGCGCTCCTGGATGGCCTGGAAGCGGCCGATGGGCACGTGGAATTGCTCGCGGATGCGGGCATAGGCGCCGGTGACGTGGGCGGCATACGCGGCGCCGGCAGCGGAAAGCGAAGGAAGCGAAATTCCGCGCCCGGCGGCGAGCGCGCTCATCAGCATCTTCCAGCCTTTGCCGGCCTGCGCGGCGCCGCCGATGATGTGGTCGAGCGGGATGAACACGTCGCGCCCGATGGTCGGGCCGTTCTGGAACACCATCATCGTTGGCAGATGGCGGCGGCCGATCTCGACGCCGGGCAAGTTCGCCGGCACCAGCGCCACGGTGATGCCGATGTCCTCGCGCTCGCCGAGCAAGTGCTCGGGATCGTGGAGCTTGAAGGCGAGCCCGATCACGGTGGCGATGGGCCCGAGCGTGATGTAGCGCTTGTGCCAGTTGAGCTTGATGCCCAAAACCTCGCGGCCCTGCCAGGTGCCGCGGCACACCACGCCGGAATCGATCATCGAGGCGGCGTCCGAGCCCGCTTCCGGACTGGTGAGCGCGAAGCAGGGAATCTCCTCGCCCGCGGCGAGCCGCGGCAGCCAGTAATCCTGCTGCGCCTTGGTGCCGAAGTGGAGCAGAAGCTCCCCCGGCCCGAGCGAGTTCGGCACCATGGCGGTGACCGCGGCGGTGAGCGAGCGCGTCGAGAGCTTGCGGATGACCTCCGAGTGCGCGGTGGCGGAGAAGCCGAGCCCGCCGTAGCGCTTGGGGATGATCATGGCGAAGAATTTGTGCCGCTTGAGGAAGTCCCACACCTCCTGCGGCAGGTCGCGCAGCTCCCAGGTGATGCGCCACTCGTCGAGCATGCCGCAGAATTGGTTGACCGGGCCGTCGAGGAAGGCCTGCTCCTCGGCGGTGAGCTTCGCCGGCGGCATGGCCAAGAGCTTGCGCCAATCGGGATTGCCGGCGAACAGCTCGGCGTCCCACCAGGTATCGCCCGCCTCGATCGCCTCGCGCTCGGTGTCGGAGAGCGTCGGCAGCACCTGCCGCGCCCAGCGGAAGATCGGCTTCGAGAGATAGTCGCGGCGGAATGTGGCGGCGGTCATCGAAGCCTCGGGCGGTATCGCCTGTCGTTGTCGACTCTAGCCCAGGGCGGGGGCCGCCGCATGGGGGCACACGGCCACATCGCCGTGAGGGCAGTTCAGCGGTTCACCGGGGCAGACCCGCGTGATGTGTGAAATTCATTGTTCGGATCAATGAAAAACAATAGCGATCATCAAAATTCATTGTTGGATCAATGAAAAAGCAATGAGGTCATTGTTCGGATCAATGAAAAACAATGGGCGGTCATTTCGGCACGCCTGCCGGTTGAATCTGGAGCGGCGTTCTGCGCAATCCGTCCACTCGGTCATTGCCGGGCTTGACCCGGCAATCCATCCGCTTCGTAAAAACTTTTTCGCGAAGAAGAAGATGGATGCGCGGGTGATAAGCGCGTTCACGCGCGTCTTCGACGCGCTTCTGCCCGCGCATGACGCGTGGAGAGCTGTTTTCCCTGTAAATAACAGGCGAAAACAGGGACCGGCCCCCGCGAGCGCGCGACGCGTACCCTCGGCCGCCCTCGTGCTGAGGAGCCGCGCGCACGCGCGGCGTCTCGAAGCATGAGGGCAAGGGATCGCGCGCCTCATCCTTTGCGATCTCAAACAACACACACCTCCTCGTTCCCGCGGCGCGTGCTTTGCGCCCGGGGTTTTGCACCTTTGCTTCGCTCACCCGAATTGAGGGGGAGCGGAGCGCCGAGAGACGTTCGGGTGTTTGCGAGACACCCGTTGGACGTGCCCTAGCGCGTCGCGCTTATCGACGCGGCACGTCAGGCGCTTGCGAGGCGCCTTGCGTCCCATGACGCGGGACGCTCGCCTCTCGGCGCTCCACCGTGGCGGTTTTAGGCTCCCGGGGCCGCGCTTCTCTCCCCGCTACCCCCTTGGCTTGCGCTTCGGCCGGGCGGCGGATCGGTCACAGCGAGCTCCTCGCAGCCAGGTCGTAGTGCCTGGCGGGCGGGACCCTGCCTCCCGAGGCAACGGTTGCAAGCCGCCGCCGCAGGACGCCACTCCCCGCTCCGCCTTCAGGATGTCTCCGGAGACGCCCCTCAAAGAGCGAGGATGGGAGAATTGTAGCATGGATGCGATATGTAGTCAAGAAAAATATACGAATTGTAGCCGAAAACTTACGCTCGGGAAAAAGACCTCGACCTCTATAAAGAGCGCTTCACAGAACTGCTGGGCGAGTTGGAGCGGGTGCCAATCATCACGGCCGAAGAGATGGAAGCATGGCCTGAGCCCGCCGCCGTCGACTCGCCCACTGAGCCGCCGGCCTTGCCTTCACCTTCTGGCCTGGAGAATAAGTCAGCTTCGCCCAAGACTTGATCGCCACGCCACGGGGACTGCACCCTCGAACGTCTGCTGTTGGCACTAAGCCGACATACCGGGGTGGTTGGATTGTGAGGCATCTTTCAAGCGGCTGGTGCTTGATGCGGTGGGTCCGCCACGCGATTCAATGAATGAGTGATCCCAGATTTTTTCAACCAAACTGTCCATGTTGAGAGGAAATTGCAAAACGTGTGTTCGTTCACGCGAATGATGTTCAGACCCACGGGCTTCCCTTTCTCGGTCTTAAAACTGGTGAAGGCAAACATGGCGGCTTCGCCTTCAATCTGCCGACCGTTTTTGTCTAGGTAAGCTATTCCACCATGTGCAAGTGCGTTTCGCAGATTGCTAACGATCGTTCGAGTTGAAGCGGCCATAGCGGCCTTGGCCGCCTCCGGGCTGTTAAGCGTACGCAACAGCTTGCTGGGCCACTCCCGAGCAGTGTTGAATAGGGGATGGTTCTGGACATACCGCCAATCACCATCTCCGGCGAAGGGGCTTTTGCCAAACGACTTATTGGCGGCGAATGTATCATTTATAAGCGCAGCAAGTCTGTTGTCTTTCTGACGCTCGTCTCCTGCCACTTTGACGCCTATCGTGGGTTTAAGAATCCGTTCCATTGGTAGGAGGATCATTGGTGTAGCCATCGCAAGTAGGAAAGTCGTTCTCAAGGGCCCACCAAAGTAACGGTCGTCCGGGAGACCGGCTTCGACTTGAGGTAACAAATGTTGGATCAGACTTTGGCAACGTCGAGCAATTTCGCGGCTATAGTGTTCTGGGATGCCCATGATTTTCGCTCCACCGCATTCAAGCAATACGACTGCTACTGTGACGCCGAGCCCGAGGCTGTCCCCGACAATGCTTCATCGTCAGTGGACCGCGGTTTGGCTCCCTGGTTCAGGTCCTTCACGTCCAGCGTTGTGATGCTCCTGTAGCTTTGCTTCTGCATCGGCTAATTCGACTGCACGGAGGTCTCATGCTTAACTCGTTGCTCGTTGCGAGTCTGATGGTGGTTTCCATGCCCACCATCGCCGCCGCCTATTGTTCGAAGCCAGACGCCCCTTATTGCGCTATTACGGACCTTTCGACGATCAGTACGACTTTGATCGCTGTAAGCGTGAGATGCAGTCTTATCGAGACGACGTGCAATCGTTCCTATCCTGCTTGAAGCGCGAAAGCGACCAAACCATCAATGACTATAACGACGCCGTTGCCTCATTTAACAGACGCGCTAGAGGATAATGCGGGCGTGAATCGCTTAATGTTACAGTGACATCATCGATGTCGCACTAATGCGAGCCGCCTTTTGGCAGCCAATGCACCGCCGCCCTGGTACAAGTATGTGCTCACCCGACTCGCGTCTGGTGAACCGGCCTTTGTCCAGGACGAGATCGAGATAATGCTCCGGCGCGCGATCGCTTCGGCGTTTGGCAAGCCGAAGCCGCGACGGCGCGTGATCCAGATTGGTCCGCCCTCGACAGAAGGCCCTTGAGATTTTTATGCACGCCGGCTCTAGGCGCGGGCCTATGTCCTGCTTGACATAGGATTTCAGACTCGTGACGTAGGGACTCGCAAACCGCTCGACGGACAATCGGCCTGAGCGGAAAACTGTGCGCTCCGATGACCGATCGCAACGTTCAGCAGATCAGTCCTTCACCAGAAGGGCCCGAAGAACAGAAACCGCGACCCTTTTCCGTCTTCGCGGAGCAGAAAAATCTTGTGTTGCTTGGCGATCCTGGTGCCGGCAAAACGCATCTGTTTCGGGAATCGGCTGCTGCGGTTGGCGGCCGGCTCGTGACTGCCCGTGCATTTCTCAACATTCCGACTTTTGCCGCAGATGAGGTGCTGTTCATCGACGCCCTTGATGAGCGTCGTGCTGGACGCGGCGATCAGGACACAATCGATGCCATTGTGCAAAAGTTGTTCGGGATCGCGCCCGCCAAGGTGCGCATATCATGTCGCGTCGCCGACTGGCTGGGCGAGAGCGATCTTGCGGCCTTCCAACCCTACTTTGATCTTGGCGGCGGCGCGGTGGTGCTGGGGCTCGAATGTCTTTCGGGCGATGAACAACGCGCCGTACTGATGGCGCAAGGGATGGACAAGGTTGATGCCGACTCATTCATTCGCCAGGCCGAATCCCGCGGGTTGGCGGATTTTCTGGAAAATCCGCAAAACCTCATCATGCTGGTCGAGGCCGTTAAGACCGGAAGTTGGCCCGCGACGCGGAGCGAGCTTTTTGAATTGTCCACGCGGCTGTTGCTGTCCGAGCCCAACCGGGAGCATTCCCGCGCGGGCGGGGGGGTCTACAGCGTCGGTGAGCTACGGCACACAGCGGGTGCCATCTGCGCGGCGCGCCTTATCAGTGATGTCGCTGGCATCAGCCTCGCCGAACATGAAGGCAATGCGGACACTCCTAGTTATCGAACCCTTGATTTTCTCGAACTGGCCAAGGTTCAGGCGGCACTCGGCCGGCGCGTATTCGAGGCCGGACCCGTTGCTGAAAGCTCGACTACGCACACCGCACTACGGCGGAGTTTCTGGGCGCGGGGTGGCTCGCCGCGACCGTTCGTGGCGGGCTGCCGCTCGGGCGCGTCCAGGCGCTGATGGGAGTCGATGGTCACCCTGCGCCAGAACTTCGCGGCCTGCATGCCTGGCTGGCGGTATCACAACCTGAGCACGCTGACGAGTTAATCGAGGCCGATCCCTATGGTGTGCTGGCCTACGGCGATGCGGGGTCCCTTACTCCGTCGTCGCGCCGCTACCTGCTGGATGTGCTCGGCCGCCTGTCGCAAGCGGACCCTTGGTTTCGCTCGGGTAGCTGGCAATCGCCTGCGATCGGCGCCCTGTCAAAACCCGATATGGTCGAGCCGTTTCGCGCTGTGCTCAATTCCCCCACGGCCAACTTCGGGCTGCGCTCGGTCGTGGTCGACGCCTTGGCCACGGGCACACCGCTGCCGGCGATGAAGGACGATCTCGCCAATGTGCTCACGCGCCGCGCGTCGCCGTTCGCGGAGCGGCTACACGCTCTAGAGGCGCTGTTGCGTCTCGGTTCCGATGGACAGGCAGTGGTGGTGCGCGCCTATCGGCAGGGCCTCGGCCAAGACGATTCATCCGTCCGGCTGCGGAGCGGAATCCTTGCGCAACTCTATGGCCACGGTTTCGGTCCCGTCGATGTCGCCCGATTAATGAGCGATACACTGACTGCCCAGGCGGAAGTAACGACCGGAGCGCTGTGGTCGATCTCCGGCAGCATACCTGTCAGCGATATCCCGACGGTGCTCGATAGTTTTGACCCGATCCAGCGGCAGGAGCGTTCCGAGTTGGAGCGGCGCAATGTGTGGGAAGTTGCATCCACGTTCGAGCGTCTCCTGCTTCGAGCGCTGCATGAGGAAAATCCAGATGAGGGAGCAGTGTGGAAATGGCTGCGCGTGCGAATGTCGTTTCGCGATTCCTATGGGGGGACGCGAACGGAAAGGTTACGCAACGCGCTGCGCCAAAAGCCGGAGCTATTGCGGCGTCTGGCCGAAAACTTCTTCCAAACGGTCGCAGTGGACTCGAATCGCTGGCTCGCCTATTCGGAGTTCCGGGAGGCGACGGCGCATGCCATCGAATGGGAGCAGTTACTGGAATGGCTCGTCGACTATCTGCCGCACACCCAATCTGGCAGCGAGCGAGAAAAATTCCTGTATGAATTGTCGCTCAACCTGACCTTCGGCGCGTCGCCTCGGGCGCGAGAGATTTTTGACGGGCTATACGCCCTTGCCGAGGCGCGGGATGATCTGCGCCCGGTGCGCGATGCGAGGATTTCATGCGCGATTCCGCTAGGGCTTTTCGAACGAGCGCGCCGTAATGCGGATCAGGAAGAGGAAACTGAGACTGCGGAAGCCAGGCGGCGGAACTTCGACGCGAACGCCGCGGCCATTCGCAGCGGAGCGCATCTCGGTTGGCTCAGCTGGGCCGCATGTGTCTATTTTGGCCTGTTCATAGATGTCGACGAGAATGCAACCCCGCGCGAACGATTGATCGAAGTCCTCGGCGAGGCCAATACCGACATCGTAATTGAAGGCTTCATCGCGACGCTTCAACGGCCCGATATCCCGACGCTCGAAAACGTTGCAGTCACATCTGCCAATCATCAGATTTACGACTGGTGGCGTGCGCTTATCGCGGGATTGGACGAGCGCTGGCGGCGGATACCTGACCTCGATGGCCTGTCCAATAATCTTTTGGGTGCCGCCCTAGCGATCGAGCAGGCGAACCCGACGTTTGTTGGCGGCGGGCGGCAACAACATGATTGGAAGATGGCGGTGCTGGAGCAGCGGCCCGATCTGGCGCGAGATGCGTACCTAGCCTTGACGCGCGCGACACTGCGCAAGGGAGAACAGCACGTCGAAGGCTTGCAGGAGCTTCTCAACGACCAGCCGTTTGCGCCATTCCGCGCCGAGATCACATTGCAGTTGTTGGGCGAATTTCCAAACGCATCGCCGTTCCGTCTTCACGAATTGCTCCACAGCGGTCTTGGTCTTCCCACCGCCCACCCGGAATTGCTGGTGCGCGTACGCGAAATTCTCTCGCGCGGCGGCGGAATCGACCCGCGCCAGCGTGACCTGTGGCTCGCTTCGGCGTATTTCCTGTCGCCGCGCGAATTTGAATCGGAGATCGAAAAGGAAGCCCAGCAGCGGCCGGGTCTGATTTTTGATCTGCGCGATCTATCGGGGTATGAGCGACATGGCGACGGACGGCCGCTCGCTCTGCCCGTCAGCCAGCTTGAGTTCCTCGCTCGTGTCACAGGTAGTCTCTTTCCCGAGGCAGCTTTTCCAACCAGTACCTGGTCGGGCGATACGAATCCGTGGGACGCGGCCGAGTTCGTGCGTTATCTGGTCAACATCATTTCCGCCGTTCCGACCGAGGCCGCGTCGGCCGCGCTCGCCCGGCTGGAAAGCGATGCTCGCCTTACGTCTTACCAGCCGCATATTCGGCACGCCCTGGCCAATCAGCGCATCCGGCACCGCGAAGCGGAATATGATCGGCCAGATTGGCCGCGAACCCTGCGCGCATTGAATAACGGTCCGCCTGCGAATGTCCCCGATCTGCATGCGCTGCTCGTGGCGCATCTTGAGGACATGAAACATCGAATCGCCACGGCGAACACCGACATCTACAAACGGTTCTGGAACGAAGATGGTTACGGCCGGATCACAAGTCCCAAGTCAGAAGAGAGTTGTCGAGACGTGTTGGTGGATTTGCTCAGGCCAGCGCTGATCCCGCTCGGCATCACGGTCGAACCGGAGGGACACATGGCCGCGGACAAGCGCGCCGCATTTCTGTCGCGATGCCGGGCCGCAAAATCCTATGCGAACTAAAACGTGACTATCACGCAGAAGTCTGGCGCGCGGCGGAAGAGCAACTCGATCGGTTTTATACAATTGATCCCGAAGCGAAAGGATTTGGTGTCTATGGCGTGTTTTGGTTCGGGGATAAGCGGCCTTCGACGGTCCCGACGCCGCCGCGCGGATGGCCACGGCCGCAGTCGGCCGGTGAACTTGAAGAGAAGCTGCGGGAGGTTATTCCGAAGAAAAAGCGCGACCGCCTGGCAGTGGTGGTTTTCGATGTCTCGGGGTCACGTTGAAACAAACGCGCTGAACGTCCCGCCCATCATGAAGGAGCAACAGACCTTTCGAGCCTCATCATCCTAAATTCGAAATGTTTTTGGACGATGGCTAACGCGCGAGTGTACCGCCGGGGTTCGTCTCGTGGTGCTGGAGCGCTTGATGACCGCAGGCAAGTCGATGCTAACCGAACAGCCGTTCGCGCTCGACACCGGCCACTCGGTAAACATCGAGCTAGATGGATTCCTGCACAAACCGGTGAACCATGACAATGAGTACATGGACGCCATCGACATTGATGCGGCAAGCGCAACTATCCGTGAAGCGTACCGGGCGGCGGCGATCGTCGTGGCGGAAACGGAGCCGCCGGCGCCATGTAGAAATCAAGCCGTCTCGCCATCACTTCGTTCAGCACTTCGGGGGGACCGCGGAACGGCACGTAGAGCCCGGTAAAGCCCGCCGCCAGGCGGAAGCGCCCGGCGGCGAGATGCGCCCCGTTACTGGACGACAACGGCGAGCTTCGGCCAGTCCTCCATCTGCACGCGCGCTACCAGCTGATACTTGCTACCCTCGGGCTTGAAAATCGACGCTTCGCCTTCCTTGACATCGAACCACTCCCTCCCGAGGGCGTCGACGATGTTGGGCTTGTGCGTGATGAGGAAAGTGTTTTTGCCGTTCTCGGGCGCCCGCGCCAGCATGTTGCGAAGCGCCGCGGCTCGCCGACTGTTTTCGTCGGGTGATACGACGAGACCACCCTCGGTCAGGTCGGGTGTCTTCTTGGCGTCCTTAAATCCGGCGAGGACCGCCGTCTCAAAGGCTCGATTGAAATTGCTCGTGTAGACTTCACCAACAGGGATGCCGACCCGACGGATTGCTTCGCCAAACGCGTTAGCCAGCTGCTTGCCCTTTTCGTTGAGATTGCGCTGCTTGGCGATGTCATCGAAATTGAAGGGGTCGGTATCAGCTTGATCCGAGAATGTCGCGCCATGCCGCACGACAATGACGTATCCGCCCGAACGCAGCGACTGCACCAGCTGTTTGGGATCCCGGATCAGACCCTCCGATCCCTGGGATTGCGCCGAAGACGGTCCAATCAGGGTCAATACCAGGCTGGTCGCCGCAACCAGAATGCCAACGGCGCCTCTTGAAAACATGCTCATCTCATTTCTCCGTTATTACGACATGCTCGGCGCGAGGCGCCGTCATGAAGACGAGCTCGTGCCCGCGCGTAACGACTCGCGCCAAGCAAATCGTATTCCGCGGTTGAACTAATCGTGATCAGGTACGAGCGGCGCCCGGCGCCGACCATCTGGGAATAAATTTGCCGGGTTGCCGCTCTAGCGCGTCGGGAGCCATCGTCGATTCAAGGGAGTAACATGATCGTGCTGTTGGCCGTTACGCTCTACGCCGCGGCATCGTGATCGCGGCCGCGTTCGTCGCGTTCTTGCCGCAAGGCGGGATGTCAATCCGGTTTAGGTCAGCTCAGACTCGGTCATTCGGCAATGTCGGCTCGATGTCCGGTTTGCCCGAAGGCGGACGACGATCCGCGCTCGCGCGATGTCGCACGTGTGCCAATACGACAACGGCACGGCTCGTCAGCGCGGCCGAACGTAATTTCGCGGAACGGACGTTACGGAATGTTTGCAGGGCTCGTCGGATCACTCCGGCTTGATGTTGGCCGCCCGGATCACCTTGGCCCACTTGTCGATCTGGTCGGCAATGAATTTTCCGAATTCGGCGGATGTCAATGACATCGGCTGAAGTCCCAAGCCGACAAGGCGCGCCTTCATATTCGGTTCGGCGACGATGGCATCAATCTCCTTGTTGAGTTTTTCGATAATCTCCGTGGATGTGCCCTTCGGTGCGCCGAAGCCAAACCAACTGCTGGCCTCGTAGCCCGGCACAAATTCATCGACGGTAGGAACGTTCGGCAGCACCTCCAAGTGCGCAGCACTGGTTACGGCGAGGGCTCGTAACTTGCCGGTTCTGATGTAGTCAATCGACCTAGGTATCACGGTAAAAGCGGCCTGCACCTGTCCGCTGATCAGATCGGGCGTGTATTCGCCCCGGTACTGGACCCAAACCCACTCGACGCCGGTCATCCCTTTGAACAATTCGCCCGCGAGGAAGGGCGTCGAGGCCCCGCCGCCCGCCACGGCCATGTTGATCTTACCCGGATTGGCTTTGGCATAGGCGATAAACTCGGGAACGGTTTTGGCCGGGAATGATAGATTGGTCACCATGACAAGGGCGGCGCCGGCAATGCTGGCGACCGGCGCGATGTCGCGAATGAAATCAAAGCTAAGCTTCTCGTAAAGCGTCGCGCTGATAGCGTTCGCTCCGTTCGCCAGTAGAAGCGTATAACCGTCAGGGGGCGCCCGGACGACGGCTTCGGTGGCGAGATTGCTGGAGGCGCCCGGCCGGTTCTCAACAACGAACTGCTGGCCGAGCCGCTCTGACAGTCGTTGGCCTACGAGGCGCGCAACGATGTCGGGCGAATAGCCAGCACCAAATCCGACGATGATGCGCACTGGCCGCGTCGGATAGGCTTGCGCCCAAGCGACGCGCGACACAGCCGGCAGCGCGGCAGCGCTGGCGGCCAGATGTAGAAATTGTCGGCGGGGAAGTTTCATTTTGAACCTCCCTTCACATCACTCGATCACCTCGTCGGCGAGCGCGGGCAGCGTGAGCGGGAAGATGATGTTTGGCCCACGCGCGGACGCGGAGTGTGAAGTAGCTCACATATGGCCGCCAGTAACGCGCGGTATCATACACCTTGAAATCTAATAACAAGCATTCCTTCCAAGGAAGAGGGTCATCATGCTTCTACGCACCAGCATGGCCGTATTCGCGGCAGCGATTTCTCTTAGCCTTTGGTCAGAAACGTGTGCGGCCACAGAGCTCAATGTGCCGCCAACTGCCAGCACGGATATTGACTGGTGGCAGAAGGACCTAACTGTGGTGGCGATTGCCCCAGACGGCACATGGGGCGCGGCAACCGACCCCATTACAGGCCGCGCAATCGCAAATGCGATGGCCGACTGCAAAAACAAATACCAATCAAAAATCGGTTGCGGCTCTCAGATGACCTTCGTTCGCGGCGGCTGGAGCATAGGCAAGCGCTGCGGTGACAGAAATATATTTGTTGCTGAAGAAACGCTGGCCAAGGCGGAACAGGCCACCATAAACCGGGAAACTGAACTTAGAAAAGTCTATGCACCAGACATGCCGCCTTGTGTTCGTGTCATGTCTGTTGACCCGAACGGTAATGTCGTTGCACCCGATGTTGCTGCCCTGCTTCGTATCGTGACGGAGCGACAGGATGTCCTGTCAGAATGACCGCATTCCCCGTCATCCCCGGGGATGAGCTAAAGAGCACTGGTCGTCAGAAATGAAAGAGTTGCTGGCAGCGATTGCCCTACTTTCTCTGTCGAGCACCGTTCTGGCTCACGACATATACAGCGGTTTCCGTGATCGAAACGGACATCTATGTTGTAACGAAAAGGATTGTAAGCCAGTGCACGCTACAGTGCTGCCGGATGGTAGTTACTATCTACCAGCGAGTGACGAAACTATTCCGGCCGACATGGCAACACCATCACCTGATGATCGCTTCCACCATTGTACTGACTATTCAGTTTATATTGGGTCTGATCCCTGGGGCGGACCAGTATGGGAGACCGCACCCAAGACTAGATGCTTCTTTGCTCCGATGAACTCCTCGTAGTGCTCGCCGCGCGACTGCAATGGGTTAGTTACAGGCAATCATTCCGTCACACGTTGGCGGATGCCATGTTCCTGACATCGCTTACACTCTTTGCGGTGCCGACGTTCGAATTCTTCAGTGATGTCATCCACTGGCGCGCCCATGGCCATGGTTGGATCACCGAATAGGGTTTCCATGAACTCCGCGACGACAGGGCATTCCGGATCAAGTGAGTAAACGTAACGCATCGCCTCACCTCGGGTCTCGAGACTTAGTCTAGCGCGGCTCCTGCTCATCAGCTGACCGTTCCCACGACCGCCCGAAACTCCAATAGTTGTTAGTTGGGCCGCTCTGTGCGCGACGGTGGCTCAAGCGGTAACAGAAGACATTAGCAAACCTATTTTGTCGCGGGCGACGACAGCGCGACGAATTCACTTCTGCCGGCCCATTGTTGGCAGGTTGCGCCGTAGTGGTTAGGCTGACGCGTCGAGTAGACGACTATCGAGCCGCCTCGAGGCTTGGGGGCAAGAGGCTTGGGGGCAAGATGATCTCCACGCATATACGCAGGGTGATCGCCGCTGGAATGGTCGGCAACGTGCTCGAATGGTACGATTTTGCAATCTACGGTTACTTCGCAGCACAGATAGGCCGTTACTTCTTCCCGCATGAGGATGCGGTCGCGCAGCTGCTCTCAGCTTTCGGTGTGTTTGCGATCGGCTACTTGATGAGGCCTATCGGCGGCGTCATCGTCGGCCATATCGGCGATAGCTTCGGACGCCGCGCAGCACTCACCTTCTCGGTTGCCGCCATGGCGATCCCGACCTTTCTGATGGGTTTGTTGCCGGGCTATCAGACAATCGGGCTGCTTGCGCCCATCGGGCTCACCCTACTCCGCATTGTGCAGGGGCTTTCGGTGGGCGGCGAATATACAAGCTCGATGGTGTTCGTGGTCGAGTCTGCGCCTGAGGGACGTCGCGGCTTGATGGGTGCGCTGGCAGCATCCGGCTCCGCAGTCGGCATGCTGCTCGGCTCGGCAATCGGCGCAGCTTTTGCGGCCAGCATGTCAACCGCAGCACTTGACGCCTGGGGCTGGCGCATTCCGTTCTTGCTGGGGCTCGTGGTCGGGATTGCGGGCTACATTCTTCGCCGACATGTGCTGGAAATAGGAGTGGCGAAGGAGCGCACGCGCCCTCCCATAGTCGAGACGCTTCACGATCACTGGCGTGTGGTTGCGGGCTTCGCCGGTTTAACGGTCTTCAACGCGGTGACCTTCTATGTTGGTTTTGTTTATCTGGTGAGCTGGCTGCAGACCGCCGATGGCATTCCGCCGTCACGCTCGCTCGAGATCAACACGTTCAGCATGGTGGTCTCGCTGCCGGTCCTGATCGGCGCCGGATGGTTAAGCGACCGGATTGGACGCAAGCCTCTTATGCTCTTCGCAAGCATGGGCGGTCTTATCTGTGCCCTGCCCCTGTTCTGGTTGTTGAACCATCCCTCGGAACTCCTTGCACAGCTTGGGCAGCTTGGCCTTGTATTGCTGATAGGTGTCTATTACGGGGGCTTGCCCGCCGTTCTGGTGGAGGCTGCGCCTCCGACGGTGCGCTGCACCGCGGTAGGGCTGGGCTATAATCTCTGTATGGGCCTGTTCGGCGGCTTGTCACCGCTGGCGGCAACCTGGCTCGTGGAACGCACCGGCGACGAGATAGCCCCCGCGTTCCTCATGATGGCGTCAGCCGCCGTGACGTTTGTGACGCTCTTCTGGTTTCGTGAAACCTACCGCGCCACGTTCGGTGTTCCCTTTGCGACCGCCGGCGGCGCTGTTCGTTGAAGATCACGCTGGAGCATAAAACGACGGCTCTGGCGTCAGCTCGGTCCTCGGACGATGGCCAGCCGCCAGACGTGCCAAAAGCGGTAAAGCTCAAAACGAGCAAACGTTTTCCGGTTTGCCCCCGAAAGCGGACTCGGTCTGCCAGTTAATGCTAGCGGTAGCGGTGTGTGGTTCTGCCACCTCAATGTTCGCGACCGCGGGTACACGTTCGATGGCACTCCATCACGGTTGAGACAGCTGTGTGTCTGATCCCTGGAATAGCTGGCTGCGCCTGCGATATTCGATGACCGAATACTGGACGGGCGAAGAAATTTCACGGACCGATGGGCGTCTCTGTGCGTACCTGGGCGCTCTGCTATGCGGACGATCTTGACACGCTGTGTTCCGGGCTCGAAATCATCCTCGATGACCAGTCGTGCGAGGTCAGAATCCAAAAGGGCGCGGTACTCGCCTACAAGTTTTCGCGGCCCGTGTCATAGGAGGATCCACCGCGTTAGCGGGCATCATGTTTTGGGTGTGGAAGAATCGTTCACGGCAATGACTGAAGCGGTATGGCGTGAAGCAATCCAGCGTGGCCTCAACAACAAGGGCCGTAAAAAAGAAAGCCCCGCGTGAGCGGGGCTCAAGTTGGTTCGGAGGAAACGTCGACCGTGAGAACTGCGTAGTGGTAACGATCGACCAAAAAGATCCTAGCCGCGCGGTTGCGGCTGCGCTGTGATGGCGATCACACAATGTGTTTTTTGCCGGCCAGCGGTGTCAGCCTAGATTAGACCGACTACTGTATCCCATAGTTGCAACCTATCGGCTGGCTGGTCCAGTAAGAGCGCCGCTAGCTTCCCGGAACGTGGTCCCTGTGAGGCCGGACATTCCGTGAAGAACTTTTGATCGCTATAGGTTTGCAGTTGATCGCTATAGCTTTGCTGTAATTCCATCAACATTTGACATTTATCACAGACTCTCTCTCGCTCTGAGGTTAAAGTTTTACAGCGATGAACGGACCGACACTCCCCGGCAGTTCATCCCCAAAGGCCGTTCGGCTCTCAGCCCCCGGGCGGCCTTTGTGCGTCAGCCGCCGAGTTGCCAAATAACGAAGATGGTCACCGGGGCAAAAGAAATTATCCGGAAGCTCGCCCCCGTCGGCGTTTGGGTCTTTCTAATATTCTTCGGTCTTATCGCAGTAGATCAAAACGATAGCCCGCTCATTTTCTATATCGGCCTAGCTTCAGCCGCGTTAGCGGGCATCATGTTTTGGGTCTGGAAGGATTGATTCACGAGAATGCTACTAAAGGCGAGGGGTCATTCACGAGAATGCTACTAAACGCGAGGGGTCAAGTGTAAACCAGCTCACATAAGCCTAAGAGGGGTCGTGCGAACTGACCTCCATGGGGATTGATCCCAACCATGGAGATAGAGAACGTGACAATGCCGCACAAAGAAGAAACTACGATTTGCGAATTTTGCAGGAAAGGCCACAACATTCGACACTTGGAAGACATCGCGTTTCGTCAATGGAGCGACATAGGTTGGATTTCTTGCCGAGTTGCCGTCTCGTTTGGTGTCTGCGATGTTTGCAATGCAAGAACCCTGCGGGGAGGCGACAAGATATTGGACGAGGCCTTTCAGCGCGAATATGACAAAGCGGCGAATTCGTCGCGGATCGTCTGCAAGAGATTCACAAAGAGATGATGGCCATTAACTTGGCCCTCCGCGCCAACAGGGCGGCCCCTCGGCTAGCCGCCTGATCCTGCGGGTCCGCCACCCTGCGCTGCGCCTAAGCAAAGAGGGCGGGGGCGGAGAGCCGCCGCCACGAGCGCCGCAATCGTCGTTGCGTCGCATCATCGTGCCGGCTGATGTGGCTGTGCAATTCGCCCGCCAAGCCTTTTGAACGCGGCCGTTGCCTGCTGCCGGGCGGGTATTGAAAAGGCACGAGCCCGAGGTCCTCGCGTTCGCGGCGCGTCTGATGGAATGCCGCCACATAACTGGCGAGGAATTCAAACGCTTCATGGACACGGAGAGAGAGGGTAAGAACGCGCGCCATGTCCGCGCTGATCCTCAAGCGCGCGCCCGCCTCCCGCCCGTCTGGCGAAGGGACGATGACGACTTCGATGTGCTTGCCGAAGGAGAAGATCAGCAATAACGACGATGGAATTGAGGCTGGGCTAGGGCCATTTCGGACCAGGGCTTCTCTCGACGGCGCGCTAAAGGAGCGAGCTATTCGTGGTGTCCTGGTATCCGGGGATTTATCGTAACATCGCATATCCCCAGGCGCGCCTTGGGATGATCGCTCATGGACGCAAAAACATTTTCGCTTGTGGCTGGGGTAGTCTTTGCAGTGGTATCACTGTTCCACCTGGTCCGGATTTTTGCGGAGTGGACGTTCATCATCGGCGACTGGTCAGTGCCGATATGGGTAAGCTGGGTGGCTTTCATCGTCGCTGGTGGGCTCGCCCTTCTCGGCTTGGGACGGAAATGGGAGCGCGAGAAGGGCAAGGCGGTGTTTTCTAACCGGCGACTCGATCAGCAGTGATCTCGACGAAATGTCGCGGAACTCAGGCACAGCGCACTCGTTGAGCCTTAAGGTAGGCAGGCGCGACCGACGGGCGAAGAAATCGAGATTGACGACCAGATTTATCTCGCCGCCCCCCACCCGCATTTCGGCGGGCTGCGGTGGTGGTTTGTGTGCCCACATCTGAACAGGAGGGTGCGCAAGCTATACCTGCCGCTCGGCGGCCGTCACTTTTGGTCGCGGCACGCTTATGAGCTTGCCTAGGCCACTCAACGAGCGACTAAGTTTGACAGAGCCCTCCGGCGCGCTCGCAAGCTGCGCCTGAGGCTTGGCGGCGATCCGGCCGATGACGAGTACCCCGACAAGCCGCCGCTGATGCGCTGGGCGACGTACAATCGCCTGTTGGACAAGCTCAGAGCGGCGGATGGCGTCACCGATGAACGGCTAGGGCGTGCACTCATAGAGATGTCGGGTTTTGTGGGCTAAGCGGAACCAAAACCGTAGGGCTCATGGCGCGCAAACGTCACTTATTCCATAAAGCTCGTTGGGCGAACGGCGGTGTGCCCGACGGCGCCTGGCCCGACGGCTCAATTCAGAACGATTCAGGTCTGCCCCAAGGACTTGCGCGTGCTTCCGGTACATCCTGAGGCTGCTGTAAGCTGGCACAGCGGGTTCCGGGGAGGAGCCCATGCTCGACATCAGACGACGCCAGTTCATTACGCTGCTCGGCGGCGCGGCGGCGACGTGGCCGCTCGCGGCGCGCGCGCAGCAGCCGTTAATGCCGGTGATCGGGTTCCTCAGCGGCCGGTCGCCGGGCGAGTCTGAATCGGTCGAGGCCGCGTTTCGGCAAGGTCTGAAAGAATCGGGTTACGCGGAGGGCCAGAACGTGCATATCGCGTTCCGCTGGGCCGAGGGTCGTTACGATCGACTGCCCGCATTGGTGGCCAGTCTCGTCGACATCCGCGTGGCGGTGATCGCCGCGGCCGGCGGACAGGCCGTACCACTCGCTGCAAAAGCGGCAACTTCGACCATCCCGATCGTCTTCGTCAGCGGCGAGGACCCGGTGAAGCACGGCCTAGTCGCCAGTCTCAACCGGCCGGGCGGCAGCGCCACCGGGGTCAGCATGTTCCTGTCCGAGATGGAGGCAAAACGGCTTGCGCTGCTGCACGAGTTGGTCCCGACCGCGACGATGATCGGCGTGATCGTGACCCCAAGCAGTCCGTCGATCGATACTCAGTTGCGGGAAATAAATTCGGCGGCGCGGGCGCTAGGGCGGCAAATCCAGATCGTGAACGCGACGAACGAGCGCGAACTCGACGCGGCGTTCGCATCGCTCGCCCAAAGCAAAGCCGGAGCGGTCCTTATCGCCTCCAACGCCTATTTCACC
>Ga0306920_100004052_pt1 | contig 18732 bp, 16 predicted proteins | sample flu12Cox44000170_FD_204666 | JGI IMG/M metagenome (GOLD analysis project Ga0306920, IMG submission 204666) | Lab enrichment of tropical soil microbial communities from Luquillo Experimental Forest, Puerto Rico - flux4day.12C.oxic.44.000.170 (v2)... | ecosystem: Environmental > Terrestrial >... | reverse complement strand
TCGGCTCGGCTTCTTATGACCTCGCGGGGTAACGCGCTAGAAGCGCCTTCGTACGTTCGGCCGATTGATCGGTCATGGTTGCCGACATTTAACTACAAATTTATTTGTAATTTTCAACCAAAAAGTGTAAGGTCCATGCACAGGTTATCGGTGGCCAAGTTCTGATAAGACTTGCTTAGAATCCGAGGCATATCCGTCCTATCTTTACCGTGGCTTGCAAGTAGCCTCCGCAGGTAATGAGGTGCATCCAAGGAGGGCATGATGATCTCGGATCTCGACATCTTGCGTGTCGCACATCTAATGATGCACGAATTTGGCGGGGATGCCGAGCTCGAGGCCGCAAACTGCATTGATCGGATGCGCGGGCGCGCCGACTGGAACACCTTGCTGGTCTGGGCAAGGATCCAGCGGACGATCGCCATGTTGGATCTGACGAAGACCCCAACGGGCCTGCCAAACTGACCGCCAAATATCCAAATATATAGCGTCCGCTAATTCATTGAATACCAGGTGTTGTGAGTTGCACCTGTTTGCGATCTAATGACCATCATGGCGCGATCCTCGGACGCAGAACCTAGGCCGGATGATAAAAGTTCGGCTCGGCCGGTTCGCACGGGCACGGTGGCGGGCTCTCAGGCGCGCGTATCGACGACGTGTCGTGTCGCATCGCCGCGCGTCGATTGTCGGACTGCTGGTGGTTTGCGCCGGCGCTTTGCTCCTCGCGACATTGCCGTTCCGCCACGGCGAGAAATTGTCGCGACCTGACGCTGCTCTCTGGGAGGCGATTCCGGCTGCTCCAATGCGGCCGTTCGCCCAGCCCGAGAAGTCATTGCAACTGCTTAGACCGAGCGAAGAAGCCGCGTCGCGACCGCCACCGCCAATGCCGCGGCCGGAGTGGCCCAAGCCCACTTGGTTGCGCTATGCCGTGCCGGCGCCACCGACCGGGAATCGGCCGCTCGTCACGATCGTGCTCGACGATCTCGGCCTCGACCGGGCTCGCACCGCGGAAGCGATCCGGCTGAGCGGTCCGCTGACGCTGTCTTTCATGACTTATGCGAGCGAGCTGCCGACGCAAACGCAGGCGGCGCGCCGTGCCGGTCACGAGCTGCTTCTGCACGTTCCGATGGAGGCGGTCGACCGGCAGGCCGATCCCGGCCCCCACGGGCTCTTTACTGCGCTGTCGCGCGACGAGATCATCGAGCGGCTGCGCTGGGGGCTCGGTCGCTTCGACGGCTTTATCGGGATCAACAACCACATGGGCAGCAAATTCACATCGGATGAGCGGGGTATGGCGCCGGTCATGGAGGAGTTGCGCACTCGCGGTCTGGTGTTTTTAGATTCGCGCACTTCGCCATCCAGCGCGGGGGTCCGCTTGGCGATTACCTATGGGGTCCCGCACGCCGCCCGCGATGTGTTTCTCGACGACGACCAAACGCCTGCGGCGATCGCCAAGGAGCTCGCGCGGGTCGAACAGCTCGCACGGCAGCACGGTAGCGCGATCGCCATCGGTCATCCGCACGATGCCACGATCGCCGCCCTCCAGGCGTGGCTGCCGCTGCTTGGCGAGAAGGGGCTCGCGCTGGTGCCGCTGAGTGCCGTAGTGCAGCATCGGATGACGGAGGAGACAGCGGCGAAACGCTGACGGCCGCTCACCAGTGGCGCCGCTGGCTCCGGGGGGCGCATTTCCTCACTGGTGAGAAACAAACGGCCCGAGGATACTGGTTGGTCTTGATCTGTGCACGCAGCCGCCATCCCGGATTGATGCCTTCCCCGGCGTAAGCGCCGCGGAAATAATGGCCGTCTTTGCCGACGCCGTTGAAATCACGGTCAAAATCAGTCTCGTCGGCAAACGGGGACAGGTCGAGAGGCGACCCCTTGACCCTACCCGGAAGCGGATAAAAATCCAGTGCACCGGGCCGAGAGGACGGTGCCCGCACATATTTGCGAGCGTCGGCTGGCTTGGCGACGAGATTGTCCTGCGCAGCGATCTCGAGGCCGGCTATCGGCGTCTCGGCAAAGATCAGATTGCCGAGGACCGCATGGCCGTCGCGCGCCTGGCTGCCGAACTTGATGCCGATTTGCGGTGAGTAGATCGTATTATTGAAGACGTGCGCCAGCTTGAGCGGCAAATCGTGATCGCGAAAGACAGCGCCGGCGGTTTCCCCGCCGACGAGAATATTGTCATGAAAACTGATGCGGCCCGAGCCCTGGAAGAGCGCCTCACGCGGGTTATGCAGAAGTAGATTGCCATAGATCTGATAAAGGTCGTGCGAGCCGGGGCCGGTGTCGGGAAAGCCTCCGACCAGCAGGTTCGGCCTGTCCCCGCCGGGCGACCGCCGGTCGTCCTTAATGAAGACGTTGTTCCGAATGATCGTCGATTGCGATTCCTGCGGCATCCCGAGGAGGCCTGGGCGGTCAATCTGGTATTTGATCTCCATGCAATATCCGAGGGGGTTGAGGACGAGATAGTTTTCGATAATTCCGGCGACGAAGGGGCTGCTGCCGTCCGAGTCGCCGAGATAGATCCCGGTCCCGGCACCGACGATCGCATTGCGCCGGATCACCCAATTCCAGGTCGGCGTCTTGGTCGAGATCCCGTCCGTCTGCTGAAACGTGCCCGCGCCGGTTATCATGTCTCCATCGATGACGATGTGGTGCGTGGCTTGATGCGTCGTACGCGGAGCCTTGACCCCGTCGCCCCTTGTGCCGAGGCTGTCGATGGTGAGATTGCTGACGACGATGTAGCTGGAATCGACGATCTCGACCGTACTGTGTCGGGTCTGCCCACTGATTACAGCACGCGGGCCTGCCGTCGGGCCAGTCACCGTTATGCAACGACCGGGCGCGCCGTTGAGGTTGGCGATGGTCAATAGGGGACATCGCCCGGATGCGAGCAGCAAGGTATCACCGGCCTGCAGCGTTGGGAGCAGCTTCTGGTAATTCGAGGGGTCCGCGCGCAGAACCCGCCCTTGCCGCTTCGCGACGCAAAAATCCTGGGCCGGTGCCCCGCCCGGGCTACGCGGCGGCGTTGCGGCTGCCATCGCTTTCGCGAGACCTAAGCCGAAGACGGCGACAGACAATCCGACGAGGAGGAGTTGCCTCATGCTGCGCAGCCCGCGATGACCGGCTTGCCCCATCCCGGTGTCACCTCATGAGCCCCGATTTCTCCTCCGCCGTTCCCGACCGCAGCGAGGTCGTCTGTGGATGGCAACCCGTCAGACGGCGATTGCGGTACGGGCAGCGATCTGCTAATCCTCGACCGATGACTCGTTTCGCGCAATCAGCAGCTTGGTGGTGGCCCGTCTGAAGCGGGCGGCCATCTTTTTCTTCTTTTGATAGAGGCCGCCGCGGAAGTACCGGGCGGCCTTTGCAGTTTCTGAGCCGGCCCTCCCGGATCTCCCGCGGCCCTGTTTGGCCCGGAGGGGAACGACATGCAATTCACCAGCTACCGCACCGAGGGCGGCATTCGCATCCGGCGAGAGATTAGCAATCAACCCTATCGACCGGCCGACAACACGCTCGCCGGCGCGCTCGACAGCCGGCGCGGTGTGCTGTTTTCCTCAAGTTTCGAGTTTCCCGGCCGGTATACGCGCTGGGACATGGGTTTTGTCGACCCGCCGCTGGTGTTCACCGCGCGCGGGCGGCAGTTTGCGGTCGACGCGTTGAACGATCGCGGCCGTATACTGCTGGAGCCGATCGCCGAGACGGTCGGGGCTCTCGCAACAACGAACGTCGCGACAAGGTCGGCCGACCGCCTCACCGGCGAAATCGCCGAAACGGAAGAGCGCTTCCCCGAGGAACGTCGCAGCCGGCAGCCCTCGGTATTCTCGGTGCTGCGCGCGCTGATTCATTTGTTCGCTAGCTCCGAGGACCAGCACCTCGGGTTTTACGGTGCGTTCGGATATGATCTGGTCTTCCAGTTCGAGCCGATGCCGCTGCGGCTGCCGCGCCCCGACGATCAGCGGGATCTCGTCCTCTATCTGCCGGACGAGATCCTGATCGTCGATCATATGCGCCAATCGGCGGCGGTTCACCGGTATGAGTTCGAAGTCGCCGGAGGCGCGACGAGCGGCCTGTCGCGGGCCACCGCGCCCGATCGCTACTGCCTCGACCCGGCGGCAGCCACCAGACCCAGCGAAAGTGATCACGGGCCGGGCGAATATGCCGCACTGGTCGAGCGGGCCAGGGCCGCCTTTGCCCGCGGCGATCTGTTCGAAGTCGTGGTCGGGCAGCTCTTTGCCGATGCCTGCCGAGATCTGCCAAGCGTCGTCTTCCAGCGGCTGCGCCAGGCAAACCCGGCGCCTTACGGGGCGCTGATCAATCTCGGGCAAGGTGAATTCCTGGTCGCCGCCTCGCCCGAAATGTACGTCCGGGTCGAGGGCCGGCGGATCGAGACGTGCCCGATAAGCGGCACTATCGCCCGCGGTCGCGACCCGGTCGAAGACGCCGAGCGCATCCGCGAGCTGCTCAATTCGACAAAGGACGAGAGCGAGTTGACAATGTGCACGGATGTCGACCGAAACGACAAATCGCGGGTAGCGGTCCCCGGCAGCGTGCGCGTCATCGGCCGCCGCCAGATCGAGCTCTATTCGCGCCTTATTCACACCGTCGACCACGTCGAGGGGATGTTGGCCGAGCCGTTTGATGCCCTCGACGGCTTTCTCAGCCACGCCTGGGCGGTGACTGTGACGGGGGCGCCGAAGCTGTGGGCGATTCGCTTTATCGAAGAGCAGGAACGCTCCTCCCGAAGGTGGTATGGAGGTGCGATCGGGCGGATCACCTTCGACGGCAATATGAACACTGGCCTGACTTTGCGGACGATCCGCTTACAGGACGGCGTCGCGGAAGTGCGTGCCGGCGCTACCCTGCTCTATGACAGCGACCCACAGGCGGAGGAAGCCGAAACTCGATTGAAGGCTTCCGCTATGTTTACCGCCATCCGCGGACCGGTGGCGGCGGTTGCCACCCGCTCGCCGTTCACGACCGGTGTTGGCAGCGGTCGCAAAGTCCTGCTAATCGACCACGAGGATTCGTTCGTCCACACGCTGGCCAACTACATTCGCACAACCGGCGCTGATGTGGTGACGATGCGCCCGGAGTTCGCGCGGAGTGAACTGCAGCGCGGGGCTGACCTCGATCTCGTGGTGCTGTCCCCGGGACCGGGGCGGCCAGCCGATTTCAAGATGGCCGGGACGATCAAGCTGTTGGTAAAGCGTCGCCTGCCGGTTTTCGGGGTGTGCCTTGGCCTACAAGGGATTGTCGAATATTTCGGCGGATCGCTGGATGTGCTGGATGTGCCGATGCATGGCAAGCCGTCGCGGGTCCGGGTGCTGGGCGGCAGACTGCTCGGCGGTCTGCCGCGCGAGTTCACAGTCGGCCGATACCATTCACTCTATGCCAGGCGCAGCGCTCTGCCGCCCGAGCTTTCGGTCACCGCAGAAACCGAGGATCGGGTGATCATGGCGATCGAGCACGCCTGCCTGCCGATTACCGCCGTTCAGTTTCACCCCGAATCGGTCATGACTTTGCACGACGAAGTCGGGATGCCGGTCATCAACGCCGTCCTGTCGTCCCTCGAACCTCCGGTCTAAAGCTACGGCCCCGGGTCAAAAGAGTTTGTCGACCACCTCGCGGTGGATCTCGACCGGGTAGCGCGCGCGGAGGGCCTGCGTGAACTCGGCTGTGAGATCGTTTCGCATCCCTTGGTTCAGACCACGCAAAACATCTGCCGTGTCACTCTGCGACAGCGTCTCCGGGGCTTTCACCTCGTCGAGCTGGGCGACATAGGATCCGGCCTTATCGGTAGCAGTGACCACATCGCCCGGTTTGGCTGCGAACAGCTTGGCGATCAGCGCTGGCGGTGTCGTATCGCCGTCGCTCGCTTGACGCGTGAGGGGCGGCGAGGTCGCAACTTTGAGACCCTTTTCAGCGGCTACAGTGGCCAAACGAGTGCCGGATTTGACCGCGGCGGCGAGATCTTTGGCAGTGTCGGCGACCTTCTCGTGCCGCTTGTCGTCTTGCCATGCCGCGACGGCCTGCTCCTTGACGTCGGCGAGCGGTTTGACCGCCGGAGGGGTTATCTTGCTCACCAGCACCATGAGAATCCCGCCATCGGGGTTCTCGGTCACCCGGCTGGTCTGCCCCTCGTCCGTCGCAAAGACGAGCTTCAAGACCTCGCTGGCGGGGAGCGGTAATTCGACCGGCTTGCCTTCGGGGTTGTTGCCGCTGACGTCTGCGGCGGCGATCTCGGTTTTCTTGAGCTCGAATTTCGCCGCGGCATCCTGGAGGGTCATGCCGCCCGCCAAGGCATCGTCGACCCGATTGGCGATCTTGTAAATTCGGTCCACTGCCTCGTCGTGGGCCAATTGGGCCTCGAGCTTCGGCTTGACCTGCTCGAAGGTTTGGGTCTGCGCCGGTTCGATTTTGACGACGCGCAGGATATGCCAGCCGAGCGGGGTCTTCACCGGCTCGCTCGGTTTGTTCAGCGGCAGCTCGAAGGCGATGCCGGCGAGCGCCTGCGGCAGTTCCTCGCGTTTCATCAGACCGAGCTCGATTGTCTCCGGGTTCTGGCCGGCGATTTGTGTGGCCACTTCCTTCCAGTCTTTGCCGGCGGCGAGCGCGGTTTCCGCCTCCTTCACCTTGTCCTCAGAAGACGCCAGGATCTGCTGGACCTCGCGCTGCTCGGGCACCTGGAACTCGTCCTGTCGCTCGTCAAACGCCTCCTTCACCTTATCCTCTGGAATCTCGATGCCCTGGGCGACATCCGAAGGACTTAGGCTCGCCAAGGTGAACCCGCGGTATTCGGGGGCGCGGAAGAGATCCTGATGTTCGTCGTAAAACGCGGTCACGTCGGTCTCGCTCTGTTGTCCGACATCGCCGGCATCGGCGGCCAGCAGCGTGACGATGTCGGCAACGCGCTGCTCGTTGCGATAGCGGAAAAGTAGATCCGCCATCGATTGCGGCGCCGTGGCTCCGAGCGCTACGGCCTGACTGAGGTCTTGCCGCGGGATCTCTTGCCGCATCAGCGTCACGTATTGGTCTTCTGTCAGATGGCTTTGGGCGAGCAGGGCGTTGAAGAGGGCGCGATCGAAATGGCCATCGGGCGTCTTGAATTTCGGGTTGTCGGTGGTTGCGTTGCGGATCACGTCGTCGGAAACTTCGAGCCGTAGCCGCGCTGCCTCCTGCCCCAGCAGGCTGCCGTTGATCAGCACATCGAGGACATTGTCGATGATCCCGATCTTTTTGGCCTGTTGGAGATCGATCGGAACGTGAACCTGTGCACTTAGCCGTTCGATCTCGCGACGCACGGCCGCCTGCAAATCCTCCGCACGGATACTCTGATTCCCGACTGTAGCGATCACCGCGTCAGCCGTCGGGCGGTTGCGGAAGATGTCGCCGATGCCCCAGATCCCGAAGACGACAATCAGGAGGGCGAATAGACCCTTGACGACAAAGGACCCGGCCTTGGAGCGAATCGCTTGCAGCATGGAGGCGAGTAGCCTGTGTTTTGGCGGTGGAGGCAGGTTGACCCGTCCGCCTGCCGATGTGATCTTGGCCCAGAGATAGAGACGGGCCCGTGGGGTCGCAACATGGCGGTTGGGACAAAACTGGTTGCCGGCAATTGGAAGATGAACGGGCTGCAAGAAGACGGCGCGTCGCTGGCGCGCGGCCTTGCCGAACGGGCGATCGCTGCGGGAGCCGGCGGGCCGGGCTGCGAGCTGCTGATTTGCCCGCCGGCAAGCTTGCTGACGATAGTGCGAGGCGTGCTCGCGGGCAGCGGCATCGCCCTCGGCGGGCAGGATTGCCATGCGGCATCCAAGGGCGCCTACACCGGCGACATCAGCCCCGAGATGCTGGCTGATGCCGGTTGCAGCCATGTCATTCTCGGGCATTCCGAGCGTCGCCACGGCCACGGTGAAGGCGATGCGGTGGTGCGCGAGAAAATCCTCGGCGCGTGGCGAGCGGGCCTGGTCGCGATCCTTTGCGTCGGGGAGACGCAGCTGCAACGCCAGGCGGGACACGCCGCCGATATCGTCTCGACCCAGCTCGCCGGATCGATCCCGAACGGCGCCACTTGCGATAACCTCGTCGTCGCCTATGAGCCGGTCTGGGCGATCGGCACCGGGCTTACCGCGACCTTGGAAGACATCGCGGCAATGCACGCCACAGTTCGTTCGCGCATTCCGGCGGGCGCGTGGATTCTCTACGGCGGCTCGGTCAATCCGCAAAACGCCGCGGGCATCCTTGGCTTGGCCGAGGTCGATGGCGCGCTGGTCGGCGGAGCAAGCCTCGACGCCGATAGTTTCTGGACGATCGCCCGCTGCTGCGGCTGAACCTGCGCGGCTGACCCCCCTGGCGAGCCGGCCAAAGAGCAGGTAAAACCTCTCCATGATAGTTCTGCTTCTTGTCGTCCATATTCTGGTTGCGATCGCTCTAGTCGGTGTCGTTCTGCTGCAGAAGAGCGAGGGCGGCGCGCTCGGCATGGGCGGCGGTGGTATGTCTGGGTTTATGACCGGCCGCTCGACCGCGAATCTGCTGACGCGCACGACCGCGATCCTTGCCCTGTTGTTCTTTGCGACCAGCCTGTCTCTGGTTTGGCTAAGCAATCGCGGCCATGCCCCGCAATCGATCCTCGACCAGGGCGCGCCACCCGGGCCGGCGGTTCCGGTCGCTCCGGCTGCCCCACAGCCGCAGACGGCGCCCGCCGAGCCTCAACCGGCGCCGCCCGCCGAGCCGTCACAACCGAGCCCGCCACTCGCGCGCTGAGTGCGTGATTCGCGCGATTGGCGCCGACACGCGGCCCGAGGCCTGGGCCGGCGCGCACGGGTTCGCGTTATATCCGGCATTTTCTTAGGAGGCTGACGGCCGATGCTGTAGACTGAGATTCCATGACGCGGTTCATCTTTATCACCGGCGGCGTGGTTTCCTCTCTCGGCAAGGGTCTGACGACCGCAGCGCTCGGAGCGTTGCTGCAGGCGCGCGGATTCAGGGTCAGGTTGCGCAAGCTCGACCCCTATCTGAATGTCGACCCCGGCACGATGAGCCCCTACCAGCACGGCGAGGTGTTCGTTACCGATGACGGCGCCGAGACCGATCTCGATCTTGGCCATTACGAGCGCTATGTCGGCGTCGCCGCTCGGCGCAGCGATTCGGTCACCACCGGCCGGATCTACTCCACGGTGATCGCCCGCGAACGGCGCGGCGAATACCTCGGCGCGACGGTACAAGTCATCCCCCACGTCACCGACGCGATCAAGGAGTTCATCCAAGCCGATCTCGAGGGCGAGGATTTTGTCCTCTGCGAGATCGGCGGGACGGTGGGCGACATCGAGAGCCTCCCCTTCCTCGAAGCGATCCGCCAGCTCGGCAACGAGCTCGGGCGCGAGCGCGTTCTTTTCGTTCATTTGACCCTGGTGCCGTGGATCCCCGCCGCAGGAGAGCTGAAGACCAAACCGACCCAACATTCGACAAAGGAACTTCTCGGCCTCGGCATCCAGCCCGACATCCTGCTGTGTCGCTGCGAGCGTCCGATCCCGCCGGCCGCCCGCAAGAAGATCGCGTTGTTCTGCAATCTGCGCGACAGCCGGGTCATCCCCGCGCTCGATATCGACACCATCTATGGCGTTCCTGTCGCGTACCATTTGGAGGGGTTCGACCGGGAGGTATGCCACCATTTCGGCCTCGATGCTCCCGAGCCAGACCTCGATCGCTGGCAGGCGATCGTCAACCGCATCCATAAGCCCGAAGGGCAGGTGACGATCGCCATTGTCGGCAAGTACACGCACCTCCCGGACAGCTATAAGTCACTCAACGAGGCGATGAGCCACGGCGGTATCGCCAACAATGTCGCGGTCAATCTCGACTGGATCGATTCGGAGGTCTTCGAGACGGAGGCCGAGGCCGTCCGCCAGCTCGATGACGTTCACGGCATTCTCGTACCTGGCGGATTCGGCGAGCGCGGCACTGCGGGAATGATCGAAGCCGCCCGCTTTGCCCGTGAGCGGCGCCTACCCTATTTCGGCATCTGCTTTGGCATGCACATGGCGGTGATCGAGGCTGCACGCGATCTGGCGCGGCTGCCGGGTGCGGGGTCGACGGAATTCGGGCCGTGCGATCACCCGGTGGTCGGGCTTATGACCGAGTGGGTGCGCGGAAATACTATCGAAAGACGCAATTCTACCGACGATCTCGGCGGGACGATGCGGCTGGGCGCCTACGAAGCAGTGCTTGCTCCGGACAGCAGGGTGGCGCAGATCTACGGAACTACCCAAATCAGCGAGCGCCATCGCCATCGCTACGAAATCAATGTCAGGTACAAGCAGCGCCTGGAAGCGGTCGGGCTGCGTTTTTCGGGGATGTCCCCGGATGGAGTCCTGCCGGAAATTGTCGAATTGCCCGACCATCCGTGGTTCATTGGTGTGCAGTTCCATCCCGAGCTGAAATCGAAGCCGTTCGAGCCGCACCCGTTGTTCACCTCCTTTGTCCGCGCTGCGCTCGATCAATCGCGGCTTGTTTGACCATCCCGTCATGACCCCGCGTCACGTGGCCATAGGCGACATCACCATCGGCAACGATCTGCCGCTGGTGTTCATCGCCGGGCCGAACACACTGGAATCGCGCGCGCATGCGCTGGAGACCAGCGCCGCTTTGGCCGAACTCGCAAAGAAGCTGGGGATCGACCTGATCTACAAAACCTCGTTTGACAAGGCGAACCGCTCGTCGATCGACGGGGTGCGCGGCATCGGGTTCAAGCAGGGGCTGCCCATTCTCGCCGAGGTGCGCGAGACATCCGGCCTGCCGGTCCTGACCGACATCCACGAACCGGTACAATGCGCCCCCACTGCCGAGGCGGTCGATATTTTGCAAATACCGGCCTTCCTGTGCCGCCAGACCGACCTGCTGATCGCCGCCGGCAAGACCGGCAAGACGATAAATATCAAGAAGGGGCAGTTCCTGGCCCCGTCCGACATGAAAAACGCCGCCGCCAAGATCGCCTCGACTGGCAACGAGCGGATCCTGCTGTGCGAACGCGGCGCAAGCTTCGGATACAACACGCTGGTGGTTGATATGCGCGCGCTGCCGATCATGGCGCAAACTGGCTATCCGGTCGTATTCGATGCAACCCATGCGGTCGCGCAGCCGGGGGCGCTAGGGGACCGGTCAGGCGGGGAGCGCGAGTTCGCGCCGATCCTTGCACGGGCCGCGGTGGCGGCGGGCGTTGCTGCCGTCTTCGTCGAGACGCATCAAGACCCCGACAATGCCGACACTGCCGAGGCCGCGACCATGCTGCCGCTCAAGACGCTGCCGGCGCTGTTTAAAACTCTGGTCGCGTTCGACCGTCTCGCCAAGGCGCGGCCGACCCAGCTCGTCTTTTGAGGAGATTGTCGTGACCGCCATCGTCGATATCCATGCGCGCGAGATCCTCGACAGTCGCGGCAATCCGACCGTCGAGGTCGACGTTACGCTAGAGACCGGAAAGATCGGCCGCGCTGCCGTGCCGTCGGGTGCCTCGACCGGCGCGCACGAGGCGATCGAGCTACGCGACGGCGGGCCGCGCTTTGGCGGCCGGGGAGTCCGCAACGCGGTCGAGGCGGCGAACGGCGAGATCTTCAACGCGCTCTCAGGCTTTGATGCCGAGGATCAGTTGGCGATCGACCGCGTGCTGGTCGAACTTGACGGGACCCCGAACAAGGGTCGGCTCGGCGCCAATGCGATCCTCGGGGTCAGCCTCGCTTGCGCCAAAGCGGCCGCCGCCGAAGCCGGTACACCACTCTATCGCTATGTTGGCGGCGTCTTCGCCCGCACCCTGCCGGTGCCGATGATGAACATCGTCAACGGCGGGGTTCACGCCGACAACCCGATCGACATTCAGGAATTTATGGTGATGCCGGTCGGCGCAGGCTCCGCGACCGAGGCGATCCGCATCGGCTCCGAGATCTTCCACAATTTGCGAAAAAAGCTTGCAGAGGCCGGTCACAACACCAATGTCGGCGACGAGGGCGGCTTTGCCCCGAACCTAGCTTCGACCGATGCGGCATTGGGCTTTGTGATGCAGGCGGTCGAGGCCGCCGGGTACCATCCCGGCGACGACGTCGTGCTGGCGCTCGATGTCGCCGCCTCCGAATTCTACCGGGACGGCGCCTATCGACTCGCCGGCGAAGGTAAGACCCTCGCTGCCGCCGGCTTGGTCGCCTTTGAGGCGGATCTTGTGCGTCGCTACCCGATCGTCTCGATCGAAGACGGAATGGCCGAGGACGATTGGCAAGGTTGGACATTGCTGGCTGCCGAGCTCGGGGGGATGGTTCAGCTCGTCGGCGACGATGTGTTCGTCACTAACCCGCGCCGATTGCGCGACGGGATCAGCCGCGGCATCGCCAATGCGTTGCTCGTCAAGGTCAACCAGATAGGCACCTTGTCCGAGACGCTCGAAGCGGTCGAGATCGCCCAGCGGGCGGGCTGGAACACGGTATTTTCCCATCGCTCGGGGGAGACCGAGGATACGACGATTGCCGATCTGGCAGTTGCGACCAATTGCGGACAGATCAAGACCGGATCGCTATCGCGCTCTGACCGGCTCGCCAAATACAATCAGCTGATCCGCATCGAAGAGCAGCTCGGCGCCTCTGCAGTCTTCGCTGGGCGCTCGGTGTTGCGGCGGTAGCCCATGTTCGTATTACGCCAATTGAAGCGGCGGGCGCATTTGGTGCTGGGACCAGTTATGGGCATCGCCTTGACAGCATATTTTTTTTACAACCTGGTTGAAGGCGAGCATGGGCTGCTCCGGTGGTTGAGCGTGACGCGTGAGATCCGCGCCGAAAATGCCAATCTCGAAGCGGTTCGTGCACAGCGCGAGGCGCTCGATCTAAAGATCTCTGATCTGAAGCCCGATCATCTCGATCCCGACCTGCTCGACGAACGGGTTCGCGCGACCTTGAACTTGGTCGCGCGCGATGAGATCGTCATCATGCAGCCCATGACCTCACAAGAGGGGGGCGCGGTCGAGACCCGGTAAGCCGTCGCCGCGCGTCGGCGCGAGGTTGCAATGAGACGGGTTTGCCCGCATGTTCCCGAAGGGATTTCGGGGCTGCCTTCCGGCAGCCGCGTGGAGGAAGCGACATGGCCGTCAAGCGCAAGGCTGCGCCGGTGAAATTCGCCGAGGTCGGCGTCCCGCCAAAAGAGCTGCTCGGATACTATCGTGACATGCTGCTGATCCGGCGCTTTGAGGAGCGCGCCGGGCAGATGTACGGCATGGGACTGATTGGCGGCTACTGCCACCTGTATATCGGGCAGGAGGCAGTCGTCGTCGGCATGCAGGCGGCGCTCAGGGAAGGCGACACGATCGTCACGTCCTACCGTGATCACGGACATATGCTGGCCTGCGGCATGGATCCCAAAGGCGTCATGGCCGAGCTGACCGGGCGTCGTGGCGGCTATTCGCACGGCAAGGGCGGCTCGATGCACATGTTCAGCCGGGAGAAGAACTTCTTTGGCGGCCACGGTATCTTCGGTGCGCAGGTACCGATCGGAACCGGGCTCGCCTTTGCCCATCGTTATCGCGAAAATGGGCGGATCTCTGCCACTTATCTCGGTGACGGCGCGATCAATCAAGGGCAGGTTTATGAGAGCTTCAACATGGCCTCGCTGTGGAAGCTGCCGATCGTTTACGTCATCGAGAACAATCGATATGGGATGGGGACGGCGATCGACCGCGCCTCGGCGCGTACCGACCTGTTTCATCGCGGCACGGCCTACGGCATTCCGGGCGAGCAAGTCGACGGCATGAATGTGCTCGCCATACACGAGGCCGGGCTTGCGGCCGCTGAGCACGCCCGATCCGGCCAGGGGCCGATCATCCTCGAGATGCTGACCTACCGCTATCGCGGCCACTCAATGTCCGATCCGGCCAAGTATCGCACGCGAGACGAAGTCAACCGGATGCGCTCCGAGCACGATCCGATCGATCAGGCGCGTCGACGCTTGCTCGAAGGCGGGACAATGGAGGCGATGCTCAAGCAGATCGACAGCGAGGTGCGCGAACGCGTCGCCGCGGCGTCGCAATTCGCACAGGACTCTCCGGAGCCCGAGCCGGCCGAGCTGTGGACGGATGTCTTGGCCGACGCTTGACCCGTTTTGGCGATCTCGCCTGCAGGAGATTGCGCTAAGCCATGACCACGGAAGTCCTGATGCCCGCGTTGTCGCCGACAATGACCGAAGGCAAGATCGCCCGTTGGCTCAAAAGCGAGGGGGAAGCGGTGCGAGCGGGCGATGTGCTCGCGGAGATTGAGACCGACAAGGCGACAATGGAGGTCGAAGCGATCGACGAGGGGGTCCTCGCCAAGATCGTAATCCCCGAAGGCACGGAGCACGTCGCGGTCAATACGCCGATCGCCGTCATCGCCGAAAATGGCGAAGACACAAGCGCAGTGAAGACGACGGCTCGATCTCCGGAGCCCCGTCATGATGCGCCGGCGGAAGTTCGGCCGCCGACAGCTCCGCCAGTACTCGCCGCTCCGCGCCGCGCGCCCCCGGCCGAGCCCGAATATGCCAGCCAGACACGGACCATGACCGTGCGCGAAGCGTTGCGCGACGCGATGGCTGAGGAGATGCGGCGCGACGATACGGTGTTTTTGCTCGGCGAGGAGGTCGGCGAGTATCAGGGCGCCTATAAGGTCAGCCAGGGCCTGCTTCAGGAATTCGGGCCCCGCCGGGTGGTCGACACCCCGATTACCGAGCAGGGTTTTGCCGGGCTCGGGATCGGCGCCGGCTTTGCCGGGCTGCGGCCAATCGTCGAGTTCATGACTTTTAATTTCGCCATGCAGGCGATGGATCAGATCATCAATTCGGCTTCGAAGACCCGCTATATGTCAGGCGGCCAGATGAGCTGCTCGATCGTTTTCCGCGGGCCGAACGGCCCCGCCGCACGCGTCGCGGCGCAACATTCGCAATGTTATGCGAGCTGGTACGCGCATTGTCCGGGTCTCAAGGTGATCGCTCCATTCACCGGCGCCGACCATAAGGGGCTGCTCAAGGCGGCGATCCGTGATCCGAACCCGGTGGTGTTTCTCGAGCACGAGCTGGTCTACGGCGAAACCTTCGCGGTACCCGAAGATCCCGACTTCCTCGTGCCGATCGGTAAGGCGCGCATCGCCCGGCCAGGCGATCACGTCACGATCGCGGCCTTCTCCCGAATGGTAAAACTGGCGCTGCAGGCCGCCGAAGAGCTTGAGAAGGCCGGCATCTCGGCCGAGATCATCGATCTGCGCACTTTGCGGCCCTTCGATGTCGATACTGTTGTCGCCTCGGTCAAGAAAACCAACCGGATCGTTTCGGTCGAGGAGGGATGGCCCTTTGCCGGCATCGGCGCGGAGATCGCCGCGGTTGTCATGGAAGAGTGCTTTGACTGGCTCGACGCCCCGTTGAACCGGATTGCCGGCAAGGACGTTCCTTTGCCGTACGCCGCGAACCTCGAGCACCTCGCGCTACCCCAGGTCGAGGATATCGTCGCCGCAGCCCGCGAGGTCACCTACCGGTAGTCGGCATTTAATCGAAGAAAGAGATCATGCCGATCGAAATCCTGATGCCGGCGCTGTCGCCGACCATGACTGAGGGCAATCTCGCCAGATGGCTCAAGAAAGAGGGCGACGAGGTCCATTCCGGGGACGTTCTCGCTGAAATCGAGACTGATAAGGCGACGATGGAGGTCGAGGCCATCGATGACGGCAAGATCGGCAAGATCCTGGTCCCCGAGGGTGCCCAGGGGATCAAGGTCAACGCTCCAATCGCGCTGCTGCTCGGCGAGGATGAGGACGTATCCGCGCTCGAGAAATTTGCCGCGCCGGTCGCCCAACCTGCTCCGACAGCACCGCCGCCGTCTCCCGAGAACGTAAAGCCTGCGGCGCCCGTGGCGCCATCGGTCAAGGAACGGGGCAACGGCGACGGAAGGATTTTTGCCAGCCCATTGGCGCGCCGCATGGCGCAACAGGCCGGTCTTGACCTCGCCGCGATCCAGGGCTCCGGGCCGCAAGGCCGGATCGTCAAATCCGACATCGAGGCAGCCCTGTCGCCTGGTCGCGCAGCACCTGCTCGGGCGCCAGCTCGCGCCCCAGTGGCGCCGCAACCGGTGCCGGCTGCGCCGGTTCTCTCCAAAGAGCGAGTGGCGGCGCTTGCCGGCAACCCCCCCTATACCGAGCGCCCGCTCAATGCGATGCGCCGCGTGATCGCCCGCCGCCTCACCGAATCGAAGCAGACCGTCCCGCATTTCTATCTGACGGTCGATTGCGAGATCGACGCGCTGCTGAAGATCCGCGGCGAATTGAATGCCAAAATAGCGGCCGCCGGTATCGGTCCTCGCCCGCTCCCTAACACTCTCTCGCAGGCGGGGGAGGGAAGGGTGGGGGCGAGCGGTAGCGAGAAGGGTTGGGGCATTTCGGTCAACGATTTCGTGATCCGCGCCGCGGCGCTCGCCTTGCGGCAGGTGCCGGCGGCCAACGCCTCGTGGAGCGACGAGGCCATCCTGCTCTGGGATAGCGTCGACATCGCCGTTGCCGTGGCGCTCGACGACGGCCTGATCACGCCGATCGTCAAGGCAGCCGACCGCAAAGGTCTGGCAGCGATCGCCAGCGAGACCAAGGACCTCGTTACCCGCGCCCGCGCCGGCAAATTGAAGCTCGAGGAGTTTCAGGGCGGCACCTTCTCGGTTTCCAACCTCGGCATGTACGGGGTACGCGAGTTTGCGGCGGTCATCAATCCACCGCATGGCGGCATCCTGGCGGTCGGCGCCGGCGAGCAGCGGCCGGTTGTCAAGAACGGTGCGCTGACGCTCGCAACGGTGATGAGCTGCACGCTCTCCTGCGATCACCGCGCCGTCGACGGCGCCGTCGGTGCGCAATTCCTGGCGGCCTTCAAAAGGCTCGTCGAGGACCCGCTGACGATGCTGCTGTGAAGGGTCAAGCGGGGACCACGCGATGACCGAGAACTCTTTTGACCTGATCATTCTCGGCGGCGGGCCGGGCGGCTACGTGGCGGCGATCCGGGCGGCGCAGCTCGGCATGAAGACCGCCCTCGTCGAACGCGACCAGCTCGGCGGCATCTGTCTCAATTGGGGCTGCATCCCGACCAAGGCGCTGTTGCGTAGCTCCGAGATCTACCGTCTCCTGCATCGCCTCGACGAATTCGGGTTTTCCGCGAAAGACATCCGCTTTGACGCCGGCAAGGTCGTCGCGCGGTCTCGCGCCGTTGCCAAGCAGCTCTCCAACGGCGTCGGGTATCTGCTGAGGAAGAACAAGGTCACGGTCACCCACGGCCACGGGCGCTTGGCCGGAAAAGGCCGGCTCGCGATCGAGCGGGACGGCAAGGCTGTGAGCGAGCTCACCGCCGAGCACATCGTGCTCGCAACCGGCGCGCGGGCCCGTTCATTGCCGGGGCTCGAGCCCGATGGCGAGCGGGTGTGGACCTATAAGGAGGCGATGGTGCCGGCGGCGATCCCGAAATCGCTGTTGGTCGTTGGCTCGGGCGCGATCGGGATCGAATTCGCCAGCTTCTACCACGACATGGGCGTCGAGGTGACGGTTGTCGAAATGCTCGACCGCGTGCTTCCGGTCGAGGACGAGGAGATCTCAGCCTTCGCCCGCAAGGCCTTTGAAAAGCAAGGGATTAAGATCCACACCGGCGCCACGGTCGCGGCGCTGGAGCGCAACGGCGCGAACCTCACCGCACGCATTGAGGGAGCAGGGCAGGGGGGTGAGGTCGAGGTCGAGCGGGTGATCCTTGCCGTCGGCATCGTCGGCAATGTCGAGGATATCGGCCTGGAAAACACCGCGGTCAAAGTCGAGAAAATGCACGTCGTTGTCGATGAATGGCTGCGCACCGGCGAACCGGGGATCTATGCGGTTGGCGATCTCGTCGGCCCGCCCTGGCTGGCGCACAAAGCGAGCCATGAGGGGGTGATCTGCGTCGAGCACATCGCCGGAGTGAATGATGTGCACCCGCTCGATCTACACAACATCCCGGCCTGCACCTATTGCCGGCCGCAAATCGCCAGCGTCGGGCTGACCGAGAAGAGCGCTCGTGAAGCCGGGTACGAGGTCAAGACCGGCCATTTCCCGTTTATCGGCAACGGCAAGGCGATCGCGCTCGGCGAGCCCGAGGGAATGGTCAAGACAGTGTTCGAGGGCAAGACCGGCGAGCTCCTGGGCGCCCATATGATCGGCGCCGAGGTGACCGAGCTGATCCAGGGATATACGATCGCCAAGACTCTGGAGACGACTGAGTCGGAGCTGATCCGCGCGATCTTCCCGCATCCGACCCTGTCGGAGACCATGCACGAGGCCGTGCTTGACGCCTACGGACGGGCCATCCACTTTTAGCCGACGACGCGCCAAGGCTGTCATCGAACCGTCATCGAGCGGCATTTACTGATCCTGATTCCCAGGCGTGCAGGGAATACAGCAGGCGAAGGAACCATTGGATCTTGGCCGGCGGGATCGCGCTGGCATTGGCAAGAGGTCATTGGGTGATGGCGGCAGACGGCAGCGACTGTCCCAATGGCGGAATAGTGCGCTTCGGTGTCGAGCCGTATGACACCGCGGCTCGCGTGGTCCCGATCTACCAGAAGGTCGGAGAGCTGATCGGTAATAAGCTCGGCTGCAAGGTCGAGGTCTTTGTCGCGACGAGCTACAACGCCGAAATCGAAGCGATGCGAAACGGCAAGCTCGAAATTGGATAATTCGGACC
>Ga0306920_100004050_pt1 | contig 18736 bp, 17 predicted proteins | sample flu12Cox44000170_FD_204666 | JGI IMG/M metagenome (GOLD analysis project Ga0306920, IMG submission 204666) | Lab enrichment of tropical soil microbial communities from Luquillo Experimental Forest, Puerto Rico - flux4day.12C.oxic.44.000.170 (v2)... | ecosystem: Environmental > Terrestrial >... | reverse complement strand
GACATGATACACTTGGAAAACGCTCCCTGATTTGGAATCCAACATGCATCATGACATATCAATCGACCTCCTTTCTTTAGGGCGTCATATGCGAAGCCAATGCAATCCACAGCTTCCTCATCGTCGAGGTGGTGTAGAACGCTGATCGCTATCACAACTTCGGCATCTTTAAATCGCGAGTCGTTCCGAAGCGATCTCGCGTCGCCAACCACAAAGGTCCCCTTGTCGCCGTAAGTCCGCCTGGCAAACGCAATGTAACCTGGGTTGATGTCGAGCCCAAGATATTCGACGTCGGGGAGGCTTTGCAAAGCTTGCGCTGGACCGCATCCGATATCGATCACTTTATCGCGGGGTTTGGCTCGGGCATGGTCTTGAATGATCCTCCGCCGCAGCGCGTTCCCTCCAACCACACCTTGAAACAGGTTGTAGAGAAATGGCACTTTCAACCAGCGCAATAATCCAGCGTTACTCTGCATGTGGAGTTTTCAAGCCGGCTCGGCACTCCCGTTTATCCACGGCGTAAAATACGCGAAACACCACTGTGAATTTGTGAAACTAGCGCTTTAGCCATTTGTGAAACGAATGTTGCGCCCCTGTGATCCGCCAGCCTAGCCGTAGGAACCCGTGTTGAACCGGGTAATTGGCGATGTGCGTTGGAGCTTCGATCCAATCTGCTGATGAATACACTTGCTCCATACCTGCGTGTGTCAGCGCGGTGAAAAGTCCGCGCCCAAAGAAATCGGGATGCACAGCTCCGATGCTGTAGTGGCCAAGCCGAATGCCATGTCGCTCGTCAAGCGGGGAGGGTTTCTTCCAGGCGGAATATCCGGCGATGCGATCGCCACGCGTCGCGACAACAACCCAATCAGCCCAGCCATTGGCACACGATCGGATCCATTCCTGGTAAATTCTCGTCGCAGCAGAGCGGCCAAGCCGCGTGTCGGCGTGGAAACGTCCAAAATGATCGGCAAAGGAAGAATGTGCGACCTTAGCGAGTGGTTCGATATCCGAGGCGGTGGCGAGACGAAGCTCAAAGCCTTCCGGTGCTTCCTGTCGACGGGCGATTGATCCTCGATCGCGGCAGTCGGACAGAAAATTAAGCAATGTGTCCATTAGCAAAAAACCATTCGATTCAAGCGCGTGAATGATGGCCGTATCCGACGGCATCGCTCTACACAAAAGAAAGTCTCCCTCTCGATCGGAAACTCGGCGAACCACCTCTGCAACCACGCTGCTTGCGACAGAGCTCGCATCGCCGGGTTGAGAGGCGACGCCGATATGTTTAATTGCCCACATCGATTTTCCAAGCAGCGGGCTCTCCCACGATAGCGGGGTGCAAATCACGAGCCCGGATATTGTTCCACTAGCTTCGGCAATGAAACCAATCGCGTTCTCACCTGATAATAGCTCCCGTATTTCATCTCTCCAGCGCGATTCAATCTCTCTGCGAGAGAAGTCCAGACCGGTGTGCAAAGGCAGGGAGGCAAAGTTCTTTGCCCGATCTACATCATCCAACGACAGGTTTGCAAAGGAGACCGCTGGCATTCGCAATTGGCTAGATCGTCGAGCGAACAACATACGCAGGCCGTTTCATTGAGCGGAAGTGCATTCGCGCCAGATATTCGCCTATAACTCCCAGGGCAAAGAGCTGGGCACCTGAAAAGATTGCAATTATCGAGGCTAGAAACGGAAATCCAGGCACGCTTCCTTCAAGGCAATACCGGATGAAAACGTAAATGAAGACGGCAAGCCCAAACAGCGTGCATGTGAAGCCAATCAGACTGGCAAGCTGCAGCGGTGCTGTGCTGAAACCGGTCATCATATCGAGTGCATGGCGGACCAGTCTTGTGAAACTGTACTTTGAAGAGCCCGAATGGCGTGGCTGGAAAGCAACAGTCGTTGCGCCGAAGCGCGCCGTTGCCCACGTAAGCAACACGTCGATGGAAACAAAAGGAGACTGATAGCCCGCGAACGCCTCGCGCAATTGTGTTGGGAATATGCGAAACGCGCTCACGTTTTTCGCCACATCGCTGCCTACCGTCGCGCGCAGCGCAAGGCGTGTGATACGAGATGCAAGAGCCCGGATAAACCCGTTCTGCTCCGCTTTTGGTGCCCCGTAAACTACATCGAATCCTTCGTCCAATCGCGCCAGCAGCCGCGGAATTTCTTCGGGCGGATGTTGCAGGTCATCATCCATGGTTACGACCAGGTCATATTTGGCAGCGCGGATGCCACAGAGCAGCGCATTATGCTGACCATAATTACGCATCAGGTTCAGTCCGCGCACCATCACAGGCGATCGCGAGCACAATTCCGAGATCATCTCCCAACTTCGATCCCGGCTGCCATCATTAACGAGGATGACTTCGTGTTCCGCCGAGATGCGCGGCAACACTTCCGCCAGGCGTCGGCACAACTCACCCAGGGAAGCCTCGCCGTTATAAACCGGCGTGACGACGGAAATGGAACGCCGTTCGTGAGATTGCACCATGTTCAGAGAAGCCTCGGATACTATGGGACGACTTGAATTTCGTCAAAGCGTTGAGGGCAGGCTGCGCTGTCGCGTTGCTAAGGCGCGTTGAACGTTGGACGTTGCATTCCTCTATGGTGGGAATAGTCGTCAAACCGCGTGCGCGAATTTTGCATGGATATGACTGCGTTTTTTCCAGCGAAGCTTTTGTCATTCCGAGCGGAACGCAGCGGAGTCGAGGAATCTCTCGACAAGGGCAAATTAGAGATGCCTCGACTTCGTTTGGCATGACACTGCAGTCAGGCACGGATGATTAGACGTTGGGCGTTGGGCATTGGACGTTGAATCTCCATGGCAGGGATTGTCATCAAACCGCGCGCCCGAATTTTGCACGGTCACGATTGGGTGTTCTCCAGCGAGGTCCTGAAGGTTTTTGGGAAACCGGCGGACGGCGATGTAATCTCACTCAAGGACGGAAAAGACCGCCTGATCGGTAGCGCCATTTACAATTCGAAGTCACAGATAGTGGCCCGCCGTTTCTCCCGGCGAAAACAGGATCTGGACCTGGATTTCTTCAAGCGCCGGATCGCCCAGGCTGGGGAGTACCGTATCCGGAGAGGCATCGATCCAGGCCTGTGCCGCGTTGTTTGGAGCGAAAGCGACGGATTGCCCGGCTTAATCATCGACAGGTACGGCGACTGTTTCGTTATGCAGACGCTCACGCTCGCCATCGATATGCGAAAAGATTTGATCGCACATGCGGTGATCGATCTTTTCGGAAGGGCTACAATCATCGAGCGAAATGACTCGCCGGTCCGCAAGGCGGAAGGATTGGAATTACGCACTGACGTTTTGCGCGGAGATGCTGCATCGCAAATCGAGATCGAAATCGAAGGCGTAAAGTTTGGAGTCGATCTTTTGCACGGACAAAAAACCGGTTTCTATCTCGATCAAAAACACAACTACGGGATTGTCGCCGACTACGCTCGCGACCGCCGCGTTCTGGATTGCTTCACAAATCAGGGCGCGTTTGCGTTGACCTGTGCGCGGGCAGGCGCAACGGAAGTAACCGCTGTTGAAGAAAATTTGGAGAACATCACCGCCGCGAAACGTAACGCTGCGCGCAATGAGCTAAGGGTCGAGTGGGTGCAGCAGGATGTATTTCAATTTTTGCGCGGAGCCGAAAGGCCAGGCGCACAGTATGATCTGATCGTCCTCGATCCGCCCTCGTTTACGAAAACGAAGAGCAGCTTGCGCGACGCGCTACGCGGTTATCGAGAATTGCACATGCGTGCGTTCAAGCTTTTATCGAAAGATGGTTTGTTGGCGACGTTTTCTTGCTCTCACCACATCGATGACGCAGCACTTCTGCAAACAATCGCAGACGCGCTTGTTGACGCGCGTCGCTCCGCACGGTGGTTGCGACGGTTCGAACAAGCGCCGGATCATCCGGTTCTGCCGACAATTCCTGAAACGGAATATTTCAGAGGTTTTCTTCTCGAGATGATGCCGGGGCGCTGACGCTTCAAGTGTCATCCTGAGCGAAGCGAAGGATCTCGGATCAATTCTCCCTCAAAAATTTTTGCTCACGCTCGGTGGAAATCTCTGGAATTCTCGAAGGAGCAACTTAATATCCGCTACGACGAACCTGGACGGCGACGCGATTGTCATGGCAGAAAAACCCCGACCGCTTGAACAAATGCTTGACCTGGCCGAAGACGAGCCGTCCGCCGAGCACCTGGACAATCAGGTTCAAAAAGCGCAGGAGCAACTGCTCCAACTCAAGCGCCAACAGGAGCAGATCGAAAAGCAAAAACGCGAACTGGAAGAGCTAAGCCGACGCCAGGACGAATTGGAACAGGGCCGGGGGGAGATGACTGATAAACTGACGCGCGCGCTGGTTGTGCTCGAACGCGAAGCGTATAACGCGCAAAGCAGGCTCGAGCAAATCCGTGTGGCCCGCGAAAGTTTCGCGCAACATTTGGAATTGGTCGAAGCAATCGATCCGAGGAATTGGAATCCATCGGATTTACACAAGGAACTGAGCCGCGCATTAAGCACAGTGGATGACGCTCGCACGGAGTACAACGAACATCGCAGCCGGTTGCAAGCGGCCGGCGGCGGTAACGGCGATCAGTCGTTGCCCGAGACGGCACCGGGGGTCTACGAAAACAGCAATGGACGCTCATTTTTCGAGTGGTTGCAGATCGGCCTCGCGCTTAGTTTGCCGCTGATACTTTTTGGCGCCATAGCCATCGCCCTTCTGGCTTGGATGAATAGTCGGTGACGGCGATGTTTTGGCGCTCGCGCAAACCGGCCCCGCCGCTTCACCGCAAGCAACAAGAAATAGCGCAACAAGAAGCGCAGTTGCGCGAGAAGGTCGAAAGCCTGCAGCGCATCGTCACACAATCGCGCGCGCCTGCGCCGAGCAAATCTTCAGCGGGAGAGTCGGACCGCACCGCAGCCAACAATGTTGTGGAAAAGCGATTTTACGTGTCGATTGCCATGGACGCCCCGCAGCTGTTTGACACTGACCAAAGGCGCCGGCGGCCTCGTGCGTTGCGCAAAGAGCGACGCCAGGGGCAGATCGTCTTTCTGGTTCTTTTGGGCGCGTTAGCAGTCGCGGTCATGTGGCTCATCAGCCATTTTGTATCCCTGAGCGTCTGACATGGCCGGAAGTTCGGATCTCGATGTTGCGTACGTGGCCAGGCTGGCACGGATCAATCTCACAGAAAATGAGGCGAAAACTTTCCAGAAACAACTCTATGACGTGCTGAAGTACGTCGAAAAACTTCGTCAGTTGGACGTGACTGGCGTTGAGGTCGCCACGCACGCGCTTCCAGTTTTCAACGAATTTCGCGACGATGTGCCGCACGACTGGTTGACAGCGGAGCAGGCGTTGAGCAATGCCCCTCGACAGGCAAACGGCCTTTTTGTGGTTCCTAAAGTGGTGGAATGACCGGGAACGATTTGCCGGCGTTGAGCATCGCCGAACTGCAATCGCTGTTGCGTCGCGGCGAAGTTTCGCCTCGCGAAGTGATTAACGCTTTGCGAGAGCGCATTGAAGCGGTCGACGGAAATATCGGCGCATATCTTTCACTCGACATGGAAACTGCGATGAAAGAGGGGGAACACGCGAACGTCGATCTTTCTCTCGGCGGGATTCCAATTGCGATCAAAGACATCATCAACGTGATGGGTCAGCCGTGCACCTGCGCGTCGAAGATCCTAAACGGATATCGCGCGCCGTACGACGCCACGGTGATTCAAAAATTGCGCGCAGCAGGCGCGATTCCATTCGGCAAAACCAACCTCGACGAATTCGCCATGGGCTCGTCCACGGAAAATTCCGCGCTGAAATCGACATGTAATCCGTGGGATATGTCGCGTGTGCCGGGAGGATCCAGTGGCGGCTCGGCAGCAGCAGTTGCCGCAGATGAAGCGTTCGGCGCGCTCGGCTCCGACACCGGTGGTTCGGTTCGGCAACCGGCTGCGCTATGCGGTGTCGTCGGGTTCAAGCCGACTTACGGCCGGGTTTCTCGGTTCGGCCTTGTGGCGTTTGCGTCCTCACTCGATCAAATTGGACCGGTAACCAAAACTGTGCGCGACGGCGCGCTGATCATGAACGCCATTGCAGGTCATGATCCGCAAGATTCAACATCGCTCAGCGGGCCCGTCCCGGATTACGTGGCGGGCCTCGGAAATGATTTGCGCAGCGTTCGGTTGGGAGTGCCCAAGGAGTATATGATCGACGGAATCGATCCACAGGTGCGAGCTGCCATCAATACAGCGGTGAAACAGCTCAATTCCCTCGGCGCGGAAATCGTTGAGGTCTCATTGCCCAGCACTGAATACGCGGTCGCGGTTTATTATATTATTGCCACGGCGGAAGCTTCCGCGAACCTCGCTCGCTTCGATGGCGTGCGGTACGGGTACCGGGCGGAAAATCCGAAAGACGTTCTCGACCTTTACGGCCGCACCCGTGGGCAAGGTTTCGGTCCGGAAGTAAAACGCCGCATCATTCTTGGCACATATGTTTTGAGCTCCGGTTATTACGACGCCTATTATTTGCGTGCGCAAAAAGTGCGGGAATTAATTCGCCGCGATTTCGCCAAGGTCTTCGAGGACGTGGATGCATTGATCTCGCCGACCTCGCCCGTACCGGCATTCAAGTTAGGCGAACGCGCCGCGGATCCATTGCAAATGTATCTCGCCGACATTTTCACCATCGCAGCCAACCTGGCCGGCATTTGCGGAATCAGCGTCCCATGCGGTTTTGCCGACCTTGACGGGCATCGTCTGCCGATCGGGTTGCAGTTGCTAGGCAAACCACTCGATGAAGCGCTCATTTTACAAATCGCCCACGCCTACGAGCAGAGCACAGACTGGCACAAAGCGCGTCCGCCTATCAGCTCGCCCAGTCAGAAATCACAACTGTGAAAACGCCCAACTTGTCGTTTCAATTTTTGATCACATATGTGATGCAAAAGTGAAAAGGCGAAATGCACCAGCCAGAGCAGACGTCTCTGGCCCAGCGGATTCACTGCGCTCGCCGTTCTTTGATTGATGATAGGATCTCGGCAATGGCTTCGGCGCGCGGTTTGGCGCCGAGATTGCCTTTGCCGTGGACGCGGGCGCTAACGGCGTTGGCTTCCATGTCGCGTTTGCCGATCACGAACATGGTGTGCACTTTCATTTGCTCGGCCCGCTGGATTTTGCCGTTGATCTTATCGGTGGTCTCGTCGATTTCCGCGCGTACTTGATGAGCGCGCAATTCGTTCAAAACCGATCGGGCGTAATCGAGTAACTTTACGTCATCGCCGATCGTGAGGATGCGCACCTGTTCCGGAGACAACCAGAGCGGGAAATTCCCGGCGTAATGCTCGATCAAAAATCCGATGAAACGTTCATGCGTACCGAGCGGCGCGCGATGAATACAAATCGGAATCTTGTCGACGTTATCGCGGTCTTTGTAACGAAGATCAAAACTGCGCGGCTGCGCAAAATCGACCTGATTGGTGGCGATCGAAAACTCACGTCCGATCACGCTCCACGCTTGAACGTCGATCTTCGGTCCGTAAAAGGCAGCTTCGTTCGGCACTTCGACATAATTAATTCCAGAATTCTTTAGGACGTTGCGCGTCATCTCCTCGGTCTTTTTCCAAAGCTCTGGTTCATTTACAAATTTCTGGCCAAGCTTTGCGGGATCGTGCGTCGAGAAGCGCATCAGATATTTGTCGATCCCGAAGAGCTTGAAATAATTCACATACATATCGTTCACGGCGTTGAACTCCGCCTCGAACTGCTCCGGCGTCATGTAGAGATGGGCGTCGTTCATGTGCAGCGATCGCACCCGCATCAGTCCAAATAACTCACCACTCTTCTCGTAGCGGTAGCACGTCCCGTATTCCGCCAGGCGCAACGGCAAATCGCGATAACTCCTTGGAAGCGAAGCGAACAGCTTGTGATGATGCGGGCAGTTCATCGCCTTGAGGTAATAGCGATCGGAAGTCAGGCTGCCAGCCTGACTCGGCGGGCCGGCATCTTGCCCGCCCCCTTCCTCGGTAGGCTGGAAGCCTGCCGGCCGAGACAAGCTGGGAAGCTTATCTTCCAAAGTCATCGGCGGAAACATCGATTCAGCGTAGTAGGGCAGGTGTCCGCTCTTCTTGTACAAGCTTTCGCGCGCGATGTGCGGCGTGAGGACGCGCTGATAACCGGCGGCGAACTCCGTTTCTTTCGCGAGTTTTTCCAGTTCTTCGGCAATGACCGCGCCGCGCGGCAGAAACATTGGCAAGCCGGGGCCGACATCATCGTCAAAAACGAACAGTTCCAGTTCGCGTCCCAGCTTGCGGTGATCGCGCTTCTTCGCTTCCTCCAGCATCGCGAAGTAGTCGTCGAGTTCCTTCTTGGTTTTGAACGCGGTACCGTAAATCCGTTGCAACTGTGGATTTGCCTCGTCGCTTTTGTAATATGCGCTGGCTACATTGGTCAGCTTGAACGCGCCGATGTCTCCGGTGCGATTCACGTGCGGGCCGGCGCAGAGATCGATGAACTCACCGTTGCGATAGAGCGAAATTTTTTCGTCCGAAGGAATGTTTTCGATGATGTCGAGTTTGTATTTGCTGGGTTTGGCTCGTTCGCCCAACGCGGCGAGCCGGCCTTGTTTTCCGAGTTCGAGTGCTTCGTCGCGTGAAACTTCGATTTTTTCAAACGGGTGATTCGCTTTGATCTCCTTCTTCATCTCCGATTCGATTTTTTCGAAATCATCTGGCGAAATGCGGTGCGGAAGATCCACATCATAATAAAAGCCGTTCTCCACCGGCGGCCCGGCGGCGAATTGCGCTTCCGGCCAGATCTTCAAAATCGCCGTTGCCAATACATGCGATGCCGAATGCCGAAGACGTTCGATATCCGTCATCTGCTCACGCTGCTCTAAAGTTTTCCGTTCCTCACTCATCGAAGGGCGTGAAAATTAACCACGAAGCACACGAAGGAAAGGAATTTGCTCCCAGAGATGGCGCAACCGTCTGTCACACAATTGTAACTTGGCAGGCATCATTCATCCTTTGTAGTCTCTGCCCTCGTGAATCCTGCGGACCTTTTTCGTCAAGACACCAACACTCTGCAGCTTGCTCCTGGCGATTTCCTTTTTCGCGAAGGCGATAAGCGTGACGTGATGTACGTCTTATTAGACGGGGAAATGGACATCCGGCTTGGTGAGTATGTGGTCGAGACCGCAGTGCCAGGCGCATTGATCGGCGAAATGGCGTTGATCGATGACAGTCCGCGTGCTGCGAACGCTGTGGCGAAGACAGCCTGCCGCCTGGCGAAAATCGATAAACGCCGTTTCCATTTTCTCGTTCAGCAGCACCCGCATTTCGCGACGCATGTGATGAAAGAGCTTGCCGACCGCCTCCGTCACATGAACGCAGCGGCGATGCGATAGGAAACCTCAACCGACCACGGCGCTATTTTCCGCAGCAGCGCGCTCGCGAAGGGGTATCTGCCGTGTGCGAAAACGTAAGCGGTCCTTTTGCTGTCCTCGCGACGATCGGTTGCGGGCATAACGCAAACCATTTGCTCAGGCGCGGCGGTTCGGGCAGGTGTCACTCAATCGTAACTAGCGGATGACTTGCTTCGTCTGTACGCTTTGTCTCGCTGACCAAACTGCATTTATGAATCCTGCTGACCTTTTTCGTCAGGAAACCGACGCGCTGCAGCTTTCTCCTGACGAATTCCTATTCCAGGAAGGCGAGAAGGGCGACAAGATGTACGTTTTGTTGGAAGGGGAAGTCGATATTTTCCTCGGCGATTTTGTGCTCGAGACTGCCGCTCCAGGTGCGCTCATTGGTGAGATGGCGTTAATTGAGGACAGGCCACGCACGGCGAATGCCGTGGCGAAAACTCCCGCCAGACTGGCGCAAGTCGACCGCCGCCGGTTTCACTTTCTCGTTCAGCAGACGCCGCATTTTGCGACGCATGTAATGAAAATATTGGCCGATCGGCTGCGTCACATGAACGCCGTGACGGCGGTCCGATAGGCGACTGTCGAAAGCCGCAGGCCACTGCTTTCGCAGCCGCGGAAGCGACGTTATCTTTGGTCAATGCGAATCGTCGCGCAGTACCTGCTTCTTGCTGCGATGGCTGCGACGGGCTGCGGGCAACAGGTCCCATCGGCTACCGATTTCGCAGCGCAGCGCCAGCGGATGGTTGAGCAACAGTTGAAGCCACGCGGTATCAAAGACGAACGCGTACTCGCAGCAATGGCGAAGGTGCCGCGCGAAGAGTTTGTTCCTATCGAGGCGCGCGTCGACGCTTACGAAGACGGGCCGCTGCCTATCGGTTACGACCAGACGATATCGCAGCCGTACATCGTGGCGTTCATGACGGAACAACTGCGGCCGAAACCCGGCGACCGCGTGTTAGAAATCGGGAGCGGTTCAGGTTATCAGGCGGCGATTTTAGCCGGGCTCGTGGCCAACGTCTACACGATAGAAATCGTCGAGCCGCTCGCGAAAACCGCCGAAGCCACGTTGCAACGCTTGGGCTTCACAAACGTGCACATCAGGGTGGGCGATGGTTACAAAGGCTGGCCCGAAGACGCGCCGTTCGATGCGGTCATCGTGACCTGCGCGCCGGACAAGGTTCCGCAACCGCTTGTCGATCAACTCAAAGACGGCGGGCGGATGGTCATTCCTGTAGGTGAACGATTCGCCCAACAGCTTTATCTGCTCGAGAAGAGAAACGGACAATTGAAACAAAGTGCCACGCTGCCGGTTCGTTTTGTGCCGATGAAACGGGAAGGGCAAGAGAAATAAATTGTAGCCGCTTCGCTGTGCGAAGCGCGGGACTAGTGCGGGTGCGCGCGTCTGCGTTGTACCCGAACCGCCGCCCGCAGGGCGGCGGCTGCAGCTATTTAATCGCGGCTAGTTTTTTGAGATCAACCCGTTTGATCCACCCTTGTAATTCGCTGGGATCCTGGTTTTGCAATTCTATCTGGACGAAATAACGATCGGCGATCATTACCCACAGAGCAGCGTGTTTGGTGTCTTTTTCGAAGGTTTCGAAACCGGGATTCCCATCGATGTTCACCGATTTGGCGTAGCCTTCGCTCGTGTCGCTGTTGCTCTTCCACGCTTCGGTCGTAGCGCTCACATAATCAGGATTTGAAACGGAATCGAGAACGCTGATCGCAGCGGTCGGCGCTTTTTCTCCTTCGCCCTTATGGTAATCGCGATGCACATTCGTGATTTTGAATCCGCCTACGTCTTCCGTTGCGCCCTCCGGCTTATCGGCAGTCCAGTCCGGCGGCGGTTCCGGTAGAATCGGCAGTAACTTTTGATAATTGACAGCCTCAGGCACGAGAATCGGCTCGTTCTGGGCCCGTCCCACGCTGACTCCAAACGCAGCGAACAGCGCGAGCGCAAAAAATCCGGCGCGTGCCGGAGAACAAACACGACCCGTTGATTTCATGTGAGGGCGTCCTGCGCGAGTACTCTAACCGATTGACTTTACCTCGCTTGTCAAGACGCTTGCGGGATGCGCACATCACAGCGCGTCCGCTGTAGCCGCTTTCCTGTGGAAAACGCAGTTTTGACCTCGATGCCAAATCCAGGCCAAGTCGCCCACAGGGCGACTGCTACAAGCGTTGCAGCCAGAATATCGCGTCGAGCTGTGGATGATTCTCCATCGCCACGCATTCTATGGCGAATGGTGGAGGCGTCCTGCCCTCAGACCGCTCTCGGGGCTGGTCGAGTACGATGGGTCATAGCAGAAAGCTAGTCAGAGATTCCTCGGCTTCGCTATGCTCCGCTCGGAATGACAACACCGAACAAACCGCGCCGTCAGCTTGGGTTGTTTGACGCGACGATGATCGTGATGGGGGGCATCGTGGGCGCGGGAATTTTTGCCAATCCCTCCGAGGTCGCGCACCGCATTCACACGCCATTTTTGATTCTCGGCGTTTGGGTGCTTGGTGGGTTGCTCGCGATGTGCGGCGCATTCATCTGGGCTGAACTCGCGACGCGTTTGCCCGGCGCGGCCGGCGGTCAATACGTGTACCTGCGCGACGCGTATCATCCTGCGGTCGCCTTCGTGTATGGATGGGGATTGCTGCTGGTTACGCAGACTGGTGGCATGGCCGCAGTCGCGGTGATTTTTGCGTCGTACTTTCGCGCACTCACAGGTGTAGCTTGGAATGAAAGCGCGATCGCAGCTGCGGCGCTGCTCACGTTGATCGGCATCAATTGTCTCGGCGCGCGCTCTGGTAGCAACGTGCAGAGCGCTCTCATGCTGCTAAAGATCGGAGCAATCGCGGCGCTGGTAATCATTGGCTTTGCGGTTGGGTCTCATGCACCTGAGGCATCGAAAGCCTTCGTTGAGAAACCGTTTTCATTCGATCTTCTCAAAAGCATCGGTGCGGCGATGGTCCCGATCGCTTTCGCCTACGGTGGCTGGCAGACGGCCACTTTTGTCGCCGCTGAAATTCGCGATCCGCGCCGCGACCTGTCGCGCGGATTGTTGTTAGGTGTGTCTGGCGTCGTGGTGCTTTATCTTGCAGTAAATCTCGCGTGTTTGCGCGTGCTCGGTCCCGTTGGACTTGATGCAACCAGAACGCCTGCCTCTGATCTCATGCGCTTCGCGCTGGGCGAAAGCGGCGCCCGCTGGATCGCGCTCGCGATCACAATTTCCGCTCTCGGATTCCTCAGCCAAAGCATGCTCACGGCTCCGCGAGTGTATTACGCGATGGCCCGCGACGGACTTTTCTTTGCCAGCGTCGGCAAACTAATTGGAAAGGCTGAAGCTCCTGTAATTGCAATTATTCTTCAGGGCTTCGCAACAATCCTCATCGCCTGTTCCGGCACGTATGGTGAGATTCTAAATTTCGAAGTCACAGTCGATTTCATCTTTTTCGGAATGACTGCGGGAGCGCTCTTCCTTTTACGCCATCGCCGAATCGGATCAGACTCCGTTGCTTACCGCGTTCCCGCTCACCCGTTCACGACGATGTTGTTTGTGTTAGCGTGCGCGGCCATTGTCCTTAGCGCCATTATCGCTTCGCCTCTTAATAGTCTCATCGCGCTGTGCATCATGCTGGCCGGGCTTCCCGTGTATTGTTTCTGGAAGAGATTTTCGACCCACGAATCACGCGAATGAACGCGAATGGAAAAGAAATTTTGCTTTATTTCGCGAAGCTTTGGGAGTGCGACTCGCCGCGGCGCGTCGCTTTGCATCCAACGTGGCGCTGGGCAAAAAGCGGTGCGAGGACGCCCGGCACTCCGAAAGCACCTCCCGCCACGGCGAGCAGGCAGTGCGAAATCTTGCTCGATTCGTGTGATTCGTGGGCAAATCTTCGCAGAGCAGTATGAGACACAAGCATTCTGATTACATGCATTGGTCAAAGACGCAGAGCCGTGCGCGATTCAACCTCGCGACAAGCGGTGTAGCGCCTTTTCCGCTTCGTGAGCTGCCAGTCCATCTGGAGACGCTCGAGATTAATGGTGACAGCAGCTATGGCTATGCCCCGTTACAGAAGGCCATCGCGACGCACCACGGCGTTGATCCCGAGTGCGTTGTGGAATCCGCGGGCACGTCCATGGCAAATCATCTAGCGATGGCTGCCATTATCGAACCTGGACATGAAATCTTAATTGAACATCCGGCGTACGGACCCATTCTAGATATTGCCCGTTATCTTGAGGCGAACGTTAAGCGGTTTGCCCGTAGTAGCGAAACCGGCTGGATCATCGATCCGGGCGAGATTCTTCGCGCGATTACGCCGAAGACGCGACTTATCGTGATCACGAACCTGCACAATCCGACGAGTGCACTTACGCCGGATTGGGTTCTGCGCGAAGTCGGTGAAATCGCCCGCAGCGTTGGCGCGCTGGTGCTGGTGGATGAAGTTTATCTCGATGCGGTTTACCAGGGCACGCCACGAACATCATTTCATCTCGGGCCGGAGTTTGTGGTGACCAGTAGTCTGACGAAGGTTTACGGTGTCAGTGGTCTGCGATGCGGCTGGATTCTGGCGCGCCCCGATCTCGCGTGGAAGATGCGTCGCCTCAACGATCTCTATAGCGCGACGGCTGTTTATCCAGGACTACTTCTGTCTGTCGCGGCATTTAAACACTTGAACCTGCTTCGGGAAAAAGCGCGACGGATCGTGGAGGCAGACCGCAAACTGCTTCTGAATTTTCTCACAGAGGAATCCGCGCTTTCAGCGGTCTGGACAGAGTGGGGCACGACATCGTTTGTGCAATTGTTAGATCGGAACGTTGATGATTTTCTGCACAAACTACGTGCAGAGTTCGATACCTCGGCAGTTCCAGGCCGTTTTTTCGAAATGCCTGACCACTTTCGCATCGGCATGGGCGTGAACACCGAAATGTTCACCGAAGGCCTGAAGCGCATCAGCCGCGCGCTAAGGTAGGGGCGATTGACTCCAATCGCCAAGGCTATCGGCGCCGGGCTGTAGCCACGGCCCTGTGGGCCGTCTCGCAAGTGAAAAGGAGCTTGAAGGAAACCGGCCACAGGTCCGCACAGGGGACGGATTCGTCCGTGGCAAACCGGTGGCTACAAAGAAGCTACGGACGCGGCGCCGGGCTAGGGCGAGGTCGAGGAGTCGGTGCAGGTCTTGGTGTTGGCGTGGCCGTAGGGGTCGGAGAAGGTGGAGGAGGGTTTTGCACTTCAAACGAGCCGACGTCAATCCGGCCGCCTCTTACGCGATAAAACCCAGGGCCGCGTTGATCGTAGTCAGGCGGGCCAACGAAATTTGGATCACCCGCATTAATAGCAGGGCTGCCCGCTAACAACGCATGGGTAAATGTAGGGCCGCCGTTGTCCTGCAAAGGACCAAGCAGCGGATCGGTATTGATCTGATCGCCCGGGCCACTCAAATAACCGTTGCCATCATCGGTGCTAACGTTGTAGCAGTACGACGTGACTGTGCCGAAATCGCTGACAATGCTGTGTCCTCCAGGGCTAACGTTGAAGATCGTGTTGCCCATGGTCAGGAGCGGAGCGGCGATGTTGCGGATCTCCACCCCATTATTGCTCATAGTGCTGTTAGAAACGTAGGTTCCGAGTGCACCGGCGTCGTTGTAAATGCCGCTGCCGTTGGCGTTGATGGTACTATTACTAACTGCTGTATCCGAAAGGGTAGAGTTATAAACCCCACCTCCATTTCCGCTGATTGTGCTGTTGCTGATTGATACCGTCGTTGGGCCGGGCTGCCCAGTGTCACTGTAGACCGCAATGCCCGAATTGCCCGTAATGGAGCTGTTAGTTATTTGAACCCCTGCTGTACCGTCTCCGCAAAATATGCAGAGAAAGCCGGTGCTGTGAATAGCGTCGAAACTGTTGTTAGATAGGGTGCTGTCGGTTATCTCTAACCCCGCACCCCCGGCATTTTGTGCGTTATTATAAATGCCGCCGCCCGGGTTATTGTTGACAACTGTGTTGTTTGTCTGCAACAGTGCATGACCGCTGTATTGTCCATCGTTGTACAAAGCTTCATTTGAATTGTTTGTAACTGAAGAGGTGGTTACCTGCAGCGTTGCGTTCCCGAAGTTTTCCGCATCATTGTAGATGCCGCCACCAGAAGCCGCTGAGTTATTCAAAATCGCGCAATTATTGAGTGTTAGTATTGCGTGGTCGTTGTAAACACCACCACCGCTGTTATCGGGAAAACTCCCGCTAGCCTGGCCGTTGGTGATGGTCATGCCGGAAATGGTCACGGTTTCACCTGAACTAATGTGGAACAGTCGACTCTTGGCGTTGCCGTTGACCGTCAGATTTTCAGCGCCTGGTCCTGAGATTGTGATGTTCTTGGTTACTAATAGCTCGCCGCTGGTCAATCCAATTGTACCGGTAACTGCAAAACCAATTATGTCACCATCACTCGCATCGGTGGCCAGCGGGGGCACCAGTGGTGCTGGTCACCACCCAATTGTTGGTGCTCGGATTGTATCGCCCGCCGGTATTGAGAGTATTTCCACCCCAGACGATCATCTCATTGTCGGTCCAAACTGCGGTGTGATCCCTACGGGCTGTAGGCGCGTTAGCTAAGCTTGTGGCTGTCCAAGTATCAGTGTTGGGGTTAAACCTCCCGCCTGTGTCCAGATCGAAAAGATTTTCACCCTGTCCGCCCCACACAACCATTTCATTTCCGGTCCATACTGCAGTGTGAAAGAACCGAACGCTAGGTGCGTTGATCAACGTGCTGGCAGCCCAGGTATTCGTAGCTGGATTGTAACTGCCCCCCGTGTTCAGAAGAGTGATTCCACCATCGGGCGTCCCGCCCCAGACGATCATTTCACTCCCTGTCCACACAGCAGTATGGTATAGTCGTCCATCAGGCACGTTAGTGGTGCTGGTAGCTGTCCAACTGTCGGCGATCGGATTGTATCTCCCTCCGGTGTGCGCTTCGCCTTCTGATAAGCTAAATCCACCCCACACAATCATTTCAGTACCAGTCCACACGGCAGTGTGGGCCCACCGAGCGGTAGGCGCATTCGCAGTGGTGATGCCTGTCCAACTGTTTGAGGCGGGATTGTATCTCCCGCCACTGTTGAAATAGGTCAAGCCGCCATAACCACCCCAAACGATCATTTCACTGCCGGTCCATACGGCCGTGTGAAAAGTTCGTGCATCAGGCACGTTCGTCTGGGTAGTAGCTGTCCAAGTATCTGTGCTCGGAGTGTAAGTGGCGCCAGTGTTGAATGGACTCCCGCCGCGCGAGCCGCCCCAGATGATCATTTCGCTCCCGGTCCACACTGCAGTGTGATAGAACCGCGATAGGGGTTGGATGGACGTGGCTGTCCAGGTGTTATTCATACATCTTGCGCCTCTGATATTATGGGAAGCTTATATCCCGCAGCTACCTCTGAGATTAGTTTCACAACGTCATCTTCGGCTCTAAACAATGATAAATCTAACCGTTCATTCCTCGATGCAAGGCGAGCCAAATTGCGCTCAGCTAACGCGGGCCGCGCCAGGCATTCGGCTATAACAAAGGGATCAAAACCGAGCGATGCAAAAAGCTCGCGCAACACGTCAGGTTGCTTGGTCTGCTTCACCATGCGATCCATTTCAGCCTGTAGCTGCTCGGCAGTGATTGGGCGTTGCCAGTGATCCTCCAGCGCTTGCGATTTGCGCAGGTAATCTTCAACTTTCGTTTCCAGTTGCGCTCGCGACATCACTGCATCCAGCGATGGCTTCGGATCCGGACGCTCCCCGCCGTTGCGGGGCCAGATCCGATGACGCCAGTAAACTTCCTCAGTCGCCCGCTGATAAGCTACGCGTTCTGCAAACGTCAACGCCGCGTGAGGAACATTTGGTGGCGCCTCAGAACGAAAGAAAGCCAGCAGCCCGCCGGTTAGAACTGAACAGGCCGCAGTTCCGCAAACAAGAAACGCGATGAGAGCGCGCAGATTGAAGAACCCGCCTTCGCCAACCGCTCTTCGCACGAAGCTACTGCGCGCAAGTGCGGACACGGAAATTCCTCGCGTGCTCGCGACCCGATGTCGGAGTTGAGCAGTGCGTTGCTTCTTCATCAGCCAAAGCTATGGTCGCGGGGCTGGAGTCGGGCGCGGCCTCGGTGTCGGAGTAGACCTCGTGGCAGGCGTCGATGTAGCAGTGGCTGTGGGTGTTGCAGTTGCAGTTGGGGTGGGACTTGGCGCGGTGAATTGTGCGCAATATCTCCCGCCGGTATTCAAACTGGTGGTATCCGAAGTTCCACCCCAGACGATCATCTCAGTCCCGGTCCAGACCGCTGTATGTTCACTTCGTTCTTCTGGCGCATTCGTAATGCTCGTTGGCGTCCAACTGTCCGTCCCAGGATTGTATCTCTCGCCGGTGTTCGAAAAACCGCCTGGGCTCGTGCCACCTGCCCAGACGATCATTTCGCTGCCAGTCCAAACTGCCGTGTGAAACGATCGTTGAGTCGCGTTAGTAGTGTTCGTAGCTATCCAACTGTCCGTGCTGGGGTGATATCTCCCGCCGGTGTTGTAATAGTTGAAACCACCATCACTGCCGCCCCAGACGATCATCTCGCTACCAGTCCAAACGGCCGTGTGAAAGAGTTGTCCAATCGGTGCGTTAGTGGTGCTGGAAGCTGTCCAACTGTCGGTGCTGGGGTGATATCTCCCGCCGGTGTTCAAAAGGCCTGAACCACCCTCACCGCCCCAGACAATCATCTCACTGCCAGTCCAAACGGCCGTGTGAGTGTCTCGTTCAGTCGGGGCGTTAGTAGTGCTGGTAGCTGTCCAACTGTCGGTAGTGGGATCGTACCTCCCGCCGGTGTTCACATCAAAGCCGGAATCATTAACTCCTCCCCAGACGATCATTGCACTGCCGGTCCACACTGCTGTGTGCGCTGTTCGGGCGTCCGGTGCGTTTGCGGTGCTGGTGGCTATCCAACTATCTGTAGCAGGATTGTATCTCCCGCCGGTGTTAAACAATTGCGCGAACCCTGCATGCCCGCCCCAGACGATCATTTCGATACCAGTCCATACTGCCGTATGCCCTGCTCGGGCGTCGGGTGCATTTGCCGTGCTGGTAGCGATCCAACTATCTGTAGCAGGATCGTATCTTCCACCATCGTTGAAATAGTTAAAGGGAGGGTCAACTCCTCCCCAAACGATCATCTCGCTGCCAGTCCATACTGCCGCGGGATAGCGCCGTGCGGATGGCGCGTTGGTTGTGCTAGTAGCGGTCCAACTGTCGTCAATGCACCGTGCGGCTTCTGATACTGTTGGTAGGGTG
>Ga0306920_100004049_pt1 | contig 18737 bp, 12 predicted proteins | sample flu12Cox44000170_FD_204666 | JGI IMG/M metagenome (GOLD analysis project Ga0306920, IMG submission 204666) | Lab enrichment of tropical soil microbial communities from Luquillo Experimental Forest, Puerto Rico - flux4day.12C.oxic.44.000.170 (v2)... | ecosystem: Environmental > Terrestrial >... | reverse complement strand
GATCAAGCGCGCAAGCCAGACACGCAGCGCGACGCGCGCGCGCAACCGCAAAAGCCGGCGCAGCCCGCGCAACCGCAACGTGCGCCGCGACCGGAAGCACAGCGCTCCGCCCGCTCCGGCAATGAACGCAGTGAACGCCCCGAAGCCAGCGAAGCGAACGAACGCAAGCCGCGTGGCGAACGCGCGCCCCGTCGCGCGATCGAGCCGAACAAGGTTCCGCCCATCACCTTCCCCGAAGCGCTGCCGGTCTCTGGCCGCCGCGAGGAAATTGCGCGCGCGATTCAGGAGAATCAGGTCGTGATCGTGAGCGGCGAGACTGGCTCGGGCAAGACTACGCAACTGCCGAAGATCGCGCTCGCGCTAGGTCGCGGGCCCGGCACCGGCGGCACGGGCCTGATCGGTCATACGCAGCCGCGCCGGATCGCGGCGTCGGCCACCGCGCGGCGCATCGCCGACGAACTGAACACGCCGTTCGGCGAAGTGGTCGGCTACAAGGTGCGCTTCACCGACAATCTCTCGCCGGGCGCCTCGGTCAAGCTCATGACCGACGGCATTTTGCTCGCCGAGACGCAAACCGATCCGCTGCTCAAGGCCTACGACACGATCATCATCGACGAGGCGCACGAGCGCAGCCTGAACATCGACTTCCTGCTCGGCTATCTGAAAGAGATCCTGCCGCGCCGGCCCGACCTCAAGCTGATCGTGACCTCGGCGACCATCGACGCCGACCGCTTCGCGCGCCACTTCGGCAGCGAGGAGAAGCCCGCGCCGGTGATCGAGGTGAGCGGGCGCCTGTATCCCGTCGAGGTGCGCTATCGGCCGGTGCAGGAAGACAGCCCCGCGGTGAAGAACGCGCAGGGCACGACCGGCCGCGAAAAGAGCGGCAAGTCGCAGCGCGACACGGACCGCGACTTGATGGATGCGATCGTCGACGCCGTCGACGAGCTCTGCCGCGAAGGCCCGGGCGACGTGCTCGTGTTCCTGCCCGGCGAGCGCGAGATTCGCGACGCTGCGGAAGCGCTGCGCAAGCATCATCCGCCGCACACGGAAATCCTGCCGCTGTTCGCGCGGCTTTCCGCGCAGGAGCAGGAGCGCGTGTTCAAGCCGTCGAACGCGCGCCGCATCGTGCTCGCGACCAACGTCGCCGAAACCTCGCTGACGGTGCCGGGCATCCGCTATGTGGTCGACACGGGCCTCGCGCGCGTGAAGCGCTACTCGTATCGCAACAAGGTCGAGCAGCTGCAGATCGAGTCGATTGCGCAGGCTGCCGCAAACCAGCGCGCGGGCCGCTGCGGGCGTGTCGCGGACGGCATCTGCATCCGTCTCTACGAAGAGTCGGATTTCGTCGCGCGAGCGCGCTTCTCCGATCCGGAAATCCTGCGCTCGTCGCTCGCCGCCGTGATTCTGCGGATGAAGTCGCTGCATCTCACGGCGATCGAGACGTTCCCGTTCATCGAGCCGCCGCCGGGCCGCGCGATCGCGGACGGCTATCAACTGCTCAACGAACTCGGCGCAGTCGATGACGACAACGCGCTCACGCCGCTCGGCCGCGAACTCGCGCGCCTGCCGCTCGATCCGCGCGTGGGCCGCATGATACTCGGCGCGCGCGACGAGCAGTCGCTGCGCGAAGTGCTCGTCATAGCGAGCGCGCTCTCGGTGCAGGACCCGCGCGACCGGCCCATCGAGGCGCAGGAGCAGGCGGATCAGGCGCATCGCCGCTTCGCCGACGAGCGCTCCGAGTTCCTCCAATGGCTCAAGATCTGGGCCTGGTTCGAGGAGGCGGTCGCGCACAAGAAGTCCAACCGGCAACTGCTCGATGCGTGCCGCGCGAACTTTCTCTCGCATCTGCGCCTGCGCGAATGGCGCGACGTGCACTCGCAACTGCTGACGGTGGTGCGAGAGCACGGCTGGCGCATCAACGAGGCCGACGCGACCTACGAGCAGATCCATCACGCGCTGCTCACGGGCCTGCTCGGCAACATCGGTCTGAAGGCCGACGACGAACCGCACTACCTCGGCGCGCGCGGCATCAAGTTCCACTTGTGGCCCGGCTCGGCGCTCGTGAAGAAGGCGGGGCGCTGGGTCGTCGCCGCCGAACTCGTCGAGACGAGCCGGCTCTACGCGCGCTGTATCGCGAAGATCGAGCCCGAATGGCTCGAGAAAGTGGGCGCGCATTTGCTGAAGAAGTCGCTCTCCGAGCCGCATTGGGAAAAGCGCGCGGCACAGGTCAGCGCGTTCGAGCGCGGCGTGCTTTATGGCCTGCCGGTGTATCAGCGCCGGAGGGTGGCGTTCGGCAGGCAGGATCCGGCGCGCGCGCGCGAGCTTTTCATCCGCGGCGCGCTCGTGGAGGGCGAGTTCGACACGAAGCTCGCGTTCTTCGCGCACAACCGCAAACTGCTCGCCGACATCGAGCAGCTCGAGCACAAGTCGCGCCGCCAGGACGTGCTGGTCGACGACGAGTTGATCTACGGCTTCTACGATCAGGCGATTCCCGAGGGCATCTATTCGGGCGCGTCGTTCGAGCGCTGGTATCGCGACGAGGTGAAGAAGAGCGGCGAGCCCGAGGACAAGTTGCGTCTTTTGTACCTCTCTCGCGACGACCTGATGCGCCACGAAGCGGCGGGCGTCACGACCGACCTGTTCCCGAAGCGCATGACGATGTCGGGCGTGGCGATGGCGCTCACGTATCACTTCGAGCCAGGCTCGCCGCGTGACGGTGTGACGCTCGCGGTGCCGCTCTACGCGCTCAACCAGGTCGACGCGCGCCGCTGCGAATGGCTCGTGCCGGGCATGCTCAAGGAGAAGGCGCAACTGCTGCTGAAGTCGCTGCCGCAAAAGCTGCGCCGTCATTGCGTGCCACTGCCCGAGTATGCGGCCGGCTTCGCCGGGCGCGCGACCGGCCAACGCTTCGGCGCAGGCGGGCTGCTGGAGGCATTGATTGCCGACGTGCGCGAGCAGAAGCAGATCGCGCTCAAGACGGCGGACTTCAAGCTCGAAACGCTGCCCGCGCACCTCTTCATGAACTTCAAGGTGATCGACGAGCACGGCCGGCAGCTCGCGATGGGCCGCAATCTCGCGCAACTGCGCGCCGAACTCGGCGCACAGGCTCAGCAGCAGTTCCAGAAGCTCGCGAGCGCGACGGCGCTGGCCGCGCTGGAAACGCATGCGCAGGGTGGTGTGGCTCCCGCAACCGCGCTGCCCGCGCAAGAGGCTGGCGCCAATGCGCCGCAGAGGAGCAACGCGCCGCACACGCCCGCCGCCGGCGAAGCCGCGCCGGGCGACGCTTCGCCCGCCACCGCGCTCTACGAAAACCTCACGACGTGGAATTTCGGCAAGTTGCCCGAGCTGCTGGAAATTCGTCGCAGCGGACAGACGCTGTTCGGCTATCCGGCGCTGGTGGATCGTGGCACGCATTGCGACGTCGAAGTATTCGATTCGCCGGAGGAAGCGGCGCGCATTCATCGCGCTGGTCTGCGGCGGCTGTTCGCGCTGCAGTTGCGCGAGCCGATCCGTTACCTGGAGAAAAACCTGCCGGGCCTGCGCGAGATGGCGATGCAGTTCATGGCGCGCGCCACACAGGAAGAGTTGCGCGACCAGCTGGTCGAACTCGCGCTCGACCGCGCCTGCCTGCAAGATCCGCTGCCTGACGACGACGCGAGCTTCCACGCTCGCAAGGACGAGGGCCGCGGACGTCTCTCGCTGCTCGCCCAGGAAATCGCGCGGCTAGTGGGGCAGATCCTCGCGGAATACGCAGCGCTGGCGAAAAAGCTCGTGCAGGCCAAGGCCTTTGGCACGCCCGCGGCGGACATGCAGGCGCAGGTCGATGCGCTCATCAGCAAACGCTTCATTCTGGAAACGCCCTATACGCAGCTCGTGCATTTTCCGCGCTACCTGAAGGGCGTCGCGCTGCGCATCGACAAGCTGCGCGCCGACCCCGCGCGCGACGCGCGCCAGGCCGCCGAATTCCAGCCGCTCGCGCAGCAGTACCAGCGTGCGCTCTCGCAGCGCGGCGGTGTGTTCGATCCGCGCCTCTCGGAGTTCCGCTGGCTGCTCGAAGAGCTGCGCATCTCGCTCTTCGCGCAGGAGTTGCGCACGCCGATGCCGGTTTCGGTCAAGCGGCTCCACAAGGTCTGGGAATCGATGCAGCGATAAGCGTGCTCTTGCAGCCTTCCGGCGCTATACGGGCCATAACAATCCTTCGAAAAGGGGCGCTTGATTGCGCCCCTTGGATATTTCAAGGGGCCTGCGTCAACCTTTCGTACGGGTGGGCGTTCTACAATCACGAATCTGCCCGGGAACGATTCTTCATGCCGAACAACGAAACTCTTAGCCGCATCGCCAGCAAGGCCGTTGGCGTCGCGCTCGCTTTCGCAGCGCTTGCCTCCACGGCCGCGCACGCGAACAACATCATCGTCCTCAATTCGGGCGACGCCACGCTGAGTCTCATCGACGACAAGACGCACGAAGTCGTCGGCACCGTGCCCACGGGCAAGGAGCCGCATCACCTCTTTCCCACGCCGGACAACAGCTCGCTGATCGTCGCGAACTCGGTGTCGAACAACCTCCTGTTCGTCGATCCGAAAACCGGCAAGCCGCAGCACTGGGTCGAAAACGTCGAAGACCCTTATCAGCTGGGCTTCTCGCCTGACCGCAAGTGGTTCGTCACGACCGGCCTGCGCCTCGACCGCCTCGACATTTACCAGTACGGCGGCGGCAACATCACGCTCGCGAAGCGCCTGCCGCTCTCGGCCATGCCGAGCCACCTGGCGTTCACCAATGACAGCCGTACCGTGTTCGTTTCGCTGCAGGTGTCGGGCGAAATCGCGGCGGTCGACCTGCCCACGCAGAAGGTGCTCTGGAAGATGAAGGTCGGACCCGCACCGGCCGGCCTGTGGCTCACGCCCGGCGACAAGTACCTGCTCATCGGCATGACGGGCGCAGACTACGTTGCCGTGGTCGACTGGCGCAACCAGAAGATCGTCAAGACGATCCAGGTGGGCAAGGCCGCGCACAACTTCCGCTCGCTCGTCGATGGCCGTCACGTGCTGGTGTCGAGCCGGGTGTCGAACGTCATCAGCATCCTCGACGAGGAAACGCTCGAAAAGACCGGCGAGATCAGCGGTCTGATGCCCGGCCCCGACGACATGGAGCTCACCGCCGACAAGCGCTACCTGTGGGTGACGTTCCGCTTCGCGAAGCACATCGGCCTGATCGACATGCAGACGAAGAAGCTCATCAAGACGATCGCCGTGGGCCGCTCGCCGCATGGCATCTACTTCTACGACCGCGCGCCCGTCACGGCGCCGAACGGGGCTTAAAGAAACAGAGGCGCTCGTGGAGATGGTGGCGTCTGTGCTGGCGTTCGTAGCGCAAGCGGGGCACGCGGCGGTCGCGGGCGCGGACGACCTCGTGTCGTGGCTCCAGACGCTTCTCTACGTCAATGTCGTCCAGCCGATGCTGTTCCACATCGACATGATGGACGTGGACGAGGACACCTACGACGCGCTTTACTGGGTGATCGTCGGCCTGCTCGAAGTGGGCCTCATGTACGCGCTGCTGCGCCCGCTCGAAGCGCTCGCGCCAGTAGAGAAGTGGCGCGACCGCAAGGGCGTTGGCGTCGATGCGCTCTACACGTGGATCACGCGGCTCGGCATCCTGAACCTGCTGTTCTTCTTCACGATGCAGCCGCTCTTCGACCGCGCGCAAGGCGCGCTGCGCTTGATGGGCGTGAAGACCGTGGACCTCGACAATCTCTGGCCGGGCGTGACTACCGAGCCGCTCGTGACGTTCGCGATGTACCTCGTGGTGCTCGACTTCTTCAGTTACTGGTACCACCGGCTTTCGCATCGCTACGGCATCTGGTGGGAACTGCACGCGGTGCACCACAGCCAGCGCAAGATGTCGCTCTGGTGCGATGACCGCAACCATCTGCTCGACGTGCTGGGGCAATCGTGCATGTTCGCCGCCGTCGCGCTCGTGATCGGCGTGCCGCCGGCGCAGTTCGTGGTGCTCGTCGCGTTCACGAATTTCGTGCAGAACGTGCAGCACGCCAACATCCGCGTGCATTTCGGCTGGCTCGGCGAACGCCTCCTTGTGAGCCCGCGCTTTCACCGCCGCCATCACGCCGTCGGCTACGGCCACGAGGGCACCACCTATGGCTGCAACTTCGGCGTGCTGTTCCCGTGGTGGGACATGATGTTCGGCAGCGCGTCGTTCAATCGCGAGATCGAGCCCACCGGCATACGCGACCAGCTCGAAGGCGTGAGCTACGGCGAGGGCTTCTGGGCGCAGCAGGGCTACGCGTTCACCCGCATCGCGCGGCGCCTGCGTTCGCGCGCTCGCGCCGGGACGGCGGCACAGGCCGCACAGGTCGCACAGGTCGCGGCGCGCGACGACGCCACCGTCTCCTGAGCGCCTGGCGACGCTTGCCTTCATCGGCCGAACTCCCGCGTCTTACCCGCCGCGCGCCCGGTGGTTTATGCTGTCGGCTTGGTCGCCCCGATTTCGCCGACACCGTGTTCTCCACCCGTCCTTTTCGCCGTATCCCGCTCGCATGAATGACCTGTTGCGTTCGTTCGGACGCGCGCTCACGAGCGTGTTCCATCCCGCCATGCTGATCCTCACGTTCGTGCCGTTTCTCGTGGCGGCGTTGGCGTGGGGCGCCGTGCTCTATCTGTTCTGGCAGCCGCTGCTCGACCTCATGCGGGGCGCCCTGGCGAACTGGGCGTCGATGGGCTACGTCTATCATTTGTTCGACGTGCTCGGATTTGGCGGGCTGCGCGCGACGATCGCGCCATTCCTCGTCATCGTCCTGACGATTCCGCTCATCGTCATCACGGTGCTGCTGCTGATCGTCGCGATTTCGATGCCGCGCGTGATCCGCCATCTTTCGAAGCGCCAGTACGCGATGCTCGAGCCGCGACGCGGCGGCAGCTGGTACGGCAGCCTGTTCTATTCGCTCGTGACGACCTTCGTCTGCCTGATCGCGATGGTCGTGACGCTGCCGCTCTGGCTCATTCCACCGTTCTTCGCGCTCATCCCGCCGCTGCTCTGGGGCTGGCTCACGTATCGTGTGATGACCTACGATGCGCTCGCGCAGCACGCGAGCGTCGAGGAGCGGCGCGCGCTGGTGCGCGCCCACCGCCTGCCGCTGCTCGTGATCGGCGTGGTGAGCGGGCTGCTTGGCTCGCTGCCCACGGCGATCTGGGCCGTATCCGCGTGGCTGCTCCTGTTCTTCCCGGTGCTGGCCGCGGTGACCATCTGGATCTATGCGTTCATTCTGGTGTTCACGGCGCTCTGGTTCGGGCACTACTGCCTGCGCGCGCTCCAGCGCATGCGTGCGCACGAAGTGCAGCAGGCGTCCGGCGACGTGACGATCGTGCACTGACGCACCATCCTCAAGACAATTGGCGGGACACATTCAGCGAGGCGACACATGGCATTTGGCGTCATCATCATCGGCGACGAGATTCTCTCGGGGCGTCGCTCCGACAAGCATCTGCCGAAGGTCATCGAATTGCTCGGCGCGCGCGGCCTTGCGCTCGAGTGGGCCCAGTATGTAGGCGACGATCCCGCGCGCATCACCGAGACGCTGCGGCGTTCGTTCGCTTCGGGCGACATCGTGTTCTCGACAGGCGGCATCGGCGCGACGCCGGACGACCACACGCGCCAGTGCGCGGCGGCGGCGCTGGGCGTGCCGCTCGCGCTGCATCCGGACGCCGGGGCGGCGATCAGCGAGCGCATTCGCGACATGCACACGGGCGCCGATCCCGTGAACTACCAGTCGCCCGAGAATCTGCACCGCTTCCAGATGGGCACGTTCCCGCAGGGCTGCGAGATCATCCCGAACGGCTACAACAAGATTCCGGGCTTTTCGATTCGCGATCATCACTTCGTACCGGGCTTCCCTGTGATGGCCTGGCCGATGATCGAGTGGGTGCTCGACACGAAGTACGCGCATCTGCATCACCAGACGCCGCATGCCGAAAAGTCGCTGCTCGTGTTCGAGTTGCCGGAATCTACGCTCACGCCGCTCATGGAGCGCATCGAGCGCGATTTTCCGGGTGTGCGCGTGTTCAGCCTGCCGAGCGTGGGCGACACGGAGCGCGGCGGCATTTACGCGCGCCGGCACATCGACCTCGGGGTGAAGGGCGAGCCCGAGGCGGTGGCGGCCGCCTTCGTGAAGCTGCGCGAAGGCGTGCACGAGTTGGGCGGCGATGTGGTCGAGCCGGCAGCGCCGGGTGAGGCGCCGCCCGATCGCGAGCGCCGCAGCGGGCCGCGCGCCGGGTTGTGAGTCAGCGTGAGGCTGCGCGCCGGCTGTCGCGGCGTGCCGGACCGACGCGGCGGCGCATCATCGGCGTGTCATATGCGGCGCCCAGAGTGGCCCGTTGGGCTGGACGCAGACCCGCCGTTCCGGGCTTATGCGCCAATCCACGGCAGGCCGCGGAAGCACCAGCCGGTAATGGTCTTTCTGTGCCCCTGGCTGTCCTTGTCGCCCTCGAAGCCTTCGAGCAGGTCGTAGGCTTTCGTGAAGCCGGCCTTGGCGGCTTCGATGGCGGCGAGCTTGGAGCGCGCGGCGCTGCGGCACAGGAACAGCACGGGCGCGTCGCCTTCGACGGCGCTCTTGAGCTGGGCGAGGAACTCGGCGTTGGGCACGCCGCCCGGATAGCGCGTCCATTCGACGTGTGCGTACTGGCCGTCGCCCACCACCGGACGGCCGACCCAGTCGAGCTCCGCGCGCGTGCGCACGTCGACGAGGCGTGCTCGCGGGTCGAGCTGCAGAAGCTCGAATGCCTCTGCAGGCGATACCGCGCCCGCGTAGGGCAACTGGTTCTCGACGCGGCGCTTTTCGGCCTGGGCATACAACTGTTCGAGCGTACTCATGACAACGGATCTCCTGTTTCGCGTTGGACCAAAAAATCATTCTAGCGCGTGGGAACGGGGCGGGGAGGGCGGTCCGGGTCTCGTGAAACGCATCAACGAGGCGCGCCGGGCAAGTGCGGTGCGCCAGGCTGCATAAAGGGCCGGTTGCATTAAGTTGGTGCAAGAATGTTGTTTTGCACCATAATGAAGAGAGATTCGCGCGCCAAATTCGGGATTGCACGGATTTGGTGCCGATATGCCGCCAGGCTGGCGGCGCGACCAAGGCGACGCGCACGTTTTTTCACTCCAAGTGCGCGTCGCGAAAGGGTTTTGCGCCAGCTTGGCGCATGCATGGCACGGAAGCTGCTTTATACGTCGCGATCGATTCGCAGCCGGCCAGCCGGGGTCAGCGGGACGGACCTGGGTAGGAGGCGGCCGGCGAGGGTCAACAAGATTGGGACGGCGGCAGCGTTCGCCGAAAACGTTAATCAGGAGAATAGGTTATGAGTAAATCCGTGGCCGACGTCATGCAACTCGTCAAGGACGAAGACGTCAAGTTTGTCGACTTCCGCTTCACGGACACGCGCGGCAAGGAGCAGCACGTTTCGGTTCCGCTGTCGGCATTCGACGAAGACAAGTTCGAGTCGGGCCATGCGTTTGACGGTTCGTCGATCGCCGGCTGGAAGGGCATCGAAGCCTCGGACATGCTGCTCGTGCCGGACCCGAACACGGCCTTCATCGACCCGTTCTACGAAGAATCGACGCTCGTCCTGACCTGCGACGTGGTCGAGCCGGCCGACGGCAAGGGCTACGAGCGCGACCCGCGTTCGCTCGCCAAGCGCGCCGAAGCGTACCTGAAGAGCACGGGCCTCGGCGACACGGCCTTCTTCGGTCCGGAGCCGGAATTCTTCATTTTCGATTCGGTCCAGTGGAACACGGACCAGTCGGGCTGCTTCGTGAAGATCGGCTCGGATGAAGCACCGTGGTCGTCGGGCCGCGAAATCGAAGGCGGCAACACGGGTCACCGTCCGGGCACGAAGGGCGGCTACTTCCCGGTCGCGCCGGTCGACACGTTCCAGGACATCCGCTCGGAAATGTGTCTGCTGCTCGAGCAGATCGGCATTCCGGTCGAAGTGCACCACCACGAAGTGGCGGGCCAGGGCCAGAACGAAATCGGCACGAAGTTCTCGACGCTGGTTCAGCGCGCGGACTGGACGCAGCAACTGAAGTACATCGTCCACAACGTCGCGCACACGTACGGCAAGACGGCGACGTTCATGCCGAAGCCGGTCGTCGGCGACAACGGTTCGGGCATGCACGTTCACCAGTCGATCTGGAAGGACGGCCAGAACCTGTTCGCGGGCAATGGCTACGCAGGTCTCTCGGAATTCGCGCTGTTCTACATCGGCGGCATCATCAAGCACGCTCGCGCGCTGAATGCCATCACGAACCCGGGCACGAACTCGTACAAGCGTCTCGTTCCGCACTTCGAAGCACCGGTCAAGCTCGCTTACTCGGCACGCAACCGTTCGGCATCGATCCGTATTCCGCACGTCTCGAACCCGAAGGGCCGCCGTATCGAAACGCGCTTCCCGGATCCGCTGGCCAACCCGTACCTGTGCTTCTCGGCGCTGATGATGGCCGGTCTGGACGGCGTGCAGAACAAGATCCACCCGGGCGAAGCCGCAGACAAGAACCTGTATGACCTGCCGCCGGAAGAGGATGCAAAGATCCCGACCGTTTGCGCCGGCCTCGACCAGGCTCTGGAAGCGCTCGACAAGGATCGCGAGTTCCTGACGCGCGGTGGCGTGTTCACCGACGGCATGATCGACGCGTACCTCGCGCTGAAGGAAAGCGAACTGCAACGCGTGCGCATGACCACGCACCCGGTCGAGTTCGAACTGTACTACTCGCTGTAACCGGCGATGGCGCTTCGCTGGATTCCATTCAGCGAAGCGCCGGTTCAGTTCGTCCGACTCGCAGCGATAGGGTTGCGAAACGGTCTCGAAGGGACGGCGGTGCCGTCCCTTTTTCGTTGGGCCGCATGATGTGCACGAAGCTGTGCCCCGTTCTTCACGACCTGGACCGTTGCCGGTGCGCCGCAAGGTGGCCGGCCTGAAACATGGTGCTCAAGAATCTGATCAAGGCTAGAAAGGGCCACGCGGAAGCGCTCTCCGACGACGCGCCGCTCGTCGGGTCGGGGTTGCTGCCCGGCTTCGAGGCGCTGCCGACCGTCGTGCTCGTGCTCGACAAGCGCACGCTGCGCGTCGCCTTCGCGAATCCTTCGGCCGAGGCGATGCTCGATCTCTCGCGCCGTCAGCTCGCGCAAATGGCGTGGTCCGATCTCTTCTCGAACGCGGACGAGCTGCTCTCGACGATCGCATCGATCGCCGAGCATCGCTTTCACGCGACGCGTCTCGACGCTTCGCTGGAGCGCCCGGGCCGCGAGCCGCTGAACGTGCATGTGGTCGTGGGCTTTCTCGAGAGCGCGCCCGATTACGTGCTGCTCGAGCTCTTCGAGAACGAGCGGCACCTGCGTAGCGACCGCGAGGAGCGCATTCACGACCTCACGGCCGTGAACAAGCATCTGATCCGCAATCTCGCGCACGAGATCAAGAACCCGCTGGGCGGCATTCGCGGCGCGGCGCAACTGCTCGAATTCGAGCTCGGCGCGCTGGAGCGCGATGAATTGCGCGAGTACACGCAGGTGATCATCAAGGAGTCGGACCGCCTGCAGACGCTCGTCGACCGGCTGCTGGAGCCGCACCGGCATCCGCACATCGTCGGCGACGTGAACATTCACGAGGTGTGCGAGCGCGTGCGTGCCGTGATCCTCGCGGAATTCCCGCGCGGCCTCACGATCGAGCGCGACTACGACGTGAGCGTGCCCGACCTGCGCGGCGACAAGGAGCAGCTGATCCAGGCACTGCTCAACATCGTGCGCAACGCGGCGCAGGCGCTGCGCGAACGCATTTCGCAGGGCGACGCGCGCATCGAGTTGCGCACGCGCGTAGCGCGCAAGGTCACGATTTCCAAACGCCTGTGCAAGCTGGCACTGGACTTGCATATCTCGGACAACGGGCCCGGCATTCCCGAGGAAATCCGCGATCGCATCTTCTATCCGCTCGTCTCCGGACGCGAGGATGGCAGCGGTCTCGGCCTCACGCTCGCGCAGACGTTCGTCCAGCAGCACGACGGACTAATCGAAGTCGATAGCCGGCCGGGCCACACCGAGTTCCAGATTCTGTTGCCGCTTGATAGTTGAACGGATCACCGAGCCGATAACTGAAGCTGTTTTCAGATTTACCGATACCGCACGCCACCAGGACTTCTGACCGACCTTATGAAGCCGATCTGGATAGTAGACGACGACCAATCGATCCGCTGGGTGCTTGAAAAAGCACTCGCCCGCGAGAACTTCGCCACCCGCAGCTTCGCGAATGTGCGCGAAGCCGCGAGCGCGCTCGATCACGACAGCCCGCAGGTGCTCGTCTCCGACATCCGCATGCCCGGCGGCTCCGGCCTCGAGCTGCTGCAGACCGTGCGCGAGCGCGTGCCGGGGTTGCCCGTCATCATCATGACGGCATTCTCGGACCTCGATAGCGCAGTAGCCGCATTTCAGGGCGGCGCGTTCGAGTATCTCGCCAAGCCCTTCGACGTCGACAAGGCCGTCGAGCTGATTCGCCGCGCCGTGGACGAAAGCATGCGCGGCGAGCAGCAATGGGACGAGCGTCCCGCCGAAGCGCCCGAGATGCTCGGCCAGGCGCCGGCCATGCAGGACATGTTCCGCGCCATCGGGCGGCTTTCACATTCGGCGGCCACCGTGCTCATCACGGGCGAGTCTGGCACCGGAAAGGAGCTTGTCGCGCGCGCCTTGCACCGACATAGCCCACGCGCGAACGGTCCGTTCATTGCGCTCAACACCGCCGCCATTCCGAAGGATCTTCTGGAATCCGAACTGTTCGGCCATGAGCGCGGCGCGTTCACGGGCGCGCAGGCCATGCGCCAGGGCCGCTTCGAGCAGGCCGAGAACGGCACGCTGTTCCTCGACGAAATCGGCGACATGCCGTTCGATCTGCAAACGCGCCTCCTGCGCGTGCTCTCGGACGGGCAGTTCTACCGCGTAGGCGGGCACAACCCGCTGCGCGCGAATGTGCGCGTGATCGCCGCGACGCACCAGAACCTGGAGACGCGCGTGCGCCAGGGGTTGTTCCGCGAGGACCTGTATCACCGCCTCAACGTGATTCGCTTGCGTCTGCCTGCGCTGCGCGAGCGCAGCGAGGACATTCCGCTGCTCACGCGCCACTTCCTCCAGAAGAGCGCACGTGAGCTGGGTGTGGAGCCCAAGCGCGTGTCGGACGAGGCGCTTGCCTGGATGTCCGCGCTGCCGTTTCCGGGCAACGTGCGCCAGCTCGAGAATCTCGCGAACTGGCTCACGGTGATGGCGCCTGCGCAGACCATCGAGATCAAGGATCTCCCGCCAGACCTCGTGCCTGCGCACGGCGCGCCCGGCGCGGCACCGTCTCCCGGCGACGCCGCGGGTGCTGCCGATGCCTCGGCGGGCGCGGTGCCGGGTATGGCGGCAAACGGCGCGGGCGGCGCGTCGCACGTGACGGGTGCGGGCGTGCCTGGCGCCATCGGCGGCGTGGTGTTCGGCACGAGCGCGTTCGCTGCGTCCAACGGCGCGGCTGTCTCGCCGCTGAGCGTGTGGGAGAGCGGTCTGCGCACGGAAGTCGCGCGTCTCTTGCGCGAGAACAGCGCGGACGTCATGGACGAACTCTCGCGGCGCTTCGAAGCCGCCGTGATCCGCGAGGCGCTCGACTTCACGCGCGGGCGCAAGGTCGAGGCGGCCGAGCGTCTGGGCATCGGCCGCAACACGATCACGCGCAAGATCCAGGAACTCAATCTCGAGTGAGCATTTCGCATCGGGCTGGCCTCGTGCAACGCGAGGTGGCCCGATGCGCAGCGCGCGGGCGCGCGCACAGGGCATAATCGACGCTGTTTTCCTGTCGACGACCGATCATGCCCGTGATTTCCCCCTGGCCCGCCGAGGCCGATCCGTTCCTTTCCCTCGAATCGCTCGACGATCCTGCCGTCATGGCCTGGGTCGAAGAGCAGAACGCGCGCACGCGCGCCGCATGGCAGGGCGGCGAGCGTTTCGATGCGCTGGAAAAGCGCCTCGCGCAGGCCTACTTGCCGCGCGAGCGGCCCGTGATCCCGAGCCGCTGGCAGGAGTGGGCCTACGACCTCTGGGAGGACGAGGACAATCCCAAGGGCCTGTGGCGCCGGGCGCTCTGGGCCGACTGGCGTGCGCACAAGCCGCAGTGGCAGACGCTCATCGACTTCGACGCACTAGGCGCAAAAGAGGGGATGCCGTGGGTTTGCGCGGGCATCGACATCCTCTACCCGGACGGCGACCGCGCGCTGATCCAGCTTTCCGATGGCGGCTCGGACGCGGTCATCGTGCGCGAGTTCGACATCGTGCGCCGTGAGTTCATGGAAGACGGTTTTGCCATCGCGAAGGGGGGCAAGCACACGATTTCCTGGATCGACCGCGACACGGTGTACGTCGGCTGGGACGCGGGTGGCAAGAGCGGGAACAAGATGCTCACGCGCTCGGGCTATCCGCGCGAAGTGCGCCGCTGGCTGCGCGGCACGGCGCTCGCCGACGCGCCCGTGGTGTTCCGCGGCGAGTTCGACGACATCAGCGTGGAGGGCGACTACGATCCGGTCGAGAAGCGTCACGACGTCGTGCGCAGCGTCGACTTCTTCGATGCATACACTTATCGTCTCGATGAGCGCGGCGACTGGCAGATGTACGACGTGCCCACGCATGTCGCGGTCGGGGCGTGGCACGGCTGGCTGCTGCTGGAGCCGAGGCTCGACTGGGCCGTTTCGGACGCCACGTACAAGGGCGGCTCGCTGCTCGCGATCCGCGAAGAGGCTTTCCTCGCGGGCAGTCGCGCGTTCACGGCGCTCTTCACGCCCACGCCCGTCACTTCGGCATGCGACTGGAGCAATACGCAAAACGTCTTGATCGTCTCCTGGCTCGACGACGTGGAGAGCCGCACGATGCTCTGGCAGCCCCGGCGGGCGGATGACGCATGGCGCTGGGAGTCGCGCGTGTTCCCCGCGCGCGCGAGTTCGCAGGTGGATGTCTCGCCCATCGAGGACACGCTCAACGACGAAGTGTTCGTCGACGTGGACGACTACCTGCTGCCGCCCGAATACTGGCTCGCCGATCTCGCGCAGACCGATCTCCAGCAGTGGGAATTGCTCGACCGATGGCCCACGCAGTTCGACGCCGGCCCGCTCACCGTGATCCGCTCGCACGCGCGCTCCGCCGACGGGACGAGCGTGCCGTTCACGGTGGTTGGCCCGAAGTCCGCGCTGGAAGGCGGGACCCGCAAGGCGTCGCCGTGCCTGCTCACGGGTTATGGCGGCTTTGCGATCGCGCTCACGCCGCAATATCTCGTGGGCTCGGGCATCGGCTGGCTGGAGCAGGGCGGCGTGGTGGCGATCGCGCACATTCGCGGCGGCGGCGAGTATGGCACCGCCTGGCACGTAGAGGCGCAGCGCGAGCATCGTCAGCGCTCGTTCGACGACTTCATCGCGGTGGCCGGGCAGTTGATCGCCGACGGCTATACGAGCGCCGCGCAGCTGGGCATCAAGGGCGGCAGCAACGGCGGGCTGCTCGTGGGCGCGTGTATGGTGCAGCGTCCCGAGCTGTTCGGCGCCGTGGTGTGCGAGGTGCCGTTGCTCGACATGCAGCGCTATCCGCTGCTGCACGCAGGCGCGTCGTGGATCGACGAATACGGCGATCCTGAGGATGCCGAAGAAGCGCGCGCGCTTGCCGCCTGGTCGCCTTATCACCACGTGAAGCCTGGCGTGGCGTACCCGGCCACGCTCTTCACGACTTCGACGAGCGACGACCGCGTGCACCCATCTCACGCGCGCAAGATGGTCGCGCGCATGCAGAAACAGGGGCACGCGAACGTCTGGTACCTGGAGAACACCGAAGGCGGTCATGGCCCTGGCAGCGATTCGCTCGAGCGCGCGCAGTACGACGCGCTCGTCTATCGTTTCCTGTGGACCACGCTCGCGGGGAACTGGTAAGGAGAGGGCCTAGCTGCCGAGGTCGAGCGTGGCGATCACCGGCGTGTGATCGGACGGCTGCTCCCATTTGCGCGGAACCTTGTCCACTTCACATGCGGTGAGGTGCGCAGCGAGCGCGGGTGAGAGCAGGACGTGATCGATGCGCAGGCCCGCGTTGCGGCGAAACGCGAACATGCGATAGTCCCACCACGTAAAGATCTTTTCCGGCTGCTCGAACTGGCGGAACGCATCCACGAAACCGAGTTCGATCAGGCGGCGGAACTGCGCGCGCTCTTCGGGTGAGACGAGGTTCTGGCCTTCCCAGGCCTTCGGGTCGTGCACATCGCGGTCTTCGGGGGCGATGTTGTAGTCGCCGAGCAGCGCGAGCTTCGGGTAGCGCTGCATTTCCTGCGCGAGCCAGTCGTGCATGGCGTCGAGCCATTGCAGCTTGTACGCGAACTTTTCGGTGCCCGGCGCCTGCCCGTTGGGAAAATAGGCGCTCACGACGCGCACATCGCCTATCGTCGTGGCGATCACGCGTTGCTGCGGATCTTCGAAGCCGGGGATGTTGCGCACCACCGTGGCTTCGTCCACGAAGAGGCCCTCGCGCACGAGAATGCCCACACCGTTATAGGTCTTCTGGCCCGCGAACCAGCTGCGATAGCCGTGCGCCTCGAGATCGGCGCGCGGGAATTTCTCGTCGGGAAGCTTCAGCTCCTGGAGGCAGAGCACGTCGGTCTTGCTCTCGTTGAGCCAGTCGATGACGTGCTGCAGACGGACCTTGAGGGAGTTGACGTTCCAGGTGGCGATTTTCATGTATGGCTCGATAGGGTGACGATGCGCGGTGACGCGTCATTATCACCTGCTTCGAGCGCTGGGCGACACCCGGCAGGAGCGGCGGCCGCGTTCGGCTCGCCGCCTTTCTTCGTCGGCGGCGCGCATCAGAGCGCGGCCTGCTCCTCGGCCTGCGGTGCGGCGACGACGCCCAGACGCACACGCGCAGCTTCGTACTCGCGCTTGAGCCGTGCGATCAATTCGGCGGCCGGCAGGATGCTCTTCACGGCGCCGATGCCCTGGCCCGAGCCCCAGATGTCCTTCCACGGCTTCACGCGCGTCGAGCCGAAGTTCATCGCCGACGGATCCGATTCCGGCAACGCGTCCGGATCGAGTCCGCTCTGCACGATGCTCTGGCGCAGATAGTTGCCATGCACGCCCGTGAAGAGATTCGAGTAGACGATGTCGCCCGCGCTGCCTTCGACGATCATCTGCTTGTACGCGTCAACGGCGTTCGCCTCGTGCGTGGCGATGAACGCCGAGCCGACATAGGCGAGGTCGGCGCCTGCGGCCTGCGCCGCGAGAATCGCGTTGCCGTTGCCGATTGCGCCCGAGAGCAGCAGCGGGCCGTCGAACCATTCGCGAATCTCGTGGATGAGCGCGAACGGCGAGAGCGTGCCCGCATGGCCGCCCGCACCGGCGGCGACGGCGATCAGGCCGTCCGCGCCTTTCTCGATGGCCTTCTTTGCGAACTTGTTATTGATCACGTCGTGCAGCACGATGCCGCCCCACGCGTGGATCGCGTGATTGACTTCCTCGCGCGCGCCAAGCGACGTGATGATGATCGGCACCTTGTATTGCGCGCACACGCCCAGGTCGTGCTCGAGGCGGTCGTTCGACTTGTGCACGATCTGGTTCACCGCGAAGGGCGCCGCGGGAGCGTCGGGGTGCTTCGCGTCGTACTCGGCGAGTTCGGTCGTGATGCGGTCCAGCCATTCGCCCAGCACGTGCTCGGGCCGCGCATTGAGAGCAGGGAAGGAGCCGACGACGCCCGCCTTGCACTGGGCGATCACGAGATCGGGATTCGAAATGATGAAGAGCGGCGAGCCGACGACCGGAATCGACAGGCCGCGGCGCAGCACGGCGGGCAGGGACATCCATATCTCCTGGACTGGACGGCGGCAGGGTGGCAGCCGTCACGTTGTTCGTTGCTGGCGCGATGGGGTGATTTCGCCTCATTGCGCCGGCGAGCAGGACTAAACATAGCAAACCACCGGACACTATGCAACCAGTTGCATAGTGGGGAAATTCGAGCCACAACAGGAGAGGCGTGATGGGAAGCGTGGTTTAGAATCGGCGCATGTCCACGCCGCACGCCATTCTCATCGCCTTGCTGGAAAAGCCTTCGTCGGGCTATGACCTCGCGCGACGCTTCGATCGCGCGATCGGCTACTTCTGGCACGCCACCCATCAGCAGATCTATCGCGAGCTTGGCCGCATGGTGGACGCCGGCTGGGTCTCGGTCGTGGAGGACGACGCGGCCGCGGCCACGCGCAAGAAGGTCTATTGCGTGCTGCCGGTGGGGCGCAATGAGGTGGCGCGCTGGGCGCGCGAGACGCCGCTCGATCTCGACTCACGCAACGTGTTCCTGCTCAAGCTGCGCGCCGACGCTGTAATCGGTCCGCTCGGCCTTGCGGACGAACTGGAGAGGCTCATCGAGGAAAATCGTGCGCGGCTCGCGGTTTATCGGGAGATCGAGCAGCGCGATTTCGGCGGCACTTCGCTCACGCGCGGGCAGCAGCTCCAGTATTCGATCCTGAAGGCCGGCATTCACACTCAGGAGATGTGGCTCGCATGGGCGGCGGAGGTGAAGCCGCTGGTGGAGCCGGCAGCAGCACAGTGAGAATTGCCTGGTAATCCGAATTAGTTTTCTGTTAGACAGTGTGTGCGTGATGGTGTTCGAAGACGCAATAATTCATGTGGATGAAAAAGACATTTGACGGGCG
>Ga0306920_100004048_pt1 | contig 18737 bp, 16 predicted proteins | sample flu12Cox44000170_FD_204666 | JGI IMG/M metagenome (GOLD analysis project Ga0306920, IMG submission 204666) | Lab enrichment of tropical soil microbial communities from Luquillo Experimental Forest, Puerto Rico - flux4day.12C.oxic.44.000.170 (v2)... | ecosystem: Environmental > Terrestrial >... | reverse complement strand
GTTTTGGGAAGGGCGAGGTTGGCCTCGATGGAATTTCCTTTAGCATCACGCGAGGAGAACTTGTTTGCGTGATGGGCGCGAGCGGTGCGGGCAAAAGCACGCTGATGAGAGTGCTTGCCGGCCAGCTCCAGCCAACGAGCGGCGAAGTGTTGCTCAATGGACAATCGCTCTACGGAAACCTCGACGTCCTGAAACAGTACGTAAGCTACATGCCGCAACAGGACGCGTTCGACGAGCACCTCACCATTGGTGAGAATTTGCAGTTCGCGGCGGCGATCCGCGCACCCCATCTCTCGAAGCGCGACCGCGTCCGGCGGCTGGACGCAAAGCTGATCGAGCTCGGTCTAAGCGAACGTCGCGACGCGGTCGTCGGCAGTCCCGAGAAGAAGACATTAAGCGGTGGCGAGCGAAAACGGCTCAACATCGGGCTCGATATGATCGGAATGTCGGACGTTTATCTGTTTGACGAACCGACCTCAGGTCTCTCGTCGAAAGATTCCGAGCACGTAATCGAAATCATTCGGAGCATGGCGCACAACAAAATCGTCATCGTTACCATTCACCAGCCGAGCTCGAAGATCTTCCAGATGTTTCAGAAAGTGATCTTGCTGGACAAGGGTGGGCGACTCGTGTTTTTCGGCGCGCCTTCCGATGCCCTGCGGTATTTTGCCGAAGCCGAACATCAACACCAATTCGGCGCTGAACTGGGCGCATGTCCATCATGTGGAACTACCCGGCCGGAATTCATCTTTGATGTCCTCGAGACGCCGCTGCGCGATTTGAGCGGTGACGTTATCTATGAGGAAAACATCCGTGGACAGCTCGTCCCCGCTCGCCGTTACGCGCCGGATTTTTGGCGCGATAAATACGAAGCGTTCCGATTGATCCAAGACGTCAAGCAAGTCTCGCTGCAACAAGAGCAGGCCGACGCGTTGCCGGTCGCGCCGGTACAAAGGAAGCGGTTGCCGCTGCGGTGGCACGATGAGTGGACGCAATTTCGCACGCTGCTGCGCCGTGCTTTCACGAGCAAGCTACGCAACCGCGCGAATCTCGTGATCACCATCGGAGTCTCGCCAGTGCTGGCGCTGCTAATTGGAACAATCCTGCGGTACTCAGAGACTGGCACGTACGATTTTGCGTCGGCCTATCATATCCCGACCTATCTGTTTCTCGGTCTGATCGTCGCGATGTTCCTCGGACTGACAAACAGCGCCGATGACATCATTCGGGACCGGCCGGTGCTTCAACGTGAGCGCAACATTAAGGTGCGCCTGTCTTACTACGTAATCTCCAAGACGATCACGCTCGGATTTTTTGCGCTCATCCAATGCGTTCTTTTTGTCCTCATTGGCAATTTCGTCCTGCAAATCCGGGGCATGTTCTGGATCGACCTCGCCATAATGTTCCTCACGGCGATGAGCGGCGTGGCGTTGGGTCTGGTTATCTCGTCGCTTGTGGCCGACCCGAAAACGGCGGCCAATATCGTGCCGCTGGTTTTGATTCCGCAGATCATCATGGGCGGCGCGCTTATCAAATATGAGGACATGAACCGGAACCTCGGTCTGCTTTATTCCTTTTCGCACTGGTTCTCCGAACATCCGAACTCGGAAAAGACGAGAAAGACGGAAAGCAAGCTACAGGTGCCACTGGTCTGCCAGTTCATTGCTATGCGCTGGTCATACGAAGAAATGATCGTTGCCCAGGCTAAGCTTAATCCACTTACGAAGCGTCAGGACAAGGCTCAAGACAAGATTCAAAAGCTCGCCCCCAAAGCGGAAACGCCTCAGCAACGAGCGCATCTTAACGATTTGAAAGATGTACTGGCACTGCTCTCGGGGTTGGAAGGACCGTCCGCGCGCGACGTCGACCGATATCTCAAGCTGGTCGATCCTGTCGTTGCTGGAAAGCAAAGGTTCGATCGATCGTTGTTCAAAGACGTGAAGGGCCCAGTCACAGCGGACCAACTCTACGTGAACCAAAAGGTCTCGGACCTGATTTCAAGAGCCGAGATGGAGCAGAACGATTACCGCCGCGGCAGCAAGCCGAACGTGTTCTTCGGTCTGGAGAAACGCTATTTCGGACTCGCATTCGGCGTGTTTACTTTCGACACGGCCGTGCTGATCGCGTCCATACTCGTATTGCTTGTCGTGCTGCATTGGATTTTGCGGAAACAACTGGAAGTGCGTAGAAGCTGATTCGGAGTGTTTATGAGTAAGACAAAAACTAAACCGGCACGCCTTATCGTCGCTGCGAGCGAGCAAGATCCCGACATGCTTTACGCGACGAAGTTTTGGGCGCCCGATCCATTCATTTTCCTTCAGCGTAACGGCAAACGGACACTGGTTTTAAGCGATCTGGAAATCGATCGAGGCCGCAAGCAAGCTAATGCGGATGAATTCGTAATGTTTAGCGAGCTCGAACGCGAGTTGCAGGGGAAATCGAAAAAGGCGCCGCCGTACGAGAAAGTGTTGGCCCATTTTCTGAAAAAGCGAGGCGTGAGATCGGCCACGGTGCCGGCAAATTTTCCGCTTGGTTACGCGGAGGAACTCGCGGCAAATAAAATTCGAGTTCGCGCGGTCGACGGATTTTTCTGGCCGGAGCGTGAAGCCAAATCCGACAAAGAAATCGAAATGATGGGGCGCGCCCTGCGGATCACAGAAGCCGGACTCAAACGCGCGATCGAAGTGTTGAAAGGATCGAGACCAGGTTCGGGAAAACGATTGCGCTGGAACGGTAAAACGCTGACCTCCGAAATGCTGCGCGCGGAAATTGACTCCGCTGTGTTGCGTGCAGGCGGCGTTCCGGCTGGCACGATCGTAGCCGGAAGCGATCAGGCCTGCGACCCTCACGAACGCGGCCACGGGCCGCTCTATGCGGATTCATTGATTATTCTCGACGTCTTCCCGCGGGACGCGAAGACCGGATACTTCGGCGATATGACCCGTACAGTGTTGCGAGGCCGCGCAAATGAAGCACAGCGGAAACTTTGGGAAACAGTGAAAGCGGGACAAGCCCTCGCGCTAAAGAGAATCAAAGCTGGCGTTGACGGCATGACGATTCACAAAGCCATTCAGGAATTCTTCGCCAGTCGCGGTTTCCCCACCGAAGTCCGCAACGGCCGGCGGGTCGGATTTTTCCACGGTACCGGCCACGGGCTCGGTCTGGAAATCCACGAAAATCCGCGCCTGCAAAAAGTCGTCCTGAAGGATCGGCAGGTGCTCACTGTTGAGCCGGGTCTGTACTATCCCGGCGTGGGCGGCGCGCGTCAGGAAGACGTGGTTGTTGTCATGAAGACAGGTTGCCGAATTCTCTCGCGTTTTCCTAAACATCTCGAGATCTAGGTGGAATGCGTTGTCGTCGGCGCGTTGCCATGGGGGTTGCTCCAAAAAACGTTTGCATCGTCTTCGGAGAAGGAGATCCACCTTCCGAAATGAACGCGCGATGCCGTTAAGCGTCTAATCTCCTACCCGGCGAAGTGACAAGTCACTTTGACGCGGTAAATTAACCCCCACATGTATCCTCTATTGGGTTTTGTTTTGGGTTCTAGTTGCCTGCTGTATATCGGCAGCGCATCCGGTTTTGGCTTGGGTTCCAATTGGTTGCTTTACATCGGCGTCCCGCTAATCATTGGATTTTGGGCGCAGATGCGGGTGAAAAGCGCGTTTGGCCGGTGGAGCAAGGTGCGTGCGAGTGCGAATATCACTGGAGCCGAATGCGCGCGTGAGATCCTGCAAGCAGCGCAGATCCATGACGTCGAGGTCATGGAGACCAACGATTTTCTCGGCGATCATTACGACCCGACCAAGAAGCAGCTGCACTTGTCGAGCAATGTTTTTAACACGCCTTCGGTAGCAGCATTGGGCATCGCTGCGCACGAGAGCGGGCACGCGATTCAACACGCCCGCGCGTACGCGCCGCTGAAGGCGCGTATGGCAATTGTGCCGGTCACAATGATTGCTTCGCAGATGCTGCCCTTCATCATCCTCGGCGGGTTGTTCTTTCGGATCACCGGTCTGATTACGGTCGGCATCTGGTGCTATTTGATTCTGCTGGCCTTCCAGTTGATCACATTGCCCGTGGAATTCGACGCCTCGCGGCGCGCGAAAATCATCCTCAAAGAAATGGGGATCATACAACCGGGCGAAGAGGCGGCCGGTGTAAACAAGGTGCTAAACGCAGCCGCGCTTACTTATATCGCGGCATTCATTGCTGCACTGGGCAATTTGCTCTGGTTGATGTCGATCCGCGACCGGCGCTGATCAATCGCGCGACAAAAAAATGGATCACGCTCTCGCTTTACCTGCTCGTCGCATTACCGATTTGTTATCGTCTGGGCTGGAGGCGCGTGTTAAGTCTAAGCGTCCGGCGATGGAGCAGCCAAGAAGCGACCCAGACCAGGAGTTGGTGAAGCGCACGCAGGCGGGCGACGCCAGCGCGTTCGATGATCTTGTGGTCAAATACACGCCACGTCTCTATGGGTTGGTCTACAACATGACGTCCAACCACGAGGACACGAACGACCTTTTACAGGACATTTTCGCCAAGGCTTACAAGGCAATTCGCGGATTCCGCGGCAAATCCTCGTTTTACACCTGGATTCATTCCATCGCCGTGAACATGACCCTTAATTTCCTCAAAAAACGCGGACGCAGATTTCAATTGAGCCTGGATGATGTGGACGCGAGCATCCAAAACGACAAGGAATTCATGGAAGCCACGGCGACCAGCAGTCCCGTGCGGGAAGCCGACCTCTCCGAGCTGCAGCGAAGATTGAACGAGGCCATGATGAAGTTGTCTGAAGATCACAGAGCAGTTGTCACCATGTTCCATATTCAGGGGATGCCCCACGCAGAAATCAGTAAAATCTTGCGCGTTTCAGAAGGAACGGTACGTTCGAGGCTCTTTTACGCGAACCGGCAGTTGCAAAATTATCTGGATGAATTTCGGAAAAATCCTGTCTCGTAACGGCGCAAAAAAAGATGGACGAATTCAAAAATAACGAAATCGCGAGGCTGCTTCGACTGAAGCGCTATGAGCAACCGCCACCCGGTTATTTCGAAAACTTCCTGCATGAGTTCCATCGCCGCCAACGCGATGAATTGCTACGCCAGCCGGTTTGGCGGATTTGCCTGGAACGCGCTCATAATTTCATGTTGCAACTGGATGTGCGATCGCTCGCCTCGTATCCCACTGCTATTGCCGCAGTTCTCGTTTGCGCAGCTATCTTTTCGTTAAAGGTTTATCAGCAACCCGAGGCGGCTCGCGTCGCTACTCAGAGCCCGCTCACTTTATCGGTACCGGTGAATGCCGAACAAGAATGGAACCTTGCATCTCCGGTTTCCACGCAGATTTTCAGGACGCAGCCGGTTCGCAGTTTTCATGAAAGTGCCCAAACTCACCGGGCCGCCCCTCCACGCTACGTGCTCGACAGCGTCCCCGTGAGTTATGAGCCCACTTTCAGATTTTAGGCGTCGCGCGGTCCTCGCGGTCGCGTTGGTTTTCTATTCAGGAGCGGGCTTGCTTTTCGCCCAGGAGCAATCCGCCACGACGATCAGCCAGCAGGTCCGAGAGCTTTTCGCACGGGCCGCCAAGGCCGTGGTTAAGATTCATGGCGTGGACGAGCACAGCGAGATTTGCGGCACCGGATTTTTCGTTGACCCGACTGGAACACTTTACACAGCGTACACCGTCGGAGGCGAAGCGGGCAATTTCACAGTGGAATTCGGCGGTAAGAAATATCCGGCGCGCCAACTAGTGGCAGACATCCGCAGCGGGACAGCCATCTTGAAAGTGGACGAGACCACGCCGGCGCTGCCAATTGGCAAATCCGAGGAATTGGAGCTCGCGACTCCTGTCACATCGATCGGTTATCCTCTGGATTTACCGAAGACGCCGAACTTCGGAATGATCGCGGGCTTCGACCGGAAATGTCTCGGCCGGTATTTTTCCACGATCCATTTACGGGTTAACGCTCCGACCCAGCGCGGCGAGGCTGGCGCGCCTTTGCTGAACATGAAAGGGGAAGTGGTTGGAATCGTCGTTAGCGGTCTCGAAAATAATTCTGCCTGTTACGCTGTGCCGATCGAGGCTGCGGAAAAAATTCGGAGCGACTTTGTTCGTTTCGGCGAGGCCCGGCACGGCTGGATCGGTGTGAACAATGTTTCGCCCGCGTCGCAAGAAGTCGAGGGCTCGCGAGCGATGGTAACACAGGTCGCGGAGGACGCACCGGCGGCACGCTCGGGGCTTAAAGAAGGCGACGTGCTGCTTCAGGTGGGCAAGAAAAAAATAAGCGATCCCGAGGATGTATTTGACGCCTCGTTCTACATCACCGCTGGGGACGCTGTCCCGATCACCGTGATGCGCGGAAATCAAAAAATGACTTTCCACGTGCAAGCAGCCATGCATCCGGCCAGCAAGACTGGCGTGTTGCTCGCCTCCCCTGGCACAATTCCTGGTGTCATTCCGATGTCGCTCGACGAAGACACGCCGCCCTCGCCGTAGGTAGCGTACGCGTCACGCGTGCTGGTTTCGGCGTTCCTCGCCGAAACGATCTTTAGTGGCCTATGGGTGAGCGTCGGTCAGACTCCGGTGAAAATGAAACCGGTCTTACCAGCTCTGATTTCGGAGCCGCCGATCAAAATGGCTGCCTCTTGTCTGACGGCATCCACGTACGTTCCATTGAGCGACTTTAAATATCACTGTCAATTTTGAAAACGTCCAAAACGGCGGTACCACGAGCGCCGAACTGATTGATCCGCAATGGGCCGGCGAATTGCCGCCGGGCTATCAAATCGTCGGGGCTGATCTCGCTTTCGAAATCTGGACCACCGCAAATTTCGGATACGCATCGTGAAAAGACCAAACGCACGAAAACAATAACGAAATTCATTAGCGCGTTCGCTCTGTCTGCATTCGCTTGCTTGGCGCTTTCGCCGAAGGCGCGAGCGGTTAACCCACCGCCGGACGGCGTGTACCCGGGAGGCAACACGGCGGAAGGTCAGAATGCCTAATCGGAATGGGTTTGCTTTCCTGAACTGGAACGATGATCTGGCGTCCATCCGGGTGACGCCATTTCTGATGGCCCCACGTTGGTTAAGAAGAACAAATTCATACGACGAAGAACACGAATTACGTCGTGGCGTTGCCGACAGGAAAACGCCGGCTCAAGAGAGGGTGACTTTCACCAGTTTAGCGCCATCGCGCAGATCCACCGGGCTCGGCTCGAACCAACGTACCAACGCTTCCTTTGCATTGGCGATTGCTTCTTCTTCTGTATCGCCTGCCGAACCACAACCTTGAAGATCAGGGAAAACGGCTGACCATCGCTTGGCCATACCATCATACTCAACCAGCAATCGCAGCTTCATGGGCTAGATAATACCGACTTCTTTTCGAATGGGCAAACCGCCGCTGGCTCCAAGCTTCCGATAATCGACCCATCAACAAGAAGCGTTTGACACAAGCGCCACTACAACATTTTCCGAAACTCCACTTCATCGATGATGCGGATGCGGAGTTCCTTCGCCTTATCGAATTTGCTGCCAGGTTCGGCGCCGGCGAGGAGGTAATCAGTTTTTTTGCTGACGCTGCCTGTGACGTGGCCGCCGAGCGCTTCGATTTTTTCGGTGGCTTCTTCACGCGTCATTGAAGGCAGCGTGCCGGTTAAAACAAAAGTTTTGCCGGCCAGCGGCAGTTTAGCTGCTGTTTTCGCTGAGACTTTTTCGCTCTTCGGCTCAATGCTGAGCTCGTTCAGTCGCCGTAGAATTTTTTCGCCAGTCGTTGAGGCGAAGAAATGGAGGACGCTGTGCGCGACTACGGGACCGACTTCCGTTACGATACCGTCCTTGGCTCCCTTGCTCTTCGATGCTTTGGCAAATCCCGATTTGATCAGTCGTTCGGCGATTTCTCTGGCCGATTTCTTGTCGTCCCGCTTTTCGTGATAGTCGACGACGTCGCTGAGCAACTGCGAATTAGAAACCTCTTGGATCGTGTCATGGAAGCGGGCCATCCGGTTCGCTGTCGTCTTCCCGACGTCAGGAATCGCGAGCGCAAAAAGCCAGCGCGAAAGCGGAAAGGTTCGCGCGCGCTCGATCGCCTTTTTTGCTTTAGCGGCATTTTTCCCGCCAAAAACGCGCGGTGCTTCCTCTGTGCCGAGATTCAGTTTCGCGAGTTGCTCGACCTTTAGCTCAAACAGATCGAGCGGCTCGTGAACGAGGCCGCGCTCAACAAGTTTGTCCGCGACAATTCCGCCGATGCTTTCGATATCGAGCGCGCCGCGTGCAGCGAAGAATTCCACGCGCCGCGTCGTCTGTGCCGGGCAATGCAGATTTTCGCAACGCCACGCGACAAACTCAGGATCCCGCCGGATCGGGCCGCCGCATACGGGACATTTCCCGTGAATGTGTTTTGCGAAATCGAACGGCTTCGCACCTCGTGGCCGCTTCGATTTCACAACTTCAACGACTGCAGGAATGACTTCGCCCGCCTTTTCGATCACGACGGTGTCGCCGATGCGAATGTCTTTGCGTCTAATTTCGTCTTCATTGTGCAGGGTCGCACGCGCTACTGTGCTGCCGCTTACCAGAACAGGCTCGAGCATGGCAACGGGCGTTAGAATTCCACTGCGTCCGACTTGAATGATGATGTCGTTTAAGCGAGTTTCGACGCGTTCCGCCGCGTATTTGTAAGCGATCGCCCATCGCGGCGATTTCGCGGTGAACCCGAGCCGCTTGCGCTGCGCGAACGCGTCCACTTTGATTACTGCACCGTCGGTTTGATACAGAAAATTGCGGCGGATGTTATCGAGATTGCGGATTGCTTTTAGCATCTGGCCAATCGAATCGGCGAGCCACCAATCTTCGTGGGTCGGCAAACCGAGTTTCTTGAACAGTCGAAAAATTTTCGAGTGAAGATCGACGTCTACGCCTTCAACCGCCCCGGTCCCGTAAAAAATGATTCCGAGTGGGCGTTGCGCGACTGCTTTTGGATCGAGATGCTTTAGCGAACCGGCTGCTGCATTACGAGGATTTGCAAAGAGCGGAAGACCCGCGGCTTTGCGTTCCCGGTTCAATTTCTCGAAGCCGGCCTTGTCGAGATAAGCTTCACCGCGGACTTCGAAAACCTCCGGCGCGTCACCGCGCAACTGATGCGGCACTGAGCGAATTGTTTTGATGTTTTGCGTGATGTCATCGCCGACAAGACCGTCGCCACGCGTGGCCGCGTACTTCAGCCGGCCTTTTTCGTACAACACCGACACGGCAACGCCATCCACTTTGGGCTCGACGACGACGGGGATCTTTTCGTCCGGCAACAGGCGCGTGATCCGTTTGTAAAAATTCGCGACCTCTTCTTCGGAATAGGTATTGTCGAGGCTAAGCATCGGCGCGCGGTGCTGGATTTGCGCAAACGCTTCCAAGGGTTTGCCGCCAACGTGCTGAGTTGGCGAATCAAGCGTAAGGAGATCAGGAAATCGTGTTTCGAGATCAACAAGTTCCTTGTAGAGCCGGTCGTATTCGCGGTCGCTGATGATCGGCGCTGCGTCCTGGTAATACAGGCTGTCGTGCTTGCGAATTTCCTCTCGCAATTGCGCGATGTTTTTCTCGGCTTCGGTTCGTTCCATTGATGCCGAGCACCATACGATTGTGCGGAGGCTCGGGCAAAGGTGGAAGGCGTTGTCCTCAACGCGTTGGCCAATTTTGGAAGCTTAATATCTGCGCCTTCGGTTCGTTTGTCATCGTCTTCGGAGAAGCCGATCCACCTTTTCATTTTCCAGAAATGCGGCTAAGCATACCCAATCGTGAAACCCGGTGAGCGCATCCTCGGGGTGGAAGGCGGCGGCACGAAGACCGCCTGGGCGCTTGTCGAAACTGTAGCCCCGCAGGCGCGGGGTGATCCCGGTTGCGAATTTCGCATTCTCGAGCACGGAAAACTGCACTCGTCTAATTTTCGTCTCACCGCGCCCGAACGTTTGCGTGCGATCCTTGCCGAACTGCCGAAGCGAATCGATCGCGCTGGAGTTTTCCTTGCCGGTTGCGGCACAGCGGAAGACCGTAGCGCGCTGAGGCGAATCTGCCTCGAGATCTGGCCGAACGCGAAAATCGTGACGGGCAGCGATCGTGATTCCGGCCTCGCGGCGGCGCTCGATCATGGCGATGGGATCGTCGTCAACGCCGGAAGTGGATCATCGGTAACCGGCCGACGTGGCGACAGGATCGAGCGAGCCGGCGGATGGGGCCACATTTTGGGTGACGCCGGCGGCGGTTATTTCCTTTCCATCCAGGCGCTCCGCCTGATTTTGCGTGAACACGATTTGCATCGCACCCAAATGGATTTCACCGCAAAGATCTTGCATGCGCTGTCGTTGAATAACTTTGATGAACTGGTTCGCTGGGTACAAACGGCGGACAAAATGGACATCGCCATGCTCGCTCCGGTCGTGTTTGAGGCTGGCGCCGCCGGCGATGTGCGGATGATGGAGATCATCGAAGAAGGGGCACGTGTTCTTTGCGAATACACTGAGGCGGTCGCGGACCGGCTTCATCTGCTTGCGCCAAAGGTGGTGCTCATGGGTGGCCTCTTTTACCGCGATTCGATGTACACACACGCCTTTCGCCGGCGGCTGAAGAAGAATCTTCCCGATGCTCGTGTAACAACTGCCGAACGCGTGCCTGAGCTGGGCGCCGCGTGGCTCGCGGCAGAAGCGCACGATCACGCAACGTTTCATCCGAAGCCGTCACGGTACGAGATCGATGGTTTGGCTGCCGCATTAACGGAGCAGCGCAACCCGCGCTCGGAAAATCTGGAAAAAATGACTGCGCACGGCCTGGTCGAATTGTTCGTCAAGGAAGAGAAGTTTGTTCAAGGCGCTTTGCAGACTGCCAGCGCGGATCTTGCTTGCGCGATCGAACACGTCACGCAATCGCTGCGAAACGGTGGCCGCTTATTTTACGTCGGCTCTGGGAGCAGCGGTCGCATCGGCGTTCTGGATGCAAGCGAAATTCCGCCCACCTTCGGCGCGCCGGCGCATCTTGTGCAGGGAATAATCGCGGGCGGAGTCACGGCGTTGCGTCGGAGTGTGGAAGGCGCGGAAGATGAAGCGAGCGCCGGCGCATTCGCTTTGGATGAGCGCGGTGTAAAGCCCGCCGATGTGGTGATTGGAATCACAGCCAGCGGCCGGACACCTTTTGTGCTCGGCGCGCTTGGCAGGGCGAAGTCGTTAGGCGCAAAAACGATTTTGCTTACGTGTAATCCACATTGTAGCCACCGGCCTGTGACCGGTTCGAGCGACGGCCCACAGGCTCGTGGCGACAGTGATCTCGATCTGCTGATCACGCTTCCTGTCGGACCGGAAATTCTGGCTGGATCAACGAGATTAAAAGCCGGGACCGCAACAAAGGTCGCACTCAACATTATCAGCACGGGCGCGATGATTGGGCTTGGCAAAGTTCGCGGCAATCTCATGATCGATCTGCACACCACCAGCACGAAATTGCGCGACCGTGCCGTGCGAATCGTGGCCGAAGTGACCAAACGCGATTACGAATCTGCCCGCGACTTGCTCGAGGCTAACGACTGGAATTTGCGCGCAGCACTGGAGAAACTTTAAAAATTTCCATCCCGCATAAGCGCAACGGAAGTAGCTCGTGCGAAGAAAGGTATGTTTAACCGAAAGGAACAATCCTATGCTCTGGACAATATTCGTTATTCTGCTGGTGCTATGGCTGCTTGGATTAGTCAGCTCGTACACGCTTGGCGGGTTCATTCATATCCTGCTCGTGATCGCGATTGTCGTGCTGATTATCCAGCTGATCTCCGGGCGCCGGGCATTATAACGTCGAAGCGATGAAGCCTGCCGGAATTATGGGCATCATTCTTATTGTTATTGGCATCATCGCGCTGACGTATGGCGGGATCACGTACACCAAGCGCGAAAAGGTGTTGGATCTCGGCCCTATTCAGGCTACTGCGGAAAGACAAAAGACGATTCCGTTTCCGCCGGTTCTGGGCGGGATTTGTTTAGTCGGCGGAATCGTGCTGGTGATCGTCGGCAACCGAACAACGTAGAGCGAAATCAGCAGCGGTGTAGCCGCCTCGTTGCTGTGGTGTGCGCTGTCCTCAACACAACCACTTTCGAAAACGGCCAGACCTGAACTACCCGTTTATCCGCTGAGATCCGGTGAGGACAGCGGACGCTACAAGCTCTATCCACCGGCTTTCAACACCGCGAAAGTTTTGCTGCCTTTGCGGTCTAGATAAAGAAGCACGCCGCGTTTTGGATCGGCTTTATTGAGCGCTTCGCGGAACGATTGAACGTTCGTCACAGGCTTCCCGTCCACTTCGGTAATCACATCTTCGCGTTCAATGCCCTGAGCAGACGCGATGCTATTATCTTCCACGTCGGTTATAATCACACCCTGCTGCGATGGTAGATGCAGGCGCTCTGCGACATCCTTGGTCAGTTCCTGTACCTGCAGTCCAAATTTGCCAACGTCCTGCGGCTTGGGTTCGCTCGGTTGAACCGGCTGATTTGAGGCGCGGGTAATCTCGTCTGGCAATTCGCCAGTCTTCACGGGCACCTTTATCGCCTGGCCTTTTCGCCAAACAGTTAGCTCGACGTTCTGGCCGACTTTCTTCTTCAAAATTTCATGCTGCAGCTGCGAATCGGACGTGACTGCACTCCCGTCCACGTGCGTGATCACATCGAACGGGCGCAAGTTGCTCTTCGAGGCCGGCGCGTCTGCTTCGATTGTGCGAACCACCACGCCTTTGTCCGTGCCCTTAAACAAGTCGCGGATCGAAGGGTCGTCGCCAAGTGTTTCGATCCGAATGCCCAGCCAGGGTCGCACGATCTTGTGGCCGGCGATAAGTTCGCCGCCGATGTCCTTGGCCATGTTGATGGGAATCGCAAAGCCCAATCCGCGGTTCAGTCCATTGATCAACGTGTTCATGCCGATCACTTTCCCGTCGATGTCGCACAGCGGGCCGCCACTATTTCCGGGATTAATCGACGCGTCGGTCTGCAAATAATCTGAGATGGAGTAGCCGCCGCTCTGAACCAATTTGCTTCGGCCTTTGCCGCTGATCACGCCATAAGTAAATGTGTAATCAAGCTTGAACGGCGCGCCGATAGCAAACGCAAATTGCCCCACGCGCGCTGCATCGCTGTCACCGAGCTGGACGACTGGCAGATCTTTTCCGTCAACCTTGATGACCGCGATGTCCGTCCTCTCGTCGGCGCCTACCACTCGCGCCGGAAACTCGCGGCCATCTCGTAGTTTCACATCGATTTTGTCCGCGTCTTCGATCACGTGTACGTTCGTAAAGATGTAGCCATCGGGCCGCACAATGAACCCGGAGCCTTCCGTCTGAACCGGACGCGGGGTGCCGGGATTCCGGCGCGGCCGGTTTTCATCCGGCGGTCCTTGAAAAAAAAGATCGTCGAGCGGCGAACTCTCGCTGATTTCGCTTTTCTTCGAAGTCTCAATGATGACAACGCCCGGCGCGACAGTTTCGAACACTTTTGCAAAAGCGTTGTTTAATTGATGAACGACGTCCTTGCCCGCTTCAACCGCGGATGGATTCAGTGGACCTGCATCGCTGGGCACAGCCTCAGGTTGCGCCGCAAACGAATTACTGAGCGCAAGGCATAGGGCGAAAATGGACAAACGCATAGGTTGGAATTTTGACAGTAGCCAACATGCAACGTTCAACCTGCTGCGTCCAATCGCGGTTCGCCGCAGCAAAACGTTTTCGCCTGCGGACGAATCCGTCCCCTGTGCGGACCTGCGGCAACCTCACTCAAAGACGGACTCGCAGTTCCGTCGCAGTCGTGCCAGATTCCTTGACGAGAATCGTATAATTGGCGGCCCAGCCATTACTATGCGCATGTTCCACAGGCGATTTGTCTTACGAACCGGCGTTGTAGCCCTGGTTCTGATCGTTCTGTGGGCAATCGCCATCGGGCCCGAGCCTCCTGCGCGCATCGCGATTTCGCCGGACGAACTCGTGCGTGCCGTCACGATTCAACGCGATTCGCTCATCGATTTATGTCTGATGGAACGCGTCGATCCAAACGGACACGACGCGCAGGGTCGCACGCCATTGTTGATCGCGACCTCGCAACAGGATTGGAAAACAGCGCGGCGGCTCCTCGACGCCGGGGCGGCGGTTGATCTCGCCGACAAGAACGGATTTACGCCAGTCATGGCAGCAGCGATGCACGGAGATCTGGAAATGTTCCAGGTGCTCCTGGCGCGCTCAACCAACCTTCATCCGGAAAAACCGTGTGCAGACGGACAAGACCTTCTGAGTTTTGCGCTCGATGGCGGGCATCCGGAGATCATCAAAACTGTCATGCAGCGTTTGCCGATGATGCAGGAATGGACGACCAGCACGCGGCGTGCTTTGTCCAGAGCGCTGCAAGCGGGCAAGAATGATGAAATCCGGTTGCTGCTCAGCAAGCACTCGACGCCCGCCACGCCTGAAGGCAAGAACGTGCCGTTTCTTGCGTATGCGATCGCCAGCAGCAACGTGTCTCTGTTTAACACATTGTTGAATTGCGGAGCAGATCCGAACACGCTTCTGCCGTCGCGTTGCGACAAGGATTTTCTCGCGCTGTTGCCGAAGGGATTGCGCAGCTACATCGAAGATGATCGCAGCGTAACGATGCTGATGCTTGCCGCCGGTCTGGGCCAGGGCGACTATTTAAAGCCACTGATGGATGGCGGAGCAAACCGGACGCGCCTAACGAGCCGGAACAAAATGTCGGCATTGGATGTTGCCGCGGAAACCGGGCATTGGCGGTGCGCGCAAATTCTCCTCGGCGGCGGACCGGCGCCGGAAAAGTTGCGGATCGAAATTTCTCTCGCGATGCAGAGCGTCGCTCTCGTCAGGGACGGCGTGCCGATATACCACGCGCGATGCTCTACGGGTCGGGCGGGCTACTCAACTAAACGTGGCGAGTTTGTGATCACTAATAAGGAACGGAATCATCGTTCCACGATTTACCACGTCGAGATGCCGTATTTCATGCGCCTGAGTTGTCTCGATTTTGGGATGCACGCCGGGTACGTGCCGAACTATCCGGCATCCCACGGCTGCATTCGGTTGCCGGAAGATACTGCGCGCAAATTCTTCTCTGAAATTCCAGTCGGCACGCTTGTCACAGTGCAATAGCGAATCAGGAAGCCAGAAAAACAGGAAATGTTTATTGCTAGGGCGCGTCACTTCGTGCGCGCCGAAACGAATCACGGTGTCGATCATCCGCTGGCGACAGTTGGATGCTACAGCAGCGCCCAACTGACAACACGCGAAGCGCACAACGCCGACCCGTCTTTTCTTGAATCCAAACCACGCCTTTGCGCATCCTAACGGAAATCATGCAAACAGATAATGTCGGCGCAGCCTTCCCTGTAACGCCCGAACAGCCGTCGGTTCCCACGAAGGTTTCGCGCGCTACCTGGGCGGGACTGGCGATCTCACTTTTCGCGATGGTGGCGATCCGGCAGGTGTTCGTGTTCTTCGTCCCTGAAACGACGTTTGCCTCGGCAGTTCTAAAGGAAGCCCTGATCTGGGTGAGCGCCCTGGCTCTCATCGTGATCATCCGTCGCGGCGAACATTTGTCTTTGCGTTCCATCGGACTCGGCACCGCGCGCTGGTGGAAATCGATCTTGTGGGGCTTCATCATTGCTGTTGTATCCGCGGTGGTTGTCGGTGCGCTGGCCTATGTCACCGGCTACGGACACGGTCCAGGCTCTGCCGCGTTCGAGAAACTGCCACTATGGTTGATCACCGCGATCGTTTTTCGCGCCGGAGTGGTAGAAGAATTATTTTATCGCGGCTACGCGATCGAACGGTTGTACCTTGTTGGTTTCGGCCGTTTCTGGTCGGTGGCGATTCCGCTGGGGATCTTCTCACTTGGTCATTGGTCAGGTGGCGCGGCGAACATTCTAATCGCATTCGCAGCCGGGTTAATCCTAACCGGATTCTATCTATGGCGTCGCGATCTCGCAGCAAACATGATCGGACACGGCCTCGTGGATTTTGTCGCCAACGTCCTGCCGAAATTGTTTTCCTAACCGGCTCGCTTAAACACTTCCGGTTTGTCCTGCAGCGCTGACGCGTTTGCACAAGCGTTTTGTTCATCAGGCGTTTGCAGTACCTTCGCTCACGAGCACAACCATCCTCGCGCAACTCGAAACGCACCTGCATCGCGTCGAACGCCAGAACCGCATCCCTCTCGCCCTGCTCGATGCCACCATCGGTCTGGCCTTGCTGGGCGCGACTAGGGGCGGCGGTAATGTCATCACTGCCGATGAAGTTCGCACGCACCGCCTCTCTCTCATCAATGACAAGGGGAACGTCGTCCAAGAATGGGTGGTGCACGGCGGCTGGCTTGTCGAGCAGTAGTAACGGCCCTCAGGGTCAAACAGCACACGAAGCGCCGGATCTAATGCGTCAAGAAACAGAACTCGAAGCAGCAGTCTAATTAGCCGATGAAGGCCAACAGGGATGTTTGGTGTCCGAGGTTTGAAGTTTGATGTCGCCACGACACCGTGCCGTGGCTTATCTATCCTTAGACCTCCTGCCCCAGAATACGCGCATGACAGCCAAACTCAAAATTCGCCGATTGGCCGGGCTGGCTGGCCTGTTTGGCGCCTTACTGTTCTTCTGCGGCGACATGCTGTTCTATGGTCACTTTGGAGCAGGCGCTGGTTTTCACGAAGGTATGCAGCGTGTCGTTCGCGAAGCATCTCTGGCGCGTTTGTTCACCGGAGGTTTGCTCGGTTCGCCTGCGGCTTGCTTATGCATCATTGGGTTCTGGCATGTTGGCCAGAACATCGTGCCACGAAGTCCCCTACTCGGCCGCGTCGTTTTCTACACACTTGCAGCCATGATGGTCGTGGGTAGCGCAGTTCACGCGTTGTGGGTGCCGCGCGGATTAGCATTCCGGTATGAAGGCGCAATCGGTGTTCCGGCCGAGTTGCTCGCCTCTTTGCGCCGCTACTGGGAGATCGCCTACTATGTCGCAGCAGTACCAGCTTACATTGGAGCGGCTCTGCTTCTCTTTGTAGTCATTTTTCGCAAGAGCATTTATCCCCGTTGGACAGTGCTGGCTAACTTTGGCTTACTTTCTTTACTAGAGCCTCTCGGATCACAGGTGCCCGCACCGCTCGGTGCAATTCTCGTTGGGGGATTCACGAATCTTTCCATAGCGGTTTTCTTTCTAGTATCCGTGCTGTCCACATGGAACGCGACAGAGGTTTAGCCAGGCGACGCAACGGACCGCACTTAGTTCTGTTTTCCCCTTTTTACTTGGCGACAGCCTCGTCCTTCCAGCTACACGCGCTCTCGGGCAGTCGCTGATCCTGAGTCTCGTTAGACGGAGTGCTTCATGACCAGCCTGAGCAAGGAACAGGTAGATGCGGCTCAAGAGCTCGCAAACGCGACTATATCCGCGTTGAAAATAGGGGAAGAGGTAAACGCCGCAACGGTCATATCTGCAACTGCGCGAATGGCAGGCACCTATTTGTTTCGGTCCTTTGGTTTCAAGTTGGTTGGGGTGAAACCCGGGCAAGCCGTGCTGTCCGATGCGGCAAATGAGCAAGGAAAAAGCTTGAGCCCTTGTATACGCCGATCAAAACGCGTCGTAGCTTAACTGCACGTGAAGCCGCTCAAGCAGCAGCTGTTGCGACGGCGCTTGTGATTAGGCACTGCGCAAAGGTTCTCGATGCCAACGTTGCCTTCGGAATTGCGGCATATGGGTTTGTGGAAGGTTCGAAGACTGCGCCTAAGCCGGTCGAGATCTCTTCATGTGCGTCCTAATCAGTCGATGAAGCCAACCCAGCCACTTACGTTACGCCCGCGAGGATATCCAAGCTTTTGCTTCAAATGGCTGGCTGGCTTATCTCTTTCTCGTTAGACGTAGAATCACGCCGCATGAAAACTGCCTTGCCCCTCCTCATCAGTGGATAATACGGTTTCGAACCTTCATGTCCTCGTCATCGGTCTCGACCCCTATCGGGTGCCCGGCCCATGGAACCCGAAGCCGGTCGCGGACGCGATCGACATCGGCATGACGGCTCTCGCCGACCGCGGCTTTCATGCAGAAACCTGCTTGGTAGCTCTCGACGGCAGCGATGACATCGAGGCTCGGGTCACCGCCGCACTCCGAGCCCGGTCGTGGGATTGCGTCGTTGTCGGTGGCGGCATCCGGAAGCCCGAAGAACAACTGGAGCTTTTCGAATCCATCATCAACCTGATCTGCCGACACGCTCCTCAAGCGACGATCGCCTTTAACGATACACCGCACGACTTAGCCGAGGCTGCAGCCCGAGGTTTGCGATGTAAGGCCTAACCATGCGCTCCAGCCACCGCTGTGCGTTTCGTTTTCAGCTTCGCCTGAGCAGACCGGGTCGACGCCGGCGATCTTGCTACCCCGGTTTTACCTTTTACGTTGAGCGATGCGACACAGTTTGTTTCCTAGAATCTGCCTGATCGTCGGTCTGGTCTTGGTTCTTTCCCGTTTTGCTCCGGCGCAAAACAAAGAGCTGAAGGCGGACGAGAGTATCCCAATACCCAAAGTGGAATTCGACGCTCAGGGCGAGCTCAAGACCACCGCGTCGCCAAATTCCTCGCCTAACGACTTCGATTTCCTGGTTGGGAAATGGAAAATGCACAACCGACACCTGGATAAACGGCTGGCCAATTGCCGCGACTGGACGGAGTTCGATTCCTCG
>Ga0306920_100004046_pt1 | contig 18738 bp, 12 predicted proteins | sample flu12Cox44000170_FD_204666 | JGI IMG/M metagenome (GOLD analysis project Ga0306920, IMG submission 204666) | Lab enrichment of tropical soil microbial communities from Luquillo Experimental Forest, Puerto Rico - flux4day.12C.oxic.44.000.170 (v2)... | ecosystem: Environmental > Terrestrial >... | reverse complement strand
AGCCCCACCCGGCCGTTGCTGAATGTCAGGCCGTTGACCGCCGTGACCGTCTGCAAGGAGTTCACCTCCAGGTCCCCGCCCAGTGTCACCCCGTCCAACGTCGAACTAGCCGTGGCCGTGAGCGTCGTACCCGCCGACACGGTGGCTTGTCCAAGCGTGCCTCCGGAAAGCTGGAAGTTGTCATTGCCCTGGAGGGTAGTAACGATGTTGAGCGTGCCCGCCGAAAACACAAACGTCCCGTTCGAAGCCAGGAGGCTGTTGACCGCATCGACGGTCGCGGTGGAGTGCGTGACGGTCACGCCGGCCACCTGAATGCGGGCGTCGTCGCCGGCGCCGGGAATGCGGCCGGCATCCCAATGGCTTGGGTCCCGCCAATCGCCGGACCCGCCAATCCAATTCAAGAGTGCCGGCGCCAGGCGATCTTCCAGCCGCTCGACGCGCAGTCGGCGTGGGGTTCTCCGCCGGGCACGCCCCTGCGGTTGGCTGCTGCCAACTCGGCCACGTGAAGTTGATGTCGGCGACCTGAACCAAGGGACACTAGACATGATGCTCGCTCCTGCCTGAACGGATTTCCAGCGATCTCCCTCGGAGCGGGGAATCTTCGGGAGCGGGCCGCGCAGTCGGGAGACCATGGCGCAACGCGTCCCTCCACTCCGCGCTCGTTGAGGGACAAATACCTCGATAAAGTTATAACTGCGGCGCCAGGCGGTTTGGGGACTGAAAAAAACGACAGGACCCAAGAAATGCAAAACAAGTAGCGCTTGACGCTATTAACGCATGGCGTTTTATCGGCGAGGTGGACATGCCGCGACAGAAGCTGGCGCCGGTGCACCCAGGGGAGATTCTGCGGGAGGAGTTCCTCCTACCCCTGGGAATTAGTCAGTACTGCCTTGCCAAGGCAGTGAGCGTTCCGCCGCCCCGCATCCATGAAATCGTTCGCAGAGGGCGGGCGATCACGGCCGACACGGCGCTGCGCTTGGCGCGCTATTTCGGGACGTCGGAGCGTTTCTGGTTGAACCTCCAGACGCGTTACGACCTTGAAATGGAAAAGGACTGTTTGGGCGACCGCCTGCAGCGTGAGGTCAGTATCTTTGTGGAGTCCAAATAAAGAGCCACCCCCCTCCGGAACCGATTACCGGCCGGGGCCCAGCGGGGCCGGTTTTGCCGGCTCATCTCCGATAACCTCCACCTTCGGCGGCTCGCGAGCTACGTTGTCGTGCGCCGGCGGCAGATATGCCGGCAGGTCCCAATCCAGGTCGTGCGCAGCCAGTTGTGCACGCACGGCCCGCAGGTCCCACAGGAGGAGGGTGCGCTGGTTCGTTGCGGCGGCCAGGCGAGTGCCGTCGGGGCTGAAGGCCAGCGGCGTGGCGGTGAGCGGCTGTACGGTGGACAGGTGGCCGATGATTTTCGGGTCAGCGGCGGTGTCGGCGAGCCGAATCTGGTGCGGGGAAATGCTCAAGGCCATGAGCGCCCGGTCGCGCGTGAACGCGGGCGGTCCCCACCCGGTCACCCAACTGGGGCGAGGGATGACCGGACCTCGCTCCCAGGTGCCGACCCGCCAGAAGTAGAAGCCCCCGGTATCGTCGTAGGTGTGGGACGAGGAAACCAACCAGCGCCCATCGGGGCTGAAGGCAACCGTGAAGACGGTATCGCCTTTGCTATCGCTGTGGGGCAGGCACCGCTCAAGCCGGCGCTGGGAGAGGTCCCAGACCTGGATGCCCCGTTCCTTCCAGCCCCCGGCCGCCGCCCACCGGCCGTCCGGGCTGACTGCGATCGAGGTCATGCGGTCGTGCTCGCTGGGCAGCACGAGCGGTGCGGCCGGAGGCGGGCCAGGCCCGGCCACATCGACAAGGATGACGCGTCTATTCTCGTTGTCGGTTGCGGCCAGCGCCTGGTAGCCCGGCAACCAGGCGGCCTTCCAATGAATCTCCTCGGGAGAAACACCCAACAGTTTCCGGGGCGGGCCGATGCGCAGCGCGGCAGGGCCGCCGACTCCGTTGGCGCGGATCGGCCAGTGGGTCAAACCTTGTTCGCTGTAAGTGATCAGGCCCAGTCCACTAGGGTGGAACAAGACGGTGCCGCAGCGGCCCACCTCCAGGTGCGCCAGCTCGTGGCCAGTCTCGGTCGCGTAGAGGTTGACCCCGGCCGAGGATGCGATCGCCAGCACGCGGCTGTCGGGGCTGAAGTCGGCACCCTTAATCGTCCAGCTGTTCTCCCCCCCCTCGGTGCGGTTGCCCAGCATGCCCGGGTGGAGCGTGCGGCATTCCCGGGCGTGCGCCACGTTCCACGCTCCCAGGCGGCCTCCGTGGAAGAACGCCAGCTGATCGTCGGCGGGCGAAAACCCCAGGATTTCGCCAGGGGCTGTGGTTAGCGCTTCGCCCGAGACGGCATCCCAGAGGCGGGTCGTGCCGTCCCAGCTTGACGTTGCCAGGAGGTAGCCGGTATGCGCGAACCGGCATTCCATCACGGCATTGGTGTGGCCCTGCAGCACGGAGATAAGCTGGCGGCGCGGCACGTCCCAGACGTAGACCCGACAGTCAAAACTGGCGATCGCCAGCAACCGGCCGTCAGCACTCCAGGACATCAGGCTATCGCCGACCTGGCGATCCCACGACGCCAACTCCTCACCTGATTCGAGATCCAGAATCTTGACCTGGGCCGACTTCAAATCGCTCGCGTTGACGGCGAGCCGCCTGCCGTCATTGGCCGGACAGAGGCAGGCCGGCGTGAAGTCCAGCGGCAGCCGCTTCGCCTCGCACTGTCGCTCCAAGTCCCATATACTGAGGCCATCCCCCTTGGGCGTGAACAGCAGCCAGCGCCCATTCGGGTGGATCGCATTATGCCAGAAGCGTGCGGGTTGGGAGAACACGCGCTCCCTGTCGCCGAGCTGCCAGACTTGCAGCAGTACCTCCATGCCTTCCCGAGGCTCACGAAAGCCGTACTCGAGCTTCAAATACCGGCCGTCGGGCGAGAATTCCGGATTGGCATGCCAGAAATCGAGGGCCGGCCCCGGCAAGCGGAACAACTCGTGGTCGTCGTCCAACCGGCGGACGCTGACATCGCCATCCGGCGAGTGGATAACGGCGTACCGCTCCAGCAGGGCATCACACCCGATGTTGATGCCCCTCCCCATTGCCACCGAGCGTTCCCAGTGCACGCCGAGGTCGGTCAGGCCGATGGCGCTGACCAGCTGATCGCGGGCTTCCGGGAGCTGGCCGTGGCCTTCCGGGTCGGTTCGCAGGATTTCGACGGCGTGGTGGATCCAGTCGATGCTGTCGAAGCGTTGGCCCCTCAGGCCGGTGCGCTGGTTCGCCAAACCCCGGGCCAGGAATGCTTTTCCCAGCTCCAACCGGCCCTTGCGCTCGGCCTCCTGCACGCGGTCTCGTTCGCCCTTGAGCCAGAAGGCGGCGACGGTCGAAACGCAGGCCACGGCCACCAGCAGCATGAGAGTCAATGCCGACAGAGCCGCCACTGCGGGGTTCCGCCGCCGCCATCGCCTGAGCTGCTCCAGCGCCGAAGCCCGGCGCGCCCGGATGGGCCGGTCCGCCGCGAAACGGCGCAGGTCCTCCGCCAGGTCTGCGGCGGTAGCGTAACGGGCAGCCGGCTCCGGGTCCATTGCCTTGAGAACGATAGTTTCCAGATCGAGCGGCAGACGCGGCTCCACTTGCCGGGGCCTAGCCCGATCGGTCCGGTGAATGCGATCGATCAAGCGGAGGCGGTCTGTGTCGGCATATGCTGGCCGCAGCGTCAGCAACTCATACAACGTCGCGCCCAGTGCGTAGACATCGCTGCGCGCGTCCGCTTCGCCCCGGAAGCGCTCCGGCGCCATAAACCGCAGGGTGCCGACCAGATCGCTGCTGCCGGTCAAATCGTCGCTGTCGGAGGTCTTGGCCAGACCGAAGTCCGTGATCCACACAGTATCCCGAGCATCGAGGAGCAGATTGCTGGGCTTGACGTCGCGATGCAGAACTCCGTGCTCGTGGGCATAGTGCAAACCATCCGCCGCCTGGACCATCAGTTGCGCCACCGCGCGGAAGTAAGGTTCGGGCGACAGATCCACCAGCGGGGACGGTTCCACTGCCGGCTGGCTGTCGGTATCGCTGGGTGGAACCGCGGTCATCTCCGGGGAGGGTACACGAAGGGTGGACGGCTGGGTAGCTCCAAGCGCGGCAGTTTGGGATTGCCGTCGTCGCTGCACGGCATCGAGGACGCCGTCGAGCCCGCGGCCCTCGATGAACTGCATGGCGTAGAAGTGAGTGCCCTGTTCCTCGCCTACGCCGAAGACCGGGACGATGTTGGTGTGGTGCAGCGCGGCCGCCGCCCTGGCCTCCCGCCGGAATCGCTCCAGGAATTTCTTCTCGTTGTGCAAACCTGTCGGCAGGACCTTCAGGGCGACGTGGCGGCCCAGGGACTCTTGCACTGCCTCGTAGACCACGCCCATGCCCCCGCGGCCGATTTCCCGCAAGATCAAGTAATCGCCCAGGCGCTTGCCGATCATGTTGTCCGGGGGCATCGGCCTGGCGCTCTCCGCGCCGTTCGCCGCGCTTTTCTCCATGAGCACCAGCGCCGCCAGCAGGTCCGGGATCTGGTCCGCCAGATCTGGGTAGCGCACGACATACTCCTCGGCGGCGGGGCGCTCGCCGGCCCGGTAGCGGCGCAGGAAGGAATCGGCGAGTTGCTCGATCGGGTCGCGTTCGGTCGAGGGGGTAGACATGGAAGCTCCTCCGCTTAGTCCGGGATCCTCACCACAGAGACGCAGAGGACACAGAGAGGAAAAGAACAAGAGTCAGGGAGGACAGATTGTGGCATAATCTGAACCAAGTCATTTTTTTCCAATTCCTGTAGCTCCCTTTTTTTCTGTCTTCTCTGTGTTCTCTGTGGCTCTGTGGTGAGTTCTGTGTGGCTCTGTGGTGAAAAATCGAGGTCAAGCGCCAGGCAAGTTGGCCAGGACATCTTTCAGACGGACCAGGGCCCGGGCGTAGCGCTTGCTGGCGGCCGACTTGTCGAGGCCGAGGACCTGGGCGGACTCGCCGTTGGAAAGCTGTTCATAGTGCCTGAGCACCAAGACCTCCCGGTCGAGCGGGTCCATCTGGTCGAGGGCATCCTGAAGCCATTGCCGGCGCTCGGCCCGGATGGCGGCGTCGCTGGGGGTGGTGAGGTTCCCGAGAAGCTGGGCGGCCAGGACGGCCGACGAGGCCTCGAGCATGGGGCCGGCAAACAGGGACACTTCACGAGCCGCATCGCGGCCCTGGGTGCCCAGATGATGGCGGTGCAGTTCCAGCAGTCGTTGTCCGGTCAGGAAACGCAGCCACAGAGCGAAGGGCATAGTGGGCTGCTGCGCGTATTCATCCAGGCGGCGCGAGGCTTCGAGATAGGCCTCCTGAATCACATCCGAGGGGTCGAGGCGTCCGTGGAGGCGGCAATCGAGCCGGGCGTTGATCATGCGCCGCAACCGGTCGCGGTGGTGCTCCAGTAATTCGCCCCACGCCTGCCGATCGCCCCGGGCGGCCAGCTGAAGCAGCCGCGTTGTTTCGGTTTTTGGTTCGGGAGTTTCGGGGGTCATGCCGACCATTTTATACCGAAGCGGTCGCGACTGGAAAGCGTTCGCAGCGTTGCCCCGTCGATCGTATGATCCTCCAGGTCAAGTGACACCGAATGTCGTACGCCATCAATCGATCACACTGGTTCGTACCGCTGCTTATTGGTCATTATTGGTCGACGGTGGCGGCAGGGGATGAGGGACCCGGGGGCAGGGCAACCATTTGAAAAATGAAAAATATTTTTGTCCTCGTGATGACAGAGTTCTACTGCATTATGAGTACAGACCATGTCATTGCGGATCAGACGCCCAAAGGAGATTGGCCATCTATCTGCGTCTTTGGCAGTTCATAACGAACAAATCGTGACGAGCATATGTCACTAAAGAATCCATTTCATTATGAGGAATTCATTTCACGGAGGGGTGACAGCAATGTCGAATGAAACGCAGAAAAAGGTCTATTTGTGCGGCCTTTTCGGTGATGTTTTCTGCAAGATGCAATGTGAGACAACAAGTACGCTGAAACGAGCCGGGTCACGAACCGGAGCTCCAGGCCACCCGTCAATCTATCTGTGATCGGAGCATAGGTGCGCGACTACGAGCCGGATATCGTCGTAGGAGACTTGTTCGTCCAGTTCTACAAAGATCGGTTTGAGACGTTCCATGCCAACCTTGGCGCTGGCAGTTCTGACCCGCTGATACACGGAATCCGGTACCCAGGTCCGAATGGACGCAGGCTTCGTTTCCCGGATCCAGTCCCCCAGGAAGTCGACGACCTTGTAGCGCTTGCGGTTGGTCTGGTGCATCACATCTTCGATTACCGCACCCTGGGCGAATAATTGGTAAGCCAGATCACGGGAGGGATTCGGAGCGATGGGCGGTCGATAAGGTTCCTGCTCCCTGGGTGGGGCTGAGGGGAGATCGAAAGCCAAATGGTGCTCGCGGCAATACTGGATGATGACTTTCAAGAAAGTTTCGCCGTATTCCGTTAGTTTGGCCTGTCCGACGCCGTATACCAGGCGCATGTTGGCCAATGTCGAAGGCCGAACACGTGCCAATTCGCGAAGGGTTGCATCACCGAAAATGAAATAAGGGGGCAAATGTTTTTGTTCCGCCAGAATCCGGCGGTGAGATCGCAAGACATCGAACAGCTCCCGGTCGACACCTTCCCAGGAGGCGGTATCCGCCCGGGATTTAGCAGCGCGTTCATCTTTTCGCCGGCGGACCGGCTGCAACAACCGAACGGTGCGTTGGCCCTTCATGACCTCCCAGGAGGCCGGGTTGAGGCGCAGAATTGGAAACTCCAAGCCCTCCTGCTCCAGGACTCCCTGGCTGAGGAGCTGATAGACCCAATCGCGCACGTCGGCTTTGGCCTGATCCCGCAAAAGACCGAAGGTGCTGAGCCTGTCATGGCCGCGCTTGCGAACGTTTTCCGTGTCTTCTCCACGGAGTACGCTGACGACATGGCTCATGCCAAAACGCTCTTGCACGCGGGCGATGCAGGATAATATTTTTTGGGCGACCACCAGGGAGTCCTCGACTAACTCGGTATCTTGCAGGCACAGGTCGCAGGCTCCGCAAAAAGATGGCTCGTATTCTTGGCCGAAGTATTCGACAAGGGCCCGATGTCGGCAGACGGCGCCCTTGCTGTAGCGGTTCATGTCGCTCAAGTGTTGCAAAGCGCTTTCCAGAAACGAGGCGTCCACGCCCGGCTCGGACGCGGATTTTTCGATGATCCATTTCCAGGTGCCGAAATCCGCGCCGGAATGCAGCAGAACGCATTCGGCTTCGAGGTTGTCGCGTCCGGCACGGCCGGTTTCCTGCTGATAATGCTCCACCGACTTGGGCATGCCGGTGTGCAAGACGAAGCGAATGTTGGAACGGTCGATGCCCATGCCGAACGCCACGGTGGCAACGACCAGGTCGCATTTCTCCGCCGCGAATGCATCCTGGGTTTCCTTGCGTTTTTCCAGTTCCATGCCCGCATGATAGGGCAAAGCGTGGTAACCTTCTTTTTGCAGGAGGGATGCCAGTTCATCGACATCCTTTCGCCTGATGCAGTAGATGATGCCGGCCTCTTGCTTGTGGCGATCGAGCACCTCCTTCACCTGTTTCAGCAGATCGCGCCGGGACAGGACGCGATACGTTAAATTGGCCCGGTCGAAATTCCCAACCAAGACCTCGGGATTTTGCAATCCCAATTGTTCGATGATATCCCGGCGCACGCGCTCGGTGGCGGTCGCCGTATAGGCATGGAGGGAAGTTTCGGGGAACAATTCTTTTAGTCGATTCAACTGGCGATATTCCGGCCGAAAATCATGGCCCCAGTGGCTGATGCAGTGCGCTTCATCGATGGCAAACGAGCCTACCTTGATGCGCCGCAGCAGGGCTTGAAAACTCGAAAGCACCAACCGTTCGGGTGAAACAAAAAGAAGACGCACGGAGTTTTGCAGGATAGCCGATTCAATGCCCCCGCGCTCATCAAGTGATTGGGAACTATCGATTTGAATAGCTTGCACACCGCATTCCTTCAGGCTGTCGACCTGGTCTTTCATCAGAGAAATGAGTGGCGAAATGACGACGGTGGTATCGCCGCGAAGGACTGCGGGCGCTTGATAGCAAAGGGACTTGCCGCCGCCAGTCGGCAAGACCACCAACGAATCCCGGCCGTCGAGCACCGCGACCATCGCCTTTTCCTGCAAGGGGCGGAAGCTGCGGTATCCCCAGTGACGGGCAATCACGTCCTTGAGGGAATCGACAGACCAGGCGATGGGGGAAGTTGCCATGCGGTTTTGCTCAAACGCCGTCGAGAATCTGCCGCAATCGAGCGGCCACGCAACGCGGATCGTTGGCCCGGCAAATGGCCTGACTTACCGCCCCGCGCCGTAAGCCTGCGGCCACCACACTGGCCGCATTATCGGCATTGATGCCGCCGACGGCAAATGCCGGCAGGGTGGTTTCGGCTGCGGCCAGGCGGACAAACTCCAATCCCGGCAACGCGGCGAATTGCTTGGTGCCCGACGGAAACACCGGTCCGACGGCGATGTAGCCCGCGCCGTCAAGAACCGCCTCGCGAACCTGGTCGAGCGAATGCGTGCTGACGCCGATTAGCGCATCGGGGCCCAAGATTCGCCGGGCTTCCTTGACGGGCAGGTCATCCTGGCCGAGGTGAACGCCGTCGGCCTCGACCAACCGGGCTATGTCCGGGCGGTCGTTCACAATAAATAACACATCCGCCTCGCGAGTCCACTTGCGGACCTGCCGGGCCCGCTCGTAAAGCGATTTATCGTCCAGATTTTTTTCCCGCAATTGGACCAGTTGGACACCGCCGGCCGCCGCCTCCTTGATGGTCCAGTCGAGTGACGACTCGCATTGGGAGCCCGTCACGAGAAGGTACAATCGCGCATCGGCCAATCGCTTGCGGGCGCCGGCACCGAGAAGCACCGACCGTTCCAGCGTGTATGCCGTATAGCGCAGCTTTTCCAAAATTGGGCCGATTCCCGGACCGCGCAGCTTGCCAAATTCTTCCAAACTCCGCAGGGCTTCCTGGAGTCGCTTGAAATTGGCACTTACGACTTCCGCCAACGAAGTCCGTTCGTTTTCCTGAGGGGTGGACAACCCGGTGCCGACATCGCGCAGGGTTTCTCGGCCTTCCAGCAGAATATTTTGCGGATAGCCGGAAAAAGCTTCGGTGAGCTGGTGCCGGATTGCTTTCAATTCGCCGGTCAAGAAAGCATCATCCAGGCTAAATCGACAATAATCTTCGACAACCCGGAGGGCTTCCTTGGCCCGGTTCAGGCCGGCGTCGAGGATCCGGGCCGTGTCGATCTCCTCGGTCGTCGGGGCCAAGCACAACGGCTCGTCGAGGGGAATGGTACCATTGTCCTTCATGGAGACGATCGCCGTTTCAAGCTGGTCAGAATTCAGACCCAAGGACTCCAGTGCTTTGCGCAAGGAAGTATCCTCGGAAACCAGGGCCATCAACAGGTGTTCGCTGGCGACCGTTCGATCCGAGGTGGTGACCAAGGTTCGGGCGTGGTCCAAAGCCTGGTGCACCAGAGAATTGAGGGGTAATGGGAAAGATGGATTTGCGTTCGAGAGAACTGTGGGAAAACTCGCCAGGTAGTCCCAAAGAACCCGCCGAGACAGGCCTGCTCGATTTAGCAGGGTCGAAGCCTTGCCCTCTTCTTCTTCGGCAAGGGCAGTGAGCAAATGTACTGGCATAACCTCGCGACTGCCCTGGCGGCGGGCCCATTGTTGGGCGGCGGCTACCGCCCGTTCCGCTGCGGGTGTCATATTGGGAAGAAGCATCACAATTCCTGGCTCCTGCGATTCAAAGTCCTGTTCGGCTCATTCAGAATAGTTTACCGTCCGCTCTCTGCCAAGCCTGATGAGGCGGCGGGCGCGTGCTGCCTGATTAAGCGGAAGTTTCGAAAAGAAACGAAGAATCGGCAGGGCCGACGTGCTTCGCTCGCGTGTTATATAAAAAGTACTTGATTTTTTTACTCCTAAAGGCTATGGCGTGTTGCAGGTCGGAACGAAAGTTCAAAAGCGACATGCCCGTCAAGATTTCACTTTTCTTGAGAAACTTTTCCGTTTTGGCGAAGTCGGATTTTTGGAATCGCATCGATTTGTCCGATGACTAACTTTAGGAGGAGTGTCTGGTCTTTCAGGATGCCAGCCACCGTTATAGACGGTTCGATGCCGATCTATCCCCACCCTGACCGATGGGCAACGGACGTACCAATCAGCGTTTCAAACGAGGATGGAAACCAATGATGCAACCCACCCGGAAGTGGCCCGGACTCCCTATTTGGTTCATTGGGGGTTTGGGCTTTTATTTTGGTCTGGCCCCGGCATCGGCAGCCGTTGCTGGCGAAGGCCTTCCGGTGGTGGTCGAAAACTCCGTTGCTTCCGTCCCCGTGCCCGCGGGAGCTGGCGCCGGCACCAGTCTTGCCGAATGCATTCATATGGCGTTGGAACGGCAACCGGCCATCGCAGCGCAGCGGGCCAGCCTGGGCGCTGCCGTGGGCGGGCAACGGGCCCTGGCCAACATTCGCCTACCCGCCTTTATCGTGCGCGATTTACCTATTCGCCGCCAACAGGCCGGCCTGGGAGTTGAAATCGCCGCCGCCAGCATTGATCAGGCCCAGCATGAAACCGTGTATGCCGTCACCCGAACATACTTCTCGGTGATCTACGCCCGGGACCAGGAACGCATTGCCCGGGGAGTGGTCGACCATTTTAAAGCCACCCACGATACCGCCAAACGATTGGTAGAAGGCGGCAGCCGGGATGTAACCACCGGCACCCTCGACCGAATTGCCGTTTACCAGCGGCTGGCCGAAACCAAGCAAATTCAAGCCGCCAAGGGAGTCGACCGGGCGCTCGCGGCACTGAAGGAAGCGATCGGAATGGGACCCGAAGGCAGCATTGATGTACCGGGAGACAAATTGCCCGAACCCTCGGTCCAGGTGGACAAACAACAAATCATCGGGTTAGCGCTGGCCCGGCGGTCGGAAATGAGTCAAGCCGGAAACCTGGCGGAGGTTTATTGCCTGGAAGTCGCCGCCCAGGGAAAGAGCTGGCGGGCGCGCGTGCAAACTTTCGCTTCCGCTTCGGATATTCACTACCGATCGATTCCCCAGGGGACTACCGACCCCGAATACCGCCCGGGCGCAATCGGACCGGAAATGCCGACAATGCTGGTAGGGTCGAAGGCCGACCGCACCGAACGGGCTCGGGCGTTCAGCGCCCGCGCGGCGGCGGTGGCAGACAAAACCCGCAACCTGGTCGCCCTCGAGGCGGAAGATGCCTTCATCAAATGGGAGGAGGCCACACTCAAGATTCCCTCGACTCGCGAAGCAGCGACCCGGGCCGCCAAGTTGGCGGACGACATGCGCAAGGATTTCGGCGCGGAGCAAAAAGTCAAGGCGGAGGACCTGGTTACCGTCGAAGTGTTGAGCGCCCAGGCCCAGGCGCAGCACATTGAAACCATCTACCAGCAGATCCTTGCGCTGGCCGCTTTGGAACGGGTGACTGCCGGCGGCTTTCACGCCGCTCTGGCCGGCTCGGTTTCCAGACCGCAGGAATAACATCACTCTGTCCCAACCGGGTGCGGCGAACGCCGGGTTTCTTGGGGAAACCCAACTCCGGGAAGTCAAGGGACAGGCAGGCATCGGTCGATTTTATCTTCCTTTTCAAGGAGGCTTATGATCGGCAATTAATTGAGGATTTTTTGCATGAAAGGGCAATCCCATGTAAGCCTTGTATTCGCGTCGTTTCTTGCCGGGCTGGCCGTAAACTCGCGTGGTCCAGCTGGCGAAAATGAAAGCATTCCTCCCGGCCCCGTACGCATCGGCATGGCCAGCACCCTCTTCCGGGATACCCCCGAACCGCTTGTCCGGGCGATGATGCAACCCTTCGGCGCTCTCATGGAATCGCAAACCGGACTCACGGGAAAGTTGATTCCCGGCGGCAACGGCATTAACCTCGGTCAGCTCCTGGCCGAAGACAAAGTGGATCTCGGCGTCTTTCACGGTTTTGAATTCGGCTGGGCTCGTTTGAAACACCCGGAACTGCGGCCATTGATGCTGGCCGTCAATCAAAGCCGCCACCTCCATGCCGTGATCTTAGTCTCCCAAGATTCGAAGTGCGAAAGCTTCGCCGACTTGAAAGGCACGACCTTGGCCTTTCCGGCCAAGAGCCGCGAACACTGCCACTTGTTCCTGGAAAGCCGATGCAAGGAATGCAAACTTGAACCCAAGACCTTTTTCGGGGAGGTTACCAACCCCCCAACCGTGGAGGATGCCATCGACGATGTCGTGGACGGCATTGCCCAGGCGACCTTGGTGGACGGGGTTGCCCTGGATTGCTTTCAGCGCCGCAAACCGTGCCGCTATGCCAAGCTCAAGATCCTGTTGAAATCCGAAACTTTTCCCGCCGCTGTGGTTGCCTATCATCCCGGCGTGCTGGATGAGGCCACACTACGCAAGTTCCGCGAAGGAATGCAAAATGCCAATAAGGGAATCATGGGCCGCCAACTGATGTCTCTCTGGAAACTAACTGCCTTCGAACCTGTTCCCGACGACTATGAGCAGACTCTGGCCGATATCGTCAAAGCCTATCCGCCACCCAAGGAGAAATAACAAGAGAGGTCAGAAGGCAGAAGTCAGAGGTCCGATTTCTGACCTCTGCCTTCCGACATTTGTCAAAGGCGTCTCATGATTCCGTACATCGAGAATTATCTCGCCGTGGTTATCTCAGGCGCAGTGATCTTCGTTCTTGGCGGTCTTTGGTATTCACCCCTTCTGTTTGCGAAGAGGTGGATGGCCTTGATGGGTATCACGGAAGCGGACATCCAGGCGGGCTCCGGCAAATCGATGCCTTTGCGGTACCTGGCCGTTTTCCTCTGCGGGCTGGTCAGCGCCTGGGTGCTTGCCATTATTGAGAATCACTTCGCGGACTTGACAGCGCTGCGCGGGGCGATGATCGGGGCGTGCTGCTGGCTCGGGTTTGCCGGCGCGACAAGCTTTGGGACCGCACTGTTTTCGATGAAACCGAAGGAACTCTGGCTTATCAACTCCGGATATAACCTCGTCTCATTCGTTCTTGCCGGAGTGATCTTGGCCGTGTGGAGATGATTTACACAGTCATTCAGACAGCTTCCACAGGCGGACCGTTCTGTCGGCACTTCCCGAAAGAGCCAAACAACCATCTGGAGAAAACGCGACACTTTTCACAGTGTCCGTATGCCCCTCGAAACACTCGATTTCCTGGCCACTGCCGACGTCCCACACGCGAACGGTCTGGTCCGCACTGCCGGAAAGGATACGGCGGAGGTCGGGAGCGAACGCGACGCTGTTGACGACATTGGTATGGCCGTCGAAGCGGCGGAGTTCCTTGCCGTCGGCAATGTTCCACAGCCTTACACCATTGTCGCTACCACACGATGCGGCGAAGCGATTGTCTCGTGAAGGGGCCACGCCCATTATGCCTTTGGTATGGCCGTGGAAGCAACGAACTTCCGAGGTGGTGTGCAAATTCCAAAGTCGGACGGTTTGATCCAGACTGCCGGAGAGAGCGTGTTTGCCATCGTTCAAAAAGGCGACGCTGGTGACAGGGCCCGCGTGTCCCGTGAAGCGGCAAAGTCGGCGCCCGGCCTCGAGGTCCCACAGGCGAAGGTGCTTGTCTTCCCAGCCGGATAGCAAGTGGCGGTCATCCAAGGAAAAGGCCACACTCAGGACCGGTGTGCCGTGCCGGGAGTACGAACGAAGGAAGCACCGGTTTCGCATATCCCAAAGGTAAATGCTACCGCTGCGGCTGCCGGACACCAGGTGAGATCCGGTGGGCGAGAAAGCGAGGCTGCTGATTGCAGTGGAGTGCCTCTTCAGACATTCGATTTCCGAGCGGCGGGCGACGTCCCACAGGCGGACGGTGCGATCTTCACCGTCGGAATAGCCGCGCTCCGACCAGCTCCCACCGCTGCCGGAAGCAGCCAAACACCCGTCGGGCGAAAAGGCGACGGCATTGACAAAGCTGCGGTGCGTTGAAAAGCAGGCCTGTTCACTTGCCGAAGCCTGATGAGAGAGTTGGTCGTCGATCCAGGCGCGCGCCTCCAGCAGTTCCGGATCGGGAGGTTTGAGATTGAATAAAACGTCCAAGGTGTCGCGGGCTTCCTGGAAGGCATCCCGTTCGAGTTGGTCCAGAAAAAGTTGCCGGAGGCGGTCGTTTTCAGCATTGACAGACCTCGGTATCGCGGCCTCACGTCCGCCCAAACGGCTGTCGATTTCAGACATGGCCACTTTCCTCCGGCGGAGCCGGTTTCAGCGGGTCTAATTCTTACTTGCGGAATGGGGACCGGAAAGTTGTCTCATCATTTCCTGGCAGGACGGCCAGCGATCCTGGGGAACCGGGGACAAAGCACGCGCCACCACGGCCTGTTCGTTCTTGGGGAGCATGGACAGATCGGGGGCCGGCCGGGAGTATTGGTCCAAATTCGCCTGCGGCGGATCCGGAAACGGCATCCGGCCGCCCCGCAACTGGCAGTACGTGACCGCCAGGGCGTATTGGTCACTGCGATCGCTGAGCCGGCCCCGGAAGATCTCTGGCGCTGCATACGCAAATGTACCGGCGCGGCGATGCGTTGCATGGGGCGTATTCATCATCGAAGCAAGTCCAAAATCCGTGATCTTGATCGTTTCGCCGCATAGCAACAGGTTTGATGGTTTAACATCACAGTGCTGCAGCGCAACGCACTGGTTGCCGACGGCATGTTGCCTGGCATTCAGGAAATCGAGAGCGGCAGCGGTTTGCGTCAAATATTGGCAAACATCCTGCGCCGCCAGGGGAGTGCCAAATTCCCCTTGATACGCATCCAACAAATCTTGCAGACTGCCATCCGCCAGTTCCATGGTAATGCCGATATAGCCCCTATGACACCAGACCTGTTCGATCTGGATGAGGTGGGGATGGCACAATTGCCGGACAATCTGGAGGATGCGAATTTCCTGAGAAGGATTGCCATTGTCGTGGCAAGGGATGAATTTGAGGGCAAAAAACCTGCGGTCTTCTTCCCGTTCTGCCTCCCAAACGCTACCAAAACTTCCCCGTCCCAGAAATCGCCGAATCCGGAAACCCGGACAAAAATTCTTGCCAATTCGTATGGACGTAGCTAGAACCACCAAACCCTCTTGCATGATTGATACGTACCTGTTTTACCCTAGTTTATGGGCGTGGTCGGGTCAAATGGCGCAAACTCCGTTCATCTTCTCCCTTGTTTTGGTGTCCAAGCGAGCTATACTTGAAGTGCGCTACGCGCGTGAGTCGTGGACCGAGAGCCGTGGAGCGTCCTGCCACGGCCCGTGCTCCGGGACCAAGGGAGGCAACCGTGAAGCGACGCATTCGCTTACGTGGCATCACCGGTGAAATGGAAGGCAAGGTTTGGGAATCCCAGTCGCTGTTGCAAATCGGCCGCCTGGAGTCGCTCGACATTCCCCTTGATGATACATCGGTCAGTCGGAAGCATGCCGCCATCCGGGCGAGCGATCGAGGTTGGTTTCTCAGAGACCTGAATAGCACGAACGGCACATTTGTGAACGGTATTCGCGTGACCAACGATGAATGCCGCCTGGAAGCGCGCGACATCATCCAGTTCGGCAGCAAGGCCACTTTCCTGGTGGAACTGTTGGAGGAAAACAAGCAACTCGAAACGCCGATACCCCAACAAATGATGATCGAGGCGTCCACAAACACTTCCTATGAGGACGCGTTGCAGGGAATTGCATATGACCGGAATCAATGCATACGACCGGATGCGCAGTTGCATACGCTGCTGCGCGCCAGCCATTACCTGGGCCACTTGCAAAACGAAAAGGAACTCCTGGCGGCAATCCTCAATGATGCCGTCAACACCCTGGACGCGCAGCGGGGGGCCATTGTCCTGGCGGAAGGACCCAAAGCGGAATTACACTTGCGTGCTTTGGCCACGGGTCGCGGCGACCCGAGCAGCCGTACCAATTTCAGCCAGAGTTTGGCGCAGCGCTGCTTCAATCAAGGCGAATCGATCCTGTGCTGCAGCGTGCAAAGCGACCCGGAGCTTGCCAAGGCCCAGAGCATCCATGACGGCGCCATGGCCTCGGTCTTGTGCGTATTGTTGCGCACTCCCCGGCGAAAATTGGGAGTCATCCATCTCGACCGCAATTATTGGCAAAAGCCTTTTTCGGAAGACGATCTGCACCTCGCAGATGCCCTGGCCGCCAGCGTCTCTGCCGGCATTGAATGCGCGCATTTATTGCGCAAAGAACGCCTGCTCTTTCGCAACACGATCAAGGTGCTGGCAGAGGCGGTGGAGATGCGCGACCACTACACCGGCCAACATACCGACCGAGTGACGCAATACTCTCTACTGCTGGGCCGGGACTTGAATCTTTCCAACGATGACCTGGAATGGATCGATATCGGTACACCATTACACGACATCGGCAAAATCGGCATCGACGATGCCATTCTCCGCAAACCCGACAAGTTGACCGCGGAAGAATTCAAGATCATGCAAACGCACACGACCATGGGAGCGCAAATCCTCGCCACCATTCCGGACTTGATCCCGGCGATTCCCATTGCTCGATCGCACCACGAAAAATGGGACGGCACTGGTTATCCGGACAGATTGAAGGGTGAGGCGATCCCGCGGTTGGCCCGCGTTGTGGCGGTTGCCGACGCGTTCGACGCGATGACTTCGGACCGGCCCTATCGCAAGGGTCTGAGTACGGACGTTGCATTCGCGGAAGTGGAAAGACAAAAAGGCCGACAATTCGATCCGGAATGTGCAGTCCATTTCCTGGCCATCCGGCAACGGATCGAAAAAGAAATGACAGCCCAGGCCGCTCCCCTCGACAACACGCGCGACCCAAGCGAGTCTCCGCTGGTTACCATTACCAAGACGGCAAAATCCAAACTGGTCGGTTAGAAACTATCTCAATAAAGGGGTCAGAGCCCCTAGAATCACGGAGTCTGACCCCCTTTTTGAGACAAACTGGTCGTTTGGCTCCTATTCGCCGGGATTTCATGCCAATGGGTGATATCCTGGCGGCTATGGGGCGTGAAATGCTCGGTGGCCTGCATCTGGTGATAGGCATCTTCACCCACGGTATCGAGTTGTTCCAGATCGCTGATCGTGAAGCGCGTATCTTCCCGGTAGAAATACAGCTCGTCCGTTAACGGCGTGGAAATAACGCGCGCTTGGGGCAGAGCGCGGGTCGACAACTTTTTGAATTGACTTTCCCAGCCGTCGGGCACAGAAAGAAACGCCAGATCTCCATGGCCGGTCAGGCGCGGGCAGAGCAAATTTGGGGTGGCTTCTTCAAAGGCATGAACGATGCGGTCCAGCGCTGCATCTTCCTCGGGATAGCGGTCGAAAAAAGTTTTTACCACGTTGGTTCCATGCAACCGGTCGGCCACGAATTGCTCCACCTCGGCTAACATGGCATTTTCCAGATCGCGAACGAGATGTGCGGATGTGGTGCAGATGTATTTCAAACTCATGAATTGTTGCTGGATCATGCGCTGGATGCGGCAATCGAGTTCGGCCAGCTCTTCGGTGGTCATCTCCGGAAACAGATTATTGACCGCGTCATCCAACTGATTGCACCCAACCGGATAGAGCAGAATCCGGGTAGCCGTTTTGTCCGAGGTTTCGTGGACTCCGGCCCGCTCAAAGCATGCGGCCAGCTCGCGCAGCCGCAGCCGGTAGAATCCCACTTCCCGAACCTGATCGGACAGATAACCCCGCAGACTGGTATACGTGTAATTTACTTTGCGGAGCACCATGTTCTGGTAGCGCCACTTGGGATACAACTTGAGCAATTCGATCAATTCGGCAATCAGGGCTTGCCCTTTGCGGCCGGTCTTGACGATCTCAGAGAAACCCGCAACGAGAGTTTGCAACCGTTCGCAGGCGCGGGTGGATTTTTCGGAGAGTTCCTGGCCCAAGGGTTCATGGTGCGTCAAAATTTGCTCGATTAAACGGATCCCCTGACGGATCGCCTCCTCCACGCCGGCCAAACGAAATTCCGGTTGTTCCAATAGATGTACCGTCAATTGATCCAGTTTGGCCTGCCAGTTCTTGACAACGGCTTCCGCTACATGGTGGAGCGTTTCTTCCAGAACTGCCGGCGCCTGCAGGCAACCGATTTCGGCCCGCTGTCCGACGATTCCATCCAGCGTTTTAAGCGTTTCCTGAATGGCACTCGGGCCCAGTTCCAGTATCCGAACTTCCGATCGGGTCAGGTGATCGGTAACCGCAGTGAAGGCGGCCTCAGGCGGTCGTCCGAGGGTCTTCTCGCAAGCTTCCTGGAACTGCCCAATGAGGGCGTCCGCGCCCAGTTCCTGGACTTCCCATTGTTCCTTGATCCAGGCCGAAACGTGTTCCCGCACCGGTTGGCTTTCTTTGGCCAACCAGTGTTGGACGAGATGGCAGCAAAACCGCCGCGAAGCCCGTTGCAACAGCATGCGCCGTGGCCAGGAGTAACGATAGAGACCAAATGTCTGACAAAGCATGCTCCGGCGCGAACTCGCCGGTGCGGCGGCGGTCATCCGGCTTGCGTCCGCCATTCGCCCCAGCGGTGTAGTCAATTCCTGGCCAAGATACTCGCCAGCCAGTTGGACTAAGTCCTTGATTTTTTGCGTTTCGGGAGAGG
>Ga0306920_100004044_pt1 | contig 18740 bp, 15 predicted proteins | sample flu12Cox44000170_FD_204666 | JGI IMG/M metagenome (GOLD analysis project Ga0306920, IMG submission 204666) | Lab enrichment of tropical soil microbial communities from Luquillo Experimental Forest, Puerto Rico - flux4day.12C.oxic.44.000.170 (v2)... | ecosystem: Environmental > Terrestrial >... | reverse complement strand
ACTTCCCGAGCGTGCTTGGCTAGCTCAGCGGTGCAAGCGTTTGCTGTCTGAACAATTCGCTGCTCCGCCCGCCCCACGATTTCTTGCCAGACCTGCTCGATTCGCGACTGAAAACCCTGGACGGCCTCCGCCGTAAGCCGATTGAGCTCGGTGCCGAGGCTATCGCCAAGCCGCTGGATGTTGTTGCTTATCTGGTCGGCGTGTTTGGCCAGCTCACCGAGTTGTTTGTCAGCCTCCTTTCGCAGATCCCCCAGCAGGCTCTGTTCGCGCCTCATTAGTCCGTTCGCCGCGCCAGTGGAAATTTGATCCAATTGCTTCCTGTTCTCGGCGAGGGCAACGGCCAGGTCCTGCTCGATGGTGCGCTGTCGCTGCTTCGCGGTGGCGAGCGCCTGATCGAGACGTGCCGCTAAGCGAGAGCCAGCCTCCAGATCGAAACTTTGAAGCACCGTCGCCATTTCGGTGATAACGCGGTCCCGCAGCTCTTTTTCGAATCTAGCCAAGCACGCGTCTACTGTTTGCACAGCCCTGAGTTGCGATTCTTCTAGAAGGGTGTGAATGACCTGCCAGCTGCGCGCGTGGATGTTTTGGGTCTCGGCCAGCAATCGATCGAGTTCTGCGCGCGAAGCCTGCAACACCGTAGTCAGCCCGCCCGCTTGCCCAACAATCTCCATCCTAGGGGTTGATGCGGCCGAGGAATCGATTACACCAGATTCGTCGCAGGCAGGTTCAGCTGGAGCGCTGTTCTTCGACGAGATCCCCCCGGAATCTCCGCTTGCTGGCTGGGACTGAACGGGGTCAGAGGTCGTCACGCCGCGTGATGTTGGTATTGAGTGTCTTTCGTCCATGACTCTCCGAGACAGCAGAGCATTCCCTCGGACTAGGATTTGCTTCAAAAGCCGTTGGCGACTTCTCCTGCTGTAGAATAAGTTTCTCAGCAACGTTTTGCGCGGCTGACGCGCCAGACCTTTTCTCTCTCTTCTCTGTTGCGCGGTGCATGGGCAATTGCCTTGGATAAGCTCCCGGCCGCTCTATCGAACTCGAGGAGATCCGCGTGCGCGTCACCAGATATAATCTCAATACCGGCCATCGGCACTATGCATAGACTTGGTACCCCTTCTTGGTCCTACTCTCGCTCTGCGGACGACTGCGCTACCAGCGACCGCTGTCTGTTGTGCGACGGCTGACGAAGTCGCTGTTTGCCTCGAGTAGGACAGTCGGGGAGGGGACACCGTCACGACGTCGTGTTCCTTCTTCGCAACTGTCCCTATAGGGTGCTCTGCAGTGTGGTTCAGCGCTGCGGTCGCCGGCGACAATGTGAGAACCGGCGGCACAATGCTTGGCCTAGGCAGTGGATCCGTATCGTAGGATGTCGTCCTTCCGGGTGTCGGTGAGAATGCCGCTGCGGACGATTCAACTCGAGCCACCCACGCCGCTTTCCCATCGCGAACTGGTGTCGATGCTGCTTTTGATGCGGGCTTGCCTGCGACGCGCGTCTCGCTGGCGCGTCGATACCACAGACATGCAACCGCGAGGACTAGCATGAGAACTATACCGGCTAGTACAACCGTTCGAGGGTTGGATGAAATTACAGACGCCTGAACTCTTGGTTTTCGCCCAGATAGTGCAGCATTGACATGATACTCATCCAGGATGGAATCTCTATCGCTGCTCTGGCTATCGGAACGACCGCTCTCCCCTTCTTCCAGATCTTGCAGAAGATTGAAGCAAATCTCATTAATCGCCAGCGGGTTGCCCGCGCTCCTCTTGGCAATCAACTCGCAGGCGCCAGCCGTGAACAGCCGGCCGCCTCTCGACCCAGCCAGACGGAGCCGATGATCGATGTAGGTTTGAACTTCCCCCGCCGTCAATGGAGCAAGCGATACGAATCGAATCTGAACTGCAAACTCTGAATGCTGCAACCGTTCGGCACCGTTGCGGGAGCCGGCAATCACGACCCTGAGTGAACCGTCGCCAAACGACTCGAGACTTGCGAGGTGACGGAGTACCTCCAGGGCAGACTGCTCCGCATCCTCATTTTGATCAAGGAGCAGCACGAAGGGCTTCTCAGCTTCCGTTACTCCGGTAATTGCTTTGTCGACCTGCGCCCCGATCGGGACCAAATCGTCGCCCGCTGCTGTACCATCGATTTCATCCAGCAATCCGCGCAGCACTTCAGAGCCATTATCGTGGTCGAGAGAAAAGAAGAGAGTGCGGCTACGCCTTTGCAGCGTGCGTTCGAGATGACGCATCAGGGTTGTCTTGCCCAACCCTGAGTCCGCGCTGAGCATCAGGACGCGAGTGCCGGACTCTAAGCCGTAGTACAGTGCCGCAAGGGCTTCGCGAAACGATAAACTCAGGTAGGCATAACCGGCTGTCCGACTGAAAAGATCGTCACACAGCTCAGAGCGTTGGAAAGCTCTTTGCTCTGGGTAGAAGTACTCCATCTCAGAAGTTTGGACGACTCCAACCTCAAAACGTCCTCCTCCGCCTCGACCCTCGAGATGGTGGCACGCAACACATGACTTCTATTCTGACCCGAGTCTATTTGTCAATACTACCGAAGAATATCTTTAACTATGCTGAAGGGTGAAGCCTTGATCAGTGGCGAGTGCAACTGGCCGAGCTTGTTACTGGTTGATACGCTGCGACTCAAAAGAAGCTAGCGAGCGTCGTGCGAGGCGTTCCCAGCAAAAATCGACGATCCCGAGCTTTGCTTATCATGTCTCAAACCGCCGCCCGCGTGACCAAACTCGATCCCGCCGGTTACACGCAAAGATGGTCCGGTAGCGGCGACAGCAACAGCAGCCGTGCTATTCAGTCTTGTCTGATGGGCATTCCCTTTTTTTCTAATTCTTCAAGCACCCCGGCAGACTTGCGCAGATCCGCGCAACCCATACCGTTGAGTACCGCTGGATGTTTGGAGAACTGGATATTTGCATACTCAACAATCTGCACGCGGTTGCCCCACGGATCTCTGAATTCTACCCCCCTGCCAGGCAACAGGTTCACACCCGCCTTTTGGAGTTGCTTTCTGACCTTCTCTTTATCGTCCACGACGAGCCCAAAATGGCGGCCAGCATCTGAATGCCTGCTGTTCCCTTCGAATAGAGCAATAAACTGATCGCCCATATCGATGAAAGCCATCTTCTCGCCGCGTCCGCGTAATGAGTAGTCAAATGCCTGGCCATAGAACGAAAGTGCTTGCTCGATGTCGCCGACCTCCAGCGCTACATGATTGATACCGATGATTCGCGCCTTGTCACTCATCTTCTTTCCTCCGGTTCTCATCACTTCGCAATAATTAGGGAAAGGACCTGAGAAACTTCAACCAGACGCGGCCCGCACGGCGATCGTTACGGTTGCTTTGGCACATCGTCGTTTCCGATACCGTACCTTTAGTTGCTAAAATAGTTGCAGCAAAGCTCGCAAATCAAGGTTTCCGCGCGTTTACAGTTCAATCGGATGTAGCGCTTACGTAGAAGGATTTGAGTATTGGGCATTTAGCGCAAAAACGCTGATACCCCGGTTCTTTAAACCGGCGCATATGTTACTATCCTCGGCTCAAAAGGAGAAACGGATGTGATTAGGATGAGGGCGAAGCAAGGACGTTTAAGGTCAGCCCCGGCGTAGTGCGAGAGCGCCCGATGACTTGGCGAGGAGCGATTTCGGGGTTTGGCGCCGTCGCCACACACGCGCATCTGCCTGGATGGATGTCGCGGCGCGGAATCAATATTGTCGCAATCCACGATCCGATGGCGGCGCGCCGCCATCGCGCCATCAACCTGATCAAGAACGTCAGGGTGTACGATGACCTTGAATTGATGCTCGATGGCGAGGCGCTCGACTTCCTCGATATCGCGAGTCCGCCGGCATTTCATGCCGCTGCAGCGAAACTCGCGCTCGAAGCAAGTGTCAATGTGATTGTCGAAAAGCCGTTGTGTCTTCATGCTAGTGAATTGGCGGCACTGTCGGACCTGGCTGAACGCAATGAGCGTTTACTGATCTGTGTGCACAACTGGAAATACTCTCCAGCCTACCGGCGTGCACATGAGCTGATCTGCGCCGGGCGGCTCGGGCCCGTTCGATACGCTTCGCTGATTCGTATGCGTGACAGGCCAGCGGGGAGTGGTTCCGGTGAGGTTGTGGACGGCGAGCGATGGCGTCTTGATTCGAAAGCTGGCGGGGGGATTCTCATCGACCATGGCTGGCATGCCTTCTACCTGGCGCGTTGGCTCATGGGCGGCGATGAGCCGCGGTCCGTGTCAAGCCATCTTCGGTTCGACCAGAATAGCGGGGTCGACGATTTCGCCGATTTGAGGATTGAATTCCCCGGCGGGCGAATGGTCAACGTACTACTGACATGGGGTGCGCCGGTTCGGCGAACGACCACAATAATCGTTGGCACTGAGGGGTTGCTCGAAATCGAGGGTGACAGGATCCTTCTGACCGAACGGTCGGGACGGACTGCAGACTGTTCCGTAACCGATGTCCAGGAGGATTCTTATCATGCTTCGTGGTTTAAGGGGGCGGCGGCTGATTACGAGCAAGTCCTGAATCACGGCCCGCGCTCCCAGGAGGCTCGCGTGAACCTTCATGAAGCCGCGACTGCCCTGATGTTAACCGCCGCTGCTCGGCAATCAGCCGCTCAAGAGGGCCGTCCTATCAAGCTGAATATTGCCGGATAGCGCCCAATAAGCGCCAATTTTCGACACAGTTGACTTTCCGCTACGCAGGGTTAGACTGCAGATTGACCGCGAGGTTAGGGTCGCTGGAATGTCGATTCGACTAAAGCCAGGCGGCGCCCGAAACTTGAAGGCGGTTGAGTACGAAGCGATGACCGAGGCTGAGTCGCGCTCGGGTTCCAGCGAATCTCGCGCCCAGGATTCTCGTGAGGAGATTCTAAAAGCGGCCACTGATTTGTTCGCGACGCGCGGTTTTCATGAGACCTCAATGGCCGAGGTGGCACGGGTCGCGGGGGTCAGTAAGGCGCTGATTTTTTGGCACTTTAAGAGCAAAGAGGAGCTGTTTGTTGCGGTCCTTGGCAAGCTGCTTGAGCCGTACGTGATAGATTTCGCGGAGGAAGCCGGCGCCTTGGACGAGAAGGCCCAACTCTTAAAGCTCATCGAATCCTATCTGCTGTTCGTGCGTGAAAATGCAAGCTCAATCCGCTTTTTCGTCGCTCAGATACTTCACGACGAAGGAACCAAGGATTCGCTGTCGAACCAGGTGCTGACCCTCTATGAAGGGTACCGGAGTCTGGTAACGGATTTGATCGGCCGAGCCCAGGCTAAGGGCATGTGCATCTGCCGAGTCCCGCCATCGGCGGCGGCGGCATTTTTGCTCGCTGCGCTCAATGGCTTGTTGCTGGGTCATATGTTTCTTGGAAGCCGCTCTACCGACCTTGAAATCGGCATGAACATGCTACGGCAATGGCTTTTCGGCGATGCGCCCGAAGTCGACGCGGGCGCGCGAACCTCGTAATCCGGATAGATAGCCAGGAGTCGCGGATTCATGCGGATGCCGCTCAGACAGATGCTCGATCTCGGCCGCTATATGAGGCAGAAGAAGCGTGCCGGGGAAAAATACTTTCCGCTCGTGTTGATGCTGGAGCCATTGCATGCATGCAATCTTGCATGCATCGGTTGCGGCCGGATTGTCGAATACAAGGATACTATCCGCGACCAAATGCCGCTAGCGGAGGCGCTGGCCTCCGCCTCTGAAGCGGGCGCTCCGATCGTCTCGATTTGCGGCGGCGAACCGTTGATGTACAAGTACATCGTGCCGCTAACCACTGGTCTGCTCGGCCAGAAACGGCACGTGATGATCTGCACCAACGCGCTGCTGCTAGAGCGATTCGTCAAACAAGTTCCTCCCAGCCCTTATCTGAGTTTCAACATTCATCTCGATGGCCTGCGTGAAACGCACGATCGTATCGTTGACCGTGACGGTGTCTTCGATGTTTGCGTACGGATGATCAGGCTGCTTAAGGGCAAGGGTTACCGGGTGCAGACCAACTCGACTATTTATCGCGAAACCAGCGCGGAAGAGGTCGAAGAGCTCATCAAATTTCTAGCTGACCTAGGTGTCGACGGTATGTTGCTGACGCCAGGTTATCACTATCAGGTCCTCAGCAACGATATCTATCTCAAAAACGAGGAGATGCCACGCAAGTTCGAACGGGTGCGCGAGCTTGCGCGTGATTACAAGATTATCAACACGCCGATTTATCTCGACTACCTGGTTGGCGAACGCAACTTGTTATGCAGTCCTTGGACTACGGTGACGCGCAATCCGCAGGGATGGAAAGGTCCCTGCTATCTCATCACCAATGGCCATTACCCGACTTTCGCCAAACTGCATGAGGCAACCGATTGGGAGTTTTACCGCACCAAGCAGGATATTCGCTGCCGCGATTGCAAGCTCCATTCGGGCTTTGAAGGGACGGTCGCGCTCGACTTTGGCAAAAACTTGAAGGATTCGTGGCGCATGGTGCGCCATTACGTGGCGTGAAGCAGAGCGCTGCAACGGACGCCACAAGAGCAACGTCACCATCGGGTGCGAACCTTGGGCTCGGCTGCCCCGGAGTCCGCTCTCTCTGAGCCAGGATCGCCCCGCCGAGGTGAGCTTCGACGGGGAATGTGCGGCGGGGGATGTCTGAAGGAAGTGTTGCATTAGCAGGGCGATTTCGTAGGGCCGATGCCGCATCCTAAATCTTCAGTTGAACCTGCCTCCAGCGCCGACGAAGCCTCCGTCATCATCAACGCTATGGCGTTTGACCTGCCCCGTTACCTGCGTGAGCGCGCAGTGCTCATCGAGCACCATTTGGCTATCAGCGTCCCCGAATCTGATGGTCCCACGGGTCGCCTAATCGAGGCGATGCGCTATAGCCTGATGGCGGGCGGCAAGCGATTACGCCCGATTCTCGCTCTCGCCGCGTGTGAGGCAGTGGGTGGCCCGACTGAAGCCGCACTCGGTTACGCCTGTGCGCTCGAGATGATCCATACCTATTCGCTCGTCCACGACGATTTGCCTTGCATGGACGATGATGATCTACGGCGCGGGCGTCCTACCAATCATAAAGTCTTCGGTGAAGCTATCGCGGTGCTGGCCGGTGACGGCCTGCTCACTGATGCGTTCGGGCTCCTTGTTGGGTCCACGCAGTCTGCAGGAATTCCGGCCCAAGTGATAATCGATACCATTGCGGAACTGGCTCATGCTTGCGGCTCGGCCGGCATGGTCGGCGGCCAGGTTCTCGATCTACTGGCCGAGGGCCAGCCGCTCACACAGCAGGAACTCGAACACTTGCACAGTAAGAAAACCGGTGCCTTGTTTGTCGCCTCGGTTTGTGGCGGAGCGCGCTTAGGCGGGGCTGGGTCAGCGCAGCTTCAATTGTTGCGCGACTATGCCGCAGCACTGGGGCTCGCCTTCCAGATAACAGACGACCTGCTTGATGTTGAGCAGGCGACCGAGCATCTGGGGAAGCGTTCGCATAAAGACCTTCAGCGCGGCAAGGCCACCTATCCGTCGGTAATCGGAATCGAGCGGTCGCGTGCGCTCGCCCATGAGCTCGCCCAGCATGCTTGCCAGGCACTTGCGGGTTTTGACAGTCGTGCGGAAGCGCTGCGAATGCTCGCGGGTTTCGCTGTGGAGCGCAACTTGTGAAGGTGCCAGCGCCTGCTGAGAAAATCACGCCGGACCTAGCCTCGATAGAGCACGCACGTCAGGCCTTTCTAGTTGAACCCGGCCGAATCGAAATGCGCGAGGTGACACTGCCACATCCGGGGCCTGGTGAGTTGCTCTTGCAAATAAAATGCGCCTTGACTTGTGGCACCGACTTAAAGACGTATCGGCGCGGTCATCCGATGTGGCGCCTGCCCGCTCCATTTGGCCATGAGTTCGCCGGTGTCGTCGCTGAAATCGGTGCCGACGTGGAGAACTTTCGTCCCGGTGACGCCTTGATGGCAGCTCCAACCGCACCCTGTGGCGAATGCTTCTACTGCGGCCGGGGACAGGAGAACCTCTGTCAGCAGGCAATGGGTAAAATGGTGTTGGGTGGTTACGCCGATTATCTGCTAGTCGGTGCTCATGTGGTTGCGTGTAACGCTTTTCTCAAACCCGCAGACTTGCCATTCGAAGAAGCGGCTCTGTTGGAACCGCTCGCTTGTGTTGTCCATGCCATTGAATGGGCGCGGCCGGAACCGTTTGAGAAAGTGCTGATAATTGGTGCGGGACCATTCGGTCTGCTGCATATGTTGGCGCTCCGAGTCCAGGGAGTGCGCGAAGTTGTGGTCGCCGGGCGGGGCGTACAACGGTTGGAATGGGCCGACCGCCTCGGAGCTGATCATGTTATCGACGTGTGTCAGAGCGGTGCTGAAGAGGCCATCGCGCGGATCAATGGTGGTTTCGGGCCGGATCTGGTCATCGAATGCACTGGGCAAGTCGCCGGATGGGCGGACGCGTTTGCGCGGGTCCGGCGCGGCGGAAGGGTCGTATTCTTCGGCGGCTGTCCATTGAATACGACGCTCGCGGTCGATACTCGCCGAATGCATTACGACAATCTGACACTGCTCGCGCCGTTTCATTTCCGCCCGCGCGATGTGCGGCGAGCTTTTGAACTGCTGTGCGCACGCAAGCTCCGCGCAGGACGTATCGTCAATGCGCGGCGGCCGCTCAGTGAACTAGCTGAGGTGTTCACGATGTTGGAACGGGGTGCCGTTCTCAAGTGCGCGGTGATTCCGTGAGCCGCGAGAGTGAGGTAAAGCTTGCCCTCGCTGGAAACTGCAGCAGGGACCGGGCGGTTATTCCTTCACACATGGGCAAGCTCAGGACTATGGATGATGTAGCGGGAACCAGCCCGGATGTGCTGGTCGGGCCGGCGCCTCGTGATGAATTCGGCGCTAGGCTCGCGTTCACGATTGAGCGCGCACAGCAATGGTTGCTTGATCGGCAGCATCCCGAAGGATATTGGCAGGCAGCGCTCGAAGCCAACGGCGAGATGGACGCCGAATTTATCATTTTCAACCGCTTCATGGGTTTGGAGCAAGATCCTGCGCTCGACGCCAAGCTAAAGAAGCATCTGCTGGACATCCAACAGCCGGATGGTTCATGGACCTTGTTTCCCGGTGGCGAAGGTCACTTGTCGACGACTATCGAGGCGTATTTTGCGCTGAAGCTGGCAGGTATGCGGGCCGGCGACGAGCCGATGATGCAGGCTCGGCGTTGGGTGCTGGCCAGGGGAGGCATCGCAAAGGCTGGAACGCTGGCGCGCTTCTACCTGGCGGCGATGAATCAGGTGCCGTGGCAATCAACACCAGTGCTGCCGGTCGAGATTGCACTGCTGCCACGATGGTTTCCCGTCAACATGTACGAACTTTCGTCGTGGGCGCGTGGAACGTTGTTCGCGCTAATGGTGATGCAGGCGCAGAAGCCGACGGTTACCCTCGATTGGCGCCAGGGTGTCCTTGAACTCTATGTGGAACCGCCGCATTTCACCAAGTTCAAAATGCCTAGAGGCGCGCGGCTGCTATCATTGCGCAATGCACTGCTGCTGACGGATAAGCTGCTGCGTTACTACGATCGAAATCATTGGCCCAATCTGCGGCTGCGCGCGCTTCGCTTCGCCGAACAATGGCTATTGGAGCACCAGGATGCGAACGGATCCTGGGGCGGCATTCAGCCGTGCTATCTGCTCAGTCCAATGGCGCTCAAAGCCCTCGGTTATCGCAACGATCATCCGGTTATCGTTAAGGCACTGGCGGCGGTTAGGGAGCTGATCTGGGAGCTTGGCGACTCGATTCTCTACCAGCCATGCGTTTCCCCCAATTGGGACACGGCGCTCGCGGCCAAAGCGCTGCTCGACTCGGGAATACCCGGCGGGCATCCAGCCCTCCGCGACGCGACCAAATGGCTAATCGCTCATCAGATTTTCAAGCGTGGCGACTGGTCGGTGAAGCGTCCGAACCTGCCTCCTGGCGGGTGGGCGTTCGAATTCTACAATGACTGGTTCCCCGACGTCGATGATTCGGCAGTAATTCTCATGGTCTTGGCTGGTACGGCCCATGACGACAAGGTTCAGCACGAATTCGCACTCCGGGCAGGTTCGAACTGGGTGATGGGAATGCAGTCGAAGGATGGCGGGTTTGCGGCCTTCGACCCCGATAATAATTCGCAATGGCTCAACCATGTGCCGTTTGCCGATGTAGAGGCATCGACCGATCCGGCCTGTGCTGACTTGACCGGCCGCGTGCTCGAGATGATGGCAGCGGTCGGCTATACCGCCGAACATCCAGTCGCCCGTCGTGCGATCACCTGGCTCAGGCGAGACCAGAAACCAGATGGTTCGTTTTGGGGACGATGGGGCGTTTGTTACCTCTATGGCACTTTTGCTGCACTCTCCGGCTTGCGTGCCATAGGTGTAGGCCTCAACGAACCCTGGATCGGACGCGCAGTTCAATGGCTTAAATCAGTGCAGAATCCCGACGGGGGATGGGGCGAAACATGCGCCGCTGACCGCGACCCGGCGCTCAAAGGCAGAGGCAACAGCACCGCGTCGCAAACTGCCTGGGCGCTGATCGGTCTGCTCGCGGGAGAAGATGAACTCAGCGAATCGGTGATGCGGGGCGTTGATTGGCTGCTGGAGCACCAAACCGAGGCCGGGAGCTGGGACGAACTCGAATTTACCGGCACCGGGTTCCCCAATCACTTTTACCTTCGATACCACATGTACGCGCACTACTTTCCACTGATGGCGCTGGGTCGACTGCGACGGCGGCTGATGGAGCGGGCCGCAGTCTAACATCGAGACTACTTTCATGAAGTCCATCGCCATTCTCGGCTCCACCGGCTCGGTCGGCGTGACTACCCTGGATATCGTCAGCCGCTTCCCGGAACGTTTCCGGGTTGTCGCGATGGCGGCCGGGTACAACGTAGAGCTGATGGCTGAACAGGTGCGCCGTTTCAATCCCGAGCTGGTATCGGTCGCTACGCCGGAACTCGCCCGTGAACTCGCCGCACGCGTGAGGCCGAGGCGTCCCGCGATTCTCAGCGGTAACGAGGGAGCGGTGGCGGTTGCCACGCATCCGCAAGCCCATCTCGTGATGTCGGCGCTGGTGGGTGCGCTCGGGCTCCGCCCGACGCTCGCCGCGATCCGCGGCGGTAAGGACATCGCTTTTGCCAACAAAGAAGTCCTCGTCATAGCCGGCGAATTGATGACCAGAGCGGTGCGTCAATCCGGCGTCCGGTTGCTGCCCGTTGACAGCGAACACAACGCAGTTTTCCAATGCCTGCAGGGCCGTCCGCACGGCACGGTCAAACGGGTGATTCTCACTGCATCGGGCGGACCGTTCCGGGAATGGCCAGCCGATCGATTTGGTTGGATTACGGTCCAAGACGCGCTGAAGCATCCGACCTGGCGAATGGGCAATAAGATCACCATAGATTCGGCTACCCTGATGAACAAGGGCTTGGAAGTCATCGAGGCCCGTTGGTTGTTTGACCTCGACCCGGAACAGATCTCCGTGGTGATTCATCCTCAAAGCGTCGTCCATTCGATGGTAGAGATGGTCGATGGCTCGGTTATCGCTGAAATGGCAATCGCGGATATGGCGATTCCGATTGCCTTTGCACTAGCCTATCCGGAACGGCTCGAACTGGCCCATCTGAAACCGCTCTCGCTAATCGATCACACGAGTCTGGCGTTCGAGGAGCCGGACTTGGCTCGGTTTCCTTGCCTGCGGTTGGGCTACGAGGCGTTGCGGGCCGGGGGCACGATGGGGGCATGTTTGAACGCCGCCAACGAAGAGCTGGTTGCTGGATTTCTCGCGGGCCAGACCCGCTTTATCGACATCGCGCGTCATCTTGAAACCGTCATGCAGCGCCATCGTAGTTATGAAGCGCGTACCCTCGAAGATCTGCTGGAAGCCGATCATTGGGCGCGGCTGGCGGCGCGCGAACTGATAACGTCAAGCCCGCGGCGGATTTGGGCGTGAGCATCGAGCCGCAGGCTACGAGACTTGACGAGCGGCGAGGCGGGAGTGCCATCGAGGACGGCGCGGCGGTTGCTGAAGCGGCCGCCGCGCCTGCCGCAGGCAGCGATGCCCGCCAACTCGCTGAGGCCTACGCTTGGTGCGCGAAGCTGGCTCGGTCCCATTACGAAAACTTCACTATCGCCTCGTGGCTGATGCCGCGCGCGATACGCCCTCATATCCACGCGATTTACGCTTACGCGCGCATCGCCGACGATTTCGCCGACGAGGAGCGCAGCATCGACCGGCTCGACGAATGGCAGCATGAGCTGGAGTTGGCTTATGCCGGTGCCCCACGCCATCCAGTGATGGTTGCGGTAGCCGATACGGCCCGCCGCTACCACATTCCCCCTGAGCCGTTTCTGGATTTGCTCAAAGCCTTTCGCAGTGACCTTGAGTTTCAGGGATTTGAGACCCCCGGCGACCTGCTCGCCTACGCGCGAAATTCGGCCAACCCGGTGGGTCGCCTTGTGCTATATCTTTTTGGCATCCGCGATGCGGAACGCCAGCGGCTCTCGGATTTAATCTGCACTGGGCTGCAGCTGGCGAACTTCTGGCAGGATGTCGCAGTCGACTTGGCCAAGGGACGGATCTATTTTCCGCGCCGTGACATGGAGCATTACGGCGTCACCGCCACCGACCTGCGCCAGGGCAATGTAACCGCTAGCTTCATCGGTTTAATGCGTCACGAGATTTTGCGCGCGCGCGAAATGCTACTGGCCGGCGCGGCGCTAAGCACGTCAGTGGGGCGCGGCTTACGCCGCGACGTCCTGATATTTGCTGGGGGCGGACTGGCAATCCTGCGCGCGATCGAGCACGTTGGCTATGACGTGTTTCGCGCGCGCCCCCAGCTTACCAGGTTGGACTATGTCGAACTGGGATGGCACGCACTGGCCGGGCGGCTGCGGCTCTGAAGAAAAGGCAGGACCCGGCACACTGAGCTCAACGCGTGATAGCGATTACGCGCGCTGCGCCGAGATCACCCGCCGCGCGTCGTCCAATTTCTACTACGCCTTCATGCTGCTGCCACGCGAGCGTCGCCGCGCGCTCTACTCGGTCTATGCCTTCTGCCGCTTCGTAGACGATATCGCCGACGCCGATGGGGTCAATAACCCCTCGGCGATGCTGGCGCGATGGCGTGAGGAATTGAACAAAGTGTTTGCCGGCACGCCGTCGCGGGCGATTTCGCGAGCATTGAGTGAGAATGTGCGCCGTTTCAATATTCCGCGCCGTTATTTCGAGGAAATCATCAACGGCGTCGAGATGGATTTGACCCAGTGCCGCTACGCCACCTTTGGCGACCTGCGTCTTTATTGCCGCCGGGTAGCTTCGGCAGTCGGCTTAATCTGTATTGAAATTTTCGGCTATCGCAATCAATCCGCGCGCGTCTATGCGGAACGGCTGGGTATCGCTTTCCAGTTGACCAATATCATTCGCGACGTGGGCGAAGACGCGGCGCGCGGCCGCATCTACCTGCCGCTCGAAGATCTCGCGCGCATCGGCGTTTCCGAACGAGAAATCCTCGATTCTGTGTACAGTCCGCGTTTTCGCCAGTTAATCGACTTCGAGGCGCAACGCGCGCGCCAATATTATCGCGAGGCCGAGGAGGCTCTGGCCGATGAGGACCGGGGGTCGATGCTGGCGGCCGAGGGCATGAGGCTGATCTACGCCAGCTTGCTGGAACGGATTGCGCGGGCTGACTACCGGGTCTTTGGCCGCCGGATGAGTCTTTCGGCTCCGCGCAAGCTCTATTTGGTGGGGCGAGCATGGGCGGGAGCCCGCCTGTGGCGCACGCTTAATTGACCGCGCGCACAGCCAAATCGCGTACCAGGCGTCCGCCGAGAATGCTCTCGAAAAGCCATGGTTGACGCGTGTGACGCCATAATCATTGGCGGAGGCTTCGCCGGTCTCAGCGCCGGAGTGGCGCTGGCCGAGCGCGGATTTCGTCTTGCGCTACTCGAGGCCAAGCCGGCCTTGGGTGGACGCGCCTATTCATTTCCGGATGCCGAGAGCGGGGACGTGGTCGATAACGGCCAGCACGTTTTGATGGGCTGTTACCACGAGACACTCGATTTTCTTGCCAAAATCGGTACCCGCGAACGGTTGATCGTTCATCGCAATCTTGAGATCGAAATGCTCGATGGGCCTGGCCGCGCAGCCTGCCTCAAAACCGCATCGCTGCCAGGGCCATTTCATTTGACGGCCGGGCTGATGCGTTACAAACATCTGACTGTTGCGGAGCGGCTCGCCGCAATAGGCGCCGGTGTGCGAATGATGTACATGCGCCGCTTTGCCCTTGCGCGGCTCAAGCGGATGACGGTAGCGGAGTTTATGGATGTGACGGGGCAGGGCTCGCAAGCGCGGCGCGCATTTTGGTATCCACTGGCGGTCGCGACTTTGAACGAGCAACCGGAGCTGGCGTCGGTGGCGCTACTCGCGGAAGTGATGAAGCGGGCATTTTTTTCGCGCCGCGATGACTCGGCATTTCTCTATTCAAAGGTTGGGCTGAGCGAGCTTTACTGTACTGCGGCCCGCGAATTCATTGAACGGCGTGGCGGTGTAGTCGCTTGCCGCGCTATAGCCGATAATCTGGAAATGAACGACAACATGGTATCTGCAGTACGGCTGCGGGACGGCGCCAAGCTGCGGGCCACTAACTTCATCGCGGCCGTGCCGCCTGCACAATTGCTTAGGCTGCTGCCGGAGTCGGTGGCCGCCGGCGGGACTTGTTGTGAAATCGATAGGCTCAAAAGCTCGCCGATCATCTGTGTGCACATATGGCTGGATCGGGAGGTTACCAGCTCGCCATTCGTCGGCTTTGTCGGCACGGCGACACAATGGCTATTCAACAAGCGCCGCATTTTCAGCCAGTATGGTGCCCACCATCCCGGCTATCTCAGCTTTGTCATAAGCGGTGCACGCGAATTGGCTGAGCTGCCGAACGATGACCTGCTCAGGATGGTCATGAACGATCTTCGCACGATGATCCCGGCGGCGGGAGAAGCGCAAATGATCAGGGCGCTGGTGCTCAAGGAAAAGCATGCGACGTTTGCCCCGGACCCAGCCTCGGATGTGGCCCGCCCACCCGCGCTCACACCTGTTGCAAATCTCTTCTTGGCCGGAGATTGGATTCAGACGGGACTGCCCGCGACTATCGAGAGTGCGGTGGTCTCAGGGCGGGCGGCCGCAGCCGCGGTGGCGGAGCGAGCTGCGAGGGGATGATGGCTCCCGGAATGGCTCTCGTAACGGGCGCCAACGGCTTTGTTGGCTGCCATGTGGTTCGCGCCTTGGCGGCACGTGGAACGCATGTGCGCGCGCTGGTGCGGCCGAGCGCTGATCGCCGGGCGCTGGAAGGACTCGATTGCGAACTGGCGTGGGGCGACTTGCGTGATCGCGAGGCGGTCGAGCGTGCGGTGCGTGGATGCGACGAGGTCTACCACGTCGGGGCGGATTACCGCCTGTGGGTAATGGACGAAGCCCCAATGTACGCGGCCAACGTCGAGGGTACTCGAAATGTTATCCGCGCCGCGCATGCTGCCCGTGTCCGCCGGGTCATCCACACCAGTACAGTCGGCGCTCTCGGCCTCGGCGCCGACGGACTGGGCCGCGAAGATACTCCCGTTAAGCTCGACGCGATGGTCGGTCCCTACAAGCGCTCGAAGTTTCTGGCGGAGCAGGAGGCCGTGAAAGCAGCGAACACGGGAATTCCGGTCGTGATCGTTAACCCCTCGACGCCAATCGGGCCGCGCGATTACAAGCCCACGCCGACTGGCCGGATCATCGTGGATTTCCTCAACCGGCGGGTGCCTGCATATGTCGATACCGGACTCAATCTGGTCGCGGTGGAAGACTGCGCGCGCGGCCATCTGCTGGCGGCTGAACACGGCCGCGTTGGCCAGAAGTATATTCTGGGAGGCGAGAATCTAACGCTCAAGGAGATGTTGCAGCGGCTTTCCCGCCTGTCCGGGCTGGCTGCCCCACGCGTAAGACTTCCCTTCGCAGTGGCGCTCGGGTTTGCCTTCGGCGCCGAAGCAGTTGCCCGCACAATTACGCATCGGCCGCCGCGCGCGAGCCTGACCGAAGTGCGGATGGCGCGCAAGAAAATGTTCTTCGATTCGGCTAAGGCGCGCGCCGAACTAGGTTACGAAGCCACGCCGATCAATGACGCTTTGGACCGCGCAATCGAGTTTTTTCGCCTCAGCGGTCTGGCGGGTAGCGCCTGAGCACCAGATGCACCTCTTGCTCTCAACAATTGTCCTGCGCCCCTACGTCTTCGTCTTTTTGGTGTCGTTCCTGTTCATCGGGCTCGTGAATTTCGGGGCGGGCACGACGCTTCTGTTCGGAGTGTTGACTTATGGCCTTGGTCTCACCTGCGAGTATAGCTCCGTGCACAACGGTTTCCCCTTCGGCCTCTACCATTACGTAGAGACCACGCGGGGACATGAAATATGGGTGTTGGGGGTACCTTTGTTCGATTCGATCTCGTACACCTTCCTGGCGTTTGCCAGTTACACGCTCGCGCTCATGCTGTGCTCGCCGCTCTACCGTCAAAGATGGGACGTGCGGGTGCTCGACACCTGGCGCATTCGCCGCTCGCCGCGCGTATTGCTGATGGCGGCGTTATTCATGGTGATGGTCGACCTGGTGGTCGATCCGCTGAGCGTGTTGGGTCAGCGTTGGTTCCTGGGCAGGATTTTCTGGTACGACCCACCGGGATCCTATTTCGGCGTCCCCATCAGCAACTTTCTCGGATGGTACCTGGTGGCGGCGATGAGCGTCGCAATTTTCCAGGTGCTCGATTTTCAGCTTAACCGTTCGCCGCGTAAACCATTCGGGATATTACATGCCCTGCCTTCACGGGCGCTATTGGGCCCGATCCTTTACGCCGGTATCGTCGGTTTCGGCATCACGATGCTGTTCATTGTTCATGCGCCTGAAATCGGGTGGGCGAGCTTATTTATCTTTCTGCCCTTCCTGGCGATGGCGCTCCACACGCTTACACGGCCTGAAGGTTATCGCGATGCGGACGCGATCGCACGTCACCTTGCAGATTTCCCGTTCAACCGCAAGGCGTTGGCGCCTCCGCGAATCCAAGTCGCAGCGCCCACGCCGCCGTTGTTGAAGGATCCCAGGTACGCTTCCGGCCGCAGTTAATCGCCCCATGTCCATGAGGTCAGCGCCTCGGAGTTAGCTCCGTTACGTTAACTGGCCCGTTCGAGGACTACCACCGGTATCTGCCGCGTAGTTTTTTTCTGGTAGTCGTAAAAGATCGCCATTTTGTCCGCCTGAAGTTTGAAGAGGCGATCGCGTTCTTCGCCGCTGGTAATCCGGGCCCGCGCCTGAAATTTCTCGGTTCCCACTTCGACAGTCACCGTGGGGTTAGCTTCCAGGTTACAGAACCAGGCGGGATTGTGGGAGGACCCTGCGAACGACGCGATCACGAATATGCGGCCGCCATCGTTGGTATAGGCGAGCGGCTTGGTTAACGTACGCCCCGTCTTATTGCCGGTCGTGGTGAGCAGGAGCAGCGGCACCCCGGCCATCTGACCGCCGACCTTGCCCTGGTTCGTGCGGAATTCTTTAATCACCTGTTGGTTGAAATCGTTCAGTTCTGACATGCTTTTCTCCCGCGCAGAATCGAATTGAGTTCCGCACCAGCTTCATACATGGAAACCATTGAAGCAAGCCAATTGCCCATCACATCACTACCTGCCAGAAACCTCGACTGGCGAAAGTTGCTGAAGGAACAGAATCACGGTCGCCCGGCCGAATCTAATGCACGGCCGAGCCTGATACCTTTGGCTTGACGCTTTGGAAAAGTGCGAACGATGGGATGGTCGCAAGTGCGATAACCCCCAGCATCCGGTAAATATCGTTGAAAGCCAGCATCGCCGATTGTTGTTGGATCGCGCGATATACCATCCCGAGCCCTTGCCGCTGTCCGCTCACCATCTGCTCCATAAAGTGAAACGCCGAAGTCCCCGGCGCGTAAAGCGTCGCATTGCTCATCCGCCATGCATCGAAGACCGAGAAATGCTGCACCAGGTACGATTGATGAATCTGCTGATGACTCAGCAGCATGTTGGTCAAATACGCGATGCCGACTGCGGCCCCGGTGTTACGGGTCATATTGTAAAGGCTCGCTGCGTAACCCATATTTTCGCGCCGGATCGACGATAACGCAGCCGCCGACAAGATCGGGAAGCTCAGTCCGAGGCCACCACCCAGGATGAAACCGTCCAACATGACACGAGTGATGCTGATGTCCAGGTCCCATCCACTCATCCGCCACAATCCGAATGCGACGATCGCGAAGGCAACCCCGATGAGGCGCCGGTTGTCGTAGCCTGCACGCGAGATTTGACCCGCCAACAGCATCGACCCCATCCCCCCGATCGCGCGCGGCAGCATCACGAGTCCGGCGCGCCAAGCCGTATAGCCCATGAACTCCTGCAGGAAGATGGGGTTGAGGAAGCCGCTCCCGAACAGGATAAAGCTAAGCAGCACCACTACCACGACTGCGGAAGAGAACTGACGAACTTTCAGGATATGAAGTTCGAGGATGGGCTCCGGATGACGGAGCTCATGAAAAATGAGGATGAGCATTGCAAGTCCCGAGAGGCTTGCTGCCCACACCACCCATGGTGAGCTGAACCAGTCGGCGCGTTGTCCGCGGTCGCACACGATCTGCATCAATCCCAACCACAGCACCAAACA
>Ga0306920_100004043_pt1 | contig 18741 bp, 19 predicted proteins | sample flu12Cox44000170_FD_204666 | JGI IMG/M metagenome (GOLD analysis project Ga0306920, IMG submission 204666) | Lab enrichment of tropical soil microbial communities from Luquillo Experimental Forest, Puerto Rico - flux4day.12C.oxic.44.000.170 (v2)... | ecosystem: Environmental > Terrestrial >... | reverse complement strand
AATAGCTTTGCGCGTGGAGCTTGAGCGAGAGCAGCGCCATCGCTTGCAACTGGGCGAGAGTGAACGCATTCAAGTACGGCGCGCCCTTGAGGAGAAGGAGCGGCGCAAGATGACCGAGTGCTGCAATTCCCCCAATGGCGATTCCGACGATGCTAAGGAACGCTGCAAGCAAGGCGATCCATCTGCTGACCGGTTTGAGTAATTCGTAGAGCAGCAGCGTCACCACCACGTACGCTGCGCCCGCAACAATATCGGCGGCAAATCCCAAGCGATAGATGCCTTCCGATGCCAAGATATTACGTGAGGTCGCTGCCGCATCGTTCGAAACGATGACATTTGCGCGGACGCCCAATTCGGCGAACCCGCCCGCCACCGCCGTGATCAAATAGAAGAGGCCACCAAAGCGTGCGACGCGGCTGGGTGACGTCATGCCCCTTCTACCAATCGAGGGATAGGATTGTTTCGCCCCGTTCAGTACCTACGTGGGTAGCCAGTACCAACACCACAAAGCCCAGCGGTGTCTGCGAGCGATCCGTTATCGCGCCTACAGTTCACTATGCGCACGATGCGAACGGCAGGCCCCGCCTTCTTCGTATTGCTCCATTGCCGCCCTGGCTTGATCGGCAGCGGATGCCGGGGCAATCGGTTATCCGATAGCCGGTCTACGCGGATCGCCAGGGCGGGCGTTGGGCTCGTCGCTCAGTGCTTATCGGGATGACAGTCTAAGTCAAGATGCCGACCGAATTTGTGTAGTGGCGGGTGGTGACACGCTTTCTGCGGTACCCGCATCGGTTCCATGTTCGATTGTGTGGCGACCGAAGGCAATCCATTTGCACAGCCCACCATCGACAATAGCAATACACCACAGAGTATGAGCCGCATATTATTCCTCCTTGCAGTTACAGTGGTAACGCTTGATCGGGTAGATCGGAATTCCGACGTTTGCTAAGCAATCAGGCCCACCCTAGCAACCCAAGCGCGGATTTGGGAGGCCACTGACCTGTAGGCGCAATTCAGGCGGCTGATAACTGTGAAGGTGAGTTGATTTTTAAGCTTGCCGTGAACTCCTTCGGCGTCTGATAGCCAAGTGCGGAGTGCGGGCGGTTCTCGTTGAAGTCGCATCGCCAAGTCTCAGCAATGCTGCGTGCTTCGAAGACGTTCGTAAAGCTGTGCAGGTTCAGCAGTTCATCGCGGATCCGACCGTTGAGCGACTCAGCGTTGGCGTTCTGGGTCGGCTTCCCAGGTTGAATGAAATGCAGCTCCACGCTGTGCTCCGCAGCCCATCGCAGCATCCTATGGCTCGTAAACTCCGAGCCGTTGTCAAAGCGAATGGTCTTCGGTAGGCCTCGCTCGAACGCGATCGCGTCGAAGACGCGGATAACGTCAGCGCTGCCGAGGGAGTGCGCGATCTCAAGCGCGAGGCATTCCTTGGTGAAATCGTCGCCGACGGTCAAAGCTCGGAACTGGCGGCCGCTGGTGAGACGATCATGCATGAAGTCGAGCGACCAGCGCTCGTTGGGAGCCGTCGCCGGCATAATCAGCGTCCCGCGGACGTAGTTGACTTTGCGTTTCTTGCGCGGCCAGACTTGCAACCGCAGCTCTCGGTAGAGCCGCAGAAAACGTGTCTCTCCCACGCCATAGCTTTCTCGTCGCCGCATGACGATGAACAGACGTCGCCAACCCCAGCGCGGTCGCTCCTGCGCGAGCTCGTGCATACGCGCCTTGAGTGCGGCCTCATCCTTCTGCTTGCGCCGATAATAGAGGTTGCTACGGTTGTATCCGGCCAGTTGACAGGCCCGGACGATCGAGATTCCGCGCTCTTCTAACGCCCTCACCGCTTCTTGACGCTGCGAGGGCCCCAGCCGTTTTTTTCGACGAGTTCCTTCATCGCGTCGACTTCCAGCGAGAGGCGCGCGATGATCCGGTCCTTGCGCCGGTTTTCGTCTTCGAGCTGCTTTAATCGCACCAAATCGCTGGTATCAAGTCCGCCGTACCGATCTTTCCATTGGCGGATGGTATTGGCGTGGACGCCGTGCTTTCGTGCCAGGTCCGTGGCCGCTACGCCGGCGTCGAGTTCTCTGAGGATCGCGACGATCTGCGCCTCGGTGAATCGGCTCTTTCGCATGTGAGTCTCCCAGCCGGGCTTTACGCCCGAGAACTCACAGTCTCCGTTCGTCCGAATCCGCGCCTACAGGTCACCACCTCGGCCCCGGCTCTGCGGTTACCTTGCCGATTCGCCGCCTACTTCGGCTGCGCTCGCACATGGCGCATCAGCCCCGCTCTGTGACTTCGCTGCGCACACAATAGGGTGCAACTCGATTCGGTTCCAGGTAGAGTGATGGCACCAGTATTCAAATAGTAGTCGTTGACGGCCAGCCCATGAAGCTTGACGCACCGACCAAAGCGTTCGGAGCTGCGGCGCCCCGCCTGCGTATCATCCGCGTGACGCTTCACTCACGTCGCTATGCCGTCGCCACGTGGGCTCTTGCTGGAGGCAGCGACGTCCGAAGTGTCGCGGCCCTTCTCGGGCATAGTGCCGCTTCAACGACGCTAAACGTTTACTGTCACGTTGTCACTGGAGCTCAGGAGCGCGCAGTAGCCACGATCTCCAATGCGCTCGAAGCAGCCAAGGCTCGTCGGACGAGCGCCGAGAACGGACGGCGCTAAGTACCTTCCAAACGCAGGTTTTGAAGGCGCACGGCAACCGAATGGCAACCTGGAATAAGGGTTTCAGCACACACGGAGAGGTGGCAGAGCAGTTGAATGTGGCGGTCTTGAAATGCCACAAGTAACGGTTTTAGCGGGTTGCATTCGGTCGTTAAGAGCGAGCCAACGAAGACTTTGAGCCGCTTTGAGACGCTAACAGCTGCACTCGGTTTTCATCGACTGCACCGAAACTGCACCGCGTGTTCGCACCGACCGCTTAAACCAGCATAGCGGGCGTTGCGCGGCGCGTGCGCGTCGCTGCGATCGGCACGGCGATCACGCCGTGTGCCGTGTCTTTCGCCGCCTAGCGGTCAAATGAGCGGCACAAGAGAGCTATCGACGAGCGCGAGCCGCATAGCTTGGCGAAGACCAGAGCACATGAGCGACATCGACGCGACCTTCCGAGCGCAGATGCGGATGCTGGCACATCGCGGCGGAGCTGCGACGAAGCGTCGCGCGGAGCCGAACTACTACCGCACGATTGGGCGGCTTGGTGGTGAAGCGTCGGTGGCATCGCGCAAGAGGCGCATCTTCGCCGAGCTTGAGTACGGCGTATGCGAGCCGGCAACGGTGCCAACGTCCGAGCCATCGCCGCAACCGCCGCAATCGCCTCCGCCGCAGATCAAGAGGCACCTCACGCTCGCCGACATTCTAAGCGAGGACGAACTGCTTAGCATGGCATTGGGTCCTGCAAGCAGCCGAACCAGCCGCAGATAGACCCACGACATAGGGGTGGGTTATCGCGCACGCGGGCGTGCGCGTAACGCAACATGCCACCCCTCTGCGCGCCGAACCAACCGCGCGCGACTCGCGACATAGGGATGGCTATCGCGCACGCGGGCGTGTGCGCGCGCGAGCTTCAACCCGAAACACGCGCGCGCGTGCGCATCGCACCACCCCTCGCGGCGCGATGGAACTCTCGCGCGGCGCCCGCCTTTTCCGGAAATCCGGGCGGCCTTTCGCGCGACGATGTTCTCGACAACATTACGATGTACTGGCTGACGAAGACCGGAATCTCATCGGCGCGCTTATATTGGGAAAATAAGCTGGGCTTCTTCAACGTGCAGGGCGTAACCATCCCTACCGGTGTGAGCGCGTTTCCGCACGAGATCTATCAAGCGCCGCAGAGCTGGGCTGAGAAGGCGTATCCGAAACTTGTCTACTACAAGAAACACGACGTCGGCGGCCACTTCGCCGCGTGGGAACAGCCGCAGCTCTTTTCCAAAGACGTGCGCGCGACGTTTCGAACCCTTCGAAAAGGCAGCGCCTGACACGTGAAAGCATCGGTGGTGAGCACGTACGGCGGTCCGGAAGTGATGAAATATCAAGACATGCCGGATCCCAAGCCAGGCGCCGGCGAACACTTTTGGGGCCGTTCAGAGAGCTCGGCCGTGAGGCCATTTTTATTATGCCGTTTTGCGCCTCTCGCAGAAGCGATTCAATATTTGGGGCATCGAACCACGCGTGGCGTGACAAAAACGAAGACAGGCGTGAGTAGAAAAAAAGGAGGCCGGCTTTCGCCGATTCCCTTTGTTTTCGGACGATGAGTTCGTTAGTTCAGGTCGCCTGCGCTTGGCGCGCCACACTTTAGACCGGCGCTCAGCATGAACTCACTGTTCGGTATCGCGGAGAGGGCATCTTCGGTTTCAAGTAGTGTGAGCGGATCAGTCTCTTGGGCGACCGCACGCTCGATCGTCGCCTTGAGGTTTTCGTGGGGATCGACGCCGCTACGCATGTCGCGCCTTTACCCAAAGGGCTAAGAAGGGCCTGCTAATCATAGTGGCCGCCTTTGCGCAAGATGATGTCACGGCACTTGAACCTGCACCGGAGCAGCCGCCACTCCGTCCGACGCGGTGCTGAGAATCACGAGATAACGCCGTGCCGCACCCGGTTGCATGTGGATCACTTGGCGAATCGGACCGATTGCGTTGACGATGGCGCTGCCAGTTGGATTCGTCATGAACTGCCTGAGTGGCTCGATGGTGCCCGTTCCGTCCGGGTGCGTCGCGAACGCGAGCACGTACGTATGCTTTGGCGCTAGATCCGTGACGGCGGCTTGGAGCACTTGTACCGGACCTTGCTCGAAGAGCGCGACGTTTGTATCGGGCTTCGATTGGACGCGTGCTGACGTAGAACTTAGAGCAAGGTGGATGACTTGACCGGCGACGCCCAGTGGTTGCAGGTTTGCCGTACCGGGCCCCTGCGGCACGGCGCCGGGAACGTACACCACCGCCTGCGGCGCTTGACCGATCGGAATCGTGGCGATGACGCGGTTCGAGACCGTGTCGATGGCGGCGAGGCGGTCGTCATTCTCTAAGCCGACGTAGACCCGTGTCCCGTCTCCCGAAGGCCAAATTCCGTGCGGCAGATTGCCGACTCGGATGACGGCGACTTGCGCGAAATCACTTGTGCGAAAAACCTTCACTTCGTTGAGGCCGCCCACGGTGACGTATGCGAACGTTCCGGTCGCGTTATGCACAATGTTGACGTGGTTGGTAATCGGTCCCGTATCGATCGTCTTAAGTGGCGCGAACGGCGGCCGCCCCTCGAAGACTTGTGTTCGACCGGTGTCCTTGAGCGTAAACCAGACCTGCGAACCGTCGGGCGTGGCGGCGATGTTCGGACAGAACGGGCTCGCTTGCGGTACGTGTCCCACGATAGCATGGGATGCGACGTCGACGACGAGGGTCTCCGGCGTGAACGAGGAGCAGACGTATCCGTACTTTCCATCGGGTGAAAAGATCGTCATTCCCGGGCCGTTCGGTACGGTAAACCGCAGTGTTTCGCGGAATGTATTTGCATCGATAACGTCGACGTAGTTCTCGCCGCGAACCGTCACCCAAACCTCCGAGCCATCCGGCGTAAAGAACGCCTCGTGCGGCGAACGGCCGACGTACCTGACCGCCCTAACGGCGTTGCTTTGTGTGTCGATGAATGAAACCGAGTTCGATCCGACAGAAACGACCGCGAGCGTCCTACGATCCGGGGAGAAGCCCATGCCGTGCACGAGCAACTGCCCGGTGTAAAGTGGGCTCAAGCTCGCCGGGTTGGGATCGCCAAGACGTATGACGCCCAGCACCTTGTTATCGACCGGGTCCGTAACTGAAACGGTGTTCGAATACTGCTCTGCGGCATAGACCCGGTCTTGATGACTTACGGGAATATCGGGCGCGCCGGTGCGGAAAGGCACTTGGCCGGCATACGATGGTACTCTGGCGAGCAAAATTGCGACGACCGATGCAGCCGCGAGTGTGGCGATGAAACGCATCGAGTTCTCCTTAAGGAGCGGCTGGCCCACCGCCAGGCGCATTACGAGTACGTTGTCAACGACTATAACGGTTGGGCTGAGCGTCGCCCAGCGCCTGCCCCTACCTTACGTATGCTCGGACTCACGTCGCCGCAGGGAGGCGTGGACGAAGATGTAAGGCAAAGTTAGCACAGTTCTCAATCTGGCGACGCCGCCGCTTGAAGTTCGCGTTTCATTCCAATGTGGTGTCTCGGGGGTAGCTCGTATGTCAAAAAACATCTTGCTCAATCGCCGCCGCTTTTGTGGTGCTGCCGCGGCAACGATCGCCGCGTGCCCGTTCGGTCTCTCCAGTTTTGCAGAAAGGGCGAACGCCATGACTGAAGGCGCACAACAGCCGGTTAGCGCTGGAACCGCTATTCGTCCCTTTCGGGTGAATTTTCCGGACGCGGATCTCGACGATCTGCGTAGGCGCATCAACGCGACACGATGGCCCGACCGGGAAACGGTCAACGATGACTCGCAAGGCGTTCCGCTAGAGATGCTTCAGGGACTTGTGACCTATTGGGCGACCGATTATGACTGGCGCAAGTGCGAGGCGAAGCTCAATGCGCTTCCACAATATGTCTCCGAGATCGACGGGCTCGACATTCAGTTCATTCACGTTCGGTCGAAACATGAGCAAGCGCTGCCCCTGATCGTCACGCACGGCTGGCCTGGATCGATCATCGAGCAACTGAAGATCATCGAGCCGCTGACCGATCCCACGGCATTTGGGGGAAGCGCCTCGGATGCTTTCCATATCGTTATCCCGTCGATACCGGGCTACGGGTTTTCAGGAAAACCGAGCGTCACCGGATGGGGCACCGATCATACGGCACGAGCCTGGATCGTACTGATGAAGCGCCTCGGCTATACGCACTTCGTTGCGCAAGGCGGCGATATTGGTTCGGTGGTCACGACGTTGATGGCCGAGCAGGCTCCGCCCGAATTACTGGGCATGCACACCAGCTTGCCCGCGACCGTTCCACCTGCGATTGCTAAGTCACTTAGCTGCGGCGACCCGGTGCCGGCCGGTCTTTCAGCCGACGAAAAGCACGCGTACCAGCAGCTACAGCTCCTATATGGGAAGCAATTTGCCTATGCCGCGTTCATGCACACGCGGCCGCAAACGCTTTACGGAATGGCGGATTCACCCGTGGGGTTGGCGGCCTGGCTTCTGGATCACGGCGACGGCTGGGGCCAGCCTGCGGCGGCCGTGGTCTCCGCGGTGGCCGGGCACACCGTCGATGGACATACCGCAGGTGCGCTGACGCGCGACGACGTCCTCGACAACATCACCCTGTACTGGCTGACAAATACCGGGGTTTCCGCGGCTCGCTCATATTGGGAGAACAAGACCAGCCCATTCAACGCCGCCAACGTCGTCATCCCCGCTGCCGCGACCGTCTTCCCTGGCGAGATCTACCTGGCGCCGGAAAGTTGGACACGCCTCGCTTTTCACAAGCTCATCTATTTCAACAAGGCAGCAGAGGGCGGCCACTTTGCCGCCTGGGAACAGCCGCAAATATTTTCCGAAGAGCTTCGCGCGGGTTTCAGACCACTCCGAAAATAGTGCAACTTATGCACGCGGAGCGCCGGCGGTCCTAGTCTAGAGCTCAATACGTTTTTAAACCAAGTCTCGCGCCGTCGTGTCCCATTGTTTTTGCAGATGCGGCGTCTCTGACCGAACGCGATCGTTGATCTTTGCTAAGTCGAGCGCCCGCGACCGCGCTACCAGCGACTCGAACGGCATATAGGCGTGGGGATAGCGCCGTCCCAGCAGCTCAACAACCGGGGCGACACGATCCCACGCCCGCATGCACGGCGAGGCGACTATCAGCACCGTTGGATATTCGGCGACCATCCTTGCATGAACTAACAAGCCCATCCATTAAAAAAGTGCATGACGACGAACTCGCGATGAGAAGCTGCCGTTGCCTTCCCGTCAGCTGTTTCGCGCACGTAGGCTTTGTCGGCTAGGAGCGCCGCGAGGTCATTATAAACGAAGCTAAGCGCAGCGGCGAATTCCTGCGAGTTGAGGGTCGTAAAGATGCGTTGAACGAGGTCAGCTTCTTGCTGGTGACGTAAGCGCCTGATTTTGTTGGTATGCAAAAAGTGCGCCAATAGGCCGAACTTAAAGAATCTTCCCTTTTTGGAGGTGGGCAGAAGACCCGACCGGCTGGTCGGCGTTCGCTTAGCGTGTCCTCGGCGACAAGCAACACGCCACCCCTCGCGCGGTAGCCGATCCCTCGCGCGACTCTCGCGCACCACGCGGATACCCACAGCGCGCGCGCGCCAGCGCAACTCGCCACCCCAGGGCATTGAAGCAGCTGCGCGACTAGGGAAGGTGGATCTATTGCGAATGGCCTAAATCGTCGCCGATGCGGGAACGTCCGCCCTGATGATTCAGGCATATCCTGACTGGCCAAGCGTGGTGCCTGGCAGCACCTTAGTGCTGCATGTCTCAGCCGACGCAACCACGTTTCGAGTCGAAGTCTATCGCCAGGGTCTAACGCTTGAGAAAAAGTTCGACTATGGCTGGCAGCCGACGCAACACCCTGGGTTCCAAGCGCGAATGTTCGCGGACCAAGATTGGAACTGGGATTCGTATAGTTTTGTGATTCCATCCGATTGGCCGTCTGGTGTGTACATCGCGATGCTGTACGAGCGCGACGCTAACGGCAACGAGGTTCCCCCCGACAAGACGGCATCCGTCAGCGACGGTATCTTCGGCAAAGCGTTATTTGTCGTGCGCAGCGCAGCGCCCGGCGTGACGTCGCCAATCGTATACAAGATTCCCCTGGCTACCTATCACGCGTACAATTTTGAAGGCGGCGGCAGCCTATACGGCGGGCAGGTTACCGGTGCAGTAACAATGCACCGCCCGGGCGGTGGCACGGGAGGTAAGGTTACTCCATTCCCTCCGGCGTTTGACCAAGACCCGGATCCCTATGACGGCGCCTCGTCGCGTCAAACCTTCGAGCATTGGGACGCAAAGTTCATCCGGTGGTTGGAAGGCAGTGGCTTTGGTGTTGACTATTGTGTCGATGTCGACATCGATGCCGAGCCGAACTTGCTGAGCCCATATGCTCTGCTGTTGTGCGTCGGCCATGACGAGTACTACAGTGCGGACACGCGTAAACGATTCGAAGATTTCTTGCACGCTGGCGGCAACATCGCGTGGTTTAGTGGCAATACGTGCTGGTGGCGAATCCACTACAACGGCGATCGCACCGCATTCACATGCAACCGATCGATGGATCCTAACGACACCACTAGCGATCAATGGTGGATAGCCGCGCAATTCGACCAGTCAGTGATGCCCGAGAACATACTTACGGGCGTGAGCTATCGCAACGGCGCGGGATGGTACAACGATCCCAATAAACGCGAGGCAGTTGGCTTTCTGGTACAAGGCAAGGACCATTGGGTGTATGAAGGCACCGGGCTCACTGAGTTGCAAGTCTTTGGTGACGGCAACGACGAAGCGCTCGTCGGCTACGAGTGCGATGGTGCGGAACTGAGCGGCTTTGATTGTGATTCGGGGAAAGGTACTGCAGTCCCGACGGGCAACGACAAGACGAGCAAGACTTTCCAAATCCTCGGGATTGGCTGTCTCAAGCAACGCTGGGACGATTTTTTTGGCGACCACACCGCAACGATGGGGGTATATTCGGAAACCGGCACCGTTTTCAACGCCGCTACCGCCGACTGGGCGCGCGTACTTGCGCGCCCCAACGCAAGTGTCGTCACGATTACCAGCAACGTCATCAACAGACTCGGCGGCAGCCCGCGGGGGCTTGCGACGCTTTTAAACCTCGGTCGGGTGATCGCCGCCGACGGGTTCTATTCGCCGGACGACAAGTATCGCCACGCTATCGTGGCTACGGCAGACGGCTCGGTGACCGAGATCTTTTTTAATCCGCAGACCGGCACCGGTCATACGGCGCTGTCACAGTTTTCAGGCGTCGTTGATGTTGGCTCATTCTACACCGATGACGATCAGTATCGCCACGTGCTGGTTGCAACTCACGACGGGCAAGTCACAGAGTTGTTTTATAGTCCGCAGACCGGGCTCGGGCGCGCGCCGCTCGCCAGCTTCAATAACATCGTCGCGGTGGCCGGGTTCTACTCCAGCGACGATCGCTACCGCCACGCCATCGTGGCTACTGCCGACGGCAGCGTCTACGAATTCTTCTACCATCCCGACTTCGGCAACGGGAAGGCGCTTCTCGGAACTTTCGACGGGCTCGTTGATCTTTGTGCGTTCTACAGCGCGGACGACCAATACCGCCACGCCATCGTCGCTGCGCGTGACGGCACGCTGACGGAATTCTTCTATCACCCGACGCTCGGCCACGGCACAGCCCCTCTTGCTGTTGTGAACGGTGTGATACGGGTCGCAGCGTACTATGTTGCGGATGATAAGCGCTTCAATCGTCGCGTGCTTGCATCGGCTGCGGATGGTCGGCTGCACGAGGTAAAGTTCAACCCAACTAGCGGGGTGCTGCGATCGGTGCTGACCCCACGCGGGCCGTTCGTCGATGTCGGCGGCTTTTATTCGGGCGATGATACCTTTCGGCATGCCATCGTGGCGACCGTTAGCGGCGACATTCAGGAATTGTTCTACCACTCATAGGCTAGCGTTCTGGTAACTCGTCAGGCCTCGATAACTCACCAGGCGCCGCCTGCGGGCGCGCTCGGTACATCTCACTCTCGCGTGCTGCACACCCACACTCCCAACACGCGGGCGCGTGCGAAGCGCGACTCACCACCCCTTTGGCGAGACGAAGCGGCCGCGCGCAAACTCTCGCGCAGTAAGCGGGTAGACGCAACGCGCGCGCGTGCGAAGCGCGATGCAGTGCGCCACCCCCTCGTGCGTCGTCCGAGCCTCGCGCGAACTCTCGCGTGCCGCACACCCACCCCCAACACGCGCGCGCGTGCGAAGCACGATGCAATCTGCCACCCCCTCGTGCGTCGTCCGACCCTCGCGCGACAGTGCCGCGTGGCCCTAAGGCCGCCAAAACGAGGCCGCCAGGATTAGGCTTCAGGGGTCGGCCCCGCTCTGCTAATCTTCAGTTTCTGTCGAGGGCAGAGTGAAGAAGTAGCGCGCCGGATACTTCGCGCGGATGCGCTTGAACTTGGTCAATTGTTTGCCGAAGTTGAAGCAGTCCGAAAGATCGTCCGCACGAGCGTCGGTGGCACCGAGCGACGGAAGACTGAACGTCTCCTCAGCAAACTTCAGGATGCTGCCGAACTCGTGCTGCACGTGTGAGACGTACCCGTTCTTCGCATACGGCGAGACCACAATCAGCGGAACGCGGAAACCGAGCTCGTACGAGTTGTAGATCGTCGGGGTAACGTGGTCGTAGAAGCCCCCCCAATCGTCCCATGTGATGAAGATTGCCGTATTGTTCCAGTATTGGCTAGCGCCGATCGCATTGACGATCGAAGCCACCCACGACGGGCCGGACCCATTATTTTCAATGGGGTGGTCCGAAGCCTGAAACGTTGGCGTAACCCAAACCACATCGGCGAGCTGACCGTTGGCGATGTCGGTGAGAACCTGCGACGGCGGTGAAATTACGTTGGCGGCCATCTCCGACTTGTTCGACCAAATCGAGTAGATCGCGTCGACGCCGTTCCAGAGGCCCGCACCGGGGTTTGCCTGATAGTACTTCCAGCTAACTCCTGCAGCATCCATTTCGTTCATGATCGAGTTCCGGTGAAAGCACGGATATGTCTTTAGGTTCGTCGGCTCTTGGCCCGCGGGATTGATCACGCCAACGAGCGTTCCGGCGGGAGAGTCGCACCCGCCCACTGGCGGGGGGCTTGGCGTCGGGTTTTCCGCAGCCTTGTTCGGTGAGGTGTCACTGACCGTTGAAGTTCCGCTCACCAGGTATTGGTGCGCTGGGAAGCTCGGGCCCTGATTGCTCTCAAACATATTGTCGGCAAACGTGTACTGCTTGGCGAGCGTATAGTACGGCTGGACGTCGCTCTGCGGAACGTACGCGAAGGCAGGATAACGGGGGCAGATTCCCTTAAAACACGGCTCCTGCTCGAAGCCATTCATTCCGCCATTGTTATATTCGGTTAGAAACGCGGAGTGTGAGTGGTCCAAGTCGTAGGGCGCCGTGAGCGATTTGGATTGCAACGCGATCCTTTTCTTACCATGCGACGCCAGGCCCCACGGCTGCGTGTTGGCGCCGGGAAGAAACTGAAAGAGATTATCAACGGTCCGGTTCTCCTGAACGATGATGACGACGTGCTGGATTGGGGACAGCAACGGTCTCCCGCGGTGCGCGGGCTTGATTGCGCTAGCCCACGAACGTGGCGCGCCAGTGCTGGCACCATTTGAGAAGGGCTGGCCGCACGCTGAGAATGCCACGACCGCGACCAGTGAAAGGTAGCGAACGTTCTTCATCCGAGTTACCTCGTGTGGAAGGAAGAAAGTGCGTAAAACGAAGTGTTCCCTTCTTCTAGCACCATCGCACCGGTCATGCTCCGACGTCGAAAGCCGCCTAAACTCACGGCTCCGCGCGCACATCACCGGTCGTTGGCGGCGCCTCATCGCGCTACGATTGCTCGCTATGCGTGCTAGTTGCTTGGCGTACCTAGCTTGCGGCCTTCGCCCTGCCCGTATCGCCTGGAGCGTCGATCGCGGTAACCCAGTCCGCTCCATGAGCTCGCGCAGCGGCATGGCTTTGAGCTTGGGTAGAATCTCCGTTGCCCACTCGTCGCGCCGTGGATCGGGATACTCGGTGTACGCGTCGCTCGGATCTTGGCGGCTGTGTCCTTCGACCTCTTCGAGACGGTTCGACTCCTTGCCGTTGTACGTGATCGGAATCGACGCGTAACGCTCTCGGGTTCATTCTGATAATCGCATTGCGACCCAGAAGCTAGGTGAGTCTGTCACCCAAATCGGCAGATTTGACTGCCGAATGGCGAGCGATTCAGTGGCATCCCTACCGCTCAGTGCTGAACTAATGTTTCCGAAGGGGTTGCCCTTGGCGTCGTGGATCTGGCGCCCAGTTTGCAAACCGAAGAGTCCCGTTATAACAAGGTAACAGGTAAGGAGAATCAGGGCGAATCTCATCAGGCCGGTCAGGCGGCTCTCTAAGTGTACATACGGGCCATTGGGCCGCATGAACAGCAATTCACGGTGCCGGCCTTTAGAGCCTAGGGCAGACGTAATAGAGCCGTTAAGCGAGTGTCGCCAAGGCCCTCCAATGCCGCTTATGCGGTACGAGCTTTCCGCCGCGCACCTTCGACCCGTGCGAGATGCTCGCACCCATTGCTTCGGCGATTAGGCGTACGGGCAGCGCTTGCAGCTTGGGCAGAATATCGCGCCGGAAGTCCACGCCATTGAGCGATCCGTCATCGCGCCACGCGACCGCGGCCTTGCGCTGCTTCGAGGCAGCCGCGGCGCGGCGCCGCTGAGCTTCAGGCGAGGTCGTTGGATCGTGGCCAGCTGCTCGCATGGCGGCGATCTTTGCAGGCCCCGCGGCTTTGAACCGCGGGATTGCGGCGCGCCGAGCCGCATCGAGCTCGGCCGGTAGACACTGATCGCAGTACACGCGCTTACGGATTGCGAGCTTAGCTCCGCAGCTACGACAGGCGCTTTGACCCACAGCGATCGGGACCGACCCCAGCGCTTTGGGTGTGACCGGCGCGATAGGCTTGACGCGCACCTTCACTCGGGCGCGGTCCCGCACGGGCGTTGGACCGATCGGCACGGTCATGCTCAAGCCGCTCTTCGCGAGCCCAGCGACGCGCCGCGCAACGCCCTCTGCATACGGTGCCACGAGCTTCGCCCACTGAGCCATGGTCGGAGCGAGTTCGTGTGCGAACGACGACGCGAGGCGACAAGCACCCTCGCGCGTTTCCGCAAAGTCCTTGGCCGAGAAGGTTCGCGTCCGTGCGAGGTTGAGCACGAAGGCATCGACATGCGGCCGCACCGGCTCCATCACGTCTGCTGCGAGCGAAGCACGATTCGCTTCGTCCGCGTGGAAGAGTGCGAGCCCTGGATCGAGTCTGCGAGCGATCAGTGCCACGCGCGTCTCGACTTCAAGCAGCGTGTACAGGTAGTTGAGGATCGCATTCATCGGATTGGCAGCGTTGCGAGGTCGCAGCGTTAGCGGCGATCGGCGTGCCCCGAACGTGCGCCAATGATCGGGCACGTGGTCGCGTCGGGCGAATTCCATGCGCACAGCTGCCCAGGAGCCCCAATACGCTTCGGCCGCTTTGCCTTCCGCGATTAACGCAATGTCCACACGATTAGCGCGTTTGAGCAATGCGAGCGCCTCGCGGACAGCATCAGAGCCGTCAAGCCCAAGTGAATCGAGCACGGCCAGCTGGCCTCTGATCTTGGCTTCAAGGAGCTCGCGCGCGATCGCAAGGCGGTGCTCGGTGTTCGGAAGCAGTGCTTGAGCCCGACGCAGCCGCGCATCGTCTAAACCACTGATTGACGCGGTCAAGATCGATGCGTCGTGATCGAGCTGAATGAAAGCCGCCTTCGCGTCATGCAGCCAGCGCAACGCTTCGAGTGTCACAAAGCCGGTCTGTGCCATGACGACAAGCCGCTTGATCCGGCTCGTCGCTTTGGCGAAGCGCCCCTCGCGGCGCTGCCGGCCGATCCCATCGGCGACGCACAAGTGCCGCCGATCCACAGCCACGCGAATTCCGTAGCCGCTGAGCATCACAATGCCGCTGCGGATGGGCACGGCGCTCGGCCGTGTGGTAAGGTCTGAGTGCATCTGGAGTCACCTCTCTGGGTGCGACGCCTCCGGTCCGTTGCTGCGGGCCGGGGGCACCTTTCGTGCTATTCTAAGTGCTCAATCGCCTGAAATAGGTTGACATTCGGTAGCTGGGCCGGACGAAGCTTCGGCAAGTAAAACTCCGCCGATAATTTGTCTTCTGAACAGCCTGAGACGCCGAAGTAAGCCATGCTCGCGAGTCTTGCATAATGCGTGTAACATTGGCTGATGCCATCCGCCCACGCGATCATGTGCTCCGCTGCGGCCACTCGACGGCTATCAAGAGGAGCCCGAATATCGCTAAGTGCCCGGTCTGCTCGTTCGATGTTGCCGGTTAGCGGAATCTTCTTGCCTCGCAGCGCGTAATTCACAAGCGGCGTAGCAGCCTCCAGCAAATGAACCGCGTACATATCCACGCCTGCCTTCCACACGTCGCCCCGACGTGGGAAACCGCTCGCTGCGACAAGGATCGCTGCCGCCATAGGTTTTGGAACAACACACGCGCATCGAGGCGCGGTGCGAGCTTCGGCTGCGAGATAGCGTCGAATTATTTCTGGTAGAACCTTTGTATCTGCCAATATGGGCTTGCTTTTAGGGGGACGCGCGGCCCAGGCGCCTTCGATATATCGATCGAGAAAGCGTTGCTCTCGCATCGCATCCCATACAATTTTGCCGCCAAGCTCTGTGACGCCAGCGCTGCGGAAACTTCGCCTCGCACCTTCACGGACAAATGCACCATCTGTATCGAGCCAGCGATATCCGAGGTCAACGAGTGCGGCGAGCGCTGCGAGAACGTCGCGATAATAGCCAGCCGACGCAAATGCGCTTAGCCATGAAATCTTGAGTATGTCACAAATGCGTCGTAGCACGTCGCGAGACGGGACTGTGACATCTACGACGCGGCCATATTCGTCGCGCTGTGGCTCCTCGTAATCCTTGATTCGTGCTGTAGTCCTGTCCGCCGATTTCGCTTCGTCGCGTTCTTTGGACGGCCAGAGCTCGCGCGCGAGTTGTTTTCTCGATATCTTCGCCTCGCGCTGAGCCTTGAGCCATTCGGCGAACCCCGCACGCTGCGTCAGACCTGCGTAGCTCGGCGAGCGCGGCGTCCGCTTTGGAACATCCGACCAAGCCTCCCAGGGTACACTTGCCACGTTGATGGCGTTCTCTTTTCAGAGCCTTACCTCCCGTGTAAGCTAAATTTAGTACGTGAAAAAGTCTACTTCGAGAGGGGGTACAGAATAGTGCTACGCTTGCGGCTCTGGCGTCTCACCGCTGGGCTAACGCAGGCCGAAGCGGCGCGGCAGTTGGGCATGAGCCGCCTCACGCTGGGCTACCTTGAGAACGGGCGCCTTGAGGCCAGCGAACGGGACATGGACCGGCTGAGGGCCGTCTTCGGCGACCGCGCTAAGCGGATGTTCGACGAAGTCGGCGACGTGCTCGGAGTGGCGCCGTGAGGCGCCGCATCGATCACTCGCGGATCGACGAGCTTCTCCAAGACGAAACGCTCTCGCTTCCGTGCCATCGCGCGTGAAGCGGGATGCAGCGACTGGACGGTTCGCCGGATCGCGCGTGAACGCAGCGGCGATTCGTGCCCAATGAAGAGCCTTCAGTCCGAGACTCCAGATAACCATGACAAGCGATCCGAGATCGCCGCATGGATCGGACTTGTTGCAACCATTGCGCTCTTTGGTCTGGGCGTTCTGCACTGTACTTCGAGGAGTGCCGCTGGCGCAAAGCTAGCTGCCTCCGACCACTACTGAATCACGTTCAACACCGAAAGGAAAGGAGACAAAATGAAAATAGAAACCACGCGCGGCAAGCGCGCAACGTCTACACCGAATCGTAGAGCGGAGTTCTCGTTCTCAAGCGGCCCACTGTACGCCGACAAGGACGAGATCGTCGCGAAAGGGATCATTCTTACGATCAACGCCATCGAGTACCAGGAGAAAGCTGGCTTCGAAGATTCGGATCGATGGGCTGTTACGGTATCGCCAGGCGACGGCCGACCGGACGAGGTGATTACCCTTCAGTCAAATGACAAGCGCGATGCCGAGCTTGCAGCGGCCGCAGCGCACGTCGAAGACCATGGCCCTATCCGAAACGTCAGGCTCTTCAAGTCCGGTAAGGCTTACTATTTCCGAAACGCGTTGGAGACCGAGACGTCCTAGTGTCAGCAAGAACGGAGGGCCGGCGATTGCACTCGACCGGCCCTCAGGGATTCAACTACTATGGCAAAGCGTAAATCAAAGCGGCGTCGCGGTCAAGTTCAGCCGAACATCCCGCGCACTCCGGCGCAATACCGCGCGACGCCCGAGCGGCGAAAAGATTCGTATCAAAATGTCACGCACGTAGTTCAGGCGATGCGTGCGGATGGGCTATCGCTTTGGAAAGCCGCCCGCGAGCATAACGTCAGCCCAAAAACCGTCCTGCGCTACGGAAGCGCGGCGCTGCGCAAGACCTTGCGAGGCACGTACAAGGCCAAACCCAGCGACCGGCTTTTCCGTGAGCTACTCCTACCGTTACCCTCGTCCGAGCACCATTTGACTGAAGTGCTTACGCGCGATTCCCGCATGGCGACGACCGCATCGAAGTTTTCGCAGGCGGCAAAAGATTTTCTGCAGACGGGCGACGATTCAGTTCGACATTTTAGCGATGAGTTCATCGTCGATGCTGAGGGCAACCGAATATCGCTGCGCACCGATCTGGACAAGCTCGAACGGCTCGGGGCGGGCGGAGTCTTGTCGTTTGAGTCGCTGTACGCGAGGGGCAGCTGATGCAGCGCCGATCGAACGATCCGATCAAAACCGCCGCCCGCAAAGCGAAAGCACAGCGCCGCGTGGGCCAAGGTGCGGCGTGCACGCGTTGCGGTGACGGGCGTCCGGACATGCTCGTGCGATCGAGCCGCCCGAAGCTATGCCTCAAATGCTACGCGCTCGAGAATGGAACGAAGACAACCCAAAGCCACCATGTAGCCGGGAGGGCAAACTCGCCGCTGACCGTTGAAATCTCAGTGACGGATCACCGTACGCTTAGCGAAGCTCAGTACGAATGGCCGCCGGAAACGCTGCGAAATGTGGACGGTAGCCCGTTGCTCTGTGCTGCCGGCGCGTTGCGGGGTACGTGCGATTTCATCGCGGAGCTAATTTTGCGATTGATTGAGTGCTGCGCAGAGTTTCTCGAAAACCTCGACGCATGGCTGCGCGAAAAGTATGGCCTATGGTGGAACAACACTCCGTTTGACGGATGGCAGCGGAAATGATCGACTCTGAACCGCTGCCACTAGCGATCCGGGCTTATCCGATCACCACGAAGCACAAAGAACCGAAGAAGCGTCGTAAGCTTGCACACTGGCGGCGACCGCATCAGATGCTCTTCTTCGATGCGGAGACGCGCACAGACGAAGCGCAGGCGCTGACCTTCGGCGGATACCGCTACTACGAGCACGGCATCTGCCTTGAAGAAGGCCTATTCTACGCCGACGATTTGCCTCGCAACGATCGCGCCACCCTCGAAACCTACGTCAAGTTGCACCCGGCCGATACCGATCGGCGGCGCGGCGTTCCAGCATTGAGGCTGCTCTCGCGCCGAGACTTTCTCGAAAAGCTCTACGCAGTGCTCTACAAAACGCGCGGTCTGATTGGCGGCTTCAATCTGCCGTTCGATTTATCGCGCCTCGCGATCAGGGCGGCGCCGTCGCGCCACAGGCGGTTTGCCGGGGGCTTCTCGCTGGTCCTTTGGGATTATATCGACAAGCGAGGTGATCACAAAGAGGATAAGCACCGGCCGCGCATCGCGATCAAGCACATCGACAGCAAACGCGCACTCAAAGGACTGACCGGAACACTGGAACCGGATGCCGTCGATCTCATTCCGGAGGGCTCGGAGACCGGCGAGCCCGATCCGGCGTACAAGTTTCGCGGCCACTTGCTCGACCTGCGGACGCTGACCTTCGCACTCACGGACCGAGGCCACACACTCGAATCCGCCTGCGAA
>Ga0306920_100004042_pt1 | contig 18743 bp, 19 predicted proteins | sample flu12Cox44000170_FD_204666 | JGI IMG/M metagenome (GOLD analysis project Ga0306920, IMG submission 204666) | Lab enrichment of tropical soil microbial communities from Luquillo Experimental Forest, Puerto Rico - flux4day.12C.oxic.44.000.170 (v2)... | ecosystem: Environmental > Terrestrial >... | reverse complement strand
AGTACAGAGTGAAGCCGCCGCGCCCGATCGAGAGATGGCCGCCATCGGTGCGAAGCGCGCTCGCGATATATTCGTCGTAATCCCGTAGAGTCGGATCGTCGGATTTGCGCATTGTCGTATCTCCGTGACGGACGCCGCGGAACCCTCCGCGGCTGTGACCCGTCACGGCGAAAACGGCCGCCCTCGGACTGAGGACGGCCGCGTCTGCAGCTGGCATTTCGGTGGCTTAACCGGCGCATGGCGCTGATCTGTCGGTGGCCTGGAGGAGATCGGCGGCCCTCCGGACTTCGACGGGTTCCTCGGCGTCGGGACGAAACGCGAGCAGATAGTCAGCCGCCTTCGAAGCGGCGCTGGCGGCGCGCACGATGGCGCGATCATCATCGCGCAGCACCTCCAGCCAGGAGCCGATATAGTCGGCGTGGCGCACCGTCGGCACGATGCCGAGCGAGGCGCACACGAAGGCGCTGGTCATCTCCGCGACCAGCTCCTCCTTCGCGTATAGCGCGGAACCGAAGTTGCCCGACAGATCCCGCCCGAGCCGGGAGGGATGGCCACTCCAGTGGCCGAGCTCGTGCAGGGCAGTACGGTGCCAGTTGATGGGGGCGAAGTAGGCCTCGGGCCGCGGCACCTGAATGAAATCATCGACGGTGCTGTAGAAGGCGCGATCGCCGCCGATGGAAATCGGCGCCCGTCGCGGCGAGCAACGCCTCGGCGTGCGGCAGGATGAGTCCCGCGGGAATGGGTGCGGGAGCGCTCGTCAATTCCGGAGGCAGATTTTCGCACTCGTCCGCATTGAACACGGCGAACCGCTTGAGGAATGGAATCGCGTTAGGCTCGTCTCCGTCGCGCTCCGCCCGCTGCCGTTCCTCATCGGGCACAAAGCGATCCGCATAGACGACGGTGGTGCCATGCTCGCCCTTGCGGACATTCGCGCCGAGGCCGAGCGCCTGGCGGAACGTGAGCCAATTCTGGGAACTGAAGCCGTGCTCGATCACCGCACCCCAGAGGATCAGCACATTGATCCCCGAGTACTGGCGGTGGGTCGCTGCATTCTTCGGCATGGTGAGCAAGGCTTTGGCCCGCACGGACCCCCACGGCTGGACCCAGGGCACGCGGCCGGCCTCCAGCTCTGCGATGATCTTGTCGGTGATTTCGTGATAAAGACTCGGCCGGTCCCGACCGGCACGAGCGCGAGTAGCTGAACGTGACATCGCGGATCTCCGCGACGGGCGCCGCGAACCTCTCTCGCGGACCTCAACCCGTCACGGGGGAGCCGGCCAAACTCTCACTCTTGAACTTGGTTTTGCGCTCAGATCACGTCGGCGCTTTGGTAGGGAGCCTCAGCTCGCTTATTGAGCGCCGCGGTTGCCACGGCTGCACCCACCGTGCGAGACCTTGACTGCGCGAGGGATCGAAGCCGAAAGGCCGAGACGCGCTGCGGCTCGGTTCACGAGAGCCCGGTCGTGCCGTGCTAAGGCACGGCGCGACGCGCCATCGGCAGGTTAGGAAAGTTCGGCGGCTTGCCGCCCATAAGCGGCGGCGGTCAGAACGCCTGGTTGAAAAAAAGAAAGTGCTGTCAGTCAGTTAGAGATCAATCCGCCTACGGCAATCCGGATCGGCTGAGACAGATAGCCCTCTTTGGTGTCGATTTGGCCTATGTTCCGGGCCGGCGGGCTTGAGCTTAGAACCTGCTCGCGGTGTCTTCCGCCGGACAATCGGCGATCAATACCTCGAAGGATGGAACGGTACTCGTGTTCGAGGACATCAAGCTGCACCTCCTCGCTTGGATCGACTTCGACTTCATCAAGGCCAGCGAGCTGGTGGCCCTCACGGCGCTTGAGCTTGCCCTCATGGACCGGTACGGCCTAGGACGAAAGAAAAATATGGAAACATGGCGTTCGCCCATCTGCTGCGCTAGAGGCCGGAGCATGATGGCCTGAGCGACAACAAGCTGGCGATGATCCGCCGCTGCGGCGGCACAGTCGTTGATCTACTGGCTGGGGGTGCCAGGGCAGCGCCCTCGCACCCCCGACCCAAGGGAACAAGCTGTCGCGCAGCGACACCGTACACGCGGCAACGATCGTTACCCGAAGGGCGGAGACGCCACCACGGCGGCCCCGGTCGCCCGCGACTAGAGCGTGACCGCTAGAGGCGGGGGCCGCCAAGGATTCCGGCTTGGGACAGAGTACGAGCAGACCTCGCCCGTTTGCGCTATCGTTGTTTGGAATACGCCGTCTCAGCGCGCGAGCCCCAACATGCCGGAAAGTGGGTTGGTAAAGCGGCTTGAAGGCCGCCTCCCCGATGACTTTTCGCGGGCTCTTCTTCGAGGAGCGCTTGCCGCGGTGGCCCAGGAAAACGTTGCCACGCGGGCTCAGCATTTCTCGGTGAGCATGCGCGACCTCAGCGACCATATGCTGAAGCAGTTGGCGCCGGACGACGAAGCGATCAAGGCGTGCGCCTGGTACGATCAGCACCCGAAAATCGAAGGCCCGACCCGCCGGCAACGTGCGCTCTATGCGAGCCGCGGCGGATTGACGGATTCCTTCCTACGAAACGGACTAAAGCTCGATCCCAAGGAATTCCACGCGGAGATCGGCCCTGCGTTCAACAAGCTGAACAAATGCACCCATCTTAAGCCCGACACGGTCATCACCGATCCGGTCGCCCTCGAAACTCTCGCGAACGACACCATCGGCGCACTGCTCGAAATATTCGAGGTGACCAAAGACGTTCACGCCGAGATCACAAGCCGGATTGAGGGGCATCTCTACGACGAGGCGATCGGCGCTTTCATCAATCAAACGATCGATAGCCTCCATCTGATCGCGGGGCGTTACGAGACTGGCATCGTCCTCTATGACGAGATGCGCGTCCTAGGCATCGAGGCCGATACAGTCCGCTACGAGATCACGGGCAGCGTCGATGTGACGCTTCACTATGGATCGGGAGCCGATGCTGCGACGATCGAGGAGAATTCTCCGTTCACCTGCACGACGGCGGCTTCGACGGCGGAGCCACTCAAGCTCCTTTCCGAACATACCGAGATGAAGGTGGACACAAGCTCATGGCATGGCGAGGTCGATGAAGGTGACGGGGCGGAGGCGCGGGACTAGCATCGCGGCTGGACGTTCAACACTGATGATGCCTGGTGCCGCTCTACCATACGACGCTGTTCTCCAACGATCCGCCGGGCGACGCCTTCACCTCGCGCGGCGCCGCTTGGTTGTTTGAGAAGGAGTCTGGGATCTATCACGGCCCGCGAGGCAAGCTTCAACAGCATTCCTTCAAGCTGTTCAAACAGCGCGGCCACGCGGCGACGCACAACTACATGGGCGATGACGCGCCCATCTTTTTCGACATGGAAATCATGATCCGCGCGCGTGGCGACGGACAGGCGCGGCGCGCGATGAACTTGCTCGTTTCGGCCATGGCGGCGCTCGAAGGTTCGACCACCTTTTGCCCGGAGCCGTTCGACATCGTCCCGTGGCCGGAGGGCGTGCCCGCGCCGACCAGCTCCTTCATGAGCAAGGCAGGGCTTCTCGACGCCTGCGCGCTTGCCAACCGCGCGAGCCGCGACCGCGCGGCAAGCTACGCGCTGCACAAGCTTGCGCTGAGTTACCAATCGTGCTCGCCGCATATGATGGACCTCAACCCGGGAGAGCCGCCGCGCCTCTTCCGAGTGCAGACCGATCCGATCTATCACGTGTACCTCGCAAACGCAGTCACGCTCGCCTATTTGGCGATTGAGGAGCTGGGGCTTGAAATTCGCGCGAGCCAGAACAATCCATCCAAAATGCCTGACGGCACATGGAATCCGAGCGTGAAGGCCGACATCGAGAGGCGGTTGCAGAAGTCCGGCATTGATCTGTCGAGCCCGGCGATCTGGACGCTGCGGGGGCCAAAGACGCGCCTCGAAAACCTGCGTCCGCCGCCCTCAACCGGCAAGCCGAGCTGGGCGCGCGGCAGCGTGCGCGACGCGAATGTGCCGCTGGTTGACGCGCTGGCGCTCGCGAGCTGGCTGCGGAGCTCGACCACCACTCATCGCTTCACTGACAGGACGCGGAGCCTGACTGTGTACGACGCCCACAATGTCCAGTCGCTGGCGCGCCGCCTCATCATGGAAAAGTTCGGATTTTGGCGACAAGGGTGAACCCACCTCAAGGATGCCGGTCGCCACAAATGGTTCAGGCAGGACATTCCTGCCGCTCGTACCCCCGTGAAGTCGTCCAGGGTAGTGGCCGATGGGCCGCTCATGACATTCAAAAGGCCACGAAAATGCGCTAGTGTCGCCCGTCTCCCGAGAATCGCATTGCTCGTGAAAGCCAGAGGCCGTGGACGACACGCCACTCCTCCGTACCACCATCATCGAGGGACCGCTCGCTTTTCACATGCGGCGGCTTGCGGCGGCGCACGCCGGTGACAGCGGATTGCAGATTTTCACATTGTCTCAACTCGCCGCGCGCTTGGTCGGTGGATTCGTGCAGCCGATCGCACCGGAAATCCTCGAGCCGGCGATACAGTGCGCGATTGGTGCAAAGGGATTTAAGGAGCTTGATCGGGTCTGCGAATTGCCCGGCATCACCCGCGCGGTCGCGCGGAGTTTGCAGAAGGTCTGGAACGCCGATATCGACTTGGCCGCCGCCGAACGTGGTGCTGCCCCGCGACTGTTGGACTTGGCGGTGATCGAAGAGCGGCTGCGCGCACAACTTCCCCCGGCAATCTTGCTGCCGCGTGACCTGCGCTCGGCGGCTCTCGCGCGCGTGGACCGCGCCCCCGTGCTCGTCGGGCCGCTGCGGATTGAAGGGGTCCCGTGGATCGCGCCGCTGTGGCGCCCGCTGCTCAACGCGCTCTGCAAGATCGTCGCCGTTGAATGGGAGGTGCCGGCGATTGCGGAAACGTCGTGGTTTGCCGGCGCGGCGAAACCGGTCGCCCTGAACGAGACTCTCGATAAGGCGGATATCGTATCGTGCGCTGACCCGCATCACGAGGTCGTCGAGGCCCTCCGGTGGGTTCGCAAGCTGCTGAGCATGAAGCTCGCGAAACCATCCGAGATCGCCGTGTCTGCGGCCGCGCCCGGAACATGGGACGAGCATTTTCTCGCGCTCACCGCGAACACCGGACTGCGCATTCATTTCACGCATGGCGTTCCGGCCCTGAGCATGAGAGACGGTCAGCGCTGCGCGGCGGTCGCGGATGTTCTCGTACGCGGATTGAGCGAACAGCGCATGCGCCGGCTGGTCGCGCTCTGCACCGGAGAAGGCACTCAACTGGACCGACTTCCGTCGGGCTGGCTGGGGGCTCTCCCGCGCGGCGCGTCGCTGTTCGGGTTGGACGATTGGGAACGCGTGCTTGGCGGACTGCAGATAGACGGATGCCCGATCCAGGTTGGGCCGGTTCTGCTGCCGCTTCTTCGCGTGCTCGCGAAAGGACCGGGCGTGGCACTCGAAGCGGGAGAGCTGCTCCTGCGGCGACGTTCGAAGACCATCTGGCAGACGGCCCTGCGGGCTGCGCCGGCGCATGCGATCGAACTCACGCTCCAAAACATCCGGCTGGCGGACGAGAGCGACCCAGGAGATTCGGTCGTATGGAGTCCGGCCGCGCATCTGGCAGCGTGGCCTCGGCCCTGGGTCAGACTGCTCGGTCTTACGAGCGGACGCTGGCCCCGATCCGAAAGCGACGACGCGATCCTGCCGGATCATATCGTCCCTGCGAACGAGCTCGATCCCGATCCGCTTCCGCAGACCGATCGGCGTTGTTTTTCGATCATCGTGGGTACTGCGAGCGGGGGTCTGGCGGTGTCGCGGAGCCGGCGCAATGCACAGGGAAACCGCCTCGGCGCGAGCCCGCTGATTTCGGGCGGGCCGAAAGAAAGCGCTCTGGCGCGCGTGCGTATTCCCGAACATGCGTTCAGCGAGGCGGATCGCCTGATGGCGCGCCCGGCGGAGGCCGCCGCGCTCGGCGGCATCAAGTCGGCATCGCAATGCTGGCGCAATTGGCATGTGAGTGGCGTGACCGCCCATGACGGCCAATTCCGCGCCAGTCATCCGGCCATCCTACGCGCGCTCGGCCGCACGCAGTCGCCGACGTCGCTTCACTCCCTTCTGCGGGGCCCGCTCGGCTTCGTGTGGAAGTACGGCCTTGGCTGGTGGGCGCCGACGGAGCCGGAGCAGCCGCTCACGATTACGCCCGAGGCGCTCGGAAAGCTTGTCCATGAGTTGCTGAGGCGAGCCGTTGACACGCTTGAACCTGCACCGGGACTTGTCGGCGCAAGCGCAGACCAAATTGAGTCCGCGGTGCACGGCGCCGCTGAGATCGTGCGGGAGCAATGGCCGCTTGAACAGCCGGTGCCGCCGCGGCTGTTATGGACGAATACGGTCAGGCACGCAGCCCAAATCGCCGTCGCGGCCCTGAGGTTCGGCGAAACGAGGGAAGCCGACACGCAAAGCTGGACGGAAGTTCCGTTCGGCGGAGGGAGGCCCGTTCGCGCGGAGCGGCCGCTGCCGTGGGACCCGGCGCTCGCGGTCGAAATGCCCGGGACGGGAATACGAATACAGGGAACGATCGACCGCCTCGATCTGCGCCGCGTCCGGAGCGCGGTAAGGGTGACCGACTACAAGACTGGAGCGTGCCCGCCGAAAGCGGAGCTGATCATCATTCGCGGCGGTGCCGAGCTGTAGCGCTCCCTTTATGCGCTGGCATGCCGTCAGCTTCTTCCGGATTGCGCGCACATCGTGGCGCGGCTGTTGTACCTCGCGGGCGAGCCGCGCGAAGTCAGGCTTCAAGACCTCGATGCAGCCTTGCAACAGATCAGTGAATTTGCCGCGCTCGCGGGCGCATTCCTGACGCGAGGCGTCGCCCTTCCGGGGCAGGACGCGGATGCGGCGCAGAATGATCTTCGGCTCGCGATGCCCGCCTCGCCCTCGTATCTGCGCCGCAAGAGATCGGCGTTTGCAAAAGCGGCGGGACGCCTCGCAGGATTTTGGGACGCACGATGACAAAACTACCCGACGAAGCACAGCGCATTCGCGCGCTGACCGATCTCGCCGCAACGCTCCTGGTCGAGGCTGCGGCAGGTACGGGAAAGACATCGCTGCTGGCCGGGCGTGTGTTGTGCCTGCTCGCTGATGCCGTGCCGCCGCGTGAAATTGCGGCGATCACCTTTACGGAATTCGCCGCAGGCGAATTGCGCGAGCGTATCGCGCGCTATCTCGAGGAGATGTTGTCCGGGCGAGTGCCAGAGGATTTGCGGTTCGCCTTTCCGAGCGGCCCGACAAGGGAGCAAGGCGAAGCCTTACAGCAAGCCCGCAAGCGGCTCGACGAGCTGACCTGCACCACGATTCACGGCTTTTGCCATGTGCTCTTGCGCATCTACGCGGTCGAAGCGGCGATTGATCCCGGGGCGGAGATCATCGATCGCACGCAAGCCGATCTCGCGTTCGCGACCATTTTTGAGCGTTGGTTGCATGATCGGCTGGACGGTTCGAGAGCGGCGAGCGACCCGATCGCGCGTACGGCGGAAAATGACCCAATCGGCGCCGAAGAACTGTTGCGCGAGCTCGCGGAATTTCGGACGGCGCATCGAACCGCGCGGCCGCTGCCGGCCAGGATCGAGCCCGACGCGGACGTGCCCTTCGGCGAAGCCGTCGCGGCATTTCGCCGGTGGTTCAATTCGTCGGGCGGCCCTCGCGAGGCCGAACAGGACCTGATCGAGTTGGAGCAACTGGCGCAGCACTTCCGGGGAAAATTCGCCCCGCTTCCCGATTTTGACCACCTGTGGGAATTGGCGCATCCGACGCGCGTGACCATCATGCGAAAAAGCGGGCTCGACCTGCAAGACTACCGTCGGCTCGGGATCTGGCGGGCGGCGGCGGGTAAGGCCGAGGGCGAGCGGTTGGCCGGGGAGGCTGGCCGGCATTACGACGCCTGCGCCGCCGCGTTTCGGGAAGTGATGGGGAACCTCGCGACGGCAATCGTAAGCGTCTTCTCTGGGCAACTCGACGAGCTGATCGAGCGCTTCGAAACCTTCAAACGAAGCGCCGCGGTGCTGGATTTCGACGACCTCCTGTACCTCACGCGGGAAGTCTTTCGGCACCAGACAACGGTTCGCTCGGCCGCGGCCAAGCGGTTTACCCGCGTCCTCGTCGACGAATTTCAGGACACCGATCCGATCCAGGCCGAGATGATCTTCCTTTTGACGGGCGCCGGCGAGCCGGCCGCGCATTGGCACGAGCGCAGGTTGCTGCCGGGCCGGCTTTTCATGGTCGGCGATCCGAAACAGGCGATCTACCGGTTCCGGGGTGCCGATATCGCAACCTATCGGCTGGCGCGCGCGGCCATCGAACGGCAATTTCCGGGCAACGTGTTGCACGTCGCATGCAATTTTCGATCATGCGACGATATTTTGCGTCACATCAATCAATGTTTTCAGACGCCGCTCCAAGGTCAAGAATCGGGCTATGTGGCGCTCGAACCGACCCGGAAGGGCGCGGAACACGGATTGCCGGGCGTCGTCAAGATCAGGGTGGACGTCATCCCGCAATCGCGCGTTGATGATATCCGTGATGAGGAGGCAAAGATCGTCGCCGAGACCTGCGCGCGGTTGATCGGCAACGTCAAGATTCGGCGCACGGATCGTAAAATTCATGTGCTGTCGGCGGGCGACATTGCGCTGCTCGCACCGACCGGAAGGGAGCTTTGGCGCTACGAGCGGGCCTTGGAGGAAGCTGAGCTGCCGTTCAGCTCGCAGGCGGGCAAGAATTTCTTTCGACGGCAGGAGGTCCAAGACCTGGTTGCGCTCGTGCGCGCGCTTGCCGACCCGCGCGACACAATTGCTTTGGGTGCGCTGATGCGGGGCCCGCTTGTCGGCTTGACGGAAGAAGAGTTGCTTGATCTTGCCGAAGCCTTGGCCTCGAAGGCGGACGGCGTGAGTGCGCCGCCGCGCCTTAGCCTTTATACGGACCCCGCTTCGGTTCTGCACCCGCTGGCACGTGAAACGCTGGCGATCCTGATTGACTTGCGGCGTCGCGTGCGCAGCACCGCGCCAGCACTGCTTCTTGGAGAGGCCATCGAGCGGCTCCGGGTTCGTGCCATCCTTATGACGCGGAGCCCGGACCAGGCGTCACGGGCGCTTGCCAACGTCGATGCGCTGCTGGAGAAGGCGCGCGCTTACGGCGTGCGCGGCTTTCGGCAGTTTGCGCGCGATCTCGACGGCGAATGGTCACGCCGGCTGTCGCATGATGAGGGCGTGGTCGATGCCGATGACTATTCGATCAAGATCGTGACGATACATAGCTCCAAGGGTCTGGAGTGGCCGGTCGTCATCCCGATCAACACCGCGTCGGGCGCGCGGCCGCCCGAGCAGTTCGTTCACCGTCGAAGCGACGACACGCTGCATTGGGTGCTCGGCGATGTGGTCCCGCCCGGCTTGGCTGACGCGATCACCACGCAAGCCCAGGAAGAAGCCGAGGAGCGCTTGCGGTTGCTCTATGTCGCATGCACGCGGGCGATGGACCTGCTTGTTCTGCCGGCCTTGTCGTGGAGCGGCAACGCATCGTGGGCGCGCACCGTCGATTTGCAACTGGATAAGGTGCCCGAGCTGAATATTACGCAGCTGGCGAAGAAGCCCTTCGCACGACCTGTGGAGGCGGCGAATTCGCAGACCCTCGCTCATTTCGAGTCTGAGCAATCGGATGTCGAGCGCACGTTTGCACGGCTTCGATGGGTTCGGCCAAGCGACGGGGACCCGGACCTCGTCTCGTTTGAAAGGCCAGCCGCTATCGCATGGGATCAGCCAATGGAGCCGGTGCCGGTGCAAGGGGGCGGCACGACGCGCGGCATTGTTCTCCACAAAATCATGGAGGAGCTCGTTAGCGGAGAAGTCGAAGCGAGCGCCAGTGCGATCCGTCAAAGATCAATGCTGCTCGTGAAACAGCTTTGTGGCGTGGGCGCGCCTGAGCGGGAGCTGGATGCAAAGGAATTGGCGGAGACGGCCCTGCGGACATGGTCGCTGCCGGAACTGGCTTCAAACCGGCCGGGATTGGTCGCCGAGGTGCCGGTTTACGGACGCCTCCCCGGGGATGGCGAGCGGCTGGTGGCCGGCCGGGCTGACGCCGTGCGCTACCACGCCGGCAGGCCGCACATCGTGTTCGATTGGAAAAGCGACATTGATCCCGATGCCGCCGCGCGCGCCACCTACGCAAACCAACTCGCGCAATATGTTCACGTGCTTGGCGCCGAGCGCGGCGCGGTCGTCTACATGACTGCGGGCCGCGTCCAGTGGGTCGACATCGCACGCTGATGGTTGTCGCGTGCGGCCGGTTGATTAGATGTTCGGGCGTAAAGGACAGCGGGTCTGTAATGACCGGCTGCCGCCCACGATCACGTGCTCGTCGGTCACCGGATCGCGGCAACGTTTCGGCGACGCAGTTACGCCCGCAGCCGAATGCTCGGCTTATATCTCGGCGATTCCTTGTGGCGATATTCATAGAGCTGAATTGCGGGATACATGGTCGGGTTAAGCTGTTGTCCGATCGCGACGGCGAGCGGTGCGGGGCCGGCATAAAAGAGATGCCACGCGGCTGCGTCGGGCGCCAACTGGACGGCGCGCTCGAACGCGCGGCGCGCCTCAAATGCGGCCCAGATAAGTTGGTCGGGATGCTGCAGCCAGCCGGTTGAAGGCTGATGCACGCGAAAATCCACCCGAAAATCGAGCGGCGCGGCGGCCTCGATGAGCACGTCGTCGGTGATGGCTGCGCTGTAATGGAACGCAAACGTAGCGGCGCGCCCGCGGTGCGGGCCTTCATCAAGTCCCGATACAACGATGTCCTGCGCGGGCGCGAGCTGCCGCCGCCAGGCCCAACTGCGTTCGCCGCGGTGGTGCTGGAACAAACGAACATGCGGGCGACTGGTCAGATGATATCCTAACGAAATGCATGCGCTGACGGGCGCGAGGGGGAAGACCGCGATGCGCCGATCGAAGGTATCCTCGCCGGACAGAAGTTGCCGCGCCGCGGCGGCGATCATCGCGTCAATAGCCTGCCAGTCGCTGGCATCGGTCGGCACTTGCAGGACCTGCGGCGCGCCGAGAACGAAGTCGGGGGACAGTGCTTCTGCGGCGGTGCCCAAGTCGAGTGGATGGTCGCCGCGCAAGGCGACCGCGGTCCATCCGGTGCGCGAACGGCCGCGTTCCGGCAGCGAGGCGCGCACCCAGACCTCATGAGCCTGTTTGATGTCTTTCAGCTTCGCGACCGAGTAAAAGCCGGTCTGGCCGTCAATGCGGGCATGGCAATTCTGGCAAAGCAAAATGAGATTGTCGTAGTCGTTCCGCCGAGCCGTCGCGAGTTCAGGCGCGCCGCGCGGACCAGCATCGGCGGCGCCGGCAACATGGGCGATCTCGCCGATCACGACGACAGGGTCGTATTCGGTGGCTTCAGCGAACAGCTCGACGCGGCATTCCGGCATGGCGCATCGGCCCGCCGCCCGGCCCCAAAGGAGCTTGAGCGTCCGGTCCGTGTAGCTGCGCGAAGCTCGCGCGCGGGGCGTAGCGGTCACGTTCATGGCCGCGGTCCGATGCTCACCATCCTCGGCGACGGCTCGATTTCAGCAATAGCGGCCTTGAGCGCCGCGACGCCGAAAGGCTGATTGGTTTTCCACGCCCGGCGCAGGGCGAGACGTGCAATGCGATCGGTAAGATCGGAATACGTATAGGGAATGTTATGTTCCGTGAGCTTGGCCAGCTCCTGGACCTGCGCGTCGGTCGCATTGGTTCCTTGCAAGATGCGCTGGAACACGGCGAAGCGGGCCTTCTCGTTGGGGCGTGCAAAAGTCAAACGAAGCGCGGTGCGGCGGAGTACGGCGGGGTCGAGGACATCGGCGCGATTGGTGATCATGATGAGCGCGATGGGCGCGGCGCTCGTCGCAAGCTGGTTGATCTGCTTGATCAGTACGTTGACGCCGGCGCGGTCCTCGTGGTGCGCCTGCATCTGGCTGCGACCGGTCGCGAGATCGTCCGCTTCGTCGATGACCAGGATGGCGCGCCCGATGGCGGCTGCGCGCGTCTTGGCCTGCGTAAAGGCCTCGGTGATGCGTGCCGAGAGCTCGCCGACATGGCCGCCGCCCCGGATATCGGAAGGGGTCTCAAGACACACGATGCGTTGGTCGATGGCGCGCGCCACCGGCGTCGCCACACAGGACGCGAGTGCCGTCTTCCCGCATCCCACATCCCCGGAAAGAAGGATCAGCGGAAGAGTCGAACGGGCCACATCGAGAACGCCAAGACCCTTGGCGTGATGGCGCTGCGTCCAGGCCTCCAGGCGATTGCGGTCGAGGATCAGGGCGAGTTCGTCGACCAGCGCCTCCTTGATGGGGTTGATGCCGAACAGCGCCTCGAATTCTTTCGTACCCTCCTGGGTCGGATGGATGGTCTCAAGCAGGCGAAGCTCGGTCATGCGGGCCAGGCCCCGATCTTGCCGCGATCACGCCGTATCCGTCCCTCGAGTAGACGCGATCGCGGGCCGGTTCGCCTTGCACCGCGCTACCGGTTCCCCACCCACGCTGGCGCGTGTAGGCCCGCACCGTCTCGATGGCCCACGCGTTAAAATTAAGGTCGACAAAGAGGATGGCGGAAGTGCCGGCAGGCAACGCGTAGTAATCGATGCCGCCGGCGGTGCCGCTTTCGCGGACCGAGCCGTCGCTGCTGACACGGTAGTCGAGGGCGATCTTCTGCCCATTCGGGTAGGTCAATTGAACTTGAAACCCGAGGGCGGCCTGGTGCTGCAGAATGAAGGTAAGCTCCTCGGTCCATCGCGCCGCGGTGTCGAACGAGACGATGGATGCGCCGGCCAGTGCGTAGAAGTCGGCGCCGACCTCGGGCATCACCGCGCGCAGCCGGGCGTCGGTGAAGGTGTCGGTCCGCGATGCCGTAAATGTGGTGGTCACGCAATGTCTCCATGGATGAGAATGGGATCTCCGAACAATTCCGCGAGAATGTCATCGACGGTGCCGTCGTTGCCGGCACTTTCATGGGCGATAAGCCGGTTGAAGGCATCGCGCCCGGCGGCGAACCAGGAAGCAAATTCCCCGAGTTCGATATTGCCCCATTGGGTGTGAACGACATTGTTGCTGGCGTTGACGGGGTCGAGTACCTGCCAAAGCCGGTTGCCGGCGGCGTCCTTGAGCGGCTCGATGCTCGGGTAATCATTGAAGCTGACCGGCAGCCGCCGCCCGGTCACGGTGGCAAGCCAGCCGAACCATTTGGCCAGCGTCTCGGTGTAGGTGGGCTCGACGCTCAGGCGGTCGTAGGCACTGGCGCACAAAAGCTCGATGAGCATGGTGCGCACTTCCTCAATCGGGCTTGTGGAGCCGATTCGCACAAAACGCCACCATTTCAGCAAGCGGACGCATTCGTTGAACTTGACGCGGCCTGCGCGCTCGTCGCTTTGGCGCGTCCTGCGGCGGATGAATTCGGTGTGCTTGGCGACTGAGGTCACCCGCCGGCTGCCGTCTTTCTTCAAGATGATCTGGTAGTCGGGGTTGGCGGAGGCCAGCATCGGCACGAGGTCATAATTGAGCTTCGAGGCCACGAAGCGAAGCTCGACCGAACTTGCAGTCACCTCGCTCGGCGTGTTCGGGTAGCTGTTGCCGGCATATGTGTCGAAGCGGCGGAGAAGCTCGCCGATCCGGTCGCCGTCCTTGGCCGTCGGCTTGACGACGAACGGAAGGTCGACATCCTGGCCCTCGATTTCCGAGTTGCCGCGCATGTGCCGCCGCAAGCCGGTGTGCTTGGCGAAGGAGCCCGCCTCGGGCGTGGCCGTGACGACCAAGCCGTCGGCGGTCGCCTGGCCGGTGATGATTCGCCGGATGTCGGCGGCTTGCTTGTGGATCGCCTCGCGCGTGTCGCGCTCGGCCTTGATCCAATCCACGAAGGCGGCGAGCCGACGATGCGAACGGCTCCGCGTGGTCAGCGTGCCCGGTGTGGTCGCAAGAGCTTGAGTCATCGAAAAAATCCCCCTTGCCGGCCCTCGCGGGCGCCTGGTTAAGGTTATCTCAAGTCCGGCCAACCCCCGGGACTGCGGCGAGTCGGAACGGGCGGTCAGTTTTCGTAGTTTACAATAATGGCATAATTTGGTAATCTTGTAAACCGCAGCGGAAGGAGAAATAACCATGATCGGACAGCGACTTAAAATAGCCCGCGCTGCTTCCGGCCTTTCTCTTCGCGAGCTTGAGGCAGCGATTGACAACCTAGTGACGGCGCAGGCGATCGGCAAGTACGAGCGCAACGAGGACATGCCGAGTTCCGGAGTCCTTCGTGCGCTCGCCAGGGCCCTTCATGTATCGGAGGACTACCTGCTCTCGAGCGACGAGGAGTTGGTGTTGGACGGGGTGGAGTTTCGGAAAAAAAGCATGGCGTCCAAGCGCGAGGAAGCGTTTGTCGGGGGTCAGGCGCTCCACTTGCTGGAGCGCTACTTGACGATCGAGGATGTGCTCGGGCTGGCAAGCGTGGTGTGGGACCGCCCACGTGAGGCTCCGTACCCAATCACGGAAGTGGCCGATGCTGAAAATGCGGCGCGCGCGCTGCGCACGCATTGGGGCCTCGGCATTGATCCGATTTTTAACGTCTCGGAGTTGCTTGAAGAACGCGGAATTAAAGTTTTGTCGGTGGATGTCTCCAACATCGATGGGTTGACGGCGAAGGTGCGCCGTAAGGGCGGCGAACCTATTCCAGTCATCGTGATTAAGAGGAGCGAATGGTCTGAGCGAAAAAGGTTCACGTTGGCGCACGAGCTTGGACATATGGTTATGGACGTGCGGCCAGGTGTTGATGCGGAAAAAGCCGCGAACCGCTTTGCGGGGGCTTTCCTAATGCCCGCCGAAGCGCTGTGGAGCGAAATCGGCAAGCAACGCACGATGATCAGCCTCGGCGAATTGCTGCGGCTCAAAAAATTATTCGGGGCCAGCTTTCAGGCGATTGTGTATCGCTGCCACGACCTCGGAATTATCGGTGACACGGCGTATCGGCGACTGTTTCAGTCGTTCAACGAGTATGGCTGGCGTAAGCCGCCCTATGAGGAGATCGGCGCGATCGATCCGTCCCAGGAGGAGCCACATCGAATGGAGCGACTGTGCTTTCGAGCGCTTGCCGAAGGTGTCATTAGCGAGTCCAAGACGGCTGAAATTCTGGGCATCTCGGTGCGTGACTTGACGCGACTCATGGATGAGCCGTCAATCCCCAATGCATGAAGATTCTTGTCTCGGATACGTCCGTATTGATCGACCTCGAACGCGGGGGATTATTGGACTCGTGTTTCAAGCTTCCGTTCGAGTTTGCGGTGCCCGACTTGCTATATGCCCGCGAGTTGGCCGAGTTCGGCGGCCCGGAGCTGGTCGCGCAGGGATTGCGGGTCGAGGAGCTAACCGGCGATGAGGTTGGGTTGGCGCAGCGCGTCCGCGGTGACCACCCGCGGCTTTCACTGCCCGACGCCTTCGCATACTCGCTTGCGTCGTCTCGCGGGTGGATTTTGCTGACCGGTGATGGCGAACTGCGGTCGCTCGCCCAAACACAGCAGGTGCAGTGCTTCGGAGTCTTGTGGGTGCTTGATCAGCTCTTTGAGGGGAAGGTGATCGGCCCGGCAGCGATCGCCACGGGCCTTGAGGCCATCGCGGCTCACCCGCGCTGCCGACTGCCGAAGGCGGAGATCCACGTTCGGTTGCTGCGCTACCGCCAAGGCAAAGAGTGATCGATGGGCATTAGGCAATGTTCAGCTTGAAACAAGGCGGAGTGAGCTATGGGCTGTCTTGCGCATCTCGAGCGTAACTTCACCAGCGTGGGCTGGTTTATCCCGCCCTACATGCACCTTGGCATCCTGAGTCAAATTGCCGCCAAAATCCAGGTCGCCGGGAAGCAATATACGCAAAGAGACCTTCAGGGCGCTCTTGCGCGCCTGTACGAGCCCGAGGGGTTGGCGGCGATGGTGGTCCATCGGTACCCGCTCGCCCCGATCATTCGGGACTACAAGATTACGATCCGTGAGGCGATTGAGGCTCATTTTATGGGCCTCGACCACATCGCTGTCGGGGGGCTTGTTGCGGTGATCGAAGGCGCCGGCCGCCGCCTCGCGGGTCAGCGAAATCTTCCGTCAGGCTCAGTCAGGGACGTGTTCATGACGCTCGCGGCCGACTGCAAGCAGGAGTCGGCTGCGCGCAATATCGGCGCACCTGACGAGGTTGCGTCAATGATGGATTCGTTCAGCGCGTTCGCTTGCCAGAGCTTCTTTGCCAATTCGAAGCTATATCCGTTCGACGATGGCACCAATCGCCACGGTATCGCGCACGGCGCCTATTCGGACGCTGACTACGGAAACCCGATCAACTTTTACAAGACGATTGCCGCGGTTGATTTTCTGACCTTTGTGTCATCGTTCAGAGCCAATATTTCCTGGCTTGGGCCGGACCTGAGCGAGAGCTCGATGGGTCTCGCCGCCTACTATCGCGAGCTAGGATTACTCCGTAACCGGGCATGGCTGTACGGCTCGTCCTGAACTACGGAGCGATATAAACCGCAGGGGCCACTTTCTTAAAACCCGATGGGGATGTGCCGTGACCGAGTACGAAAAACTTTGCCAAGCATACTTTGAGCTGGAGCCCCGGCAAATCGCCATTGATCGTATGCTTAGGACACTTCCGCTGAAGATGAGGCAAGCGATTAGCGATCACCTGACGGTGCCACAGGGTGCTGCGGCGCTGCCGACCACGGTTTCTCGCATCCAGACTGCCTATGTGGACTTGTTCTGGCCCGTTGCCGACCACGGTGGTCAGAGGACATGGGAGCGCTGCGATGCGGAGCACTGCTTGCGGACCAGCGCGGACGGCATCTACGCGTTTGTATTGGTATCTGTATTGAAAAAGAACGTGGCTCTCTCAATGCGTCGATGATGTATTTCACCTTCAACGTGGAAGCATTCGATGATGAATCCATTGAGCTTCGGGTCGAGAACCTAGATGGTTCGATTGTGATCGCCAATACGCATGATTCGGCGAGCTACGCAAAAGCTGCGGCGGTGGCGATGGATCGTATCATAAGCTTCCTAAAGACCCCTGGGAAAACACGCGGGCCCCGTGCACCCATAGGCTTTATTTTGCCGTCACAGCCAAACACCAACTAAAAGTTCGTTAGGTAGATTGACGAATCCACAATGCGGGCGGCGAAGGCACGCTCCTCGGGGCCGATCACGTCGCCAATCGTGGTCGTGCGCGGCGAGGCGTAGCCGAGCCAGTGTTAGACCAGATGCGGCGGTACGTTGGACTGCAAGGCGCTGACGTCGAAGCCGTGCCGCAGCCCCTTGGGCGTGGCGTGTGTGCCCGAGATGTCGGCCGCCGCCATGACCTGCTTCACGTGCCGCCATGCCGTGGTGCGGTTCCAAGGCCAAAGCCGCTTGTGGGCGTGCGGGGGGGCGCGCCGACGGTCTCGCAGGCCGAAACAACGCTCAAGGTCATCGAGGACCTCGCCAGGCAAAGGCACTTGCCGGACGAGACCCGCTTTGCGCCGCTTGAGGGTCCGGAATTTCACGGCACCCGTTCAGCATCGATCGTTGCCGGCGTGAGTTCGAGGACCTCGGAAAGGCGACCGCCGCTCAATGCGAGCACCAGGCAAAAGGGACGTACGGGCGGCCCGGTCCATGCCGCGGTCTCCATGAAGCGCGCCCGCTCGGCGATGGTCAGGTATTTGCGCGTGCCATTCGCGGCGTGGAGGGAAGTCGGGTGGAAGCTGCTCGGACGCATGGGAACCGCGCGTTGAAACAGAAGGCCGATACTGTTTCAAGTTAGCGCAGTGCTCGACTTGGCTCCCTCAAGTGCACACATGGTCCTGGGGATGGAAATTTCCCCAGACTAAATGCCAGACTAAACGAAAATTTTAGTCTGGGGTCGACCTCGAAATTGATTGTTCTTGAAGAGCTTAGCTGGCGCGCCCGAAGAGATTCGAACTCCTGACCCCCAGATTCGTAGTTTGAGAGTCTGTATCCGTCTGAGCGCGTCTACTGCAACTAAGTGCCAATGCAGCAGCAGGAAGCCGCGACTCCGTCGGCAGTCCTTGTAGCATTTCGTCGATTGATCGGGTCCGTCCGATTTGCACGCTATAGCGCGCAGGAGTTAGCGACCGCGTCAGACAGCCTTTTGGTCGGCACCTTGGGCGACCTAGATGGCCGCGTCGAAGGCAATGGGCCGTGTCGCCGATGACGCCGAAACGGTATCAGGAGAGACGCCACAAGCTTACGCGGGGGCGGCGCGCCAAAGACAGGTGTGCGCCGACACAGGGCCGCGGTATGGAAATGCCAATTCGCCCGGTGGGCCTTGATCCGATTGTGGCGGAGATCATCGAAGCGCTTGCACGAACCATCATCAGAGATGAAGATCGTCGGGCCGGCTTGCCTCTCACGAACAAGAACGAATAGGCCCGGACCATGCGGAAGCGCGCCGCCATTTACGCCCGGTTTTCGTCCGACCGACAGAGGGATCGCTCGATCGACGATCAGGTCGCGCTGTGCCAAGCGTTTGCAGATCGGCATTCTTGGGCCGTAGCAATGATCTATGCGGATTTTGCCGCCTCCGGATCGACCGTGCACCGCCGGCCGGAATTCTCTCGGATGCTGACGGACGCAGAGGATCACCAGTTCGATATCATCATTGCCGAAGACATCGACCGGTTGGCACGTGGCGAAGGTGACGCGCCCAAACTGCGACAGCGCCTG
>Ga0306920_100004041_pt1 | contig 18744 bp, 18 predicted proteins | sample flu12Cox44000170_FD_204666 | JGI IMG/M metagenome (GOLD analysis project Ga0306920, IMG submission 204666) | Lab enrichment of tropical soil microbial communities from Luquillo Experimental Forest, Puerto Rico - flux4day.12C.oxic.44.000.170 (v2)... | ecosystem: Environmental > Terrestrial >... | reverse complement strand
AAGAATGCAGCGGGTAGCTGCCGATTGGGCGTCGATGCTGGGGGTGCGCCCCTGGTAGCCTGCAGGTGGTCCCGTCCACCTGAGACGCGTATCGTCAAGTTTGGTGCTCGCTCTTGAAGGCGTGTTCACTTTCTGGCGAACCACCTGTTGTGGGAAGCGCCCTCGCCTGCAGCAGACGGGACTCTTGCCGCGGTGCGCGCCCGTGGTGATAAGGATACTTATCGCCACGTGTGCATTTCTCACAGTCAACCAAGTGCCGAAGGGCAGACTGCTAACCTACAGTCGCATCGTACCGGCTTACGTCGCAAGATGGCCACTTTTGTTGCAGGCGCTCTTGAGTTCAACTGCACAGTTTGGCCGAGGTCTCACCATTGATGCTGCACTTCCATCGCAATGCGCTCGCTCGGCACACCGGCAAGGATCCCGGTTCTTGAGCAATCACTAGATCAGCGCTTCAGGATGAGCTTTCCAGGAGCGACCGATCCTGGCCCGGGCGAGGACTGCACGAGTCAGCGGCAGCCGATCAAGTTGACCCAGCTTCGGCTTCAGCGCTGGTACCGCCGCCACCAAGTCGGCAAGTGAGATCCTCCTGTGCAAAGTTGCAGCCAGGGATGCGAGCGCTGCCTGAAGCGCCGAAGACAGCGAAACGTCACGCGCATCCCAATCCACGTGCAGTCCGCCATGCGCTGAAGGTCCGGCATGCCGCGAGTTGCGCTCGGCAAGCCATGCGCGGTCATGCCTATACAGCCAAGCGTAGACAGCGGGCTCAATGGCCCGCAGTTCGGCGATGGGGGACAAGGGACATGCTGTGAGTTGCTTGTCCCAATCCTTGCGCGCAGCGGTCTTTGCCCTGCGACTTCGTGCAACAAGCCACGCGTCATAGAGGCCCACTTCAGTGTGCAGAAGCCTGTTCACGCTGCTGTCCGAGACGCCGAACGCTGAGCAGATCTCGCTCTTGTCGCAGCCCGCCCTGAGCTTCACGATCATGCGATTCCTCATTTCTCGCCCAATCTTCTTTGGGCGACGCTCGACCGCGATACCCGCGCGCGCTAGCCTAACCATCGCGGTAGCAACATCGACACCCAGATTGCGTGCTGTTTCACGAGCGGACTGCCCTGGTTGATAGTCGACCGCCGTCGGCAATACATCGCGCGATTCGGCAGCATTTTCGCTACCAGGATCGCGAGACTCTTCTGTCGGTTCGATGTGCGCATACTGCCCAATGAAGTCATCCCACGACTCGAAAAGCCAGGCCACAACCATCAAGTGGCGAAGGGGATGACCAACGCTTGAAGTCCGATGAAAGAAGCGCGTGGCCTGACTCCTGGCCTCCTCCAACGTCGTCGCAAAGCACTGGAGTTCTGGGGCGACGGCAAGCTGGCGAGAGATGTCGAGAAAAGATCGTGCGAGCGCAGAATTCTGGAGCCGCCCCGCGCTTGAGGCCAGACCGTATCTAACGAGGCGTTCGCGGTAGCACCGCTCCAACCGTGAAATATCGAATCTGAAGCCCTTCGGCAGTTGGGCCCAGGCAACTGCTGCCCGCGCTAGACGCGCAATTGCATGAGCGGGCTCAAGAGAGGGTCCGAAAGAAGGATTCTCGAACGCGGCCACCAACCGCCGCTCCTCTGGCAAATGCCAGCCAAATCGCAAGCGACCTGTCGCTTTCATAGTGGACTGCAATAGCAAGCATTCATGCTTTGCGCACACCCAAACGCCGGGTAGCTGATGCTCACGGTGCCAGTAAGCGACACCCGATTCAGCACGGTCGAAATCCATGCACGAAGCACACGCCTTGAGAGGAAAGGCCGCCCCAAAGCGGCTCGTCAAAAGGCCTAGCTTGTACTTCAGCGACCCAATCGCATTGCTTCGCATCGATGCGATTGCGTCGGCAATCAGTTCGGGCGAAGACAGCGGAAAGAAGAATGGCAGGACCGTGCGCGAGTCGATGAGCGATTCTGTCGATCCGAAGCAACCTTGAGTGTTCCGCGTGAACTCATCCAAGCGACAAGGAAAGTCGTGGGCGCTCCCTTGTCGGGTGTGCCCAAAGAACGCTCGGCACGTCGTCGACGCCAATCGATTGCCACTGATGCGGTGGTAGCGGCTCACCAGACTGAAGAGAGTCTCGTCTTCAAGCCAGGCTCCGATCGGAAGTTCCGCCGGCAGTAGCAAGGCATTGCTTTGCACGGCTACTTGAGCCTGCGAAGGCCCTTCTTTGGCGATTTCAGGGGCTCCCCCTCCGCCACGTCGGCAGACTGCTCGGGTGCGTTGTTCAACTTCCGCCCCTTGTCCAAGAAGTAGGCCGCGACGAACAACTCCACGATCGCGAACAGGAGAAACATTCCTCGGACGTCCCGGCCAACAGGGAGAGGGTAGTGCGCGATCAGCAAGGTGACAACGGCCAGCGCGATCATGCCCCACCCGAAGGACATCGCCGAGTCTCCCGGTCGCTTGGCTCTCGACGCCAACTTGGCAGCGTCGCTCGTCTGCTCGCTCCGAACGTCCCTCCAGAGGTCCCTGAGAAGATTCTTCGCGGCGTCTCTCGTCGATTCACTATCGTCCACTAGTCACTCCTATCAGGCGGCCAGGCGAATCATGTCCCGGAGCATCTCGGCATCGACGCGTTGCTCGCGTGCAGCCTGCCGATAGAGCACTCGCAGCAGAGCAATCTTCTTGTCGGCAGGGATCAGGATTCCCTCGTCTTGAGCAAAATCCTCAATGCCCGCCAACAGTTGACCTGCTAGCGTCCAATCCAGCAAGTCCCCACCGACCTCAGGACCTCGTCTCCCGCTGAGCACATAGCCGACATCGACGCCGGCTTCGCCGACCAGGGCCATGTAGATGATGTCCGGCGGAGTCTTCCCGGACTCATATGTGGCTTGAGCGGCTCGACTGACATTGGCCTTGGCTCCCAACGCCTCCTGGTTCAAGGCGAGCCTCTTTCGCTCCTCGAGAAGGCGCCTGCCCATTTCAACCAAACGGAGCATCTTCGATCCCTACGTCAAGTGTTTGATGGCATTGTAGACAAAACTAGCCTTTGAGTACAGAATGTGCCAAATCATGGAATTCATGGACTGAACTGTGCGGACTCAGGTGAAGACGCGCGAAGAGGTGATCGCGGCCTTCGAGGCTCGGGGAGTCTGTATTTCCGAGTGGGCAAAGCGGCACGGCTTTCGCCGAGAGAACGTCTATTCGGTACTCGCAGGAAGAACACGCGGTCGCCGAGGAGAGGCACACGCAGTTGCAGTCGCCTTGGGACTAAAAGCTGGCCTGGTCGAGGAAATCGAGACCGTGTCGGCGCCTGCCTTAGCAGAGGTGCAGCAAGAAGAGTGACCTACCGAAAGCACAGCGGCCTGTGCACCCTTGCAGGGGTGCACAGGCCGTCTTGGCGTGCGGGGAAAGCGTGGCGCCTACCTGCATCTACTGTGTTCCATCGGCGAGTGGCTGTCAAGCCAAATCGTCGCTGGATGCTGTTTGCCGAGTGCTTCGTGGTCGAGGCAAGTTGCGCAAGGGGCTAAATCTCCAGCATGCCCGGAGCGCGTCGCACGACGGAGCAAACAGCATGTCACGCATGGATAGGCCGAACGCAGCTCGCGAGAAAGTGATTCGCGACAGGCAGTGCCCCACAAAGTGGGGTCCAGCCTATGAGCCTGGTCAGCTGGCCAATCGAAGCGAAGCGCCTGACGCCAGTTCACCCAAGATCGTGCAAAGCATGGAGCTGCAACGCCCCGTGCACCTGATGAGCCCAGCGGAGTTGGCTGCCTTTCTCGTCGGAATGTACAGCGGCCGAGCTAAAGAACTGCACGAGAGCAGGATGCTGCCTCCTGAGCCCTCGCCGGGACCTCTCAGTGGCTACGCGCCCGCGGAAGGCCTCCCAGTCGTCGGCCATGAGGGGACGATACAAATCGCGGAGCGTCTCGGGGTTCTCGACTTACATCCGCTCGTGCGGATTCCAGTCGAACCGGGTTCCAAGAAAACTCGACTCGTCGCGCACCCATTGTTGGGTGACCTTCTTTGGTACTTTCAGGACAGCCTCGGCCCGTATTGCGGCAATTGGACCATCAAGGAGACACCGGAAGACTTCGACTTCCCTTTCAACGCGACGAGGATCCCCAAGGCAAAACTTGCTGCGGCCATCGAAGCTCAACAGGCTCGCACCGCGATCGAGGCCGAGCTCTACCGACAAGTCAACACGCCGAGCATTCATATCGCTCACACCGATATACCGAGACATGTCGAGCTCAACCTCAGGCACCTCTACCCTCAGCAGTCGCGGGAAGTCAACTTGGAGAAGGATCTCCGAGCAGACTTCATACATACGCTCAACGCCCGCATACAGAAGGGCGTTCCGGTGTTTGAAACGATTCTGCACATGATGCGGAATCATGGTGGCACGATGTACGACTACAGGTCGGCGTTCTTTCAGGCAGTGTGGCAGCGGCAGATTCGGGTTGATCTCTGGATTCCGATAAATATCGACCAACCCATCCACCCGGAAGAGCGCGATGTCGTAAAGCACTTCGCGCAGTGGTTTAAGAGAGCCGCAGCATGAGCAAGACGTCGATCGCACTTGGCACCCAACTCGAAGCTCCAGATGGCTTCGAGCATCTCGAGGCGGGGCAACGCTACTTCTTCTTAATTAGTGCAGCATACGTCAAGCTCGTAGCGTTTGTGGAGCAGCCCGCAAAGAAGACTGGCAAGAAGCGCAGCAAGTCATGCAAGCCGCCGCCCGAAGTCATGCTGATCAGCATTGCCCGCGCCAAGTTCGAATACGCCGTAGAGAACGAATTGATCGTCCAGTGCGATAAGCAGCTTGCGCTTCCGAGTTGGTGCGAGGGAGCGGAGCTCGTCGATACCAATAGCCCTGCGCTGAAGCGGTACAAGAAGGCCAAGATCCCACACTCAAAGCGCACGGACGCGCTTGTTGCGCAGATGAAGCCGCTCCTTGATCGACTCAAGGATGTCCTCTCGGGCGACGATCCGATCAAGTTCGTCAATCAGCACGCTGAGTCCTGCACCCCAAAACAGAACCAGTCGCGGTTCAGGGCTGCTTTCTTTATCTTCATCGCATTTCGCCAGAACCGCAATGCCATTTCCTACCAGCGGCACAACATTGGAAGATGGTCGAGGCAGGGCCACCCTGGCGCGAAATGCGGGGTGAAAGCAAAGGGGCTCGGTGCTCTGCATGGTTTCAAGAGTACCGACCATCCTGACCTGGTCAAGGAAGTGCAGGAAGGATGGGATACGTTCGCTCAGGCCGGTCGAAGCGTCGCAGCGATCTATCGCCTAACTTGTTTGCATATCTGGAACTGCCGATCGATCAAGGACAGTCGCGGAAGGAAGCGGCTACTCAGGCCGGATGGGCAGCCCTTCCTCTCGCCAGATCAATTTCGTACTGTTCTCTTCAAGACTGTCGGCGCTGAGACCATCTACGGCACTCTTCGCGGCCGCGCGTACGTGCGCGAGGAGAAAGTGCCATCGAAAGGCCGCTTTTCAGAGTCTGTGGCAAACGCCTGCGAACGAACAGAGGCTGATGGATATTGGCTTGCCGAGATTCCGATGGCGCCTGACGGCGTGACACCACTTCCGGCTCTGATTGTCGTGCGCATCATTTGCGTCGTCACGAGCATGCTGCTCGGGATTGGCTTTTCGCTCGGCGGTGAGGCCGGCTCGGCCTATCGAATGGCGCTCTTCTGCATGGCTGTTCCCAAGGATTTTTTTGGCAGCCTGCTCGGGATGAAGATTGACCCAGAGTCCTGGCCAAGCGAAGGGCTCAGCGACGACACCGTCACCGATCGGGGTCCAGGCAGCACGGATTCCGGACGCGCGGCAGATCCATCTCTGCGTCCAGTTATCAGCGGAATGCCCCCGACGGGATTCGGTCAAGGCAAAGCGACCATTGAAAGCTCGAATCCGCGAAAGATCAAGGTTCGTGACCGACCATCATTCGTCGCGACAACCGTCCCACTCGCCCATCTGGTCAGGCGCGAGGTCAGGAGAACCATCGCTCAGAACGATTCGCATGACATCAGCGACCGACTCGGCCCCCGCCGAATCGCAGCCGCGGACAGAGTCACTCCACTGGATCTATATCGGAAGCTGAAGGCCGTCGGTCGTAGTGATGAACGCCCCTGCTCCTCCATTGAACAGGCCGTGCGCGCGTACCTGACGCCCTGCAAGTTGCAGGTCAAGTCCAACGGCGTCTATCTGAAGTTTCAGCGCTATGACTGCCCGGAACTGCGAGCGACTGGGCTGCTGCACGTTGCAGCCAACGATGAACTGGATGAGCCGCTGACCATCCCGGGCTTTGTCATGGACCTCAGCGTTCGGCAGGTCTGGGCCGATGTGAACGGTCGGCTGATCATGGTTCCGGCGATGGTAGCGATACGTGAAGACGACGATCAATTCGATATCTCGGTCTACGAGCTCGATCTTTTGGCTGAGAAGCTCGACGAGATGAAGGCCGATCTCAGGACGCATCGCGAGGCAGTGGCCAATGAGGCTGAGGCCGCGTGGAGTGAAGAGACCGGGTACAAGGCGACCGACTTCCGTCGAAAGAGCGGACGCGTACATCGCGGAACGGCCAAGGCGAAGCGTGAAAGCGCGGCCGTCAAACAGCATCTGTCGCAACGCAGGAAGGCAGCCTGACTATGAACCCGAACCCATGGTGTGATCGCTTCAAGACCCTTCTGGACAGAAGCGCGATCAAGCAAAGAGCGACGGTCGCCGCAGTCCGTCTGGCGAACCTATCCGGCGAATCGCCAGAGCGAGCGAAAGACTTGCTACGGGCAGCGCTCGAGGCTGTCCACGTTGTGACTGACCAAGAGCTCGACGTCCTCCAGCGGCTTGTGAATCGCGCCTACGCATACGTCCAGTCCGCGTATCCGAACATGGACACATTTGCCTCCAGGATCCAAGCCGAGCGAATCGAGCTCGACGTCGCGCCGCCGATCTGCTTGACTGGCTTGGCAGGCACAGGAAAGTCGGCTCTGCTAGGAGCGCTGGCTCGGGCGCTACCCAGTGACGAAGTCATCTCCCTTGGCAAACCGTTCACGACGCCATTTGAACTGAATGCCTTGAAGACCGTCTCGGTCAAGTCAATGGATTCGCTATCGCAGATTTTGAATCCTTTCTTGCCTCTGGACTGTCAGCCGCGAAATGAAGTGGGAGCTGATGGAACCCCTCACCTCGTGCATCCGAAGATCCCCAACGGTCTTCGTACGGAGCTCGCGACAAGGAGGAGCTACGCGTTTGGCCATGCCACTCACGTCTTAGAAGAACTCCAATTTCTCACTGGGAGCCAAGGCGCAAATACCAAGGTAGTACAGGCCCTGATGACCATGAGCTACCTGCAAACTCCTTTGATTTATGCGGCGAACTACAGCCTCTGTCACCGACTTCTGAAGCGGCCGCAAGAAGAACGCGATCGTCTGCTCGCTGACCTCACAATCTTGCTTCCTGAGATGCCGGGATCCGAAGGCCTTCTAGCTCTTCTGAGTGCATACCAGGTCGTCATGCAAGACATCCTCTCCTTTGAACTTAAGGACGAGGTGGTTGAGATCTACAACATGACCGCGGGCATCAAGCGAAAGATCAAGCAATTGATAGTCGCGGGCTACGAACAATTCAGAATATCCAAGGATGAAAAAATGACGATGTCTAACCTAAGGGAGGGCTACCGCTCGCGAAATTATTCTGCGATGCGGAAAGACGTCACGGCAATTCTGGAGCAGGCCATGGCCAGAAAGATGGCGCGAGGCAGGCACGATCTTTGGTGCCCATTCGATGCCGACGTGAATAACCTCCAGGCGATGGCGCAAGCGGCGAATGATCAAGCAAGCCGTGAAACCGGCAAGCGAATTCAAGAAGAGGCCCTTGGGGCCGCGCAGAGAACTGCGCTTGCGCTCGCCAGGTCGGCAATGGCGAAAGACAAGAACGAAGAAAGCAAGGGCGGCAAGGTTGTCTCCTTGGCGACCGGGTCACGCTCGCCAAAGACGCTCGATGCCAAGACGCTACTAGCGGAAACTCTCGCACCGCGAAAACCTCGTAAGGACGAGGCCGAGGTCTGACGAGCCGGACGATATGCCGGAGTTTCCCAAGAAGCCTTTCGACCTGTGAGGCGAAAATTTCGGACAGAACAGACCTGAACGCCCCACCCATCCGAGCCGGCAATCCGGTCGATGGGCCAGCCGTTGAGATGCTACGAATTTGGATTGGTCGGGATGGCATTCCCTCATTCGTTGGGCACGACCTAGAACACGACCTGTCCGGGATTCCAGCGGCTAAGGTGTGGGGAACGATGCGTCGCAGACGCGGCTCAGTTCGCCGCGCTCGCAATTGCTTCCACACTCCAGCTAGACGCGAGTCAAACTCCCGAATACGTCAAGCAGCACTTTCTGATCGAGCTCAAGGTTCCGCCCGAGGGCTGGGAAGGAAGCTTCGGAAAGCGATGCTGAGTCGCTTGATCTCAGCCCGCAGCATGTGCGATTGGGTCGCCGAGCTAAGCATTCGACCAACGCGCGCGCCAGCCGCGGTGTCCGCTCCAACATCACTACACACGATGGAGGTGAGCGACACAGCTACGGAGCCCGCCTCAAGACAAATGCAAGCTCGCTCAGTACAGGCCAGGTGAGCGATGAGGTGTCGGGAGATTTTGCCATTGCATCACGTTGATCACTCACAGAAATGGGATCAACCGTGTAGTAGCAGTCAAGGAAGATCCACTCGACTGAATGCGCGCGCGGCGCGTCCATGAGGACGTTGAGATGAGCGTCACCCAGAAAGTCGTTCACTTTCAGGGGGATGCCGAAAGTGTGCAGAGCCGCACACAATTGCATCATCGAGCAGCCGGTTCGATTGGAATCAGCGATTTCTTTGAAGACGCAGGCAAGCCATCCCTTCCGGCGCCAGTTCTCGATGTACTTCCCCGCCTCGTTCGCGGAGACTTGCCTTTCCAGGCCGTGCCCCGCCGCATGCAAATCGAGAGGAACGTTCCAGAAGCTGACGCAGAGCACCGAATTCACCTTTGTCACTCAACGGGACCGGCCCCTGCCTCGGACGCGCTTGGAATGCACCCCTGGTGCATGGGATTCCCGCGACTGGGGCGTATCGCGACGCGCCGGACGTCACGCCGGCTCGCCTGGCGAGCGAAGGTGCGCCACAGCGCTGATCATCCTCCCTGCCCCCTGTCGCAAAAGCGTCTCGAGGTCGACCGTCGCATGTCCATGCTTGCAAGCAGCATCCTCAAGCGACATCCCCGCGCCGAAATCATTGATTGCCGACCACAGGGCCTTGGTACGAGCGAGTTGAAGATCAGGCAACCCCAAAGAATTCAGCTTCGCCACGAGCCGGTCTTTCGTCACTCCGAGCTTGACGCTCATCAGAGCATGGCTGCCCTCCGCATCGAGATAGGTCGACCACACCCCCCCATCCCAGAAGCGCTCTTTCCGCGTGCTGCAACCACGGTGCCGAAAGCCACGCCGACGCGGGACTGCGTCGGAATCAGAACTGGGCGTCGAACCGCAGGCCTCGTAAGCGGCGATTGCCGTACTTGAGGTTGGAAAGAGAGCCGCCAGCGCCACCAGGTAGGAATCACCTCGCGCAACTCGGCTCATGGCGAGAACATCAAGGCGTCCGAACGAGGTCATTGGCGGCTTGTCCACCAGCCCCGGAATGTGTCGTTGCAGCCAGCCGGCGGGGGCGATCTGGCGAACCTTGTCGCTGAGCGGCGGCTTACTACCATGCTGACCGATACGCAGGCCGGCTTGCGTCGCTTCGCTTCCGAGTACACCTCGCAGTTGAAGAGACGATATCGGTCTGCTGCGCGCGAGCTGCGCAACGGCAATCTCAACATACCGTCTCACGAAGCTCGGGGCCTGTGCAAGCGTCACAGCACAAGCCTCTGGCTGCTCCAGGCGCTCGGACGAGACCCATGCCGCGGGGCTCTTTGAGAATGGATCCGCGTGATTGACCTTCATGAGAACCTCTTGGTGAACGGGACACCAGTCAACTCCGATCAATTGGTGTGAACGCCGAAACCAAGAGAACCCATGTCGTAGCAGATCGTCTGCGGCGCATTGCCGGCACAGGAAGGCGCCATCCTTCGGGAACGCCATGCTGCAGTTCCGAGGTTCGGAAGCGCTCCCGTACTCGTGGCATTCGCCCTCCTTCGCGGCGACACGACTGGCCGCGATCAAGGAATGACACCGTGCGTATTCTTCAGACGCCTTGCCCGCGGCAAGCGCGAGCATGTCGAGCATGGCGCAGTCCGCTGCAACGCCATGTCCAGCGAGGTGCAGTGCCGACCGAAGTTTGCTCTCCACGCTATTGCGCGGAACATGGTTGATCTGCCTGATCCTACCTAGATGGCCAGCAGCAGGCTCTTCGGGCATGGCGTCAAACAGGATCATGTTCTCTCCTTCTTTCGGACATTGGGCAGCCCGGCAAAGGCGCCAAGGCTTCGAATCACTGCGACGAGCGCTCGCTCGTGCGCGACCGATCCATCCCAAGTTTCTGCAAGCGCATCTACGAGCGACGGCCTGTTGCGGACCATGTCCGCGCTAACACTCCTCGAAAGGACGCGCACATAGACGGATAGCTCATCCAATAGCTTCGACCTTCTGACAACGTGGCCCCCGAGGATGCGGCTGATCTGCGCTTGGCTCACGTCCAGCGCAGCAGCCAGCTCAGTTTGCGTGATTCCTGCCGCACGCACCCTCGCTCTCAGCTCAAGGCACTCGCTTGCAATGGTAGATTTTCTTGATTCCATCTTTTAACGCAAATGTATAAATTCATATCACAAATGTCAAGCGGCAGAGGGATTCGGTTAACACGCTCGCGAGCCGTCCACGAGCACTGGCGCCAATAGGCGCATGCCTGTCCTACGATCTGCACCCGCTCGGCGAGTCGGGCTGCAGATGAATGGGTACGTCGCGAACGATTTGCCTGGCTTCGCCTATCTGAGGCGACTTGCGCAGGTCGATGGCCCCGCATCTGGCTGGCACGCGCCAACAAGGCTCAGCGACGGCCAGAGTGGAAGACCCGAACCTCAGGTCAAAAGCGGCGATCTAGAGACCGACTGCACCGGCAAGTTGGATCACGCGCAGCGCGTCGCCCTGCTCAATTGCTGCCCGTGGCGTCCGTCCTCCAAGGCCACCGTTGGCCGACTCGAGGAAGCTGAGAATCGCCCAGCCCTCGCTGACACCCAGCGCAGTGGAGATCTGCTCGAGGACGTCCCAGAGTGATGGGTCGAACTGCCATCTGGGCAATCTGAAGTCACGTCCCGCCTCTGACAGGCCGATAGCGCGGCCTTTTGCGATCCAGGCTTCTATCGCTGCGCAGGAGGCTCCGGCAATTGCTGCGGCTTCCGTTGTTGAGACCATGTCCCCGGCGCTGAGGCGCTCGGCGCGGTATGTCTCGCTGGCTTCCCATAGTGCATGCGTTCGAGAGGCACGCACGTAGGCTGAGCGTCGAGACTTCGTGCGCGGAGCAGCAGATGCCGTCGCAACTTCGATCTTCGATTCGATCGCGGCGCATCGGTCATCGGACACTTGCAGCAGGTTGAAGGCGATCGTGTCGAACAGGACTTCAAAGTGAAATCTCTGGCCCTTCTTTGCCAAGGGTTCCTGCACGAAGGAGAACGTGAAACTGCAGGTGACGACCATCAGACGATGGCCAGCCGCCAGCGTCGCTAACTCCAACGGGTTGCAGACGCTTGACGCGAAGAAGTCCTTGACGGATAGCACGACATCCAGACTAGCCAACGCAGTGCACAGTTGCGCGTGCCTCTCGTAAGCCCTGCGCTTGTAAGGTGCAGCAAGGTCGTCCGCGGACACGCATAGCAACTGAGCTTCTGAGCGTGCCGACGCGATTCGCGCGGCCGCCTCCTGCGCGCTGATTGCCGTGTTGGTGAACGAGCCTGATGGCAGGTTCGAGAGCGAAAGATTCCAGAACGAGACGTAAAGCATGGTCAGCGCAATCTGATGGGTCGTCTGCAGCGCAGTCGAGGGCGGGCATACCATCTTCGCGGTGTTGTGGCTCAGACGATGAGCCACCAAGCCTGGTGGCGTTACCTCCGCACCGATTCTCAAGCTACATGCGGTCACGCCAGTACTCTTGGCGGAATCACATCACCGCATAGGAATCGTGAGCCCGGTGTTCGATCGACCGCAAGCCTCGATCAGTGATCGCGGTCGACTCAGCTTTCGCTGGTTGCAGTCCTGGACTCAGCCAGCGCCTTCGCGCGCTTCCGTTGAAAAGCCCTCCTTCCGATATCAACGTCGGCGCCCACAAAAACGATGACGGCAGTCGACCGGCTTTGACCTCGCATCTGACACCCGCGCGACGCGACTAGGCAGGCGGGCAGTCCCTCGGTGCTCTTCAGACATTTCCTAGCGCTGCACCATCAACACGATCGCGATGATCGCCGAGCAGCACAAAGTGCCGACTCCTCCCGCAATCGCCATCACACTGGCAAACGCAGTCTTCGGGTCTCGGAAGTTGTCGAGGAACCAGGCTTTCACGATTGCCTCCCAGGAGGAGTGTGATTTGTTGGCCACGGGCAGCCCCGTCTGTCGGAAGTCTGATCGAAACGGTGAGATCCAGGTGGAAGCATGCCTGCCAATGGTGGCTCACGTAGTGAGCTGCTAAGACTACAGCATGGTAAGTGCCCGCGGACAACGGCCGCATTCACCTGCTCAACCGCTAGTCAGGCGCAAACCGAAGTCGATGGCAACCTCCGACGGACTTCAATGCGAGGCGCGTTTTCGAACATGACCTACTGCCTGGGTCTCGACGGACTTTGCTCGTTGGCTGAGGTTCAGTCAGATCAACTACTTGGCGGAGCAAAATTCGACGGACTTCAATCCTCACAACAAGAGGTTCTTATGGACGGACAATTAAGTCGGTCCCAAACACAATTAAGTCGGTCCTGGACCGGAGCCCTAAAGTCGGTCCCAGGTCTCGCAGGCACCTCCGGCCATGGCGTTCGCCAGTGGTGGAGATCTCTCAGTAGCGGCGTGTGCCCAATCCGAGGCTGGATCAGCGGGCCCTCCCATCTGAGGCCGGTGCGACAGACCGCGAGAGGGGCGCCCTGCGAACGAACGAGATCGCCTTGGCTAAGCGGTCTTCGGCGGCGAGCGCCGCCCAGGTGATTTCTTCGCCGCAGTGGCCCTCTTTGCGCCCGTCGTTTGCGCCCCTGTCGATCTCCTGCGCCCAGGAGCCGTCGCAGGTGAGCTCGCGCCCGCCTTAGGAGTCTTGGGCCTCTTCGTCGGCGGGGTGTCCATCAAGTGGTGTTTGAGCACAACCTTGTCTGCAAGGGCCTGTGGGCCGAGCAGCGGCAGCATGTTGGCCTTGTTCGGGCGCGCATCGTAGACGCAGGCAAACGCCTCGTCGGTATCGGGATTGGTGTTCTTGTACCGTCGAGCCTGCTCAATCCCGTCCAGCCCCCAAAGCTCGTTGTCTTTGTCGCTCTTGTGCGGATAGAGCACTTTGAGCTCGATCATCGTGACGCGGCGCTTCGGAACGGCATGAGAGGTCGCACGAGCAATGCGAACGTCGACACGTCCACCGTTGTTGGGGACTTCTTCATCGACAAAGGCCACTGTGTTCTCGTACCGACCCTTGAGATAGATAAGAAGGGCTGACTGAACACGCCATTCGGCATCCGGGAGCAACGCCGGCGTCAGCGATTTGAGATCCCAGATCACGCGAGCGGCGTACCCTGGAACATGCGCGAGATAGTCGGCATGGAACTTGTCCAACTGCTGCTCAATGAGCTTCGGCGTGATCGTCGCTGGGTCGATGCGATCAATGGATATCGGGTTCGGTGCGTGAACCCAGGATGCAACTTCACTGCCGCGCTGGTGCACAAGAATCCGACTCTGCCCGAACAACAGGAGCGCAAAGGTCTGGTCGTCATGGAGATGCTCCCGGATAAACAGGAGCGCATCCTCAACGCCTGGGAACGAAGAGACCAGCTGTCTCAGGTGAAACAGGTTTTCAGTCGACGAGGCCGCGCCCTCGCAGAAGGTTGCGGCGGCTTTCATGCGAGGTTTGTCGCACGACTGCAAGCCTTGGAGTCCGGAAGTCGGAAGCCCCGGATCCGTGTCAGGAGACTCCGAGTAGACCAACAACAGCGATTGCTCGAACGGAAATTTCTCGCCACCCCGCACCTCCACACATGCGTGGAAGTAGTCGATAGCTGCTTGAACGAAGCGTGCCTCTGCGTCCCCGGAGATCGCGGGTTGGAAGTTGTCGACGACAGCGGTCGCACTGGGATCAAACTCAGATTGCGTCGCCATGTCAGATCTGCCTCTCGGCCAGCATCTTCTGGTAGACGCCGAGGACATCGCGCCGATTGACGTTGACACGCTTGGAGAGCCGATCGCTGATCCTGGTCAGTCGGACGGTGGTTGGCGTCACAGACCCGGGCTCGCCGTCATCCACAAACAGCATCTGGGTTGGTCGAGCAAGCGCCTGTTGGTAGGTTAGATCGCCGGTGAAGACCTTGTCCATACGCTCCCTCGACTTCGGGTCGTTTTCAGGCCGATCTTCCAGCGCTGCTGTGACCGTTCCGAGGCAAAGGTCGAGCAGATATCGATAAAGGCGATCGCCTTGAGGAGCCTCTCGAAGAACTCGGCCGACGGTGAGTCCGTCCAGCGTCGCGCCGAAGGTGCCCTCGAACTGGAACGTGTTGTCATCCGATTGGTGGGGCTCGAAGCGCCTGACATCCACCAGGTCGGACATGGCCAGCAGTCCCAGTGCGACGTGTGCCTGGCGGTAGTACGGTCCATGCGGTGTTCGATTCGCGCGCAGACGCAGAGGTCGAATGCCGTAGAAGGACGACGAAGCGAATGACAGAAACAGTAGCGAGTGAAGGTGTTCGCGGCGAAGCGCTCCGATGCCAGCAGCCTCCGCTGCATTGATCAGCAAGAGAACCCATCGAATGAAGCGCAGCTTCTCTCGCTCGGTGAACGACAGTGGTTTGAGTCGATCAGGCATTGGTGATCTTCCTCAGTTCACTGTTAAAAAGCTGCTTAGCAGCAAGATTCTTCATCACCTTTGCGCTCGGAGTGATCTCCAACAGATTGACCAGCCTGGATTTGTCGTCCGCCGCCAACTTGCGCCTCGTACCATCCTCATCTACTAGTCCCAACAGCGCCGGAATCATCTCCGTGCCATTGAGGTTCGAGGTGACGATCAGCTTGCGCTGAGGTTCGGCATTGGCAGTGGCGAACTGTCGCATGAGGATGCCAGCGCGCCGAACGAAAAAGCTGTCCAGACTTGCCTCAGGTGTCTCCATGACTAGCATTGCGGAACCATCCCTGGAGATCATGTCCAACAAGGCCATGCGAAAGGCTAGATCGAGGAACTCCTTCTGGGATTCCGAGACGCTATCCTTGCTGATCCGTTGGCTCGGCACTGCGTGCGTGCTCGAGCTCATGTTGATCGAGAACGTCGGCACACCCACTCGGCCAGCACCGGTGGCCAGCGTGATTTGATCCTTCGAGGCGTTGAAGGCGACTTCAATGTCTTCCTGCAGGAAGGCCTGAGCGTATCGTGTCAAGCCAGCGCTTACGCCCTCCTTGACGTCCTCCATCGCAGCCCGCGCCTTGACCACCTCTTCTCGGTAGGCTGCCACCTTCTTCTTGCGCTTCGAATCGAGCGCTTCGAGTGCACGCTCTTCTGCCTCGATCTCCAGCGCTGTGTCCGTCGTTGCGGCGGGCTTCTTCGGGAGCATCGCCTGGGCAGTTCGCAAGGCTCTGAACGCTTCGTCCCGCTTGACGGCCTGTTTTGCCAGCGCGTCTATCGCCGCACTGTTCGCATCGGAGGCTGCTGAAATCTTGGATCGAATGTTGTCCATCGCTCGCCTGAGCGTCGCAATTTTGGCCTCACCTTCCTTCAACGCTGCAAGATCTGAGGCGCTTGCAGCCGACTTTGCGCTTCGCTTGACTGGCGAGTGGCATACGAAGCAGTGCCCCGAGTTCAGCTCCTTTCCAATCTGAGTGGCCAGCTTGCGATCCTTGGTGCCGCACATGAAGCATCCCTGCCCCGAGCCGAACCCGTGCATCAGAAGCTGGAGCTTGTTGCTGAGACCAGGCAAGGCCTGGCTGATATAGCCTGCGTCGAGTCGCTCGAGATCGTCCTCTGCGTTGCCCAACAATGCCTCTGCGCGATCAAGCTCAATCTCTCTATTTCGGAGGTCATCCTTGGTCTTCTGACACTCGTCTTTGCAGCTGCTGTACTCAGCATCCGATGCCTCGTAGTCTTCCAGCGCCTTGGCGGCGCGCGTTTCGAGCTCCTTGGCGTCGGTCTGGTCTTGGCTAGCCGGCTGCGACTGCTCGTCAAGGAGCTTTTTGCGTTCAGCCAGCTGAAAGCGACGGTTGCGGTAGTCCGTGTCCACACGTTGGATTTCGGCGAACAGCTTGTCGATCGCAACCGCGTTTTCCTCGTCCAGGAACAGCATCTTGAAGAACTCGAATTGAGTCCCCGTCGACCACATGATCTCAAGGCGCTCCTCCGTGAAGAACTGGAGGTAGCGCACCACCACGTAGAAGTCGTAGTCCGTCCGAAATCCCGCTAGACGCGCAAGCTCGAGAATGCATTGCGCTTCGGTGAAGGTTTTCCTCTTGCCGTTGATCTTGATCTCTTTCAAGGCCATCGAGCGCATCAGGCGGGTAACTTTCACCTGATGACGGCCAAGTCTGAACTCCAACGTCGCTGTCGACGTATCGTCCATCTTCTTGGGCACTCGGTCTTGGAAGAACGAGAAAGCCTTTCGATCCTCGACGAGGATTCGCGCACCGCTGCGGCTTAGCTCCTTGTCCGAACGCTTTCGCTCGAGAGGGCCAAGGATCATCCTGATCAGCAAGTTCAACATCGTTGTCTTGCCAACTCCATTGATCCCGGCAAGTACCTTCACTCCACTCGGGAACTCCAGGTCAATGCCGGAGCCATCCGGACCTGGGTACAGCGCGTAGTTGCTCACGCTGAGTCGATCGATCAGCGGCAAGGTGAACTTCGAAGGCAATGCTCTCTCCCTTGTTTCGCAGACATCCAAGAGCACAGGTGCTCGCGCGGTCCGCGCCTGAAATTGTTCTGGTTCTTCTCATACCGCCGGGCTCGCAATCGAATTGCGCCCGAACCGCAGACCACTCTATCGCGTTGGGCGCATCGTCAATTGAACTGGACGAGCAGATTCCGACGCTTCAATCTAGTTAGAACGGATTTTCGTCATCAAACCCGACACGCGTGACTGAGGGTCTTCACGGGGTAACGGCTGTTCTCAATTGATCGAGGCCGATACCCACGGGAGCTTGACCATTTCGAGTCAGGGTGACGATGCGCCGACAGCGCCCGATAAGCGCTCACTCCGTAGACTGGCGCGCACGAATTGGCTAGAGTCAGGGTGGAGCGTGGCAACCTGGGCCACATCGGGGAGATTGCTTGAGTACCAAGAACAAGGTATCGGCGTATTCGGCGCCAGATACGCTGCCAAACATCACGCTGCCGGTGATCACTCGTCTGGAAGTCGACGGGTATCAGTTGTTTCCTGGTATAGAAGGCAATGGCCTGGTTCATGATTTCGAGCCAGGTGTCACAGTCATCGCCGGTATCAACGGGCTGGGCAAGACAACGCTGCTGACGCTACTGATGCGGATGCTGCTCGGACCATTCAATCCAGAGAAGGCGACTCCCTACGAGGTTGGTGCGAAGTCGCACGCCATGGTGCCTTGGTTTGGTGCAAGAGGCTTCTTCGCTCCGCGGGTGGCCGATGCAGCTGTTGGGGCCTCTGCCACCGCACACCTGGTCGTTGGCAGCAATGAACTCAAGATCACGAGGCGCCTGACGGACCTGGCAGTCAGCTACCTGGACTTCAACGGCCAAGAGCTCGACCCGGATGAGTCCTCGTACCAGCAGGCCATCTTGCAGGCCACCAATGCGAGCTCGCGCTATGACTTCGACTTCTTGGTGCGCTACCTCGTCTTCTTCATGGAGCAGCGAGTTCCGCTCTTTTGGAACGAGCGCGGCCAGATCGAGGTCTTTCGCATCCTGCTGTGCGACGCGGAGTCCGCAGATGCACTTGCTTCACTAGAGGACGAGATCAAAGAGCAGGACAGTCTGTACCGCAATCTTCGCTGGCATCTGAACAAGCGAGCCAAGCGCTTGGCTCATCAGACTGCAGCGGCCGCTGGCTCGTCCACGATGCAGGCCAAGGCTGCAGCTTTGCAAGCAGATTCGCTTGCGCTCGAAGCGAAGAACGCCGACCTGATCGCCTCGGTCGATCGCGAGTCCGAGTTGCGCTCACAGAACCGAACGCGGCTGCTGCTCAAGAAGATTGAGCTCGAAGAGGCCAGGCGGGAGCACGAGGTCGTTCAGGAAGGCTTCCTCGCAGGCCTGTTTCCGTCGGTTCCGGAGTCCGCGCGCCACATCTTCACCACCCTTCTGAGCCGCAGCGGCTGCATCGTCTGCGGCAATCGATCCGCTCGCGGATATCTGCGCCTGAAGGAACTACTCGCTCACAATGATTGCCCAGCCTGCGAAAGCCCGATCGATGAACAGGAGCGCACAGCACCGAAGCACCCACCGAAGCTTGAGTACCTGGAGCACGCTGCAGCCCACCTGACGGACCTCCAGACTGCGGTTGCTGGCCTCGAGCAGGCGATCAAGTCGAGCACAAGTCAGATTCAGGAGCTCGGCGCCGAACACACAAGAATTCAGCATGAGCGGGCGAGGCTCGCCGACGAA
>Ga0306920_100004040_pt1 | contig 18747 bp, 25 predicted proteins | sample flu12Cox44000170_FD_204666 | JGI IMG/M metagenome (GOLD analysis project Ga0306920, IMG submission 204666) | Lab enrichment of tropical soil microbial communities from Luquillo Experimental Forest, Puerto Rico - flux4day.12C.oxic.44.000.170 (v2)... | ecosystem: Environmental > Terrestrial >... | reverse complement strand
TGGCCGCCATCGCCGCCGCGGCTGGCCTAGTCATCGTCATCGGCCCGGCGGGGCGCCGCGCGGAACAGATCTCGTGAAAACATCAGAGATCATCCAGCTGAACAATGCGGTCAGCCGGCGGCTGCGCCATGCGGTGCGCCAGCCCTTGCCCAAGGTGCCGGTCACGGTGCACGTCCACGTCCATTACCACGGCGGCGGGCCCGGCGAGTCCATGCCGCAAGCCGGCGCTGACGCGCAGGAAGAACCTGGAAAGGTGGTGTTGTTCCGGCCTAGGCGCGCCCCTTGCGCCGGATAGGACAACCAATAATACCGTCGGCCAAGTTCCCGGAACGGCCCCAACTCCGAACTACCGACGATGATTGCGATCTAGATTTTCAAAGAAAATCACAGGTTTTCGAATTAGCCCCCGTATCTCGGTCTGCATACGTTGGGCGATGCGGCCAACCTGGCCGCAAGCAGCCGCGCCGCAACGGCCGGCCAACCGAATTATCAAGGAGGTTAAGATGGGTATTTATGTCTTCCACCAGGGGGCATATGAAAACGGGCAGCTTTGGTACTCGTATTTCGATGGCTCAACCTGGCAGCCAGATAAGCAAGTTCAGGGCGTAACTATGTCGTACTCACCCTCGGCAGTAGCATTGCCGTCTCCCGCAGGGGCGTTTTCTGTCTTCCACCAGGGGGGGGGTGAAAACGGGCAGCTTTGGTACTCGTATTTCGATGGCACAAACTGGCAGCCAGATAAGCAAGTTCAGAACGTAGGTATGTCGGGCTCACCCTCGGCAGTAGTAGTGCCGGGCGATGGGATTTACGTCTTCCACCAAGGGTTCGAGCAGGACGGAAACATTTGGTACTCGCATTTCCATTTCGATGGCTCAACCTGGGACCCAGATAAGCAAGTTCCGAACGCAAGAATTGGCGGTCAAGGCAACTTCTCTGCCTCACCCTCGGCAATAGCATTCCCGGACGGTCGTATTGCTGTCTTCTACCAAGGGCTCAGCCACGACCCAAATCCTTTCCCAGGCAGTCATGGTGGCAACAACCAGCTTTGGCATTTCGATGGTACAAACGGGGACCTAAATACACAGGTTTACCCCGCACCTATGACATTCTCACCCTCGGCGGTAGCATTGCCGGCCCCCGCAGGGGCGTTTTCTGTCTTCTACAACGGAATAGAGCGTGGGGACGGTGTCGGCTCCGGCCAAGACCTGTTTTACTCGTATTTCGATGGCACAAACTGGCAGCCATATACGGAAGTTCAGAACGTAAATATGTGGGAATCACCCTCGGCAGTAGTAGTGCCGGGCGATGGAATTTATGTCTTCCACCAAGGGCCCTTGCAAGGCGGCTCGCACCTCGGTGACGCACAGCAGCTTTGGTGGTCGCATTTCCATTTCGATAACTCAACCTGGGACCCAGATACGCAAGTTATGGGCGTAGGTATGTCGGAGGCACCCTCAGCAGTAGTAGTCTGACTGCGTGAGCCCGGCGGAGTTGCGCAATGATGAAGGACGACTGGACAACTTCGCCGGGCAATTTCAATTCACCGCGCCCACGAGCAGCGCCACGAGCCGGAATTGTCGCGCCGGCGCGACAGTCTTTCGCCGCCGTCACGCAACCAGGCGCTGCAGCCCGACCCGTTCCGCCGTCCCACCCTGATACGCGATACGGTGCAGCGCCATCAGGCAACGATGTTTACGCCACCCGGAGCAGGACAGTGGCTGCAGGAGCCGCCCAAGGCGCTATCGCTGGCGGCGCGCGCCGTGCAACGGTTTCAGGAGGCAAAGACACCCGCCGAGCGCGAAGAGGATGCGCTGCGCCAGGCCGAGCTCGCCAGGCGCCGCGACCGCGACCGCGATCACGGGATGGAGCGATAAATGGCAATTTCACCCTATCTCGTGCGCCGCGCCGAGCACCGCGCGCGAATCGGCAGCGCCATGCTGTGGGCGCTCGTCGCCTTCCTCGCCATCACTTGGTTTGTTCCAGGCTTCCCGGCCTGGTGCCTGGCACTGCTGCCCGTGATCGAACTTGCCGCCATCGTGGCCCTTTTTTGGTTCGCCCAGCGGCTGCGCAGATTTTCTCGGCGCCAAGAACTTTCACAGCCCATCGAGCTAAACCTGCACGTGTGGGTGCACTACCCCGGCGGGGTGGCGAGACCATGCCGCAAGCGAGCGCTGACGCGCCGGATTTGCCTGGAACAAATGTCGTTTTGTTCAAACCACGGAGAGCAGCATGACCGATTACGTGATCACCACCTACCAGACATCGGTGCCGCCGGAGGAGTTTGCGGACTTTGGCCACACGCAAGGCGACTGGTATTGGCAGCTCGATGACGGTCACTTGCCGGCTGGGCGGTATTTGACCGAGGACGCCGCACAAGAGGCTGCGATAGACAAACTTGAACAGTATCGCGATGTCATGGGCAGCCGTATCGGCTTGGTTACCTGGCTGCGGGCCGATGGCCACCGCGTAGACTGCAGCCCGGAGAACGATCTACCGCCCGCCGCTTGACCCATAAAAAGCGAGCGCTGACGCGCAGAAAGAGCCTGGAACGGTGGTGTTGTTCAGACCCCGGAAAGCCGCATGAGGCGGCCGTCCGATAACCGCTAGCGATTTGTCAGCGAACTAAAGTTTGATGTTCAAGTGTTTGGGATCAACCCAAGACAAGTCTTGAGACGAACCATGAGAGACTTTCTCTGGCATGCGTTTGCCTGTGATATCGGCATAGACGGCGCGCAGCTCTTTCTGAATATCCGGCGCGGCTGGCGATAACAAGTCATCGGGCTGCGCGAGATTGGCGCTGACCAGACGCAGGATCTCACTCAAGCGACGCTGGTTCTCGTCGAGACGGCGGGCAACCTTGTGCAGATGCCCCTCAATTTGGGCAAATTCGCTGTGCAATACCGCACTCTCGCCTTGCAGCCGCTGAAGCTCTCGCGCAATGAAATCAAGATCGAGAAAGCCGTCGCGGGCACCGGCCGGCCGGCCGGGTTTGCGATGCGGTACAGCTTCGCCGCGTTTTCTGGCACGCCAACGCTTGACGCGGGCGGCAGCGGTAGGATCTGACATGCGCATCAGGCTCCGTTAACGATTGGCTCGCTGATACTGTAACCTGAGTACGGTATCAGGCGCAACCGTACTCACGCGCTGAATACGATAGCCACCTCAGCAAGCGTAACGGTTACGGTTGACAGCGCCTTGTCCGTATTCAGCGCGCGGGTGCGGACGAATACGGTAACATGGGCATCTGTAAGCGCAGTTACGTTTTCACGCGCAAAACGTAAAAAGCCGCCCCAGCGGGACCGCGATCCCAGCCAGGGCGGCTCCGGCGCTTGGGATACGCTCGCGCCGGTTCCTATAGCGGTGCCGACCACAACACCGGACGCTCGCCCGGCGAGGCATTCACCCCGCGCACCGGACCCTGCGGCGGTTGTGCTGCCTGGAGCTCGTCCGGCGCCGGCCAGAACCCCGCCTTTGTCAAGTGCGGCAGCATTGCGAGCGGCACCTGCACCAGCCAGATAAAGCCCGTCTCGGTGACCTGGCGCCACGGGATGTAGCCATATTCGCCCTGGCTGACGAGCTCGCGCTCGTTACCGCGCGGCACCGTCAAATTGATCATGTCAGCCATCGCGGCGCCTCGGCTTCGAAGGCAGTTGCAGCGGTAGCGGCGCCTTGAACAACGGCTGCGCACTCGGCGGTTCCTGACGCGGGCGCGGTAGCCGCTTCATTTCCGCGCGAGACGGCTGCCGGCTGGCTCTAAAGCGTTGCCCTGCCATTACCGCCTCGGCACCAGCGGCACAGGCTGCGCACCCGGCGGCAATTCTCGCTGTGGCTGCGGCCGCGGACCCTCGCCAGACGGCGGCTGACTGTGCGGCGGGTTTGGCTGAAACGGCTGCGTCGGAACCGCCGTCTCGCTCGACCGCTGCAAACCCGGATCAAACTTGTCGGACCGCGGCGGCTTGTCCCAAACCGTCTGCGGATCGCCAACCTGCGGCTCACGCCGGTAGCTCTCGCGAAACCGCTCGAATTCGCTCGCCATCACCGCTTCTCCGCATTCTTCGATCGGCGGACACCCCGCTTTTGCCGCTTGGCCAGGCGCTTCTCCTTCTGCGCCGCATCACGCCGGTCCTTCGGCGAACCCTCAGAACCGCTCTTCATCGCTGATACCTCGGCCCGCCCAGCTGGTTCGCCGGCTGCGACCGGATCGCCTTGATGAACTCCACCCCAATTTGCTGCCGCGCCCGCTGATTTTGCGCCTGCACCGCCAGCTTGTCGCCACCGCCGCCGTTCTTCAAAATTGCGTCGGTGCGCTCGATCTCGTCGATCACCCGCTGCGCCGATGCCGGTAATGCCGGCTCGCGTACCGGCCGCACGCTCTTTAACGCCGCATGGTTGACCTCCGGCGGCAAGCCATTCTCCCGGCTCATCCGCTTGGCCATCTTCCAGTCGTCCAATTTCCCGCCTCCGTCGTACAACTTGCATATTACCGTCGACCGCTTCTGCATGAACGCTACCGGACTGTCGATCAACGAGACATCGCTGATCTCGTCGCCGTCAAAACAGATCACCGCCCCCGTATACACTCGCGTCGCCACCTTTTGCGCCGCCGTGGCATCGGTAATTACCGCACACAAATCAATTTCACCGGTCTTCGAGATCTGCGGCTCCAAGACAAAACCCGCCGATCTTATTGCCGGATTTTGCATTTGCTTTAGTTGGATCCGCCCAACCCTGGCAAACGCCGCCTTGAGCAGCTTGGCCGAGACCCCGGCACTCGACAGCGCCACCCGGATCCGCGTCCCCCACTGCTCCCGGATGATCTCCGACACTCGCCCGTATATCTGCATGTTCGCCCCAGACCTCTTATTGAGCAGCTCGCCGGTATGCGGCAAACCCACCCGCTCGCCTAAAACGCTGTCCATCGGCTGGTTGCGCAACGGCTGCAGCCGCTCCAGCTCAGGACCGGCAAACCATTCCCGCATCCGCGAGGCCAACTCGCCCCTGACGTCCCGCGCCCGACGCGCTTCCTCGTTCGCCCGATGCTGCATCACCAGCCCGCTGTATAGCTGCAACAGCTCCGCATCCCGAGACGGCGCCCAGGTGAGGCGCTCAGCACGCCGGCGATCCGGCTTGCTCATGTTCCCGAGCCTCTGCAAAGCCCGCCTGATGCAGGAGTCGCCAAAAACCGTCCCGACATGCCTGGAACAAGGATGGCCTCTCAGGCCTCGGGAAAATGGCTTTTGCAGGCACCAGCGAACGCCACGGAAAGCCGCTGCCCAGGTTGGCGGTGATCGCCGGCCGCTGATACAGCACAGCACCCAGCGAAAGCGCAGACGCCGTAATTTGACGCCGCGTCACCCCGACCTCGGCGCCGGCATAAACGTCGGCGACCAGCCGGATGGCGTGTCTTGCGCCCGCTCTTCGGGTTGCACCAGAACACCGTCTCGGATAACCCCACCAGCCCACGGAACAAAACCCTGATCCGGTTGCGGCGATGGCACCGTATCCAGAGCAATGTTGACCCGCGGCTCGGCCGACGGCTGCACCTGCGATCTTGGCAACCAGCGCGTTATGTCGCCCAGCTGCGCCGTACCGGCAGATACCGACTCGTGCAGAGCCTTGCCCGTCTTCAGATCCGTTACCTCGTTCAACCGCAAACCGTCCCATAGCGAACCCATCAGCCCACGTACCGCGATCTCAGCCACATATTCCGGTGTCTGCTCAGGCAGCCGACCATTGGCGTTCGTCACCGCCAACCCGCCCATGTAGTCGGCAACACTGCGCAGCCGCGCCATCGCTGCCTGGAACGAACGGCGCTCGCCCTCTGCCGCCTCACACAGCAATGCGCAGGCCTGCGGCACGTCCCGACATACCTGCTCGCGGATCTGCTGAACCTTAATGCCCAGGCCGGTGTTCTTGGATTGCAGCTCTTCCTCAGTACCCTCGCACGCTAACTCTACCGCACGAACCGCCTCTTCCGCCCGATCCCACGCGTCTTTCGCCGCATCGAGCTCGCTCGGCCGCGCCGGCAGCGCCCTGCGATAGAGGATCGCGTCGCCCGCCGCACGATCATGTTGCTCAAACAACCGCTCGTGCAGCGCCTTCGCCCGATCCCGAGCCGCTAATACCTCGTCACGCCGCGCCAGCTTCTCACGTAACGGTGCAGCCTCGGCCTCGAGCTGCTCCCGTTCGGCGATGAGATCCAGTAGCGCGCTCACCGCCCGTCCTCCCGTTCCAATGCTACCTCGAGCAGCCGCCGGATGGCGTCCGACCTGGTGCGCCGAACACCCGCAGCAACCTGCGCGTCGATCGCCCGCAATACCGGCTTAGCCAACCGGACATAAACGCCCGGCGATAACTTCTGGGATAGCGGTTCGACAGCTTCGGACATAACCGGAACGGTGCACCGTTACGTGACGTCTGTCAAGCGCTTAGCTGTGAAACATTGCCCATTGTTTCACGGAAATGGCGAGCCGCTGCGGTGCCCGCTGGTGCGCTGCTTGCCGGCATGGCGCCGATGCCCGGACGCGTGTTGCCGGCTTTCCCGCCAACCTGGAACGGCTCGAAAATGCCGCCCTACGGCAGCAAAATGATGGGCTGGATCGTGGGTTGCGCTTGGCGCAAAAACCTACACCATTGTAATTGCTGCCGGTATTAGCCGAGTTAGGCGGATGAGATAACGCCCAATAGACCGGCGTTTCTATTGCCCGCTATTGGCCCGCTGACCCGAGCGTCCCGACGAGCCGCCACCAACCTCTCGCCACACCCGGCACACACCAGACGCTTGAACCGGCGCCTGAGACGTAGGTCAGCAGCGGTCTCGTCTTCGTTCAGCGCCCAGCCCAGCACCTTGTGCCAGCGTGAGACTTGCGGCTGGCGAACGCCGGTGAACTCCTCGGCCTCAGCTACCGACAAGCAATAATTCTGGACTGCATTAATGCTTTGCCTATCTCCTCCTGGCCGCTGTACTTTCTCAAACCACCACCAGCAGAAAGCGATGATCCCGTCCACCTTGGCGACGACGGCATCGTCCAACGACAGATAGAGAATTCGGGTCCGCATTCTCTATACTGAACCGCCGAGACGCCAATAGCCTATTGCCCGCCATTGCCTGGAACGGACGCGGATGGCAGGCATTCCGGCCAACTTGGAACGGCTCGAAAACCCACCTCACCACGCACAAAATGATGGGTTAAATGATGGGTAGAGCCTGGTGCAAAAAACCTATGCCGTTGTAATTACGGTCGATATTAGCTGAGTTCGGCGGAAGGTGCCATCCGACTCCAAGAGGCGCTTACCGGTCGCTTCGGAGGGTCAGCAGAACACCCCTGCGGCGCAAACTAGCGGACGATCGGGCGTACAACTCATAAATCTGGCGAATATCGCTGCATACGTGGTCGCACGTATTGTCCTGGTGCCGTTATCAGGGCAAGCATCTGAGGAATTCCAAGGTATTCCTGGTGACTGGAAGGACGGGCATAGACGCCTACCCACTGATCGATACAGGAGATGTTTCGATGCAAGAAGACGACCAGAACGACGAATTGGCCGCTACCGCCGCCGCCGACGCATTCAGCGAGCGCACCGACCGGGTCGTCGCAAACGTGCGCGACGTTGGTGGTTTTCCGGGCACGGACGTCAGCGTGGTGTTCCGCAAGCAGAAGGGTGGTGCCGGGGGAAAAGACCGCTGTTTCTTTTGCTTACTCACTGGTGGGAAGCTTAGTTGCGTCGAGATCAACTGCACGACTGGCAAACCACTCCCGACGGCCTAATCTCGAAGCAGTGGCCCGAGCGCACACCGAGGCTGCGCTCGGGTTCTTCCGCACGCCGCGCCCGCGGCGCTCTAGTTGCTTATCCGCCATACCCGGTTTTAGCGCCGCGACCTGAAGGCGACGATAGTCCGCAAGTAGAGTTAAGAGATAGATAGTAAACCGGTAGGGTGGAAAATGGTAGTAGTACTCCCCATTTGATGTATTGCGGTTGTGTTGAATCGCCATTAGTTTCTTAGCGGTGCATACCCAGTCCCCGTTCTGGGACCAGCTTTTACCGCCGCGACCTGTAGCCGTGGCCTTCCAGTAGCGCGATGTCACCAGGCGAGGCGTCGGAGATATCAATTTCGCCGAATTCGTTGCTGTCGAGACGATGGTGGCCGAGCCAGAACGAGCGGTGCGGCGGCCCGAACATGACCCGGCCGACACTGACCCGGCCCCGTGGCGCCGCGGCGCTAGCTTCTTCTGGTTGCGCATGCCCGTTTGTCGCAGGCGGCGGTTGCGGCTTTACTGCGTCCACTGATTTCGTATCAGGCGACGCAGCGCCGTTATACCGTGGTGTAACAACCGGTTGCGGCGTTGACGCTGGTGCCGTGTCCGCGCTGTGTCCGCTTTTGTGCGGCACCCACGGCGCGTCGTTTTTATCCGTCCACATCAATGGCCGGAACAAAAGGACCTGTGCCTCGGTTACCTTGCCCTCGGCGATATACTGATGCGCACGCTCGTCCCACTCGCGGATGTGCTCGCGGCGATGCGCGGCCACCTCAGCGATCAGCCGCTCGGCGTATTGATCGGCTTGCGCGTCAATTTCCTGCTGCGGAATCGCCCGTGGCTCGATGTCCACTGCCTTCGTCGCGGCGTACAGCCGGATTTTCACCGGCAAACTCTCGGCGCGGTACACTGACTGCAGTAATTCCATTGCACTGCCGACGTATTTCTTGTCTGCAGTAGTGTAGAGATATTCGCCATTTTCTAATTCCGCGACTATCTCAGTAAGACGCTGCTGCGCTTCTTTCGGTTTCGGTATTCTATTCTTGCTGCCGAGCGGACGACCGCCCTTCGGGTTGCGCAGACCACCCTTCGGCATGGTTTTGCCTCTCTGAAACCGGAAAAACCTAAAGAACCAGACGATAGCATAGGCTTGGCGCCCTTCTCATCAAGTTTAACGGTGCGCGCTACCTTTGGCGCCGCGCGTCGCGCGTCGTCATGGTGATTTCAGTCCCTAACTCGGCAGGTCGATTCAGGCTGACCATCTCTAAAGATTGAGGGGGGCTTTCCAGAGCCCCCTCTATCTCTTTAGAGATAGGGGCGACGCGACCGACCACGGGTATTCAATCAAATCAAGAGCTTAGGCAAACGCGACCGACCACAAAAAAACGCGACGCGACCGACCTCGTGAATTGATGTAAAACAACAGCTTACGCGAACGCGTCTGCCTAAGTCGGTCGCGTTTGCACATCTCATTGAATTTCCTCAATTTTGGGTCGTTTTGCCCCTGACATCCTGATTTTTTCTTTGCCAAACAGCCGGGTCATTGCGCGATATAGTTCTGCTTCGGTGAAGCCATTGCGGTCGGGATCGCCGGCAAAGACTTTGGGTGCATATCGATCAGGATTGTTGCGGGACTCGTGTACGTAGCGGCCCTGGTTTTTGGTTTTATGCAGCAGCTCAAGAAATTTGGCTTCAGCTGCCAGCTCGCGCATTTGCCCTTTGGGCATGCCCTCTCCGGCGACGCGTTTAAACCCGCCATCTTCGAATAGGAGTTCGATTTCATCGCCTGGTATCGCGTAATTACATTTTGCGCGTGTTAGAATGCGTTTGTCGGAGTGCGACTTGTGTTTTGGCTCCTCGTCATCGTCTTGTGCGGGATCACGCAGATGCAGGCGCGCGCGTTCCTTACCCTCCCAGCCGGTTGAGCCGCTTTCGTAGGTGCCGCTGGCGCGGCCGCTGCGCGAAGGATGCCTGGAACCGATGACGGTGCAGTGGTTGCGAAAACAACAGCCGTTGAGCAGACGTAGAAATTGCGATACTTCACGACGTTTAATCTCTTCACCGCCGAAGAAGTCGGCGATGGTGTCGAGCGCGGCGAGCCCGGCATTGGTTGCGGCGATCTGTTGTTCGAACAGCCGGAAAGCGTCGGTGACGGACATCTTGCCGAATTCGAAGCTGATGAATTCGGGCTCCTCGACACCGACGAGCGAAGCCCAGAAGAAGCCGGTGAAGTCCGCTCGGGTGCGACCATAGAAAGCAGCGATGCGGTCGATGCGGCGAACGAGCTCTTCGGTCGTGTCCTCGCAGAACAGCCCGATGGTGACGTAGTGACCCATCGGAAAGCCGCAGAATTGCAAGCCCGCAGACGCGGCCATCAAGGTTTGAATGATGAAGTCGGTTTTACGGGCGCCGGCGACGCCGTACAGGCTCACGTATTCGCCGAGCGGCAGCCAATCTTCCATAATGAAGATGCGCGGACCAACGTCGCGGCCGACCCATTCCGATGGCCGGGTCAGCGTCCATGCACCGGTTGGCAGCTTGGGATTGGTTTTTGCGTCGCTGACCAGCGTCTCGAGTTCTTCGGCGGTACCGCCTGCGGCTATCCAATCGGAGACGTCACCCTTTTCAGGCAGGCCTGGGAGAAGGATGGCGTGGATGCTCTGAGCTATGCCTGAGAGCTTGGCAGCGACATCGCGGGCATGCGCCTCGCCGGCGGTATCGTTGTCGGGCAGGATGACGACGTGACGATCTTTCAACCACTTTGAAATTTCCGGCTTCCACTTGCCGGCGCCGCCCGAGTTGCAGGTGGCGACAAGGCCGAGTGCGGTGAGATTATCGCAATCTTTCTCGCCTTCGCAAATATAGACTGTAGCTACTGGATCGCCGAGCAGCTCGGGGAGCCGATAGGGCAGCGCCTCGACACCGTGCATGTTCCAGATGAAATGGTCGGGCGAGCCGTTCGGGCGGCGCTGCGAAAACTGCTTTCCGACCTTACGAATCACCTGATAGCGCAGCCGGCCATGCTCGTCGCGATAGCTGTATTCAGCGACGATCTCGGCTTGGGTGTTGTCGTGTTCTGACGACCACAATCCGAGCCGGCGCAGCGCGTCGAGCACTGCGTCCTGGTCGCAGCCCGCGCGGCAGGTGAACAGCGTTTTCCCGTTCTTCCGGGTTATCGACAGACTTGGCTCGTGGTCGTTGTGAGCGGGACACAAACATATCAACTCATCGCCAGCGCGCCTGGGTTTCCCCAGGCGCTCGGCGAGCTCTTGTAGCCTCAGCACGGCGGCCGCTTACGGTAGCGGGATATCCATATCATCGTATCCAGGGTTGCCTAATTCGGCATACTGGTTGTCTTCCGACGCGGCCTTGACGTTGCTTTCTCGATACGGGTTGCCGTCCGCGTCTACCCAGGAGACGACGGTAAGCAGTGGTTTAACGACGTCTGTGCGGTGCCGCTTTGAGTAAAACGTGCTACTATCCAGCCGTACGACAGGAAGCGCGCCAGTCTTACGTCGCCGCATTTTGCGCGTTTGACTTTTCAGTTCTTCAATAGCACGGCACCCGCCTTGTGACGATGTACTGAACTCAAAATCGCGGCAATCGTCCAAGTCGCGTAGAAATAATTGCGCGACATACTGCCATTCGCCGAGACTGCCATCATCTGCGATGTCTTCTGCGTCGAGAGGGAATGGTTCGCCTGGAACAGGAACAATACTGTCGACAACTTCCTTGTCATGCCATTTGTCCCAGCGATGGTCGAATCGATAGGCGGCGAGGATGGCACCATTCATGATGCCTTCGTCGTTACCCCGGACCCAGTCGCCCTTGCGAAAACGCAAGCGCAGGGCTAATGTCTGAGCCGTGTTGGCGCGGCCTACCACATCAAACCCATCATCCGAACCGTTAATAACCATTGGTACTGTTGAGCTTGTCATCTGTTCTGCCTTTCCGAGAGTGCGTGCGAATCACCAGAAGGCGGCCGGCCAGGGTCGCCTTTTGGTTTCCTACCATCTGCGCGGCCGGCCGCGGCGCGGTGGCCCCCGTTCGGCCTCGGCCTTCTTCAGCAGCTCGGCGAGGTATCCCTCCTCGGCGCCGTCGGCATAGAGGACCTCGCGGCCGTGGCGGACCCATTTCTCCGGACCGACGCCGCGCTGCCGGTTTCTGCGGCGGGTTTGAAGGTGTTCTCCTAATAGGCGAGCGGCCTCTTCTTCAGAGTGCCAGCCGGGGACGGCAGGCTCGCCGCTGCACCGAGATGGAGCAGCACGGCGAGCCTCAAAAAATTCGCCGAGCCGGTGTCGGATCGGCTCGTAATGGACTTCGGTGTCGGGCATCAGGGGCTCCTCGAAACGGAGCCCATCTCTCTATCCCCTACCCGATACGAGTTGGATAGGGGCAAATCATATTTTGTCAGAACCGTTCTAAACTGAGCGCCTCTTTCAAGGCTTTTGCGGCTCGTTCCGGGTCGCCTTCATACCGTCCCAGCCAGGTCTCGACCGCCGTGTTGAAGGTCATTGACAGCGCCTTGTCGGTGCCTTCTTGCGCCCGTTGCCGCCAGTACCGCACTTGCCCGGGCCTGGCCGTCCGGGAAACGCGCGCAGCCGCATTCATGGCGTCGTCCTCGCTATTCCCGGCCCCAATGAGCAGATCCATCAAAGCGGCCAGCCGCGCGCGCCGCCGCGTTTGTCCGACCTTGGTCGGCGGCTGCCCGGCTCCTTTGACTGGTCTCAGCCGCTCCGGTTTGCGGCCTTCGTGAAGATCCATCAAATCGTCGAGCAGATCACGTAGCGGCTGCAGCAGCGGCTCGGCTCCCTCGAACGTCATCTCGAGGTATCGGATCGCCACGTAGAGTTGTTCGATTGTGCCGTCCATCCCCGCTCCGCGATCGGGACCCTCACGATAGCGCCAATCACCATCGGCCAGATCGGCGAGCATCTCGGCGGGGTTCCGTATTTTCATCGCCGCGCCCTCCGGTCGAGCGGCACGACCTCGGCGTCGATGCCGTTGCCCGTAACGACCGCGCCGACGCGCTCGGCCGCCTCGCGCAGCGGGTCGAGGAACAAGTGCGAATATCGAGCGGTCGTCGCCGGATTGCTGTGACCCAGCAGCGCCCCGATCAGCGGCAGCGACGCGCCAGAGCTTACCAGAACCGACGCAAAAGAATGGCGCAAATCATGAAGGTGAACGTCTTCAAGGCCCGCAGCCTTGCGGACTCCCTCCCAGGTCGCGCGGACATTCAGATATCCGGTGCCGTCGCGGCCGGGGAACACGAATTCCTCGCCCGAGGCAGACCGCGCCCGTATCTCGCTCAGCAATTGCAGCGCCGGTGCCGAGAGCGGCACGTAATGATCGGTCTTCTGTTTGGTGGTCGATCCCGGTTTCAGCCAGGTGCCGGCCACGAGGTCGAACTGCTCCCATTGCGCCGCGCAGACCTCGTTGCGTCGTGCGCCGGTCAGCATCAACAACCTAATCGCGTTCGCCGCGGGTTGGCTCGGCCACTCCGCCAGCGCCGCAGACAGCCGCGCAATCTCGGCGACCGACAAATATCGCTTGCGCTTGACCTCCGCGTTGCGCTCGACCGCGCCCCTGCAGGGATTATCGGGGCGGTACTCCCATTTCACGGCGAGCGAAAACATCTTCGAGAGCAGACCGACGACGCGGTTCGCCCTGACCTTCGCGCCCGTCTTCGTGATCGTGGCATGCAACGCCTCGAAATCGGCCGGCCGGACTGCGGCGACCTTCTTGTTGCCGAGCGCCGGCAGGATCCACCCGCGCAGCATCGCTTCGTCATCGCGCGCCGAGCCGGGGCGCTTTTTCGGGAGATGCTCTTCGACATAGCGCTCGGCCAGCCGCTTGACTGTCGGCGCCTCGCGCTCGGCGATGCGCTCGGCGAGCGGGTCCTCGCCTTGATCGATGAGCCGGCGAAGGCGTCTGGCTTCCTCTCTCGCCTGGGCGACCGACCAGCTCGAAAGAGATCCGATCGTCAGTCGCCTTTCCTGACCGGCTACTCGGTAATTCAAGACGAAGCTTTTAGCGCCGGCTGCCGTGATCCTGATGCCGAACCCGGCGACCCCGCCCCGCCCGTCATAGGTGATTTTGCTGCCGGTAGCGGGAGGCTGCAGATTTTTGACTTGCGCTGTTGTGAGCATATCCGCGTGTCCGTTTGGTATCCGCGCCGGAATATAGGTCGGATGCTCACGAGTGTACACCGAAAAGCATCGGCAGCGCTCAAAAAGGCGCAGAAATCCTATAGAGGCGAGACTGGCGCGGCGACTCGCCTAGCCGCGCCAACCGGCTCCCGCAAGATCGCGATCCTGTGGTATTCGGTCTTCACCTTCCTTTGCAGCTTCGCGCAGAATTTCGAGCAGCTGTTCATCCTGCGCGGGTTGCACGGGCTCGGGTTCGGTGGCGAGTGGGCCACCGGCGCTGTGCTGATGGGTGAGGTCATCCGCGACAAGTATCGCGGCCGCGGCGTCGGCTTCGTGCAGACCGGCGCGGCCTTTGGCCCGGGGCTCGCGGCGCTGGTCTACGCCGGCCTCTACGCCATTCTGCCCGAAACAATCGCGTGGCGGGTATTGTTCGCGGTCGGCATTTTGCCCGCGCTGCTGGTGCTGTGGATCCGCCGCAGCATTCCCGAATCGGAAGCATTCCGGGGGAGGGACGAGAGCGGCGCTCGGCCCGGGATTGCCCAACTGTTCTCGGCGTTTCGCGGGCCGTATTTGTGGCTGACGATAAAAGTGTCACTGATGGTCATGGGTGCGCAAGGCGGCGTCTGGTCCGTCGGGTTCTGGATGGCAACCTATCTGCGCACGGAGCGGCACCTCAGCGCCACCGGCACCGGGCTCTACGTCGCGGTTCAGCAATTCGGGGCGTTGATCGGGTTCCTGCTCGGCGCGTATCTGGCCGACGCAATCGGCCGGAAATCGACCTTCATGATCTCGGCCATTGCGACGATCATTATGGTGCTGGTCTATCTTTACGTGCCGGTCGGCGACAGCGGTCTCCTGCTCCTCGGGATCCCGCTCAATACCGCGATCCTGATGAAGTTCGCGCCGATGGGCCCGTTCATGACCGAGCTTTACCCGACCAGCATCCGCGGCACCGGCCAGGGGTTCTGCTACAACGCCGGCCGGGCAATCGGCTCGGTCTTCATGACCGCGATCGGCTTTGCGGCAGCGGTCATGCCGCTCGGCACGGCGATCGCGCTGTTCTCGACTCTGGCCCATACCCTGATGATCGTCATGCTGTTGCTGCTCCCGGAGACGCGCGGCCGCGCCATCGCGAGCCTCGAGGCAGAAGCACCGGGCGCGGCGCCGTATCCTTCCCAGGCGGCTGTCGGACGCGGCTAAGTCCTCGCGCTCCCACCGCGCGTCCGTTAGGATTAAGCATCGCACGCATCCGAAAGGAAACCGGTCATGGCTCGCGCCTACAACACGATCGATGCCGACGGCCATATTCTGGAGCCGCTCGATCTCTGGGACAAATACATCGATCCCGAGTACCGCGAGCGTCGGCCGCGGTTCACCATCGACGAGAACGGCAAGGAACGCCTCACCGTCGAGGGCAAATTGCTGGGTAATCCGCGTGGGATCGGCAGTCTCGGCTCTGTCGGCGTCCGGCAGGGCGCGGTCAGGCCCGACACCCTCAAATATGCCGAAGGGAAGAAAGGCGGGTTCGACCCGCACGCCCGTATCGTCGACATGGATTCCGACGGGATCGACGCCGCTTTTCTGTACCCGAGCCTCGGTCTGTTCGCCGGCGCCGTCGAGGACCCCGGGCTCGCGGCCGCAATGTGCCGCGCCTATAACCGCTGGCTCGCCGATTACTGCAAGCCCTACCCCGACCGCCTGTTCGGGGTCGCGATGCTGCCGATGCAGTCGGTCGACCTCGCTATCGACGAGATGCGCTACGCTCGCGAAAAGCTCGGGATGCGCGGCGGGTTCCTAAGGCCGAACCCGTACCACGGCAACAAGATGATCAGCGAGCCGATGTATGAGCCGTTCTGGACGATGGCCGAAGAACTCGACTTCTCGATCGGGTTTCACGAGGGCTCGACCACGGCGATGCCGACCGTCGGCGTCGACCGCTTTGAGGCGGACCGCGCGGCGCGCCACATGATCAGCCACACGATGGAGATGATGCTGGCGGCGCTGAGCGTGATCTGGGGCGGTGTCGTCGACCGCCACCCGCGATTGCGCATCGCGTTTCTCGAATCGGGCGGCGGTTGGATCGCACCCTGGCTCGACCGCATGGACCGGCATTTCGACGACCAGGGATTTAACGAAACCGCGCCTAAGATGCGGCCGAGCGAGTTGTTCCAGCGCAACTGCTGGATCTCGTTCGAGCCGGTCGAGGACAGCATCGCCGTGCTCGCTGATTATATCGGTCCGCATAAGATCGTGTGGGCGACCGATTATCCGCACCAGGACGGTTTCTTCCCCGGCGCGCCACAGATGATCCGCGAACGAATGGGGCCGTTGTCCCCCGAGGCGAGGCACCAGGTGTTGGCCGGCGGTGCGATGGGGTTCTACGCCCTGCAGTGACGTCCGTCGCGCGCCGGGTGCGGCCGCTACTGCTCACCGCAGGCGAGGCGTGGGCTTCCCCTTAGGCAACGCCAGCGAGTACGTCCCGCTGCTCGGCAAACAGCGCCTTGGCCCAGTCGATCACCGCGCGGACGCAGGCGGCGCAGCGCAGATCACGGTGGACGATGATCCAGTATTCGGCGGCGATTTCGGGGATCGGCGGGGTCAGCCGCTCGAGCAGCGGATGGCCGTCGCCGACATAGCAGGGGAGTACGCCGCGGCCGGTGCCGGCGCGGATCGCTTCCAAATGCATAAGCATCGATGAGGCGCGCAGCGCCACCGGCTTTCGCGTCTCTGCTACCTGCCGTTGGATCCAGCGCGCCGGCGCATAGTGTGCTTGCTCCTCGGTATAGGTGACCCACGCACCGGCATCCGCACCGCGACGCCGGTAGACGGCACAGGCGAAGGTGCCTGCCTTGGAGATGTAGAAGTCGCCGGTTTCCGGCGGCTGGTGGCGCAGCGCCATATCAGCTTCGCGCCGCGCAAGGTTTGCCGTGTGCCCCGGCTCGAAAACCAGTTCCAAGGTGATGCCGGACGGCAGCGCTGTCGTCGTCGGTCCCGACAAGGAGCGAGCCAGAAACCCGGCGGCACACTCCCCCGTCGATATCCTTACTGTACCGCTCAACACGGGCGAAGTCGCCGCGCGCCGCCGCTCCAGCGTCAGCACTGCATCCTCGACGCTCTCTGCTGACCGGACGAGCTGCTCGCCGGCGGCGTTGAGGCGCAGCCCCTCGGGCAGGCGGTCGAACAAGGTTGCCCCGCCAAAACCGGCCTCAAACGCGGCCAATCGGCGAGCGATGGTCGGTTGGCTCAGCCCGAGCGCCCGCCCGGCGGCGCGCATTGAGCCCTCTCGGGCGATGGCGAGGAATACCCGGACATCGTCCCAGTTCATGGCCCTGCGACCCGATCGTGGCGGATGGCTCGTCGGCTCATGCCGCGTCCCGCCACCCGCATCCGCCAATCCGTCGAGAACAGCCATGACACGCTCCTTGATCGTCAGGTTCGATGCGTCGACTGCAGACGGTAATTCGTACCATCGAATTGAGTGCCACGAAAACGTTCCAGCGGTCTCCGAAAACGGGGATCACTGCAATTAACTCGTGGCGCTACGATACCCGCGCCACGGTCGCCCATTCGTTTTCAGGTCGAGGCCAAGCCTAAGGGGATATGCGCAATGGCAATCACCTATCGGCCTGCAAAGTCCGAAGATTTGGAGGAGGCTGAGCGCGTTGTCCAAGAGGCGGGCAACGAGTTGCGGGTGCGCCATGGCCGGCAGCCCTGGCCCGCGCCGCCTCCAATCGCATTTCCGAAATTCTGCCTGGCGGAGGACCCCGACGGGGTCTGGGTCGCGGAGGATGGCGACACTATCGTCGGCTTCGGCTTCAGCTGGATGACGGAGAAGTTCTGGTTTTTATCGCAACTCTTCGTCAGGCCCAGCACGCAGACGAGGGGCATCGGGCAGGCGCTTCTGTCCAAAACCCTAATGCAAGCCGAGCGCAACGGGGCCACCAACCGCGCGTTGATCACTCCCGCATACAACATCGCGTCGACCGGCCTCTATCTGCGCAACGGCCTCTATCCGCGGGAGCCGCTTTACCGCATGGCCGCGCCGGCGCAGGCTGTCGCCCAAAACCTTGCCGATGTCGGGTATGACGCAACGCCAATTTGCGCCCTGGCCTGAGCCGCGGAAATGGATGGCCGAGATCGACGAGGCGCTGCTAGGGTTGCGACGAGACCTGCACCACCGGTTTCTGCTCGGCGACGGCGCGGCGCGCGGGGTTCGGATCGAGCAAACGGGCCGCGCCGCTGGCTATACCTATATCTCCGCCGAGGGCCATGTCGGCCCACTGGCGATCGCACCGGATACCGATGCCAAAGCGGTCGCGACAACGGCGCTGCGCTGTGCGCTGGGGAGCAGGCCGAGCCAAGTCTCGATGATCGTTCCGGGACGGGCGGATCTCGTCATGAAAGCGGTGTTGGCGCTTGGGTTCCGCATCGAAGAGCCCTATGTCCTGATGGCGTCGCGGTCTTTTGGCAATTGGTGTAACTACCTGCCGCGCACCCCGGGTTTTCTGTAGCCGTCAACCAATGGAGAGGGAAATGGAAAGCAGAGCGCCCAGCATCATCGATCTCAATGCGGAACTCGCAAAGCTGACGATGTTCCGTGAGCTGACCCCGACAACGACGCGTGCGGAGCGCCGGGGCAGCGCGACGCTACTGGGCCCTTATCGCGACGGTATCCTCTTCGCCGGTAAGAACGCGGGGACAAGCCATTGGGAGGACCATACCAAGGACGAGCTGGTACACGTTCTCGACGGCACGGAGATCCTCGACATCGTGTGCGACGACGGCCCGCCCAAGTCCTTCGAGGTTCGCGCTGGAATGATCGCTATCGTTCCGAAGGGCAC
>Ga0306920_100004039_pt1 | contig 18748 bp, 13 predicted proteins | sample flu12Cox44000170_FD_204666 | JGI IMG/M metagenome (GOLD analysis project Ga0306920, IMG submission 204666) | Lab enrichment of tropical soil microbial communities from Luquillo Experimental Forest, Puerto Rico - flux4day.12C.oxic.44.000.170 (v2)... | ecosystem: Environmental > Terrestrial >... | reverse complement strand
AACTGGATTTAGCCGAAGTCGAGGCGCCTTCAAGCCTGGTCAAGCGCTTCATCGCCAGTGCAATGTCGCTCGGTTCTCTAAGCCCGGAAGCGCACCAGACCATCACGATTGCCATGAACCAGCTCGGCGCCCGCTCCAACACCGGCGAAGGCGGTGAGGATCCGGCAGCGTATATTCCCGACGGCAACACTGTAGGCCTACTCTCGCTGACCAACAACAAGATCAAGCAAGTTGCGTCGGGCCGCTTTGGAGTCACCGCGGAATACCTGGCCCACGCCGAAGAGCTGGAGATCAAAATCGCACAAGGCTCCAAACCCGGCGAAGGCGGCCAGCTCCCCGGACACAAAGTCAGCGAGCTCATCGCACGCCTACGGCATGCTCAGCCGGGCATCTCGCTCATCAGTCCGCCGCCGCACCACGACATCTACAGCATCGAAGATCTGGCCCAACTGATTTACGATCTCAAGCGCATCAACCGGCGCGCCGCGATCGGTGTCAAGCTGGTCTCGCAAATGGGGGTGGGTACGGTTGCTGCCGGCGTCGCAAAGGCTTACGCCGACTACATCGTCATCGCCGGACACAACGGCGGAACCGGCGCCTCGCCGCTGAGCAGCATAAAGCACGCTGGGAATCCGTGGGAGCTCGGCCTGAGTGAAGCGCAGCAGGTCCTGCGCATGAACGGTCTTCGCGGACGCGTCCGCCTGCGTACGGATGGCGGACTCTCCACCGCGCGCGATGTGCTGTTTGCCGCGCTATTCGGCGCTGATGAGTTTTCCTTCGGCACGGGTGTGCTCGTCGCACTGGGCTGCGACATGGCACGCCAATGCCATCTCAACACCTGTCCCACCGGGATCGCGACACAGAAGCCCGAGTTGCGCGCCAAGTTCCGCGGCAAGCCGGAGCATCTGGTTCGCTTCTTCATGAACATCGCGGAGGACCTGCAACACCTGCTCGCCGAACTCGGCTTGCCCTCTCTCGAAGCAGCCATTGGGCGCACCGACTTGCTGGAACAAGTGCGCCACGACGGCAAACTCAATCTCGAGCCGGCGTTAGCGCAGGTTGGAGAAGGCCCGCTGAGCTGGCAAGGCGGCCGTAATATGCGTCCTGAAGAACGGCAGCCCGTTGACGACGCATGGGTCAACCCTGCACTGTCATCGGTTGCGGCAGGCAAGCCGTTTGAGTTCAGCGCGACCGTGCGCAACGAGGATCGCAGCCTAGGTGCCCGGCTGTCAGGTGAACTTGCACTGTTGCGCGCCCAACAGACTGACCTGAAGCCTGACGTCCACTTCCGTCTTCGCGGCACTGCCGGACAATCGTTCGGCTCCTTCGCCAGCCAGGGAATGAAGCTGGTACTCGAAGGTCAGGCCAACGACTTTGTCGGCAAGGGTCTCTCTGGCGGCGAACTCGTTATTCGCACTCGCGGCAAGCTGGCGCGTGCCGAGTCGGCGCAAGTGATCGTCGGCAACGTTGCGCTCTATGGAGCCACCGGAGGGTCTCTGTTCGCCGTTGGTAGCGCAGGGGAACGTTTCGCGATTCGCAACTCAGGCGCAACCGCGGTTGTCGAGGGTGTCGGCGATCACGCCTGCGAGTACATGACCGGAGGCGCGGTGGTCGTCCTCGGACCAACCGGAACCAACTTCGGCGCCGGCATGACTGGCGGACTCGCCTTCGTGTGGGATCCAACCGGCAAATTCGTGAAGGAAAAGAAATTCCATTCCGATTTCGTCAATGTCGAGATTTTGGGCGCATGCGAGGAGCGCGATCAGGAACTTGTCCGCAAGCTGCTCGAACAACACGCCATCAAGACCGGCAGCACCGTAGCCAAACGCCTGCATCAGGGGTGGCCAATTACCCTGCGGCAGATGATGCGGGTCGCACCGAGAAGCTAAACCCGCTCAGAACGAGAACCAGCTCCATCAACCTCTTGGGCATCGAACGGTGGCATGCTGGATATTGCATTGAGAATTCCCGACGCCCAGGATGCGCAGGTCGCTCTGCTCTCGGTTCCCTATTCCTAGACTCTAACTAAGGAATGTGATGAGGCATCTGCTTCTGGCTCTCTGTACTGTGTTTGCGTTTGGCCGTCTGACTGGGCAGCAAACTGTCTGGCAACCATCGCCGGGTCATATCCAACTGCCTATTGGGCCGGTGAGGGTGCCCGATCCGCAACCAGTCGCTGTGCCCGAGGTTGGTACTACGTCTAAAGAGCTCGGCGGCGGCCGGCCGGTAGTGAGCATGGGTTAAGTATCGCGGCCTACGATTGACGGTCTATTCGCCCGGCGGAAGAAACACCGGCGCGGCGGTCGTAGTATTTCCCGGCGGGGGCTATCAGATCTTGGCTATCGATCTGGAAGGCACGGAGCTTTGCGACTGGCTGACGTCCAAAATAATTCCAATTCCAAAACCCAACTAAGCCACAACGCGGCGGATTGTACATCCGCTGCGCCGGTATAAGCGGCGTGCAATTAATGGCTTGTAACCGGCTATGCTCGAACTATGCTCGAACAGCGAGCGTTTCTTCTCGTGTCGGATCGACGTAAGCACCGCGCCTGACCATCCCCGGCGAGCCAGAACCCGACCATCCCGCCAAACCAAATTTCGATCTTAATCACAATCCGGCGGGAAATTTCGAGGGTAGACCACGGGTGCGGGGCCACCTGATCTTCGGACTCCCACAATGTGGGATACCGGTGCAGCCTGTTTTCAGGGGCGGGGCTCTGCTAAGAAAAGTAGCTGTTGATTTCCTGTGGAAAAAAGGATGGGACTCAGCCCCGGGGCAACCGCCCCCGGAAGTGGAAACCGTTGGTGGTGCTGGCAGAGGCGAGGAATTCCTCCTTCAGCGCCCTTCGCTCTTGATCGCTCAGCCGAGCGAGCAACTCCGTGCCAGCGCCGGTAAAGCGGCGTATGATTTCGGAGCGGCTGAGGCGGCCCTTGTTGATTTCCTCCGGCCACAGGGCGGAGGCGGCCTGTTGGACGCGCTGCACTTCGCTGCTGGTAAGTGTGACGGTGACAAAAACCACGCCCGTCATTGTAGCGAATAACAAGGAGGCTCGAACATGGCAACCCTATACAAGAACGATCCCGAAGACTCCGAAAGCTGGGTGCGCTGGGCCATTGCCTTTATGCAACGTGGCCTCTTCCTGGATGACGAGGTTAACGTCCACGGGCCGCACGACGCCAGCGGGCATATGTGGGGCGATGCTTGGGCCAAATTGGACAGCACAGGCGAGCAAGCTCCGTTCGTCTTTTTTGCTAAGGCCCGCCGCAAGTATGACCCGGGTGACATACGCATTTATAAAGGCGAAGTAGGCGAAGAGATGGATGAATCGGAAGAGTTCACTCTGGTCGAAATCTCCGAGCTTACTCCCAAGGCCCGACGCCATTTGCTGACATTAGAACGTACAGCAGAAACTCTCCGCAGGGAACGGGAGCAGGCGGCGTGGTGATGCGTTGACCCTACCCCTTGCGCGTCTCGGGCGGCATCATCCTGACCGGCACGGCTTTGGCATTCTGCCGGGCGTGTTCAGCGGCGGAGAATCATCCGCACGCAGGCGAGTTCGGCCAAGCGCGGTCGGTATGCGCGATGGTCACGGGTGGGTGTACGTGGACGCGAGGAACGATTGATCGGGGCGGCCGCACGTGTTTCCCGATTGGAGCAGACACACCGCACAGGATTGGTTCTCACCCCTATCCTTTCGGATAGCGGCTCAACCACGATGATGACAAACACTAAGAACGTGGGTGGCGTTCGGGCAGTGACACGAATATCTGGGTTCAACTCGAACTTTTTCTCGGAAATCCAGAGGTGTACTGGATGGACGGCTATCGCAAAATCAGGGCACAGCTTTCTTTGTCAGCCGCGTCCACCCGCCGGTGCCGGGAGGGGGAGTTGAACCCCCACGACCAGTGAATGCGCAGAGGGACTTTGAGTCTGGTGCGTTTGCACGCCGCAGAGTGGCACGTTGATCCACATAAGATCGGAGTACTCGGTTTTTCTGGGGGTGGGCACCTGGTGGCAGACATCAGCACACATTACGACCAGCGCCTGTGCCCGGTGACGGTATGGCCCCAGTTGGCGGAGACATGGCTCGCAACGATCGGAATGATTTCGGAGCCGGCGGCGGCTACATAACCCCGACTACGTAGCCGTCTCCACCCCATAGCTCGCCCGCAACTCCGCAACGATCTCGTGCGCTGCCTGCCGCGCAACTTCAAACTTCCCCGGCGGAAACGAAATCGCACCCACGCGAGCGTGCCCGCCGCCGCCGTAGCGTTCGCAAATCTTGGCGAGATTTTCCGACGGCTCGACCGGAGCCCACGGATTCGATCCCACCGACACCTTCGTCCGAAAGGTGCTCTTGCTCAGCCCCACGCTGTAGGTGCAATCAGGATGCAGATAGTACGGGATGAACTTGTTGTACCCCTCGAGTTCGTAGTCGGTGATGTCGAAAAAGACGGTGCCGTCTTTGCATTCGGTGCGCTCGCGCAGGATTTCGATCGATCGGCGATGGCGCTCCACCAGCGCTGGAATTCGCTCTGCGACCTCTGCAGACCGAACGATCTCCCCCAACGGTTGATATGCCAGCTTGCTGATCAATTGCGGAATGAAGCCGGGCTCCTGGTTTGACTCAATCACCATAGTCAGCTTCATCGCCGGCTCGCGCATCTCGACCGCGGTTTCGGGATCCGGATACACAGCCCCATCGATAATGTCGGCCCACTCCACCAACTCCTCGACGGGCTCCGGATTGAACCCAAAGCGCTCCTTCGCGACCTTGGCGATGAACTTGGTGCACGAGCGATAGTCGGGATCGTAGAACTTGGTATTGCTGGTGTCCTGCTCGAAGTGCGAAGCGTCCTCGGGCTTCAGAAACGCGCTTTGGTGATGATCGAACCACCACGTAATGCGCGGCGACGGAGAATACTTGAAATCGACGATGGCATTCTCGTCGCCCGTGAAATCCGCCTCGTTGAACAGAGCGCCGGCGCGATGGACCAGACCGACATATTCGAAATCGGCATGCTCTCGAATGCGCTCGCGATAAAAACGGGAAAAAAGCGCAGCCGAAGAAGCTCCATCAAAGCACTTATCGTGGTAGAAGACTCTGACCCTCACAGACCCTTTCCATTGCTTCCGGCGTCACTTCGACCGGATCGCGTTGTGTTGAAACTGAATGAATCAGAATACGGCTTTTCGCGAAGAAAAAGTAAATAGAAATGCCATGTTGCAGAGCATCGTGTCAAGAGGATGCGCGTTCATCGGCACGCAATGCATTCGAGCGGATTACCGCTCCGCCCACTCTTCTGCCAGATCACCGAGGTAAGGCAGCTTGAACATCTCGTGGTAGTACGCCTTCACCACCAGCAGCAGCCACAGAAAGAACCAGGCCAGGCTGATTAGCCCCCCAAGAGGAAGAAACAACACGCGCATGAAGGGAATGAGCTGAAGTAGGGCTCCAACAAGTCCGGCTGCGATGCCCACTCCGACGCCCGCAGCCCACAGCAACAGATGCTGGAGAGAATGGAACCGCACAAAGCGATTGTGTTTGAACGGCTCGAGCAAGAGAAAAACGATGGCGGGAAAGATAGTGATGTAGGCAATTACCCCGGCGATATTTTCGGGAATCGGCAGGGGTCTGGCAGAAGAATCAGGGCGCTGCGGCTCCACTGCGACCGCAGCTTGGACAGCCGCAGGAGTGCTCGAATCCACGACTTGCGAGTTTGCTTGCGAAACCTCCACCCCGCAACTGGAACAATACTGTGCCTGCTCGACCAACGGCCAGCCGCATTGCGCACATCGTTCCACAGATTCTCCGCCATCTCCCTTCAAAAGAATATCCCGCCGCATCGCGACGGGATCGAAACTTCTGCGAGCTCTGAATCAAGCCCCGCAGCACTTCTTGTACTTCTTTCCGCTTCCGCATGGACAAGGATCATTTCTTCCGACCTTGTCGCCGCGCACAACCTGCTGCACCGGAGACGCCGCACCGCCTCCCGCCAAGCGCGCCTGATCCAGCTCGCGACGCTTCCGGCGCTGGAACTCGGCCTCCATGTCGTCCATGGACGTCACAGGACGCGATCGCCTCGACGCCTGCCCGTTCCCGCCTCCACCCGCAGGCACCGGCACGCCGGGCCCACCCGACGTTCCACCATCGATCGCACCACCGCTGCTGTAGGAGCCGCCATCATCCGCGCGCTCGAAGACTTGCATCAGGTACAGATAGCGCACCGTCTCTTCTTCGAAGCGCTCCATCATGGCTTCGAACATATCAAACGACTCGCGCTTATATTCCACCAGAGGATCGTGCTGACCGTAACCGCGCAGACCGATTCCCTCACGCAGATGGTCCATACTCAGCAAGTGGTCCTTCCACTGCTGATCGAGCACGCTCAGCATGATGATGCGCTCATGGTGCCGCATCGCATCCACGCCGATCAGTTGCTCCTTGGCGTCATACCGTCCCTTCAGCTTTTCAAAGATCGCGTCACCCAGTTCTTGACGATTAAGCTTGTCGGCCTCGATGCCTTCCTTATCTAGGTCCACGCCAAAGCGCGTGAAGACCTGCGCCTTCAGGTTCTTGATGTCCCAATCTTCCGGATGCGCCTCTTTATTGCAGTACTTGTCGAGCAGCCCACCCAGAATGTCACGCACATAATCCTCGACGATCAGCTCTTTTTGGTCGAGGCCCTCCAGCAACTGCCGGCGCAGTCCGTACACCGCCTGGCGCTGCTTGTTCATCACATCGTCGTATTCAAGGATGTGCTTGCGCGCCTCAAAGTTCTGGCCTTCTACCGCCTTCTGCGCCGCCTCAATCCGCCGCGTGATTAGCCCCGACTCGATCGGAACACCCTCTTCCATTCCCAGTCTCTGCAGCAGATTCGACACCCACTCTTTGGCAAAGATCCGCATCAGGTCGTCTTCCAGCGACAGATAAAAGCGCGACACGCCCGGATCTCCCTGCCGTCCTGCACGTCCCCGAAGCTGATTGTCGATGCGACGTGCTTCGTGTCGTTCGGTGCCAAGAATGAAAAGTCCACCGAAACCAACAACATCATCGTGCTCCGCGTCGGTATGCTGCTTGTGGCGCTCGTAAACTTCCTGCCACTGCGCCGTCGGCACCTGATATTCGTTTCCGCCGTAGTAGAAGTAAGACAGGTTCGGATCGTCGGGCTTGGCCAGCACCTCGCCGGCCGCCGCCTTCAACTGCTGGGCAATTCCCCGCTTCAGGCACTCCTGCTTAGCCATGAACTCTGGATTGCCACCCAGCAGAATGTCGGTTCCCCGGCCTGCCATGTTGGTCGCAATCGTGATCGCGCCCTTGCGACCGGCCTGCGCTACGATCTCCGCTTCTTTCTCGTGATACTTGGCGTTGAGCACCACGTGCTTCACGCCTTTCTTCTTTAGCAGGTCCGACAGCCTCTCCGATTTCTCCACCGACGTCGTACCCACCAGCACAGGCTGCCCGGTCTGCGCCAGCTGCATGATCCCGTCGGACACGGCAAAATACTTCTCTTTCTCCGTGCGGTACACAACGTCCGAGTTCTCGATACGCAACAAATCGCGATTCGTCGGGATGACGACCACTTCCAGCTTGTAAATCTTCAGGAACTCGGCCGCCTCCGTCTCCGCCGTACCGGTCATGCCGGCCAGCTTCTTGTACATGCGGAAGTAATTCTGGAAGGTTATCGTCGCCAGCGTCTGGTTCTCGCGCTCGATCTTGACGGCTTCTTTCGCTTCGACTGCCTGGTGCAATCCATCGGACCAGCGGCGGCCGGGCATCAACCGTCCCGTAAACTCGTCGACGATGATGACCTCGCCGTCTTTCACCACATATTCCACATCGCGGCGATACAGCGAATGAGCCTTTACCGCCGTTTCGACGTGGTGTTTCAGGTCCCAGTTCTCCGGATCGGCGATGTTCCCGATACCCAGCAGCTTCTCCACGCGCTCCCAACCTTGGTCGGTCACCGTAATGGTTCGGTGCTTCTCATCGATCACATAGTCGCCAGTGAGCTCTTTGTTCTCACCCGCCCCGTGGTCGATTTCTTCCCCGCGCTCCAGGGTGGGGATGATGCGGTTCACCTTGTAGTACTTGTCGGTCGACTCTTCGCTCGCGCCGCTGATGATCAACGGCGTCCTTGCTTCATCGATCAGGATCGAGTCCACCTCGTCCACGATCGCGAAGTTATGTCCGCGCTGCACGCAATCGCGCAGATCGAACTTCATGTTGTCGCGCAGGTAGTCGAAGCCGAATTCGTTGTTCGTACCGTAGGTGACGTCGGCAGCATAAGCTTCGCGGCGCTCACGATCGTCGAGATCGTGTACGATCACACCCACTGTCAGCCCCAGGAACGTGTACAGCTTGCCCATCCACTCCGAGTCGCGCTTGGCCAGGTAGTCATTGACTGTGACCACGTGCACGCCGTTCCCCGCCAGCGCATTGAGATATACCGGAAGCGTCGCGACCAGCGTTTTGCCTTCGCCGGTCTTCATCTCCGCGATCTGGCCGTGGTGCAGTACGATGCCGCCGATCAGTTGCACATCGAAATGCCGCATCTTCAGCACGCGCCGACTACCCTCGCGCGCCACCGCGAACGCTTCCGGCAGGATTTCGTCGAGAACTTCCTTCAGAGCAGCAGTTTTTTCGTCAGCATCTTCAACGGAGTCGATGCGCTCGTGAATCCGTTCGCGGAATTCGTCGGTTTTGGCCCGAAGCTGCTCGTCGCTGAGCTGCTTCATCTCGGGTTCGAGCGTACTGATGCGCTCCACCAGCGGCGCCAGGCGCTTCATCTCGCGCTCATTGCTGGTGCCAAAAACCTTGGCCAGTAACTTATTGATCAATGCAATCTTCCCTGTCGAAAATTAGGTCGAAGCACCGGGCTTTAGCCCGGTGAACCCTGCGGCGCTCTGCTCGGCTTTAGCCACGAGCTCTTCCCGTTCCCACCAAAACGAAACCGATTGTTTCGCTTGGTTTTGTACCAGGGCACGACTTGGTGCCGCTAGTGCGGCACCAAACTTAGGGCTTCAGCCCCTGCGCGCTTTCGCCTTTGTTTTCAGGGCCTCGGCGCGCTCAAACGCACACACCCGCTACCATAAAGGCTAACACATTGGATGCCTTCGCCCTCCCCCGGTCGCAGTATCGAATCTAATGCAATCCAATCTTCTTCTTTCCTGTTTTGAGTTGGCATTCGATCAGGTTCGCGAACAAAGGAGACCTTAGGCCGCCACTCACCTCATGATCGCGAAGTTGCTGCACTGCGCTCCCTGATAGGCGCTGCGTTAATCTTCGCCGCTTTTTTTGCAACACCCCCCACTAACCGAGAACCCCGCCCAAACGGTCGAGCTCGGCGGTCATGTCTATCATTTGGCGTGTACTCGCTCCCATGCACCAGTCCGCTGCGCTAAACCAAACTCGATTCCACCGAAGTTGGCCACTTCGAACTTCTGGGCGACAGCCGCAAGCTGATTTTTCCCGGCGGCCCTCCCGCAGGGCAAATCATCACGGAGGCCAGCTTCTCTGGAGTAGGGAGCTATCCCGACCACCGTTAGCTTGCAGGCTTGCGGGTCCAGCGCCCTTCCAAGGAAGAATCGACCGGACCCACCACTCGTACGAATACTAATTCCATGTCACGCCCTCAGGCCTCGTTCACTTTGAGCCGGCGCTCGACTGCGGCGGAGCCAGTCGTGTCGAGCGGGGGAATCCCGATGCCTGCCCTCGACGGGAGTCACGGAAGGCTGCCAGTTCGACGCCGGTCACTTCCACTTCACCGTGATGATGAAGTTCGACTTCGACCATTACCGCATCGAACTGGCACCAGAAAATGTTCGGCTCTCTCTTAGCCACGACGCAGCAGAAGGACCGTTCTGGGTGCGGGCTCTACTTCGTTCAACGTGTCCGACGGAATTGGAAACGTGATGTAGGACCACTCCAACCTTTGGCTCAAGGTCGAACTGCAGGCTCACACCGGATGGATTCGCGGCAACGAAAACTTCGCCGCCATCGGCCTGGGGCCACCCAACGATCCGTCCACCGTTACTTCTAGCAGTGGGCCTCACCCGCGGGTCCTCAACGAGCGGCGGAGTTGCGTCTAGTTCCCACGACATGGCCTGCGGGATGTTCCGGGACATCCCTTACGATTCCTGCTTGGGGAGAGGGATCTAACCGCTCTTTTGGGGCGATAGGGTCGAAAACGCAATCGCCAGTTCCTCCTGCGATAAGCACAAACACGCCGCTACCCTACTTCTTCGGCCGCGACTCAGGAGGCACCATTCCGGAAACGCGGTAGTACACGACCAACTGCCCGTAGTGCTCTCCGCAATGTTCAATGAAGCCGTAGGCGTAATCGTCAATCCGGGTTTGCCGGTGGCTATATGGATCGACGACCAGTTCGCTCATACCCTTGTCGCCGCGCTTTTGAATGGCCGCCGCGCCGTCAGCAAACGACTTCTTCACAAACGCGACCACGTCAGCCTTGCTCTTGTACTGGTCGCGCGGCGGATCTTCGGTGGTAGGCGGCTTCTCGCCCAGCACGATGTTCGTGAAGTAATAGTTGTCGCCCGAAGCGTGCAGCAGTTGCTCAGCGAAGCTGCGTTGCGCCGGTGTGGGTTTGAAGTCGTATTTGTCTTCCGGAAAATCCTCTGCCATGGCGATGAGCTTTCGCCCAATGTCGTTCCACTGAACGAGAACCGCTTGCGCCGGGCTAAGGGCGGGCCTCACAGCTTCCCCCGGCTTCTGGGCATGAGCAAGGATCGTCAACCCACAGCAGCACACCGTCATTACAACAACGAAGGTCACTCTTCTCATCGGTTCCTCCGCCCATCGGGCGCGCGATCGGCAACGCCTATAGTAGCCCGTGCCGGTAATGGTCTACGAAATTTCCTTTCCCCAGCGGGACGAGTCGCACAGTTTTGAGAGGATATCCATTCTCGTCCGCTCGTCTCCCGGGCGTGTGCACCACCCTTATTGGCCCTTTGTTGGGCGATAGGGTTGGGAGCCATCATCTTTGATCCGCGTTTTCCGGCTTCGACCGAGATCGCCTTTTACCTGAACCCTGTCCGCGTTAATCGGTGTCAATCCGTGGTCGCCTTCCCATTTCACTACTTGCTAATTGCCAGTTGCTAGTTGCTTCTCTACAATCCGCGCATGTTCTACGACCGCTTCACGGAGACGGCCAGCCGCTTCCCTGATCTGATCGCAGTTGAACTTCAGCGTGAATCCTCGGCCGTCGCAGCCGGCGCCGCACCGGTCGAAAGCTATACCTTCACCCAACTCCGCAACATGGCCGAATCGGTTGGCCGCTGGTTGCTCGCGCAGGGCTTCCCGCGCGGATCGAAGTGCGCTTTCTTCGCCGCCAATCACCCACGATGGACCGCCGCCTATCTCGGCGTTTTGTCTTCCGGCAATACCGCTGTCCCACTCGACACCGCTTTTCACGCCGACCAGGTTCGCAAGCTCCTCATTGATTCCGACTCTGTGCTGCTGTTCTGCGATCGTGCTCGTCTCGCCGCCGCCCGCGAAGCCACCAAGGACCTGCCCATCAAACTCGTCGTCATGGACGGCAGTCAGGCCATCGAAGGTGTGTGCCAGCTTTCCGAAATCTTCGCCGCCGGGCCGAGCGACTTCCAACCCATCGCCGTAGCAGCTAGCGACCTCGCCCTGCTTCTCTACACTTCGGGCACTACCAGCGATCCCAAGGGCGTCATGCTCTCCCACGGCAATGTCGAGAGCGAATGCGAGGGCATTCGCAAAGTGTTCGATGTCGGTCCCAAAGACGCTATCCTCGGCATTCTGCCGCTATTTCACTCGCTCGCCCAGATGGCCAACCTGTTCCTGCCGCTCACCGTTGCCATGCGTGTCGTCTACCTCGAATCGCTCAACACCAGCGACCTCCTCCGCGCTTTGCAGGAGCGCGATATCACCGTCTTCGCCTGTGTGCCGCAGTTTTTCTACCTGATCCTCGAACGTATCCAGAAAGAGGTGCAGCAAAAGGGCACGCTTGTTCGTTCGCTCTTTAAAGTGATGCTGGCCGTCGCCGGATTTGCTCGCAGATTTCACATTAACCTGGGCAAGCTCTTCTTCGGACGTGTCCATCACATGCTCGGTTCTCGCATGCGCTACCTCATCACCGGAGGCTCACGCTTCGACCCCGAGGTCGGCCGCAAGTTCGAAGCACTCGGCTTCACCCTGCTGCAAGGTTATGGGCTGACCGAAACCTCCGGCGCCGCCACCGTCACGCCTCCCAACGACAACGTCATAGGCTCCATTGGCAAGCCTCTGCCCGGCAACCAAATGATGATTTTCGACGGCGCTCGCTCGCCCGAACACGACGGAGCCAGCGTCGGTGAGGTCGCCATTCGCGGCGGCATCGTCATGGTGGGCTACTACAAGCGCCCCGACGCAACCGCCGCTATGTTTCGTGACGGTTGGCTCCTGACCGGCGACCTCGGCTACAGCGACGCGCACGGAAACTTCTTCATCACGGGTCGCAAGAAAGACGTCATCGTCCTTAGCAGCGGCAAGAACGTCTACCCCGAAGAGATCGAGGCGTGGTACCAGCAGTCGCCCCACATCAAGGAGGCCTGTGTGCTCGGCCTGCAGAGTGCACCCGGGGAGCCTTTCTCCGAGCGTCTGCATGGCGTGATCGTCCCCGACTTCGAGGCTCTGCGCCGCGACAAGATCGTCAACATCGGCGACATGCTGCGCTTCGAAATCGAAGGACTCTCAGCCAAGCTGCCCTCCACCAAGCGCATCTTAAGCTACGAAATCTGGCAGGACGATCTTCCACGGACCTCCACGCGCAAGATCAAACGCTTTGAAGTCGAGCAGCGGGTAAAAAGCGCCGAAGGAACGCAAGCGGCCACTTCGGCACCGCGTCAGCTAACCGCCGACGAGACAGAATGGATGGAACGGCCCGATGTCAGCAAAGCCCTCGGCATCATTCAGGCTGCGTCCAAGATAAAGAAAGATCCCATCTACCCAACCGACAATCTTGAGCTCGACCTCGGGCTCGACTCCATGGAGCGCGTGGAGTTGCTCGTTTCGCTCGACCAGCAGATGGGATCAAACGTCCCCGACTCGGCCGCCTCGGAAATCTACACCGTACGTAACCTTGTCGATGCAGTCATTGCGCACTCGGGCGCGGGCAATCAGCGCACGTCCGCTGGTTGGGACGAGGTCATTAACGAAGATCCTGGCGAGATCGAGCGCCGGACTGTAGACGGCAATCACCCCATCCTCGGTCCCTTTGTGTATCTGCTATTGCGCCTGTCCCAGCTCATGCTGCGCGATCTCTTCCATCTCAAGCTGGAAGGCGTTGACAAGCTTCCCCCCACGCACCCGTTCATCATCGCCCCCAACCACCAGAGCTATATCGACGGCCCCATCCTTGTCGCCTGCCTGCCTTGGGCCGTCATGCGCGACAGCTTCTACGTCGGCAACAGCGAAGTTTTCGGCAGCCGCTTTATGCGCTGGCTGGCCTCGAAGTTCCGCCTCATCGTCATCGACCCTGACGCCAACCTCGTGCCCGCCATGCGCGCTAGCGCATATGGCCTGCGTCAGAAGCGGGTGCTGGTGCTCTTTCCCGAAGGTGAACGCAGCATCGATGGCCAGCCCAAAACTTTTCGCAAGGGGGCTGCGATTCTCGCCATTCACAATCAGTGTCCGATCGTCCCCGTCGCGCTCGAAGGCTTCTACGGAGCCTGGCCACGAGGCGAGAAATTCCGCGGCCTTTCGCATCTGCAAGTTCGCTTCCTCGATCCTGTTTACCCTCCAGCGCTCGGCCCGAATCCCGAGTCGCAGTACACCGCCATGATGGAGGAAGTCCGCACTCGCGTCGTTGAAGCCTACGACGACCTCCATGCCCGAAGTGGCTTAAACGAGAATCGCGCTCACATCGTTTCATCCTGAGCGGGGCGTTTCGCCTTGGTTCTTCGACCCGCCGCTCCTGCGGAGCCGGCCGCGAGCGCAGCCGAAGGGTCGGGCGAACGCGCAGCCGGAGGATCCCTTTTCAACGAGGTCGTTCCGGGTGTTTTTACCTGAAAACCGCCAACAGATCACTGACACCTGCTCGTGTCATCACGAGGTCGCCCGTGGGCGCCCGAGGGATCTGCTTTCTCGATCTACGATCCACTATCCACTCTTAATCGCCCTTGTTCGCATGGGGATGCGTGCGGTCATAAACCTCCATCACATGCTTGACGGTGAGCTGTGTGTAACGCTGGGTAGTCGAGAGCCGCTCGTGACCGAGCATCTCCTGAATAGCTCGCAGGTCGGCCCCCTCCTCCAGCATGTGGGTTCCGAACGCGTGGCGAAGGGTATGAGGATGCACATCGGGCGACAGCCCGTTGGCCACGGCGATGTGTTTTACGATCCGCCCCACGCTGCGTGTCGTCAGCCGTGTGCCTCGGAAGTTCACGAGCAGTGCCTTTTCCGTCGTCCGCTTGGTATCCGCCAGCCTCTTCTGTCGGAGCGGCAGATAGCTCTTCATCGCCGCGGCCGCCGAGTCCCCGAACGGCACGTACCGCTCCTTGCGACCTTTGCCTCGGACCAGGATCAGTTCCTGCGACCAACGAATGTCATCGAGGTTAATGCCGATCAGCTCCGAGTTGCGGATGCCGCATCCATACAGCAGCTCGAGAATGAGGTGGTCTCGCTTCGGAAACGCCGACGATTCCGGCATCGCAGAATCGAGCACCGTATTCACTTCCTCGACGGTCGGAACACGTGGCAGCTTCTTCGGCAGCTTCGGCGTGGCCACCAGCTTCGCGGGATTCTGCTCCACGGTGCCTTCGTGCGCCAGCCACCTGTACAGCGATCGCAGCGAGGCAAGTGCTCGCGCCACAGAGGTCTTACTCAGTCCACGTTCGTAGAGTGTGGAGAGATACCCGCGGATCAGGACGTGATCAATGTCGCGCCAACCCTGCGGGCCAACATATTCAGCAAACTGCGCGAGATCGGTGCTGTAGGCCTTGATCGTATGCGCCGAAGCGTTACGCTCTTCGAGGCTGCGCACAAACTTCGCAACGGCTTTCTCGACGGTGGTGGCAGCGACCTTCATCATTCGCTTCGTTCGCTCACCGATCGAGTGCGGCTCTTGCTTCGTGGATGGTGCTGCTTGTACACCTTATTCAAGCGATCCAGCGCGAGATGCGTATAAACCTGCGTCGTCGAGATGTCGGCATGACCCAGAATCGTTTGCACAGTACGTAAATCGGCACCATTTTCCACCATGTGGGTTGCGCAACTGTGCCGCAGCATATGCGGGCTTGCATGTCGCCCCTGTGCCGAAGCCGCATTCACCAGTTGCCAAACACGCTGTCGCGTGATCCGCTTGGCGCCGCGCGCAATGAACAGGGTGGGCGACGATTTCCCCGCCGCCAGCACCGGCCGCGCATCTCGCAGATACATCCGAACGACCTCTTGTGCCACGCGGCCCAAGGGCACGATCCGCTCTTTGTCGCCCTTGCCCCGAACCAGCATGTAACCCATATCCAGCTTCAGGTCTTCGCGCTTGAGGTTGATGATCTCCGACACCCGCAGCGCCCCGGTATAAGACACTTCAAGGATGGTCCGATCGCGCACCGCTAATGCCTGTGAGAGTCGGTCATCTTTGGCCCGCGGCGGCCCCTGGAGCACGCTCTCGACCTCATCTTTCGCCAGCGACTTGGGCAGAACTTTCCACTGTTTCGGACCATCCATGTTCAGCGTCGGATCAATTTCGATGTAGCGGTCAAGCAGCAGGTACTTGTAGAAGTGCCGCAGCGTCGAAAGCTTGCGCGCCACACTCCGACCATCTACCCCGTTCGACAACAGCGAATTCAAAAAGTCGCGTACATCCCGGCGACGCGCCTCGCGCAGGGCACGCTTGCGCTTCTCGAGAAACTCGGAATACTGCGCGAGATCAGACTGATAAGCCGAAACGGTTAAGGGAGCCAAGCCTTTCTCGACCTTGAGGTAGTCGAGAAACGAGCTGACGAACCGCGAGTTTGGCTCAACCCTCCGCACCACACGAGTATGGCTGGTGCGATCCGAGGCGGGAATAGCGAGGCAGATTCAGGCGGCGAGGCTCTTCCGCACCTTTTCCAGCAGTTCGACGGCATTCAGCGGACTGCGTGGGTCTTCCTCATGCTTGAAGAATGCGTAGGTCTCCAGGCCATCAGATACGCATTTTTCCACGCGGCTCACGAGCTGTCTTAGGTCGGCGGGACCGTATTCGGGTTTGCGAAACCGAAAGTAAATGTACTTCGCCGTCCTTTCTTCCGGAGTTGTGATCTCCTCCGATTCCGCGACACAGAGCGCAACGTTGTGCTCCTTCAGCACTCGGTATGTTTCGTCCGAGAACCACGTCGGGTGCCGAAATTCGAAGGCAGCCTTCACACCGCGAGGCAGTTCGGCGAGGAAATTGCCGAGCCGCGGCACATCTGCCTTGAGTGTTGGAGGCAACTGAAACAATATCGGACCAAGTTGCTTACCCAGCGGTTGCAGAGTCAGCAGAAAGCGCTCCAATGTCGCCGGATCTTTGAGTTGTCGAATGTGCGTAATAAACTGATTGGCCTTCAGGGAGAACCTGAACTCCGGTCCCACGTCCTTGATCCATGAGTCGGCGGCCTTCTCTGACAGAGTCCTGCGGAAGGTGTAATTCACCTCCACAGCATTAAGCCTAGTGGCGTAATGCTTGAGAAAGTTCTTCGCCGCCAGTTTCTCCGGATAAAATTGCGGCTTCCAGACGGCGTAGGCCCAGCCCGAGGTGCCGACGTAGACAGACAAGCCGGAACTGCTCAAGTTTCACCTCAGATCAAACTCATAATTCCGGGTGCGCCCCTGTTTGTGGGCGTTCACCTGGGCGTTCATAGCGTCCGCCAGCATTGACCAGCGCGCCGTCCGGGTTCCCATTGTATTCGTAGGCCCAGCATTCAATCGTGTCGCCAGTCGTGAGGTCGACGCGCTGGAGCTTGCGAACGAACAGGTTCGTAGCATCAGAGTAGGTTCATAACCCTCATAACACTCGAGAGCCTAGAGTACCTGCGGATCCTCAGGCAATTCAAATACGGTGCCATCGACTCTCATGCCCGTAGTAGCGCCGAAGGCCGCACCTGGATACTCTCCCAAGTCGTACAGTACTCCGCACAGCGATCCGTCGCCGTGGAAATGTAATCGCGCAACAACATCACGGATCGCTTCTGGAACAAACGGCGGCAGCAACGTCTGGTAGAAGAACACAAACTCGGCAGTGTCTTTACGTTCCACGAATTCACTCTCTCCAATCTGCCTGCTTCCCAACGCTCGCCTTCGCCGTCGTACACTGTACATTCTTTTCTATGCGACACTGATCTTCGGAGGCACGATGAAGCGCTGTTTCGCCCAGCTTCCTGCCCTGCTGCTCCTGGCACTCAGCCTGCCACTGACAGCGCAGGACCTGGCCTCGTTTGAAAAACGGGTCACGATGAAAACCCTGTCCAACGGGCTGACGGTCATCATTCTCCGTCGCCCCGAGGCGCCGGTTTTCTCATTCTTCACCATGGTTGACACTGGCTCTGCCCAGGACCCGCTGTCGAAGACCGGCTTGGCCCACATGATGGAGCACATGGCCTTCAAGGGTACGCCCGACATCGGCACCACCGGCTACGCCGAAGAAAAGGTCGCGCTCGCAAAGGTCGAAGAGACCTATGCCGCTTACGAGGCTGAGCGCATCAAGCGTGTCGGACGCGATCCCCAGAAGCTTGCCCAACTCCAAAAAGAATGGCAAGACGCTATCGCCGCCGCCGACAAGTTCGTCATCAAGAACCAGTTTGGCGAAATCGTCGAGAGCCATGGCGGAGTCGGCATGAACGCCTTTACCACCTACGACGAAACCGGCTACATGTACTCGATGCCCTCCAACATGATTGAGCTTTGGGCGGCGATCGAGTCCGACCGCTTCGCTAATCCCGTGATGCGCGACTTCTACAAAGAGCGCAACGTCGTGATGGAAGAGCGGCGCATGCGTACCGACAGCAGTCCCACCGGACGCCTTGTCGAACAGTTCCTCGGCACAGCTTTCGACGCCAATCCCTATCATCGCCCTACCATCGGCTATGCGTCTGACCTGCAAGCGTTTTCGGCTACCGACGCACTGAACTTCTTCCACCAGTACTACCTGCCCAGCAACATGGTTATCGCGCTGGTCGGTGATCTCGATCCCGATCAGGTGATGCCGATTGTCGAGCGCTACTTCGGGGAAATCCCGACCAAACCGAAGCCCACCGAGTTAACCACAGTTGAGCCGCCCCAGAATTCCGTTCGCGAGGTCAAGCTCAACGACCCGGCACAGCCCTTCTACGTCGAAGGCTACCATCGGCCCAGTTACCTCGATCCCGACGATGCGGTCTACGACGCGATCACCGATATCCTTTCGAATGGCCGCACTTCGCGTATGTATCGCGCCCTGGTGCGGGATCAGAAGATCGCTGCTGCGGCCGCTGGTTTCTCCGGCTTCCCCGGCACCAAGTACGCGCACCTCTTCGCCTTTTACGGAGTGCCGCTGCCCGGACACACCAATCAGGAAATCCAAAAGGCGATTCAGGATGAAATCGTCAAACTCAAGACTCAGGATGTCACCGACGAAGAGCTGCAGATGTTCAAAACCCGCACCAAGGCCGACCTCATCCGCGGTCTCGCCAGCAATGAAGGCTTAGCGCAGCAGCTCGCGATCTACCAAACGCGCTATGGGGATTGGCGCGAGCTGTTCCGCTATCTCGACAAAGTCGACA
>Ga0306920_100004038_pt1 | contig 18755 bp, 16 predicted proteins | sample flu12Cox44000170_FD_204666 | JGI IMG/M metagenome (GOLD analysis project Ga0306920, IMG submission 204666) | Lab enrichment of tropical soil microbial communities from Luquillo Experimental Forest, Puerto Rico - flux4day.12C.oxic.44.000.170 (v2)... | ecosystem: Environmental > Terrestrial >... | reverse complement strand
GGGTAAATACTATGAGCCGAACACTGACCGACGTACACCGCTTTAAAGAAGGTGTGAGTCATGCACTCACCACATATCCTGTTGAACTGTTGATATCCCCTGGATCCGAACAGCATGAAAACTACCGCACCCTATCTATTCCTTTGAAAGATCGTACTCTAACCTCAAACGTAAAAGAGCTGCACCCCAATTTCCCGTCTTGATCATGGAGCTTCCCAAACGCCGCAGTCGCGTTAGATGAATCATCACGGATTACCTCTTCTGCGGCGCGTAACTTGCTCGATATCTTCCGGGAGGAGAAGAAAACTCCGCATACTCCATACCCGTGAACCATCGCTTTATGTAGTTAATAGGGTTGTCGTCGACCGCAATCTCGCGCAAGACACCTCCGGCTGACTTGATTGGAACTAGAGTGCGGATACCATTACCGCCTTGACCGACCGAAACGGTAAACTCCAGGTTCTGTCCATCCCAGGTTAACCTCTGGAATGAGGATCCGTTGCGACCATCCAGCCAGGTCAACATCTGCCTCGCCGAGACGATCGGCACTCCGCGGGCTTGAGCTGCGGCGACGATGGCATCGGCTCCCGGCGATTCTGGTCTGTCAGTATGCATGTTAGCGGTGAAAGCTCCGTAGTATTCTTCAGGGCCAAGCGCGTTCGACAACAGTGAATCGATGGTGAACGGATAGGTCAGGCCAGATTCATCGGTCATTTGGGTCGTCGCCTGGTAGACATCAATAAGACTCCCGTCGAGCTTGGCAAAGCGCATGGGCATCCCGGAACCGGTGAACATGCCCGGTAGATTGGACACCCACTTGGGAGGCCAGTAATAGTAATTGGTATCCAGCCGGATTCCATGCCTCAGTTCCACTTGCGGCTGCGTGTCATAGTCTCCCCTGGTTACGCAGTCCACACGACTGGTTTGAGGGCTGGGATGGGCGGGATAGGCAGCCCTAAACTCCGCCAGTTGGCGGGAATAGAGAGAATCAGCAGCTTGCCATGAAAGCCGCCTGCCCAGAGTGCCATTCGGTTCTCGAAATGTTTCCGAAGGCCAATCAAGGCACCTCGTGTAGAGATGCAATCCGATTTCGAATCCCCCATTCGTCAGTTCGACGGCCTGCGAGACTCGAATGGTTCCAGGATATATGTTCGAAGTGGCACGCACGCATTGCCAATTGGCAAGCGAACAGTCAGGGGCGTCCTTTGCCCAAAGAAGGAGGAACCGGCCCAATGTGCCGCCGTGACCATGGTCATCACCAGTCATGATGACAACGGCCTTGAATCCATGGGGGAAGTACCAGAAGCGAGGAAGCGGTTTCTTGCGGTAGTTCATGTACAGGATCAGGTTGGCGAGAAGACGCTGCTGTAGATCGGCTTGAGGAATGGCGATCTTGCTCAGATCAACCCAGTCCGGCTGCGGGTCGGACGCAGCGGGCCCATAGAACAGATCGTCCGAGCGAATGGGAATAATTCCGTCGCGCTCAGTAGCTTGCCAGGCGGGGTTTCCCTGGCGGGTATAGACAACCGAGCGCGCCAGATCATAGGTGAAAACCGCCAATAGTCCCGATCCCAATTTCTTTAGCGCTACCGCGGGTGATCCAACTGCAACTGTGGCATTCTGATACAGCGTAGCCAGGTCACTCGTTCCATTCGATTCATACCGGTCAGCAGGACCGTGAAACTGTATGCTCTGCTTCACTAGACCTGTTCCCGGTGCCTGGCTGGTATTAATGGAAAGGTAGCCATCCCGCAGGACCGCACCCATATCCTTCAAGCCGATTTGCTCTGCCAAGTGCTTATCGGGTCGCATCGCAATCAGGTTGCCGCCGCCGCGCACCCAGTCCCCCAACATTTTTGTTTGTTCCTGGTCGAGTGGAAACTCGCCCAGTATGACGATGTCGTATTCCTTCAGCCTGGCCGAGGTCACCAGCGGGATGTCTGCGACAGCGAATTGGTTGAATCCTTCGTTGCGCAGGATTTCTGCGTAGTAACGGCTGAATGGGTTCGAAGAACTGGCTACCACCAGAATGGGCCCACCTGGTCCTTCTGTGGGAGGAGGCGGCAGGGGCGCCGCGGTGGTGAAGCTCCAACTGAGATCACTCACCAAGGACTTACCCCGACGGTCTTGTATCCCAGACGGGCCGCCGGTAATCATTACCTGGTACGTGGCCGAGTACTCTAGCGGGGCGGTAGGCTTCAATATCGCAGTGAAATTATCTGGTTGGTAGCTTAATGTCGCTGGCACAAGGTTGTCATTGGAGTCAAGTAGCCGTAACGTCGAGCTCGTAATCGTGCTCTGTTTCATCGCTTTCCGGAATGCAATCTGGACAGGAGCTGAGACCGCAATACCGAATTCACCGCTACCCGGATCAGCGGCTTTTAGCGTCGGCGCGGAGTTGTCGACGAATACAGCCCGGTACAAAGACCAACCTGCACCAAGGGCGGCGATGCAGATCAGCACTACGAAAAAAAGGCGCATCAGCACGCGCCTTTCCGGAAGCCCAAGCACGGCCACACCGAACCCTCGGTAGAGGAAGTAACCTACCCGCCGAACGATCCGGCGAAAAAAAGTAGACGTAAAGCAGCGCTACGAACAGCAGTCTGTCGCAAACCTTCTTCGGTCCCTCACGCGTTCCGCCCACCACGAGCCAAGCACGTATTTCGGCAGGGCCGGCACAAACCCAGGCGGCGAGGCTGCTAACTGCGATCGATTTTAACCCGATACCAATCGAAACGGGAGAGTAACATATCTTTCGTTGTTTTTTGAGAAATGGTCAATTGATAGGTCACTAACAGGTGATTACCTTCGGCGATAGATTATATTACCACGGAACGCGAAGGGAAAATACTGGGTTCGAAGCCCAGTCTAAAAGCGGAACTAGTGTCATATCTTCCATCTACGCCTAGAGCAGGCAGGTACTATCCACTCAGTAGTTCGAGTCCTCGCCAGTGATGGTGATGATGCAACTGAGGTCGTCATAGTTGCTCTACGCTCGTGCCAGGCTGAGCAGCAGCTCGAGCCAGACGTTGTCTCGCCCGGTCTAAGACATGTGGCGGAAAGCAGGCAGTCCACGCTACAGCGCCGAAACGCCGCGCTCCTGGTTACGGATCCGGACCGCTTCATCGACCTTCGATATAAAAATCTTCCCGTCGCCTATCTTGCCGGTTGATGCGGTTTGAAGAATCGTATCCACTGCTCGCTCAACCTGCGGGTCGTCAAGGACCATTTCGATCTTGATTTTGGGCAGCAGGTCCACATTGTATTCGCGGCCACGATACAACTCGGTGTGTCCTTTCTGGCGCCCGTGCCCGCGCACTTCGAATACCGTCATGCCGTCGACCCCGATTTCGATCAGGGCGTCTTTCACTGCCTCAAAGCGCGATGGTTGGATAATAGCTTCCACCTTGGTCATGCTGGGTTCTCCTCGTCTTAATCGCAAGGCCTCACGGATTAAAGTCCACAAGGGAAGACAAAAATAATCAACCTAGACGCTGGCCCTTCGGCGTGGCTCAAGGACAGGCTCTGAGTCCAGCTCTACCTGCAACTCGACTTCGTCAGCAAATTTCTCAGCAACTTGTGAATCTGGGCTTTGTCCAATCGCATTCAAAGGACTCGCCTTACGCCTTCCATAGCGTCATCACCACACCACCGGCAGCGATGAGACCGCCTCCTACCAGGATGGGCGTCGTCGGAGTGTGCTGAAATCGCGCCCAGGCCACAATCTGCGCCACCCCGAAGAACAGGACAACATACAAGCCGAGCAATTTGCCGAAGTCCCATGGCGGGGTATTCACCACCAGTCCATACAGCGCCAGCGTCAGCGCGCCTGCGGCAAACGCAAGGTATCGCTGCGCGCCCGTCGCGCGATGGAGGCCGGCTTGAAAACAGGAATCGCCGTATACCTCAAGGAAAGCGGCTAATAACAACACGGCAAACGTGCCGGTTCGGGTGGCAACCAGTTGCTGCAGCATGTCCTTCAATACGAAATTCCTTGCAGTGCGGCGTACAGCTCGTTTTGCAATACTAGCAGGGAATTCGACCCTCGCTGACGCGTTCTTGGTTCTGACTCTCATCAAAAAAATCAATTGGACGAGTACACTGTCAACAATTAGCCTTACACGCTGGTCTGCGGCCCGTCCGCACGCTGCCTTTACGGTTCATTGGCGGGATTCATTCCTGCCACAAGGCTGTCATTCGCGATTCCCGACAAGGTCCTATCATGAAATTTGTGGGGTTCTTATTAATGCTGGCGGGATGGGTCATCGTACTCTCCGCACTGGAGATGCTCGGTTCAGCCACACCGCGCACGGCGTTTGTGCTTGCGGGATTTGCGGTCGAGGTCCTGGGAATGGCCCTGGCTTTCCGTGCCCACGCAGTTCAGCCTGAGGTTGAGAAGTGATGGCTGTTCCCGCCGCGCCTGCGATCTCCGAAACCACATCGGCCGTCTGCCTGATTTTCATTCTGCTCGTTCCTTTGGCCGCTGCTGGGCTGGCACTCGCCAGCAACGGACTGGGCAAGTCGCGCAACGCAGCACACGCCATGCTGTCTTCCCTGTGCGTGATCGCGGTAGCCGCGATCGTCTATATCGCCGTCGGTTTCTCGTGGGAGGGTTTCGCCGGCCGCGCGGCGCACGTCATAACCGTCGGAGGCAAGCCGTGGGACTGGATCGCGCGGCAACCCTTCTTCCTGCGCGGGCTTGAGCTCGACGGCTCGCCCGCGTCGCTGGCCGTGCTGCTGCAGATGTTCGCCGTTGGAATGGCCGCCATCATTCCCATGAGTGCTGCGGCCGACCGCTGGCGGCTCGGAGCGATCTGCGCCTCGACCGCGGTTCTGGCGGGATGGACGTATCCCTTATTCGCGCACTGGGTGTGGGGCGGAGGGTGGCTGGCGCAATTGGGAACCATCTACGGGCTCGGCAATGGATTTCTCGATACGGGCGGCGCGAGTACGCTTCAAGTCCTTGGCGGCCTGACTGCTTTGTCGATGGTGTGGATCCTCGGGCCCCGCCAGGGCAAGTTCTCGTCTGATGGGATTCCCATGGGAATTCCCGGACACAATCTGGTGAATGTGGTGTTTGGCTGCCTGCTAACCTGGGTGGGCTGGCTGGGGCTGAATTCCGCTGGTGCAATGTTGTTCGGAGGCACAACGCTGACCGGGCTGGTGGTGGTGGAGGTCAATACCACGCTCTGCGCTTCGTCATCGGCTTTGACTGCACTCCTGGTGACGCGAATGCGTTTTGGCCGGCCTGACGCCTCGATCAGTGCCAATGGGTGGGTGGGAGGATTGGTGGCCAGCAGCGCGGCGACTGCGCTGCTTCGCCCGGCAACGGCGATATTGGTTGGGCTCGTCGCTGGCGCATTGGTAGCGCTTTCCGTTGAGTGGCTGGAGTTGTGGCTGAGGGTGGACGATCCGGGTGGAGCGATTTCGGTTCACACGTTAGCCGGAGTCTGGGGTCTGTTCGCTGCCGGACTCTTCGCCAACCTCGGCTCACGCAACCCTGCGCCCGGGCAATGGTTGGCACAGCTGGTCGGCATCGCAACCCTGCTGGGCTTTGTATTGCCGGTTACCTATTCGTTGAATTGGCTGCTGAACCGCGTCTGTCCGCATCGCGTGGATACCGACGGCGAGCGGCAGGGCATGGACTTGCACGAACTCGGCGCGGGCGCCTATCCGGAGTTCATGGTGCACAGCGACGAGTTCATTCAGCGGTAGAGACGCAGCAGGGACGCCGGGCTGAAAAAACCGGCAAGTGAAAACTTGTTTCTGCCAGCTTTTGAAAGGGCATTGCTTTACTTAGCAGTGCCGTGGAGGTCTATATTGTTGTTTATCCCGAGTGGACTTTTACTCCGCTCGTAGCACCCGCGCTACCCGGGCAAGTAATTCCCCAGCGGCCTAATGGCCAATTCATTCGTGGCAGAAACTGGTAGGGCTGAAGCCGTGCCCTTTCAAGGCGGGAATAGCGGCCACGTCGGAATCGCTCAACTGTGCCGCGCCACCCACAGCAGCAAGCCAAACACCACAATCGGGATCATCGCCATGGCGACATAGAAGGCGATCTTGCGCGGCCACGGACTACGCTTGGTCCTCCAATTGTGAAACTCTGCGCGCTCGGTGACGCCGACCTGGTCCTGGTGGTCCAGGTCCCAAATGAATTCGCCAGCGCTCTTGTAGCGGTTCTTCCAGTCGCGCGCCATGGCGCGATAGATGATCTCCTGCAATTGCGGCGTGATGGTTGGGTCGATCTCACGCGGCGGCATGGGATTGTTCAACAGCCGGTCGTTCATCACGACAAACGGATTCGGTCCCGAGAACGGGACTTTCCCGGTCAGCATCTCATAGAGCATGACGCCCACAGAGTACAGGTCGCTGCGCCCATCGCCGCGGCCTCCCCGGACCTGCTCGGGTGAGATGTAATCCGGTGTGCCCATGGTTTGCGAGAGCTTGGAAAAGGTCAGGCGGCGCGAACCCTGGTTCGACGCGATTCCGAAATCGATGAGCTTGATGTTGTCGTGCTCATCGACCATGACGTTTTCGGGCTTCATATCGCGGTGCACCACGCCGTTATCGTGAATGTATTGCAGTGCGTCGAGGATGTTGCGAGTGATCTTAACCGCGCGCTCAGGCGGCAGCTTGTGTTCCTCGTTGAGAATTTGGCGCAGCAGCCGGCCATCCACCCATTCCATGACCATGTAGATCCGGCTGCGCTCGTCATCCGTGAATACGCGCATGACGCCGGGATGGTCCATGTTCTTGCCGATCTCTTCCTCGCGGTGGAAGCGATCGAACAGGACGGGATCGCCTTCCATCTCGGGGTGGGGGACCTTGATTGCGACCGTGCGCCCGTCACGTGTGTCCGTGGCGCGGTAAATCGAAGCCATGCCGCTGCGAGCAATCAGCTTATCGATGCGGTAGTGATCAAGTAGTTCGTCGGTGTGGATCGCGTTCATATTCGCTCCGGCCGGCAGTGAGGTGCTAACACGATCCGCACAGGCCAGACCCGTATTCCATCCAATCTCAACATTTCTCGCATGGACCTATGTAATGATGCCAGAAAACCCGCTTTTGCGGCATAAAGAATCCATAAGGCCCGCATAAGTTAAGGTTGCGTGCTTACCGCAGGTTATACGGTCGCCCGCGATAGATGCCGGTGCGCTCCACGTCGTGGACGCGAATCAACTGTACGCTGATGTTGTCGCTGCCGTCGCGTTGATTGGCCAGCGATACCAGATTCTCCACCGCTGCATGCAGGCTGTCGCTGCGCGTCACCACGGATGCGATATCATCGGCCGGCAGGGAGCCGTGCAAGCCATCGGAGCACTGCAGCAACAAATCGCCCTTCTGCACTTGGACTTCATCGATCTCGACGTTCACCACCAGATCGTTCCCTACCGAACGGTTCAACAGGTGCCGGTTCGGCGACTGAGCGGCTTCGCTGTCCGACAGTATCCCCAGCCGCACTTGTTCGGCCACCATCGTATGATCGCGGGTGATGAGGCGGGCGCGTCCTTCACGGAGCAGGTAGCAACGTGAGTCTCCGACGTGAGCGACCACCGCGCGATCGGCCCGCAATGCGCAAGCTACAATCGTGCTGGCCATGCCAGCCTGGGAAGCGGACGCGCTGCCCTGCTCATAGACCTTAATGTTGGCGGCCTGGATGAGGCGCGACAACACTGCCTTGTGCGAATCTCCGCTCTTCGCGCTGGAGAAGCCGGCGAGTACAGTTTCAACCGTCAACTGGGACGCCACTTCACCCCTCTGTTGTCCACCGACTCCGTCAGCCAGGACAAACAGGCAACCATGAGAGCGCAACTGTTCGGGCGTATGGGGCAGCACGTGTCCCAGGAAGTCTTCGTTATGCTCCCGGATGCGCCCGGGATCCGAGAGTTGAGTGAATTCTACGTCCAGCATGGAATCGGGCGATGCGCTGTACGGCAGGGTACAGCGGGGTAAATCCAGGGGGAGACTGCGCGCTCCCTTGGTGAATCAGTTATAGGCGATGGGTTAAACAAGGTAAAGGGCGGGTCGAGACCCGCCCTTCGGTTGTCAGTTCCCAGGTTTAGTTCATGCGCTCACTGCGCGACTCTCCACCAGCGTGGTACGCCCCTTGGCCTTGCTGGCGCGCATGAAGTAGATTCCGCCATAGAGGCCCCAGACCAGCGCGATTCCCAGCGCCAGCAGTGGCTCTTTCTTGGTGCCAAATCCCATGAACGGCCCGATCACGTAGAAGGCCATGCACGCCAGGTTGGCCAGCAGTCCGAACACCGGGATGAACAGATGACGCACCATGCTGAATTTCGGATGCCCGTGATAGGCCACGATGCAGATAAGGCAACTCAGCATATACAGCAGGAAAGTCCCGAAGTTCGAGGCTAATGTGATCGTCAAAAAGGAATTTGGCAGCCCTGCCATTCGGTCGTGATTCAAATACCCGAAGCTCGACCAAAAGCCATGAGGCAGCGCCTGAATCGCGCTTTCTGCGGGAGCGGCACCGTCGCCGAAGCACATTACTACGGTGATGCAACCGACGATGGCGGAAATCATCGCCAACGTCCAGATGGCGCGATGCGGAGTCAGATTCCTGGTGTGCAGAAGACCCATGGAGTCCGGCATCTCGTTATCTTTCCCCATCGCGTAGGTCACGCGCGCCCCAGTGTTGATGCAGGAAAGCGTTGTGCCGATGAGCGCGAGAAACACGGTGGCGGCCTGACAGAGCATAAAGATGCGACCGTTCCCCTTGCCAAACAGTGCATCGCCCACGAGGATCATCAGATCACCGATCGGCGCTGCGGAGGCCGCAGCGTTTTGCATGGTGTAGCCGCTATTGAGGACGTAGTTCGCGGCAAAGTACTCAAAGAGGTAACAGAAACACCCTTGCACCAAGAGTGACAAGATCACCGCAATGGGCACGTCGCGTTTGGCATTCTTCGCTTCGCCGCCCATGGCCGTCACCGATTCGAATCCCACCAAAATCAGGATGGCAATCGTGGCTTGCACGAACATCCAGCCGAAGTTGTGCATACGCACCACAGAAAAGGCGTTTGGATGCGACAGAAAGGCGCCGCTGGCGTCCCTTTCGGGATAACTGATGCGATATGGCACCGTTTTTCCTGCCGCGTCGACTGCACACTGGGGCGTGCCATCGGCGGCCCGCACCACCGTGTCAGTGGCCTGACCATTGACCATCGTCTTGGTGGTGGCAAACTCGCAGCTGAATGTGGCTCCCGTTTGCGCATCAAATTGCGCGGCGATGCTGCCCGCGGGGTGGTTCATGCGGTAGCCCAAGGCGACAACCGAAAACACCAGCAAGGCGCTGATCTGAATGACGTTGATGGCAATGTTCACCGAGGTCGAACCGTTGACGCCCCGATGTGCGATATAGGCGACCGCGAACGAGGAAACAATTGCGATCAGCATCATGAACATAGGGCCGGGATTGGAGGCGTTCATGACGCTTGGCCAGATCGTACCCACCAGGTAACCGGAGATGACGCCAATGACACCCACCATCACCCCCGGATAGATCCAGTAATACAGGTGCGAACCCCAGCCGACGATGAATTTCGCGAGCCGCGCATACGGCCATGCCTTCTCGTGATTGAGGAACGATTGCTCGGCGAAGTAGTACGAGCTGCCGGTTCCGGGATACAACTTGGCCATTTCCGCGTAGCAGACGGCGGTGGCTAGGCACAACACCGTGGCAAACAGGATTCCGATCCACATGGCGGGAGCTGTCGCGCCGGCAGCGGCCTGCCCAGCAAACGTCAGCCACAGGAAGGCGCCGGGGGCAATGAGCGCCATTGCGTTCATCGTCAGGCCAGTAAGGCCCAGGGTTTTCTTCATTTCAACTGGGGCGTTTTCAGCCATCTTCATTCTCCTTAAAGAATCTGCCTGCTGTTGTCGTTCGATTACTGTGTAGCGGGGCGGCGGGCTTGCTTATCTCGCTGTGGCTGTAAAGGTACGTCCCACCGCCTCCCACATCTCCTGGGCAACTCAAAACATGAACCCCAACTCAACCACGCCGCGGGTCTGGCTGGTGTTCGAGCCAAAGGTCCCGAAGGCGTCACCCGACGTGGTGTTAGTGGCTTGTACAAGCGAAATATCGGTGCGTGTGAAGAACTTTTTGTACTGGTATGTAGGAGTCATCGTTAGCGACCAGGCCGCACTGCCCGGTCCGTAAAGCAGGTTTGCGGAGTTAGCGGCGGCATTCCCGCTGCTCGAGATGTATTCCCAGCGTCCTGTGAGCGAGAACCCCTTCTTCAAGACGCGACTTGCTAAAATCGCACCTCCCCAGGTAGACGCTCCCCGCGGGATACCGCCCTTCAGGTTCGTTGGGACGTCGCTGTATTGCATATAGGGCTGAATGATCCAGCTCCCCTTGGTGTAGGTGTAGATCAGGTTGTAGAGCATGCCGTTGTTCTGAATGGGCGTGGCAAGGTTCTGCCAATTGGTCTGTCCAAGATTTCCGCCGCCGATGAAGGCCAGGCTGTGCGGACCCTTCGTGTACGTCAGCGAACCCGTCAGCCAGTTATACCGGTTGGAATAGAAACCATCGTTGTAACTCAGCGACGCGGTGAACTTGCCCATGGTCTGATTGATCTGCACGCCGCGAGTGATGGCATTTTCCTGGTTCCACAACAAGCCGCGTTCGACGTTCATGTTTTGGAAACTGAAGGTGTACTCAGCACCTATCAATGTCGGCAGTATTCCAATCATCACATTGGTATTCTTTGCCGGTACTAGCTTCACATATGCCGTAGGAACCGGGCCCCAGAGATCGCTGTTCGATTTCGCGTTGGAGACAAAAGGCGATCCCAAAGAAACGACGCTATAGGTGCCTGTCTGAACATAGAACTGCCACCATCCTTCAGCCTTCTGAAAGAAGATCTGCGCGTTGCTGAAGGCGCCTTCCTGCGGGTTGTTGCCGGATACGGCGTTGTTCTGAAACAGCCCGATGCCGCTAACGACGCCGTTCAGACTCAGCTTGCCCAGCGGTCCCGCCTCCAGATTCATCGGTAGCGCAGCTTGCAGCGGACCCGTGATCGTAGGCGTAGGGAGTGGAGTCGGCGCAGCCGGCGCGGCAGCGGGTGCGGCAGGTGGATTCGATGTCGGTTGCTGGTCCGCTGGCATAGAAGCTGGCACGTCAGTCTGGCTCACGCAAGGGGAAGAAGTCAGAGCGGCAAGGCTCGCTCCGAGAACGGCTGTAGAAATCCAGGAGGCAAGTTTCATGTCGATGGCTCGCTTTCTCCAATCTTCCGCGCCGCTCAGTTGCAAGCGCGGTTCGTTGGCTAGAGGCTACCAACCTAATGAAGCTTGCTCCGTCAGTCCAACTCATAGTTCCGCTACCACCAATCGAAATTTCTGCGACATTAGTTTTTTATGACAGCGATAACTCTTGCTTATCGAATCGTTCCCGCTTGCTTGAAAACTCCAGAAGCAGGCAAAGCGCCTCAGCAACTTACGAAACTATGTACTAGCTAAGTGGCGGCGATACGTGTGGATGAATCACGATTACCAATTTGGCCAAACCAAAGGAATTTGAAACCGGAACACTCACTGGTGGAAAAACCAGCAGGACCAACCTCAGACGACGCTAGGTCTCCAGGAAGGCCGGGTCAAATTCGTCGGACTTCATTAACTCCGCGCCCTGCACCTCAAACGCGCCCGCTGACTTGAAGCGGGGAACACCGTTCCGGACCATCTCAATAAAGGCCACCGCGGAGCGGGGCAGCGTCCGGTCCTGGTGATAGACCAGTGCGAGTTCACGCGACAGCGCCGTGTCTGACAAGGGAACCAGGCGCAGTTCGCCGGCACGGCATTCCTTGCGGGCGAAACTCTGGCTGATAAGCGAGATTCCCATGCCGGACGCGACAAACGCCTTGATCATGGCGACGCTGGGCAATTCCATGGCAATTCGCAATTGCGACTGGAACGGCCGAAACAGCTTGTCCATGGTTTTGCGCGTGTGCCCAGCCTTGGGAAGGATGATGGGAAAGTCCGCCATGGCCTCGACGGAGACTGAGTCCAACTGTCCAAGCGGATGCTTGGGCCCGGTCATCAAAACCAGGCGGTCGTGGAAAATTCGTTTCACCACGAGTCGCTGGGCCTTGACCGGCATGGTCACAATGCCGACGTCGATCAAACCATCCTGTAACCTCTCTAAAATCTTGTGACTGAAATTGCGATAAATGCTGATCTGCACATCGGTGTAGCGGTGCCGGTATTCGCTGAAAGTTTCAGGCAGTACGTAGAGGCAGGTCGCTTCATTGGCGCCAATGGCAAGCACACCGCGGGGAGTCCGGTCCTGATCGGCGACAGCGCGCAGCGATTCTCCGCGCAGCGCGAGCAGCCGGTTGGCATACTCGAAAAGCACTTCACCTGCAGGCGTGAGCGAAACTCGTTTGCCCGAGCGATCCAGCAGCTTGGTTCCGTAGTCCTGCTCGAGCTGGCGGATTTGCGCGCTCACCGCCGACTGCGAGCGGAACACCTTTTCCCCTGCACGGGAGAAGTTGCCGAGCTTCACGACTTCCAGAAACGTCGTTAGTTGGTCGAAGTCCACGCAGACGCTCCGTCTGAAACGTGTTCAAGGGCGCTTAACAAGAGCGCACGTCTGACAAGGAGTACTCACCCCGGAGGGGATTGCGCGCCAGTCGACGTGCTGGCTTTTCTCAAGAACGTTGATCGCTCCTCCGAAACGTTCGGCCTCGGATGCCGCATGTGGCCGGGTATGCAAAGCGGCCAATCACTAATTGAGTTGTGTGTGCAGTGTAGAAGTCACTGACTGAATCGGGAAATCGATAGTTTTTATTGCGCGCATAAGATTGTGTAATCGGAAGGGTCGAGCGTTGGGCTGCGAGGCTTGCAACGAGTAGCGAACGCAGATCGGGTGCGATAAATATTGCTTGAAATCGCGGAGGTTGCGTGGGTCGCCTGATCGCTTGAGCGATTGCCGAGACACAAAAGGGTGCCGTTTCTGTTGGCGTCGTGGCGGCACCCTTCGACTTTGCGGGTCTTACTTTACTGCGTCGGTCGTCTTCTTGGCGGCGTCAGCGGTCTTATCGGCCGCCTTCGCTGTGCCGTGCGCGGTGGCCTTGGCGCCCTTTTCCGTGCCCTTGGCCACAGTCTTGCTGGTGTCGACGGTGGCGTCAGCGGTCTTATCGGCCGCCTTTGTCGTGCCGTGCGCGGTGGCCTTGGCGCCCTTTTCCGTGCCCTTGGCCACAGTCTTGCTGGTGTCAACGGTGGCGTCGGCCGTCTTGTCGGCGGCCTTCTTGGTGCCCTTACCGACGTCCTTGCCCACATCCTTTACGCCGGTCGCGACGTCCTGGGCATACATCGGCGGCCCAAATGCGAGGGCCATACCCACGGCTGCGATCCAAAGCTTCTTCATTACGTTCATTACGCATCTCCCCGGCTCGTTGGAGCCGCTGACTCTCAGATATTCCCCAGCGAAAAGATTGCCGTCACCCGCACTCAAGTGGCAGCCCATGAGGACGTTGGTTCTTAACCTGAAGGTGGTACGAAGATACCATTCTGGGTGGGTATCTGCCTAGAGGTGGAAGCGGGCAAATGGTCCGAAGCGCCGCGTTTCACCATCCTGGGCTCACATCAGGACGAACCGTTTCGTGTTAGTGGCTCCATTTCCATGCCGCCAATTTTTTTCCGACAGCTTCAGACTTCCGTAAGTGGCTGGAAAACAACCATGATCGGACGCCAGAGCTGCTCCTCGGATTTCACCGGGCCGATTCCGGAAAGGGTGGCCTAACCTATCGCAAAGCGCTCGACGAGGCGTTATGTTTCGGCTGGATCGACGGATTGCGCAAACGCCACGACGCACATAGCTATACCGTACGCTTCACGCCGCGCCTGCCGGGCAGCATCTGGAGCATCATCAACACCACGCGAATGACTGAACTGATCAAGCAGGGGCGCGTGCAGCAGGCTGGCCGACAGGTCTTTGTCCGCCGCGACAAGAAGAAGTCGAAGCTGTACTCCTACGAGGTCGGGAGCTGCCAGTTCGACATGGAGTTTGAGAATACGTTTCGCGCCGACCGCAGGGCGTGGGAGTTCTACCAAGCGCAGGCTCTGTGGTATCGGCGCGTCTCGTGCTTCTGGGTGATGAGCGCGAAACGCGAAGAGACCCGACTGCGCCGCCTCGCCACGCTCATCGACGACTCGGCCAACGGGCGCAGAATCAAGCAGCTCACTGCGAATCCCAAGAATCCGGAGTAATCTGTCGCAGAACAAACTGGAGTCGCGCATGAAGCGCCTGATCTCGATTGCTTTGCTGTTTGCACTGATGCTGGGTGTGCACTCACTCCTGTTTGCGCAATCGGCTCAACGCTGGTCGGAGGATAAGGCCAACGCGTGGTATCAGCAACAGCCCTGGCTGGTGGGGGCCAACTACATTCCGGCCAGCGCCATCAATCAACTCGAGACGTGGCAGGCGGCAACCTTCGATCCGCGGCAGATCGACAAGGAACTGGGTTGGGCGGAATCGCTGGGCATGAACACCATGCGCGTCTTCCTGCACGATCTGTTGTGGCAGCAGGACGCGGCAGGCTTCAAGCAGCGCCTCGATGTATTTCTCGCGATCGCCGCGAAACACCACATCCGGCCGATGCTGGTGTTGTTCGACTCCTGCTGGGACCCGGAGCCGAAGGTCGGTCTGCAGCGTCCCCCCATGCAGGGCGTGCACAATTCCGGTTGGGTGCAGAGTCCTGGAGCCAAGGCACTGCAAGATTCGTCACAGTATCCCCGCCTTAAGTCTTACGTTGTAGGAGTTGTGAGCGCGTTCGCCAACGACCAACGCATCCTCGCCTGGGACATATGGAACGAGCCCGGCGGCTTCCAATACGGCTACTACGAGCAGAAAGAGCCGCCGAACAAGATCGATCTGGTGAAGGCGCTGCTGCCGCAGGCTTTTGCCTGGGCGCGTTCGGCAAACCCGACTCAGCCCCTGACTAGCGGACTCTGGGAAGGCGACTGGCCGAAAGACGGCCCGACGGAGATGGAGAAGATCCAGCTGCAGTATTCCGACATCATTAGCTTCCACAATTACAGCTGGCCGGAGAACTTCGAGCGCCGCGTGGTATGGCTCGAGAAGCAACATCGCCCAGTCATCTGCACCGAATACATGGCCCGATCGGCGGGAAGCACCTTCGACGGTGTGTTGCCCATCGCGAAGAAGTACCATGTCGGCGCCATCAACTGGGGTCTGGTAGTTGGCAAGACGCAGACGAATCTTCCCTGGGAGTCATGGGACCATCCCTATGTTCTCGGCCAGCCGCAGGTGTGGTTTCACGACGTGTTCAAGGCTGACGGCACGCCGTATCGCGAGAGCGAGGCACAGCTCATCCGGCAGTTGACAGGAGCGACAGCATCAGCCAAGGCCAAATAGAACTCATCAACTGTATGCAACTCCCATACCGACAAAAACCGGGACCTGCCCCCCGCTCCTTCTGGTCGGGGTTTACCTCCATGGGCCTGGGCAAGTATCAACAAGGTATTGACCGGGCTGCCTTGGCGTTGTCGATGGGAGCCAACGGCCCTGCCTACGTCAAGTTGGCGGAAAATAATCTGTACCTCGATCGTTTCGCCGAGGCCGAGTGCGGGACACCTGCAATCGTCTCGCAGGGCCGGCGAACAATCTCGGTAGCGGCCAGATCACGCCGCTGCCACCCGCTGGATCAGGTTGTCCTGTTCGCTCTTATTCTCCGCGCCGATGGTGAAAGCATCGAGCAAGTTCAGCGAAAGCGCAAATTTGATCGCCTCGCTCTGCCGGCTCCGCAGATCGCCCTGACCGAGAATTTTCATCCCGACTATGCTTTTGCCGGATGCCTTCATCTGTTTGATCACGCCTACGACAGGGTCGGGATCGGCGTCCATGTGTGAGCCAATGGGATTGATGCGCACCAGGTCGACTTCCACCCACGGCGACTTCGCGGCTGCACGTAGCGCCTCGATGGTGTGGCACGAGCAGCCGTGTGCGCGGATGATGCCTTTCTGTTTTGCTTCCGACAGCACGTCCATCGTGCCTTTGAAGCGCTCAGTCCAGTCGCCTTCGGTAACGCAGTGCATGAGCACGATGTCGAGGTAGTCGGTGCCGAGTTCGCGACGGTAGCGGTCGAGGTCGGCGCGCATCTCCTGCGGCGTGCGCGAAGGGCTTTTGGTCATCACTGTGACCTTGTCGCGCGGTAGCTGCTTCAGGGCGGCTGCGACGTGGGGATGGCTGCCATACGAATCCGCGGCGTCGAAGAAGCGTAGGCCGTGGTCGTATCCGTTCAGCAGCAGCGCCGACAGTCCGCCCACTCCGAGTGCCGTTTGATTGGAGTGCTTTCCGAATCCAACCGTGCCAGTTCCCATCGCGAGACGGCTGGTCAGGATGCCGGTTTTGCCCAAGGGAATGGTGTCACTAGCGGCATACTTGCGCGGTAGCTGGGTGTCGGCGAGCGCGTTCAGCATCGACTGCCGCGCCAGCCAAACTGCTCCCACTCCGGCGGCTGCACTAACGATAAAATCTCTGCGCTTCATGGACCCTCCTCTACAAGGTAAGCCCCGATCAGTGTCTTCTTAGACGTTATTGTAGGCAGTTGGCACCAGCAATGGCGGTGAAATCTTGTGAACTCGCCCCGATTTTGATATTTCGCGCCAGTGTGCGAACCTTACCGCCGTGCGCGCCGTTGCCATGTTGGGCCCCATCGCGAAGGAGCAGCAGGTCCGCCCGTTCGAGTTGCGGGGCGTTAACGTCTTTACCGGCAATGAACTTGATCCCACCGACGAGCCCGATGCGGCGCTGATTTTCGGTGGCGATGGAACCGTCCATCGCCACCTGGGCACGCTGGCGTTACACAAGACGCCGACGCTTGTTGTTCCCGTGGGCAGCGCCAACGATTTTGCGCAATCCGTCGGGATTGACTCTGTGGCGCAGGCGCTCGCGCACTGGAAGCGGTTCTGCGAAACCCGAGGCAACACACGCCTGATCGATCTCGGAACCATCCAGCCTCTGCATCGCGTGGAGGTCGCCGAGATGTTGCCTGCGGCGCCCCACGAGGACCCCGACGTTCCTTGGCAAGGGGAGTCGCTGGAAACTCTGCACTTCGTTCCCGACGGTCGGCGATGCGACCTTCCGCCTCTGGGCCCGCGCATCGAGCTTTCCCAGTCGCGCCGCGGGATCGAAGCCGGGCGCGAAGCATCCCGAACGATCCATTTCGCCTGCATCGCCGGCACCGGGCTGGATGCCGTAGTCAGCCGCGTGACCATGCTACATCCGCGGTGGCTGCGGGCGCACGGCGGATATGTTGTGGCGCTGGTACAAGCGCTGGCCAGGTTCCGTCCGCCGCAGATGACCGTGTCGCTGGAGATGGACGGCCACTGGCAAACTCCGGTACGCGAAGAGGGCATGCTGATCGCGGTGGGCAACGGCCCGCGCTACGGCGGCGGGATGCGACTGGCGCATCTTGCCGCCATGAACGACGGCCTGCTCGACGTCTGTTTCGTGAGGCAGCTCAGCAAGCTGCGTTTGCTGCGCCTGTTGCACGTGGTGTTTCGCGGCGACCACATTGGCATGAAAGAGGTGGAGTACTGGAAGGCGACAGGTGTCCGCGTCCACACCGACCCGGTCATGGAGTTGTTTGCCGATGGCGAGTATATCTGCACGACGCCGGTTGAGCTTGGGGTTTGCCGCGATGCGTTGCGTGTCATCGCGCCGGAGTGAGAAATTGGTGACATCTGGGTGCCGAGTGCGTCTATCCCGGACCGGCACATCAGGCTTTGCGTACTACATTTTGTGCATCTTAGGATTTGAGGCTGGGTCTATACTGATAGGCAGCAAATGTCCACCCCGGTTTTGACGAAGACGGAGCCCCAAAAAGCCCCGAACGAGCAGCACCACGATATCCTTCCCACGCTGTTTGGCGAAGGACAGGGGCTCTATCCGCAAAGGAAGGACACGTTTGTCTACTCCTTTCTCCTGCACATGATTGCGACAGGCCTGATCATCTGGTCGGGACACTGGGTCGTTTCGCACCAGGACGAGATCAAGCAGCAGGTGGTCGGGCTGGTGACGGACATCAGCCCATACATCCCGTTGCCGGTTTCCAAAACCAAAGCGGGCGGCGGCGGAGGCGGGGGCGACCGCGACAAGCTGCAGGCGCCCAAGGGTGCGCTGCCCAAGCTCTCCAAAGACCAGATCGTGCCTCCGGCAGTCGTGATACGCAATGACAATCCCAAGCTGGTCGTGAACCCGACGGTGGTGGTGCCGCCTGAGATTAAGCTGCCAACTGTGGGCGCGCTGGGTGATCCGCTTTCCAGGGTGCTCGGGCCTCCCTCGAACGGCACGGGCGCAGGCGGAGGCATCGGCAGCGGCTACGGTGGCGGCGTGGGTTCGGGGACTGGCCCGGGCGTGGGTCCGGGACACGGTGGCGGCTACGGCGGTGGCGCCTATCGCGTTGGCGGTGGCGTAAGCGCACCAAAAGCGCTCTACGCGCCGGATCCCGAGTATTCAGAAGAAGCTCGCAAGGCCAAGTATCAGGGAACCGTCGTTTTATGGCTGGTGGTCGACGCGGCTGGACGCCCGCAGCAAATCCGCGTGCAACGGGCGCTGGGCATGGGGCTCGACGAGAAAGCCATCGAGGCCGTCAAGCAATGGAAGTTTGATCCCGCGAAAAAGGACGGCCAGCCCGTCCCCGTCATGATCAACGTCGAAGTCAACTTCCGGCTGTACTAACGTCGATCGAGTGGTCCCAATTCAGTTTGTC
>Ga0306920_100004037_pt1 | contig 18755 bp, 15 predicted proteins | sample flu12Cox44000170_FD_204666 | JGI IMG/M metagenome (GOLD analysis project Ga0306920, IMG submission 204666) | Lab enrichment of tropical soil microbial communities from Luquillo Experimental Forest, Puerto Rico - flux4day.12C.oxic.44.000.170 (v2)... | ecosystem: Environmental > Terrestrial >... | reverse complement strand
TGCATAGATCAATGTGGTGGAGGCGGCGGGAGTTGAACCCGCGTCCGAAAATGCTGTCAGCAAAGAGACTACATACTTAGTCACGTTCCCGCACCGGTTACCCGGTGCTCTCGCCAGCCGCACTCAGAACGGACAAGAAACGCGGCCAGCCAGCCTGAAAATCTCGCTCCTCACCCCCAGACGTAGCGTGGGAAGCCAGCTCACTGTGCGACGCCCTTACCCCGGCCCGTGAGTAAAGCCGAGGAGGACGGCAACTTAGTTAATTAAGCTGCGTATGCCAGCTGTTGGTTGGCAATTGTGTTTTTGCACACGATTACGGATGCGTGCACTCCGGCATGCCTCTTTACCACAATCACTTCCGTCGAAGCCGTGACGCCCCCACGGGTGAACAGTCTACGTAATTACTGTAGCACTCTAGGCAAAAAAGTAATACCGCCCGGTCCGAGATGTGCGAAATCCTCAGTATGAGTCTTGGGAGATCCTGCTCTTATGGCCCGCGGATTATCGGTGGCAACTCGGCCCCTTGGCAGCAAATTTTCGTCAGAGTTGGGAAAAAAGAACATTCATTCGGCACTGCAAACCGCTGCCGCCCGAGTAGTAACTGCGGGGTGAACGCAAAGTTTTTCTTGGGCAGGTGCACCGTCTCCGCTTCCAATCGGAGAATCCGCCAGTTTTTACTGTCCCACCCTGGGCTCATCCTCATACACCGGGTGCAAGTTAATCCCCGTTATCACGGAGCACCCAGGAATTATTTTCCCTGCCTCAAGGTGGAAGTCGTAGACCATTCTCAAGCGTTACCTCCGATTCATTTACTGCCTCGTCCTCAAGCCAGGTCCGGTGGTCGTCCGTTGGTACAAATCAATTCAGGGAAGTGGCGATAGTAGGTGAGCGCGAAGACCTGCAGAGAGGTGGCTGTTTTTGACATCGGCGCCTGCAGTAGCCTGACACTAGGTGGTGCCGGTGCGATTACGGTATGTCTCAGTGTGGATGCATCAATGGCCTATGGTCCTCCGGGGTTGCCCTTCCTGGCCGCGACTCCGATCAGAGCATTCGTCGCTATGCTTGTCACAAAGTCGCGTGTATAGGATTCAGTCATATCCCCTCGACCGCATTGTGGGTCGCATCGCCCCTCCTGGCAAGCGGCTTGCAACGAGGGTGCAGACATCGATCGGACGGAGAGCCAATTTCTGCATCTGATCGTGGGTGAAATCATCCAAACCTTTTGTTTGCCCGGGAGTCTCTATGGGAGTGCCAGCCTGGCGGATTTTGCCGATACTAGAAACAAACTTCAGGGCGACTGGAAATGCATAATTTGCAATTGATGACCGCGATCGCCTCCACAACAGTGCTGGATTGGCGGCCTTATTTCTCGGCTTCGACTGCTTGTTGGTTTATCGGAGACTCTTGCCGGGAGACACTCTCGTGATTCCCGACTGCATCTCGTTCAATTCCATTCCACACACCACCAGCATTTTCAGCGATTTCCTTTCTTATTCTCCCGAGGTCAGGCCATTCTTTCCCTCCCCTCCCGAATCAGCTCACATTGCTGAACTGGCGAGAGCAGTGCCACGCCATGATGAGCGGCAGGCTCGGGTGGCAGATGTGTTGGCCGAGCAGAACGGTTCTTTCGGCGGATCCGAACCGACGCTGCGCAACATTCAGCGGCTGCGCGAGGGTGCATTCGCGGTTGTAACCGGCCAACAAGTTGGGTTGTTCGGTGGGCCGCTCATGGGCTTGCTAAAGGCCGCATCGGTGCTGGCGTTAGCCCGTCAGGTTGAGCGATCAGGAGTTGAATGCGTCCCAGTCTTCTGGATGGCCACCGAGGATCATGATCTCGACGAAGTGAACCAGGCGTTGTTGCTGACGAATGACTTCCAGCTGGCTCCGTTCAAGGCAGAGACTTCGGGCAAAGCGAACGCACCCGTCGCAAAGATTTGCTTCGGTCAAGGCACTGACGAGCTAGCGGCCCAGGCAGCGGAACTACTGGGAGAGTCGCTGGCTTCTGATTACCTCCGCCAAACTTATCGGGAAGGTGAGACCTTCTCGACCGCGTATGCCAAGCTTTATGCGCGGATCTTCGGGGAGTACGGGCTCATTCTCATTGATCCATCTGATCCCAAGCTACACCGTATTGCAGCGCCCCTTTTCGCCGAGGCAGCGCGACGGAGTTCCGAACTTGACGTGGTCTTGTTAGCTCGCAATCGGGAACTGACCACAGCGGGTTATCACGAACAAGTAAAGATCACGGAGGAATCGACGCCACTGTTCGCCGAGGTCGATGGCGCGCGGACACCGCTGCATCGCGTGAATGGCAATTTCGCACTCGGGCGGGAACGGCTTTCCCCGGACCAACTGCAGGGGCGAATCGAAAGCCATCCGGAAGCGTTCAGTGCGAATGTGCTGCTGCGTCCTGTGTTACAGGACTACTTGCTTCCGACGCTGGCCTACATCGGCGGGCCTGCCGAGATCGCCTACTTCGCGCAGGTGGCAGTCATATATGAAAAGCTGTTGGGACGCATTACGCCGATCCTGCCGCGCCTGAGCGCAACGATTATTGAGCCTCGTATCGAACGGCTGCTGACCAAATATGATGTCGACTTGCCGGAACTCTTCCATGGCGAGTGTCAGCTTCGCGACTGCATCGCGGCCCGTGCTCTACCGACTCACCTGAAACAGAACTTTGAGCTAGCCAGGACAGATGTTGAACAGGCGATGCGGCGCGTCACCGATTCCCTGGAAAAGCTCGACACGACGCTGGTTGAGGCGGCTGCTGGTGCAACAAACAAAATGCTCTACCAGGTGGACCGCTTACAGAGTCGTGCCGCTCAAGCGGAGGTCCGCCGAAACGAAGTCCTGACCCGGCACGCCGCCCAGATTGAGAATGCTCTTTACCCACGCAAGTCGCTGCAGGAACGTGAAATCGCTGCCGTCTACTTCTACTCGAAGCACGGGCCGGAGTTAATCGAGCAGCTTATTGACTTCGCGCAGGCGCGCTGTCCCGAACACAAGGTCATACGCCTGGAATAGTCTTCATTCCGACAAACACGATTCCCCGTTAACCAGCAGCCGGTGTAAGCTCATACGCTCGGGCTTAGAATTTACGGACTCTTCAGCCCTCTTCTATGCTGTCGAACGCGCTCATCATTCTCGCGTGTGTTGTGGCGGCCTTGGCATTCCTCTACCTCGTGACCCGTACTTCGGCAGCTCATGCACGCAAGGAATTTAATGATTTCACCGGTGCCGTCGTAGCCGTGATCGGTACTACTTATGCGGTGATTCTCGCGTTCACCCTTTCGGACGCCTGGACTATGTCTCAGCAGGCACAGACCAATGAAGAGCAGGAGGCCAATGCCTTGGTCAACATCTTTCGTCTCGCCGACCAGACGTCGAACGGACAGCAGATCCGGGATCTTTGCCGGCGATATGCCGCACGGGCCATCAATCAGGAGTGGCCTGCACTCGCCGCCAATCAACCGTTAAGGAACGGTTCAGACCTGGTCAACCAATTGTGGCGCGCTGCTGGGCAGAGCCGGGTCGTTACCGGTACCGACTCCATCGTCGTTTATCAACTTACCGAAGAATTGCGGGAGATGACCGAGTTCCGTAGCATACGCCTCACCCAGGCGCGGGAGAAACTTCCCGGAATTCTGTGGGTGATCCTGATAGCCGGCGGTGTGATTACGGTGGCGGCTTCGTGCTTTTTCGGCGTACCCAATTTTCGCTTTCACGTGCTGCAGGTTGTGGTGCTCGCCTTCCTGATTTCCCTGGTGCTGGTTGCGATCCATGACATTGATCGCCCCTATCAAGGCGTCGTGATAGTCGAGCCTGAAGGGTTCCAGGCCGCCGTGCAGACTTTTCAAAACGAAGCGGGACGATAGTCGCGATGTCTTAGGAGGCTTTGATCAAGGCAGCTTCTCCGAAAGGGACGGCCTCCAGGCCATCCGCGAAATGCTCGTATTCAAAAGCGGTTCTGGATGCTGGAATCTGATCTTGGATTCTTGGCAAGCTCGGAAGACCGCCCTTACCAGTCGCCGCGCAACCAAAGACGTCGCTATGCCGCCAGCGCATCGTCCTTGCTTTGATTCTGATTTTCATTGTGCCGATCACCCCGTTCTTGGTCTTGAATCGTGCTTTCTGGACTGCAGCCGCTGTCTTCCTCCAACTGATTGCGATCGGCTGGCTCACCCGTGTGCTCCTCATTCTGGCCGGGTTCTGGGAAGTCGCTATCGCTGGCCTTCACCAGTGGATTGTCGTCACGATGGCCCAGCTGGCCGGAGAGCGAGGTGTTGGTGGCTTCGTCACGGCTGTCCTGTTCAACGCCACCCTTGCCTATATCTGCGTCGCGAGCGCTTGGTTTGTTCTGCATGAGGAAAGGGATGAGCGCAGGCAGGCGGCCGTTGCACGTTCGAAACTTGTCGTAGTCAGTGATGGTTTTGGCCAGAACGCTGCCTCCCGTCGCGAACCACGAGTCCGATTCCCTGAGGCTATATCGGCTTCCCGACCTACCCGATAAGAGCGACGCAACACTCGATCCCTTTACTGCTATGTTTCGAGCGTTGAGACCTCGATCGTCTCGTCTTCGTTCTCGCCGTCCTTGACAGCAGTTAGCGTGCCTGTCAGTGCTTTTGTGCCGTAGTCGAACCCTTTGTCAAAGGCCTTCAGATTCAACTCGCGGAACGCCGCTGGCACCGAGTCAGCTACCGCTTTGCGCAACGCGTTAGGATTTAGAAGTCCTGTCACCGCGCCAAAGAAGCCCACCATGACAATGTTCAGCACCATGCGTTTGCCCAGCTCTTCCGCCAGCCTCGTGGCCGGAACGCTGTACACCCGCACGCCTGCAGGCAGCTCGTCAATGCGCACCAGGTCCTGCTCGATGATCAGGATGCCGTTTTCCTTCAATTGCGGCGAGAACAGCGAATACGCCTCTTGTGACATGGTGACCAGGATGTCAGGCCGCGTGACGTACGGGTAGAGAACTGGCTGCTTCGAGATGATCACCTGGGCGCTGCAAGCTCCGCCGCGCGCCTCGGGACCGAAGGCCTGAGTCATGGTGGCGAACCCGCCTTCGAAGATGCAGGCTGCCTTGCCTATAACCGCGGCTGACAGGATCACTCCCTGGCCTCCAAACCCGGAGATGCGGATCTCGGTTAGTTGCTGCATGAGCATCCCTCCTCTTCGAAATAGGTTTCGACATAGCGGTCACCCAGCGACTCAATCATCTTGTCGTGCATCAGGTCTCGATAATCGGCGCGCTGGCGGTCGACAAATTTGCCGACCACGATTTCGCCGGCCTTGCTGAGAGCAACTTCGCTGGTTGGCGCGCCATTGCGCACCTTGCTCACCTGTTTGTAGAACTTCATGGTGTCTAGCCCATCGCCCATCTTGTTGCGGCGCTGATAGAGCGTTGGGCATGGCGACAGGACTTCGATGAAGCTGAAGCCTTTCTTCGAGAACATCTCCTGAAACGCACGAGCAAGCTGGCGCACGTGAAATACGGTCCAGCGCGCGACGTAGACTGCTCCTGCCGCCTCTACCAGGTATGGCAGGTTGAACGATGCGTCGTATGTGCCATAGGGGTTGGTTGAAGTTATGACAGAGCCTGGTGTGGTGGGCGCTGTTTGCCCGCCCGTCATCGCGTAGATCAGGTTGTTGACGCAGACTACCTTCAGATCGAGATTGCGACGTGCCGCCTGGATCAGGTGGTTGCCACCGATCGCGAACAGATCTCCGTCGCCCGAGTACACCACAACATTTAACTTCGGGTTTGCGAGCTTAAGGCCGGTTGCGAAGGGAATGGCGCGGCCATGCGTCGTATGGAACGAATCGAGATTGACATAACCGGCGACGCGGCCAGTACATCCGATGCCGGACACGATGGCCAGGTTCCTGGTGTCGATCTTGGCGTCGATCAGCGCACGGCTGAAGGAATTGACGCTTGTGCCGATGCCGCAACCCGGACACCAGATGTGCGGAATGCGATCCATCCGCAGGAACGGGTCCACAGGGTTGTGAACTGTCAGAGTCGCACTCATCGCGCCACCTCCATAATGGCCTTCACGATGTCTTCGGGATGATGCACCGTTCCGCCAGCGTGCCCGACAAATTTCACCCCAGCCTTGCCGGCCACAGCGCGCTCCACTTCGCGCACCATCTGCCCCAGGTTGAGCTCAGCAACCACGAACGCCTTCACCTGTCCGGCAATCTCAGCGATCTTCTTCTCCGGGAAAGGCCACGCGGTGATCAGGCGGAAGCTGCCTACCTTGACCCCGTTCCCGCGTGCTGCATCGATCGCCCGGCGAGCCACGCGTGACGTTATGCCGTACGAAACCACGACGACGTCTGCGCCCTCCACCTGGTCTTCTTCGAACATGACGATCTTGTCGGCGTTCTTGACGATCTTGTTCTGCAAACGTCTGACGAGCCGGTCCTGGACATCTGGCTTCATATTGGGATAGCCGCGCTCATCGTGCGTCAATCCGGTGACATGCACGTTGTAGCCCTTGCCGACGGGTGGCATGTCGGGAACCATGTCTTCGCGTGGCTCGTACGGCAGGAATTTGTCCGGGGGAATGGTGGTATAGCGACGCGGAGTTACTTCAATCTGCTCCGGCGGAGGAATCACAACCTTCTCGGTCATGTGACCCACCACTTCGTCCATCATGACGAACACCGGGCAGCGATACTGCTCGGCAAAGTTAAATGCCTTAATGGTTAGGTCGAAACACTCCTGTGGCGAGTTCGGACAAAGCGCGATGACTTCGTAGTCGCCGTGCGACCCCCATTTCACTTGCATCATATCGGCCTGGGCAGGTAGGGTCGGCAAACCTGTGGAGGGTCCTCCGCGCTGCACATCAACGAAGACGCATGGCGTCTCAGTCATCGCTGCCAGACCAATGTGTTCCATCATCAGGGAGAAACCCGGCCCTGATGTGACCGTGAAAGCCTTGGCTCCGCCCCACACCGCGCCCTGAATGGCGATCGAGGCAGCGAGCTCGTCCTCCATCTGTATAAAGGTTCCCCCGACAGTAGGAACACGCACGGCAAAACGCTCCACAACTTCCGTCGAAGGCGTGATAGGATAGCCGGCCGAAAAGCGCGCGCCGCCCGCGAGTGCGCCCTCGCAGCAGGCGTGGTCACCGTCGAGGAAATGAGTGCCAGTAAGAACACCGGCCGGATCAGCGTGCATCACTTGCCTCCTGTGATCCCGCAGCCGTCAGAGGTCCGACTGGTGCTTGTTGCCTCGTCGGTTCGGGATCTTTGTAGCCAAAGATTGCAAAGTCGGGGCAATACATGCCGCACAAATCGCAACCACTGCATTTTTCGGGGTGAACCATGTAGGGCGTGTGGTAGCCCTTAGCGTTGAATGCGGAGGAGAGCGCAAGTACCTTCGTGGGACAAAACTCCACGCAAAAACCGCAGGCCTTACAGCGCTCTGCCACGATCTGCACTGAACCTTTGGCCATGCTTACTTCTCTCTTGCCGGCGCCTCAGGAAAGGGGCAGCACCGCGCCTATTGCTGATTCGCCTTGAAATTTGCGTTGCGGTTTGGAACCTCACCCAATTACCGAACGATGGTTCGATTCTGGCCGATCAACGGCCCACCTTGAAGTGACAACGGTCACATGGCGGTGTGAGGCCCGCACACATTGACCGCCTCGAAATGAGGGAGAAGAATCCAACATGCTGCAAGAGTTTTTTCGGGAGTAAATCTTTTACTGTGCGCTTTTCAAAAGCACGTTGGTTATACAAACCTTTGAACCCAGTGGTATGTTGTGCAGGCCACTTTGTGGGAAGCATGGGCATCCATAGCAATCTTTGAGGTTTTCGCCGCAAGGAGGAAGAATGTCTGCCAAAGAAAACGGCCCGGAAATCATGTCGGTGTTAGGAATCGTTTCCGCGCGAAGAGCTGTTAGAGTGGCCGCCGCCCCCGGCCAACCGGCATTCCCTGGATTCATGTACAACGGCGGTGCGGTCGTTACCTCCCCGGTGGTATATGCCAGTTTTTGGGGGGCGTTGTGGAGCGACTCGGCCCATCAGGCTTCGGCACAGAGGCTCAGCCTCTACTTGCAGGATCTGGTGGCCAGCAATTTTATGAACGTGCTCAGCCAGTATGGAGTCGGAACAGGTGCGGGGAGCGGACAGTTCATGCAATCGTCGTTTGTGGCCAACGTCGCCAACCAGCTGGCGGACGCTGACATTCAGAGCACCATTCAGCAAGCCATTGACGCCGGGCAGATTCCAGAACCGCCAGCCAACAACACATCGCAAGTGCTGGTCATCTTTCTTGACGAAAACACGGAGGTAAACGACGCGAACCTTGGCATCGTGATGTGTGAGCCCCAGGGTGATACAGCTTTCGGATATCACAATAGCTTCACAACGGCAGCGGGCAACCCCTTCTACTACGGCGTGATTCCTGGGTTGGATGACGCGTGTCTCCAGAATTCATGCGGTAATAATCCCTGTTCACTGAATCCGAGTCTGTCGCAGGAGCAGCGTCGGACCCAGGTGGCGAGCCACGAGTTCGCCGAGATGCTGACCGATCCGGTTCCTCCTTCAGGTTGGTACGACCAGAACGATCCCAATAGCGGGGAGGTCGGCGACATCTGCAATGGCGAATCCGATACGATCACAGGGGCCAGTGGGAACACTTGGACCGTGCAGCGGATCTACAGCGCTTATGACGATCAGCAGACCAGCGGCGGCAATTACTGTCTGAGTCAGGCCAGCAGCCCGGAACCGTTATTGCCCGGTGCCCCGTAGGTGAAAACGGTAGTGTGTCAGGGCGGGCGCCTAACCTGGCGCTGAATCCGGGAAATGTTATCCCTATGTCCAGTAGAAGTTTCGCGCCCAGCGATGGCGGCGGAGCTTCTGCAAGGTCTCCGTCGGAAGTGGACCGATGTCGGACACGGCTGTGTTCGACGCGACGTGCCGCATGTTGCGCATGCCTGGAATTACTGTAGACACCACCGGATGTGAAAGGCAGAACCGCAGCGCCAGTGCCGGTAATTCCTCCACGCTGATCTTCAGATCGCGCACAATCGCCTGCACGCGCTCCCACACCTCCTGCTTTCGATTGTCCTTGAAATAGATGTTGCGAAAGTCACCTTCGGGAAAAACAGTGTCGGGTAGAATCTTGCCGGTGAGGCTGCCTTCGTCGAAAGGCACGCGCACGATCACTCCAATGGCATGTTTTTGGCAGTAGGGGAGCAATTCATCTTCTGGCGACTGATCAAAGATGTTGTAGATCACTTGCACCGTGTCGACGAGTCCGGTGTCCAGGGCCTTGATGACATTGGCGGGCTGATGGTTTTGGATCGAAATGCCAACAAACCTCGCTTTGCCAGAAGCTCTCATTTCTTGCACCGTGTCCTGCCATTCCAGGTTGGCCGCCCAGTCGTCGATCCACGTATGGAACTGATACACATCGACACTCTCGCGGCCCAGATTGTTTAGTGTCTCCTCGAGACATCCCCCCACGTACTCCCTGGGAAAGGTATTTTGTAGGGGCGACCCTGGCTTCACGGGCCAGAAACGGTCCTTGGGAGGTACCTTGCTGGCGATGATGATTTCACTCCACTTGCCAAAAGCCCGTGCGACCAACCGCTCGCTGTGCCCGTCGCCGTAGGCCAGCGCAGTGTCGAAGAAGTTCACCCCAGCCGCGCGTGCCGCCTTGAGCGATCGCAGGGACTCGTCGTCATCTGCTCCGATCCAAAAGCTTTTCCCGATACCCCATGCGCCGTAACCAACCTCACTGACCCTCAATCCGGTTCTGCCAAGTTTTCGATAACGCATAGGTCCTTTCTGGCCGACTTTTGGTGCAAGTCTGTCCAGCAGGTCCAGCTGAACCTGGGCATTCGCGATTGTATTGCATCGCAGGCGGCCGATACAAAATCAGGTTATCCGCGCTTAAATCGTATTAACTCATCTCCATGCGGAGAAGCCAAAGTTGGATCAGGCTTGCATAGGGGTGTTATCTTGTTTGTGCCTTGAGTCCGAAAACGGCACCACCCAAGACGATCACGCTGGTGGATGTTGCCAGGCAGAGCGGCTATTCCGCCTCGACTGTCTCTATTGTGCTCAATGAAGCTCCTTTGTCGAATCACCTCCGGGCGGAGACAAGGCGACGCATCCGTGAGGTCGCAGATCGTCTCGGCTACCGGCCGCACGTCTTTGCACGCTCTTTGCGCAACCAGCGCAGCAATACGATCGGGGTGGTGGTGTTCGACCTCTTCGATCCGTTTTGCACTCTGATTCTTCGGGGTATTGATGTACGTTTGCAGCCGACGGAATACATTCCGGTGGTCATGGATGCGCACAATGACCTCCACCGTTTTGGACGTTATTTGGAGATGTTGGTCGACCGCCGCGTCGAAGGCCTGATCGTTGTAGCGAACTGGCTGTTCGTGAAAATCGACGCGTTAAAGAGCGTGGTCGAGCGCAATCTGCCGACAGTGGTCGTGGGACGTGATCTGCACCGGTCGGGAATCGGTTCGATCCTGGTAGACAACGAGGTTGGCGGCTACCTGGCCCTGAAACACCTCTACGAGCTCGGCCATCGCAACGTTGCCTTCATTCTCGGGCCAAAGCAGCTCGCCGACACCAGCCGCCGCTGGGCAGGCATGCAGCGATTCGCCAAGGAAGCCGGTCTACCGATCCAGTCCTCCCTGGTGAGAGTGATGTCGGCGTCGTCGGATCCACTGTCCGGGTTTACCGCCGGAGCCGACCTTACGAAGCAGCTTTTGCATGCGAAAACAGATTTCACGGCGATCGCTGCGTTCGATGACATGACCGCATTCGGCACCATCCGCGCCTTGGCTGATAGCGGGCGGCGTGTGCCGCAGGATTGTTCGGTCGTGGGGTTCGACGACGTTCCGATGGCCGCCTTGGCCAGTCCAAGCCTGACCACGATCCGCCAGCCGATGCTGGAGATGGGAAGATTTGCCTCCGAGACGATCTGGAACAACCTTACAGGCACCACTGCTGTGTCCCATGGGAGTGTGACACTGGTTGATCCCACACTGAAGGTGCGACAGTCAACCCAGGCTGTTTAGCCGCTCTGGGAGCGGCAGCTTTTGCACTTGACAGAGAGTCCCCGTGTGGAGTTGTATTAAATCGTTTTAAACCTCACTGCGGTGTCAACTTCGCGTTGCCTGGCTTGGGGTTTCGAAATCGGCGTCGTATCCAGTAACGTTAGGGGGCGGGTATGAAGTACTGGAGCGGACTTCTGTGGTTCTGCCTGATGTTTGCAGCAATTGCCTTGGCCCAGGATACCGGACAGATTACCGGTACGGTCCGTGATCCTAGTGGTGCGGCCGTTCCCAATGCGAACGTAACCATCCGCAGCCCCGAGCACGGCATCAATCACGTCACCAAGACGAATAGCGACGGTGAATACATGGTTAGCGGATTGCCCGGTGGTTCCTACAATCTTGAGGTCGATGCCGCGGGCTTCAAGAAGTATCAGGCCAACGGTATCATTTTGCGGGTCGCCCATAAAGCGCGCGCCGACGCCACACTGGTGGTGGGCGGTTCGACCGCGGAAGTGAACGTCGAAGCTACTGGCATCGGCGCTGTTCAGACCCAGTCTTCGGAACTTTCCGGCGTTATCACCGGTAAGGAAATCGCCCAGCTGCAGTTGAACGGGCGCAACTTTACCCAGCTGGCGACCCTGACTCCCGGGGTGAACAATCAGAGTGGACAAGACGAGGGCACAGTCGGAATTAACGGCAATGTGGCCTTTAGCTTCAATGGTGGGCGGACCGAGTACAACAACTGGGAGCTCGACGGCGGCGACAACATGGATAACGGCAGCAATGCATCGCTCAACGTTTATCCGAGCATCGATGCAATTGCCGAGGTCACTGTACTGACCTCAAACTACGGCGCGCAATATGGTCGCAGCGGTTCCGGCACCGTGGAAGTGGAGACGAAGTCAGGAACCCGCGACTTCCACGGAGATCTCTACGAGTTTGTGCGCAACAACGATTTCAATGCGCGAAACTACTTCCAGTCTGAAGTTCCGCCGTATCACAAGAACGATTTTGGTTATACGCTCGGCGGGCCAATCTTTATCCCGGGCCATTTCAACAAAGATCGGCAGAAGACGTTCTTCTTCTGGTCGCAGGAGTGGCGCAAGGAGAGCGTACCCGGCCAAGTTTTCAATGCGCTTGTGCCCTCTGGCCCTGAGCGACAAGGCAACTTCAACGACCTTTGTCCCAATCAGACCACCGGTTCGTTTGCCGATTGTCCAATCAATCCTGCTACGGGGCAGTACTTTCCAAATAACCAGGTGCCGATCAGTCCCGCTGGAGCCGCACTTCTTCCACTGATCCCGGTGGCTAATGCTGGTGTGCCCGGAGCGGCTCTGTACAATGCCTCGCCGACCCAGCCCACGAACTGGCGCGAAGAGTTGATTCGCGTAGACCAGAACATCGGATCCAAGTGGCGCGCGATGTTCCGCTACACGCACGACTCCTGGAACACGGTCACACCGACGACAGTGTTCACGGGTAGCGCCTTTCCCACGGTACAAACCAACTTTATAGGGCCGGCGGTGAGCGTGGTGGCCCGCTTGAACTGGAATCCTTCACCTACCTTAGTGAATGAGTTTGTTGCCAGTTACACGACCGACCATATCACTTTTCTTTCCACCGGATATCCGAACCCGGACGCATGGCAGCGTCCGGCGAACTTGCCGATGGGCGCGATCTTCAACAACGGTTTTGGCGGAAAGCTACCGGCAATCACCTTGACCGGCAACGCCGCGTACGGCGGAACGTTCTATGAAGATCCCAACGGCGAATGGCCCGAAGGACCATACAACTCAAACCCTACTTACACCTACCGTGACAATGTCACCAAGATTGTGGGCCGCCACAACCTGCAGTTTGGCGGTTATTTTGTCGCCGCGCAGAAGAATGAGTTGAGTAGCCAACTGGTCAACGGGTCGCTGAGCTTCAACACCAGCGCCACTTCGGTTAGTACCGGAAATAGCTTCGCCGATTTGTTGATGGGGCAAATCGCAAACTTCCAGCAAGCCAGTACCAATGTAAAGTTTTATAACCGGTACAAGATTTTTGAACCTTATTTCCAGGACGATTGGCGTGCCACAGACCGGCTTACGTTGAACCTCGGGCTGCGTATCAGCATGTTTGGCACTTACAGGGAAAAGTACCACCACGCTTACAACTGGACTCCCTCGGTCTACAACCCAGCTGGCGCACCCCAGATCGACACCAGCGGCAGCGTGACTGGTTTCCAGGGAGCGCTGATACCGGGAACGGGCAACTCTTTCGATGGCCTGGTGCAATGCGGAGTGAATGGAGTTCCGGCTGGCTGCATGAGTGGCCATCTATTCAATCCCGCGCCACGCGTGGGATTCGCTTACGATCCTTTTGGCGATGGTAAGACCGCTATCCGGGCTGGTTACGGCATCTTTTTTGAACATACGAACGGCAATGAAGCAAACACCGAAAGTCTGGAAGGGCAGTCGTCGCCGCTGATCCAGACAGTGACGCAGTACAACATCTCCGGTTATCCCAACATCGGAGGCGGCCTGACGGGGTCCTCGCCCATGTTCCCGTTGACTTTCATCTCGATACCCACCAAAGCTGTATGGCCTTACGTCCAGCAATGGCACCTTGACATACAACACGAGATATTCAGGGACACCGTCATCACACTGGCTTATGTAGGCAGCAAGGGTACCCATCTGAATCGTCAGGATGACTTGAACCAAATCTATCCCGTGCCGGCTGCGTTGAACCCCTACAAGCCAGGCGAACCCATCGGGGGAATCGATAATACGACAAACGACTGCCAGACACAGTTGACGCCAAGTGGAGTGCCGATCACCGGTCAGGCACTTATCAACCTCAACGTAGCTTGTGGTGCCGATCCCAATCCATCCCGTCCTTATTTTGGCGTTGGCTCCATAACGCAGCTTCAGAATGCGGCTTCGTCCACTTACAATGCCTTCCAGTTTTCAGCGCGAAGGAACGTCGGAGCTCTTCAAATCAACCTTGCCTACACCTGGAGCCACTCGATTGACGACTCCTCCGACCGCTATGACGGCGACTTCGTAAATACCTATGACCCGGCAGCGAACCGCGCCGGTTCCGCATTTGACATTCGACATATGCTGAATGTCGGGTGGGTGTACGATTTGCCCTTTTTCCGGAATCCGGGACTGGCAAACAAGATCCTGGGGGGATGGCAGTATTCCGGCATCTTCACTGCGCAGACGGGAACGCCCTACACGCCAACGAATGCTGCGAACTATGGCGACAACGCTGGAGTGGGTAATAGCGTCGGATCCGGCTCGTATCCGGACTTGATCGGAAATCCCACAATCGGTATACCGAACGTGCCGCTTGCCGGCTTTGGTCCTTTAGGCGCCAATCCATCTGCCTTCGCCGCCCCGCAAGGCCTGACATTTGGCGACGCCGGCAGAAATTCCTTACGTAACCCCGGTTATTGGAACTTCAACATGGCGCTGTATAAGAACATTGCCGTCAAGGAGAACATGTACTTTGAATTCAGGGCAGAGGCGTTCAACATTTTCAACCACACCGAGTGGGGCCCGATAGGGGGAGCCGGGGGCGGCACCGCTGCCGCCAATGGGTTCTCGGCTTCCAACAATGCCATGGGCTGCTACGGGGGCCCGAATAATTCCGCAGGTGATCCCAGTTGTCTCGGGTCATCGAGCTTTCTGTACATCGGAGTGGCTCATCCTGCACGCATCCTGCAACTCGGACTGAAGTTCATCTTCTAAAGGTTTCTGCCCCTGGCGGCGCTGGTGTTTCATTCGCCGGCGCCGTCTTTCTGCCTTGTGCAAGTGTTGGAAGGTTGCGATATAGTCTCCGCCAAAGAAGGTGTGAGATGACCAAGGCGATCCAGCAGTCGGTGGAATTCGACGCTTCTCCTGAGACCCTGTACGAGTTGTACATGGATTCTGGGCAGCATTCGAAGGCAACGGGATCTCCGGCGAAGCTCGGCCGCAAGGCGGGAGCTTCGTTCACTGCATTCGGCGGTCAATTGCGGGGCAAAAATCTACTGATCGTACCGAGGAAGATGATCGTTCAATCGTGGCGGTCGACGTCCTGGAAGAAAGAGGATCCAGATTCGATCCTTGTGCTGGTCTTCAGCAAGACAAAATCGGGAGGACGGGTGGACCTTGTGCATGTGAACGTTCCCGAGTACGACCACAAAGACGTCACCGAAGGCTGGAGCCGTTATTACTGGAAGCCATGGCGTATCCATCTGGCTGCCGAGAGGCTGTAGAGGACGCCAATACATCAGATTCGGAACGCCTTTTGCACCAGCGTGAATCGAGCTGCACCAATCAGTCCCGAGTCGTCGTTCAACACGATCTTGACAGGAACTTCCTTGAGCAGTGACCGCATGCGGCCCTTGTTCAGGAAGGCACCCATGAAGCTCGGCTCCTGCATCTTGGAGACGATCTTCGCTGCTATGCCTGCGATATAAATTCCGCCGGTGGACATGAACTTCAGGGCGCAATTGCCTGCTTCTGACCCGAAGACACTGACGAAGATCGACAGTGTACGGTCGCAAATGGGAATTTTCTGTGTCACCGCCAGCTCCGAAATCATGGCAGGTGCGTCGGGCGAGACGGCCAGTTGGTCTCGCAACCACGCCGGCTCTTCTTCCTTGCCGGTATCGCGGAGGAAATCGTAAATATTCTTTACTCCAGGACCGGAGAGGATGCGCTCGAAGCTGACGTGGTCATATTTCTTCATCAGGTACTGCATCAGCTCGAGTTCCAGGTCGGTCTTGGGTGCAAAGTCAGTATGTCCACCTTCGCACGCAAAAGGATGATGCCGGAATCCGTCCCAGTAGAGACCCGCCTCCCCAAGGCCCGAACCCGCCGAGACAACGGCCGTGTTTCCCTCGGGGCTTTCCGCGCCTTCCGCGAGGGTGACGAAATCCTGCGATTCCAGTACGTCGAGGCTATAAGCGAATGCTTCGAGGTCATTGATCAAACCCACGCTGCGCAACCTGAGCTGGGCGGCCAGCTCACGCGAGTCAATCACCCACGGCAGATTCGAAATCTGGCTGCGCCCGCCACGCACCGGCCCGGCGACTCCGAAACAAGCGGCCTGCGCCGGAATGCCTTCCGTCTTGGTGAAGTCGGCTACGATCTCCGCCAGTCCATTGTGTTCTTTGCTGGGATAAATTTTTTCCACTGCACGGCACAGACGGTTGCCTTCTGTCTCGAACGCCGCCAGCCGCGCATTGGTACCGCCGATGTCGCCTACAAGAATCATGCAATCTTCCTCCACTGTCGGCCGTCACGTTCCATCAGATCGTCTGCTTCCTTTGGCCCCCAAGCGCCGGCAGCATAGTTGGGGAAGTTACGTGCCGGAAGCGCCTTCCAGACATCCAGTACGGGATCGATAATCTGCCAACCTGCCTCCACCATGTCGGCACGCTGAAACAGCGTAGCGTCGCCAATCATGCAGTCGTACAGCAGGACCTCATAACCCGTATTGGGTTCGGTGCCGAAATATCTGGAATATTCGAAACTCATCTCCACGGAACCGATACGTAGCAGCGGCCCGGGCACTTTGGCGCCAAAGCTCAGTGCCATTCCCTCATCGGGTTGAATTTGAATCACGAGCCGGTTGGTCTGCAACTTGTGGATAGCCGTTTGCCGGAACAGTTGAAACGGCGCGCGTTTGAACTGGATGGTAATTTCGGTGTGTCGCTTGGCCAGACTCTTGCCGGTGCGGAGGTAGAACGGAACTCCCGCCCACCGCCAGTTATCGACGTTAAGCTTCATGGCCACGAAGGTCTCGGTCTTCGACTCACGCGACACGCCGGGCTCCATCCGATACGCTCGCACTTTTTCGTGTCCAATCATGCCCTCGCCATATTGGCCTCGGACTGTCTGGTGCAACACATCTTCCGAGCTCAGCGGCTGGATGGCGTGCAAAACTTTGGCCTGCTCATCGCGGACTGCATCCGCACTGAACGAAGCAGGGGGTTCCATCGCGGTCAGGCTGATCAGTTGCATCATGTGGTTGGGCACCATGTCGCGCAACGTGCCTGCGTTGTCGAAATAGCCGCCACGCTGTTCGACACCCACAGTCTCGGCATTGGTGATGGCCACGTGATCGATGTAGCGACGGTTCCAGATCGGTTCGAAGATCCCGTTGCTGAAGCGAAAGACCATGATGTTCTGCACCGTCTCTTTGCCGAGATAGTGATCGATGCGGAAGATCTGGTCCTCTCCGAGGACCGACTTGACTCTGCGGTTGAGCGACATGGCCGACTCAAGGTCGTGCCCGAACGGTTTTTCGATGACCACTCGCCGCCAATGGCCGGCGTCCTGATTGGACAGTCCCGAAGCGCCCAGGTGTTCGACGATTTCCGCGAAAAACTTTGGCGCCGTGGCCAGGTAGAAGAGGTAGTTCTGGTCCGTGCCGTGATGCTGGTCAATTTCGGCGAGTCTCTCTCGAACCTTCTCGTAGGTGGCGTCGTCGCCGAAGTCGCCACGCTGGTAGTACAGGCATTCGTGAAAGTGCTCCCAGGCCGGGCTGCTATGGTCCTCTGCCTCGAGAAAATGAGTGACCTTGTTACGAAACTCGTCCTCAGGGAGTTCGTCGATCGCCACCCCCAGAACCGCGAAATGACCGGGCAGTAAGTGCGCTCTTTCCAGGTTGTACAGTGCCGGAACAAGCTTGCGCTGAGTCAGGTCCCCGGTTGCTCCGAATACGACCATGACGCATGGACCGGGGGGTTTACCCGCCTGCTCAAGCTCGTCTTCGACTTCCACCAGCGGAGACAGAGACATTCGGCCTCACCCTTCAGAGTCGGGAACAGTAGAACGTGCTGGCGAAGTCGTGTCAAGCGCCTACGCGACACCCCGAAGCAACGATGAACATCAGCTTCACAGATCCAGCCGTTGTCATCCGGAAGAAGACCGATCGGAGTCAAAGCTCGGTCGAATGACGGTTGACCGGAAGACGCAAGACCCCAGGTGCAGCTGTTACCATGATCGGCAGAAGCCTTGGGGCAGACACTCTCATGGATCCTAACTGCCTGTTTTGCAAGATCATTGCGGGCCAGATCCCTTCGAAGAAGGTATACGAAGATGACAAGGTCTACGTTTTCGAGGACATCAATCCGCAGGCGCCCACGCACGTGCTCATCGTCCCCAAGGAGCATCTGGTCAGCCTGAAAGAAGCCAAGCCAGGGGATGCCGAGATCATCGGATATTGCAACCTCATTGCTGCCAAGATCGGCCGCGAGCGCGGCATCGAGGACGGTTACCGCACCGTGTACAACGTCGGCCCACGCGCAGGGCATTCGGTGTTCCACCTGCATCTGCACTTACTGGGTGGCCGCGACCTGGGATGGCCTCCGGGATGAGGTTCGACTTTCGTGGAGCCTTAAGCGCGAATCCCCACAGAGTGAGAAATCTCGGGGCTCTGACCATGGATTGGTGCCGAAGAAGGGACTCGAACCCCCACACCCTTGCGGGTACATGGACCTGAACCATGCGCGTCTGCCAATTCCGCCACTTCGGCACGGGATCGTTACGAGTGAGAAACACAGCCCATTGTTCAAGGAGCAAATTGATTGTACAGGGTGATCTGACGGGTTCGCAATTAGGAGTCTTTTCCAATGCAAGATGAGCCTGAAGGAGGAGTCGGTTTCTAACACAAGGTGAGCCTGAAGCAGGTGGCATGCTGAGGATTGACCACCAGCGTGCACGAAGCCGAGAAGCT
>Ga0306920_100004034_pt1 | contig 18757 bp, 13 predicted proteins | sample flu12Cox44000170_FD_204666 | JGI IMG/M metagenome (GOLD analysis project Ga0306920, IMG submission 204666) | Lab enrichment of tropical soil microbial communities from Luquillo Experimental Forest, Puerto Rico - flux4day.12C.oxic.44.000.170 (v2)... | ecosystem: Environmental > Terrestrial >... | reverse complement strand
CGTCAATTTATAGAACTTCGCTTCGCGGCCCGTGCTGGTGTCCTTCCCGGCCTGAAGCCATTCCCGCTCTTCGAGACGATGCAGAGCGGGATTAGAGCGAGACCTGAGGCACTTGAAAATAATCTTTAGAAATTTGCTGAAGGCGCTGCGCGATAGCGTATCCGTGAAGCGGTCCGGCAGCAACAACTCTAAGAATCAACATGTCCAGCGTGCCGCGATGCAGATCGCTCTTCTCGAAAGGCATGGTTTTCACCTGTAGATAGCCTACGGGTATATCCTGAAACGATGTCAATGAGAAACTTACCGGTTATCCCGTTTTGCCAGAGCCTTTAGCACGGCGATTAGACCGAGCATGCAGGAGTGGGAAATGAAAAAGACTCTCGCGCTCGCCCCCATTACGCTTTTGTCGGCTGCACCATCAAGGTTCCTCGCTAAGGGTGCGACGCACAAAGTCGTAATGGAAGGCCCAGACCGTTCAAGGCCTCGGGTTCCTTGCAAATTCAACCTTTGGGCTGGGCCAGGGACGTTTTCGACCCAACAGAGATTCGATGCGAATGCAACTGGCTTCATCATCGATTGGTCTCACCTTTCAACGCCGGAACTACCCAGCGCATTTGGCGCACCGCAAAAGTATCAAGTCTCCTTTTATTCAGAATTTCTGTTTTGCTCGCGGCGGATTCCGGAATGAACGAACCTGACTTTTCAGGTGATCTTCTTGTCGATCAAGTTTAGTACTCGAGCTGGCGCGGCACGCGGGGAGAAACTATGAAAACAATTCTGGCGCGATTCGGTGCGACCTTTATCCGATTCGCGGGAGCCACTACCTGGCGAGTCGTTCTCTGCGGGCTATTCGCAGTTGATTGCGCTTGGGCGCAAGAGGCTGACGACTACTACCGCCACGTCTACTTCGACAACAGTCTCACTCCCGAATCCTATTTCTACAGCGCGGGGCGCGCGAACCGAGGAAGTGTCCTTGAATTAAAAAATGGGAAACTACCCGTGGACAAGAAGACTTTTCTCACGCCGCCGAACTCGCTCAGATTGACATGGACATCGAACCAGGACGGGGGATGGGAAGCGGAAATCCGATTATTGGACTTTAGAAACCGGTTCCCCGGGTTGCGCGGGGACGCGATTTATCTGTGGTGCTATGCCCCTGAGGGGATTGCTGGGGCTGACCTGCCGATGATCATGCTTTCCGATACACGCGACAGATTGCAGGCGCCTCAATTCCCAGGAAGTTTCACCGACTCATTGCCCTTGAGCAAATTCACGGGAGACATTCCCGCCGCGAAGTGGACCGAGATACGTCTTCCTTTTTCACGGTTCAGGACCGGTTCCGTCTATGAGTTTGTTCCGAAATACCTGCAAAACATCGTATTTCACCAAGGGCGGGCAGATGGGGCCAAGCATACGCTCCTGGTGGACGAGATCCGCATCGATGAAGCTGGCAAGGACGACCAGACCTCCGCGCCAAAGCCGCCAACTCCACAAAACGTGAAGGCTGTGGGGTACGACCGGCATGTTGAAGTGAAATGGGAAGACAAGAGCGGCCTCGAGGTAGGCCGCTACGTGATCTACCGTTCCCTGAAGGGGTCAGAGTTTACGCCGATAGGCATTCAATTGCCCGGAATCTTTCGGTACGAGGATTTTCTAGGACAAGCTGGCGTGCACGCGGAATACAAAGTGGCGGCCTCGAACAAAAAATATGCGCTCTCCCCGCTTTCAAACGCTGCGGGAGCGACGACCCGTGAGTTCACCGATGAAGAGTTGCTGACGATGTTCGAGGAGGCTTGCTTTTCCTACTACTGGGAAGGAGCGGACAAAGATTCGGGGATGGCGGTCGAGAATATTCCGGGCGACGCGAGAATTGTGGCTACCGGTGCCAGCGGATTCGGAATCACGACCTTGCTCGTGGGTGTGGAACGCGGCTTCATCACACGGCAACAGGGAGTCGAGCGGCTTGAAAAGATTGTGAGTTTTCTCGAAACGGCAGATCGTTATCACGGAGCGTGGTCCCACTACATGGATGGCCATACGGGTAAGACCATGCCTGTCTTTGGGATGTTCGATGACGGTGGTGACCTCGTGGAGACTTCATTCCTGATAGAGGGATTGCTGGCGGCCCGGCAATACTTCAACCGAGACAACGACAGCGAAGCAGGGCTGCGGCGCAGGATTACCGAACTGTGGGAAGCGGTGGAATGGGATTGGTATAAACAAAGTCCGAAGAGCGATTTCCTCTACTGGCACTGGTCACCGCGATGGGCGTGGCAGATTCACCATCCCTTGATAGGCTTCAACGAAGTGATGATCACGTATCTGCTTGCCATCGCGTCGCCTACGCACGGTGTGCCCACACAGATCTATTACACTGGATGGGCGAACCAGTCAGAGATCGGGCAGAATTACCGCCAAGAATGGTCCGGCAGCGCGGATGGCAAGCACTATTGGAATCGACAAACGTACTTCGGGATTAAGTTGGACGTGGGTGTTGGGACCGGAGGACCGCTTTTTTTCACGCATTATTCATTCCTGGGGTTCGATCCTCACAGTCTGCATGATGCATACACTTCGGCGACTTATTTTGAGAACAACCGCAACATTGCGCGAATCAGCCTCGCGTATTCGACGGCCAACCCGAAACACTTCCAAGGTTACGGAGCTAATGCGTGGGGCCTGACGGCCAGCGACGGTCCTTACGGCTACGTACCACACTCACCTGACAATGACCATGATTTGGGTACGATTACGCCGACTGGAGCGCTTGCATCGTTTGCTTACACCCGGAAGGCATCGATGGCGGCACTGAAACACTACTACCGGGATCTGGGAGCAGAGTTGTGGGACATCTACGGCCCGCGCGACGCGTACAACCCAAGCCAAGATTGGGTGTCTCCTATCTACATGGGACTGAACCAGGCTCCGATTGTCACAATGATTGAGAATTACCGGAGCGGGCTGGTGTGGAAGAGCTTTATGTCGAACCCGGAGATTGGCGTGATGCTGAAAAAACTCGAAGCAACGCACCCTGAAAACCTGACCTCTCTGGTCTCTCAATAATCCTTGACATCCGTTTTTCCATTGCTATACTCCCGCGCAACAAGTAGTGAATCGATTCAGCTGATACTGCCCGGCCTTTGAGAATTCTCTTTGGGGTGAAGGAGCAACTCATGAGCCTATGCAAAATCTCTACACGGGCTATTGTGTTTATTGGCGCGGTGTTTCTGACTGCGGCGGCCGAGGCACAGTACCGCGCGTCGATTCAGGGGGTGGTGACGGATCCACAAGGGACGGTAGTGAGCGGTGCCACGGTTACGCTGACAAACCACGAAACGAGCCAGACGCTCACAACTACGACAAACGACAGTGGAATCTACAATTTCAACGGACTTCCACCAAGCCAGTACTCGATCACCGCGGAGAAACCGGGCTTCAAGAAAAAGGTGCTCGATAATGTAAGCGTGATCGCAGAGCAGGCAAATGCGGTGAACATTCAGTTGGAGGTGGGCCAGGTCACGGAGAGTATTACCGTCAGCGCGGATTCCACCCCATTGATCGACACAGAAACCTCCAACCTGTCGGGAACCGTTAATGCCAGAGAGTTCCAGGCGCTTCCGTCAATCGGCCGCGACCCCTTCCAGCTTCTTCAGCTCGCGCCGGGCGCCTTCGGCGACGGTGCACAACAGGCAGGTGGAAACGGAACTAGCAACTTACCCTCAACAACGGTTGGCGGCACTGGTGGCGCCGACGGCGTCTTTAAGATTGAAAACGGCGGGCAAATCAGCGCCAATGGCGCCCGCACCGGCGAGAACAATTACCAGATCGACGGCGTGGGGACGACCAGCGTCACTTGGGGCGGCACGTCGGTCGTCACACCGAATGAAGATGCCATCAAAGAAGTTAAGATAATTACAGATAACTACGATGCGGAGAACGGACGCTATCGAGGAGCGCAGGTTCAGATCATCACCCAGAACGGTACGAATCAGTACCACGGCAGCTTCTTTTTCAAAGCACACCGCCCGGGCCTCGACGCCTTCACAAAGTACAACGGTTATCCAGGTTCCTGCTGCGGTGGCGGTGCCAACGTGCGCGATAACAACCGCTTTAACGACTGGGGCGGCACTGCCGGAGGCCCCATCCTCAAGAACAAACTCTTCGTCTTTTTCGGCTACGAGAGGTTGGACAACAATGCGGCGAGCGCCACTCAGAGCGGCTGGTATACGACCTCCCAGTTCGCTTCCCTAGCTCCTTCCGCGTCTAATGCGGCAAAATTCCTTGCCTTTCCGGGCGCCGGCCCGAACGGCGGCACGCAGGTGGATCAGACCTGCACGCAGGCCGGTCTGATAGAGGGTACGAATTGTCATATGATTCCCGGCCAGGGACTCAACCTCGGGTCTCCTCTAAGTGCCCCTCTCGGCACCCGCGATGCCGGTTACACGAGTAGCAACAGTCCGGGCACAGGTGGAAATGGGTCCGGCGGAGCCAACAACCTAGGAGCCACTCCGGACATCGCTCTTTATACGGGCATTCTCAATCCCAGTACCAGCAGCCACGTGCAGTACAACGGGCGGCTGGACTTCAATGTGACAAGCAAGGACTTGGTGGCCTTTAGCCTTTATCACGTGCCGAACACTTCGACGGGCATTAACGGGAATGGCATTCGGCTGATGAACACGTTTAACAGCAATTACCTCAACCATGCAGAGACGCTCTTATGGGACCACACATTCAGCCCCAACTTGCTGAATGAGGTGCGTATCAATGCGGCGGGCTGGATGAACAAAGATCTTGGCAACAATCCGAACGCCCCGTGGGGGCTGCCGCAAATCAGTTTCAACGGGACTGGAAGCATTGGCGTGAACGGCTTCGGGATAGGCTCTTTCAACGGCTTCGATCAGTGGACCTACGCCGGCAAAGATGTACTCACCAAAGTTCACGGCGCGCACACCATGAAGATGGGCGGCGAATTTACTCGCCTGCTGTCGGTTGACGCTCCTTTCTGGGCCGATCGTCCCAGCTATACGTTCAACAACATTTGGGACTTCCTCAACGATGCCCCGGTCGTAGAAAGTGCGCAGTCCGATCCCAAAACCGGCGTGCCTTCGGCGCTGCGCAAGGACGTCCGGGACAATCTCGTGGGGCTTTTCTATCAGGACAACTACAAGCTGCGGCCAAACCTGACGATAACTGCCGGCCTGCGTTGGGATTATTATGGTCCAATTACGGCGAAGAACGGCCTGCTGGCCACCGTGGTGTTTGGCACGGGCGCTAATCTATTCAGCAACCTGAGAGTCCGTACGGGAGGCAGCCAATACAATGCCCAGAAAGGGAACTTCGGCCCGCAGCTTGGCTTTGCTTGGAGTCCTAGAGAGTTTGCCGGGCACTCCTTCGGCAACCGGCTTGTACTTCGAGGCGGCGTCGGAATTGCCTACGAAGGCCTGACGCAATCCAACAGTTTGGATACCCGCTTTAATCCGCCGTTCGTCGACAACAGTCCGAACTTTGCGTGCCCCCCCACAGTTCTCGATACGACGAAGTGCACGCTCCTCTACATCAATAGTTTCCCCTCAAACATCCATAATCCAAACGGGTATGCGGCAAATCCGAACGCCATCCTAACATTTGGCAGCAACAATCTGCCGTTGCCGAGTTGCCTCACTCCAACCACGACAAGCGGATGTGTCTCTTTGGTCGCGCTCCCGGCCAATTTCCCGACGGAGTATACCTACCACTATTCCTTTGATACCGAGTACGATCTGGGGCACCAGTGGGTAGCTTCGATCGGATACCAGGGCAGCAACACACGCCACTTGCTCGAGCATTACAACATCTATGACGCCGCCTCTGCGAGCGGCATTGCATTCAATCCGCTGGTTGGCGGCATCACTTACTATGCCGATGACGGCTCGGCTCGCTTCAATGCTCTCCTGTTGGAACTGAAGCATAGCTTCAGCCAGTCTTTCTCGCTGGACACCCAGTATCGCTTAAGCCATGGCATTGATTCCGGCTCGAACGCCTACTCGAGCGGCTACTACCCGTGGAACCTCGCGACAGGCTTCGCAACCTCCGACTACGATGTCCGCCATGCGTTTAAGATGTTCGGCGTGTGGTCCCCAACGATCTTTCACGGCAGCCAGAGTTGGGTGGAGAAAATGGCTGGCGGCTGGAGTTTGTCCGGCATTCTCAATGCTCACACCGGCTTTCCCTGGACGCCGCTATATAACTTCCAGGGTACGAGCGACTTCGGAGTTGGAGATCCGGTCTTTAATTTCGGCGGGGCTGGCGCGGGAGGCTCATCGAGCAACTCCGGGAACCAGGCCGGCCAATATATGCCCGCGGCATACAAGGGCGGTTTCACCCCCAACTTTGCCAGCAGCGCAGCCACTGCAGGCGGGGGAAGTGCGTTCTTCACTCCTCCCAATCTGTCTGGCGGTGTTCTCTTCCCCTGTCTCTTTCCCAATCCGCCGGCTTCGCTATGCCCGAGCGGCCGGCAACCGCTTGGCCCCCTGCCAACTAAACCGGGAATGGCCCGCAATTCGTTTCGTGGCCCCGGTTACTTTGACATCGACGCGACACTCAGCAAGTCGTTTGGCATTCCCAAGATGAAGCTTATCGGTGAAAACGGCAGGATCGAGTTTCGGGCAAACTTCTATAACTTGTTCAACAGACTCAATCTGAATGGAAACGGCCAACAATATAGCGGAGGCATCCAGGCCGAGATCACCAACTCGCATTTCGGTGAGTCGCAATCTTCTCTCGGCGCTCGGATCATCGAGCTGCAGGCGCGCTTCAGCTTCTAAGTCTAGGGAGGACGCACTTCATCGCGCGCCCACATTTCAAAACGAAAGAGGGCTGCCAACGAGTTCCCTTTACCGCGGGAAGCTGACTCGTTGGCAGCTTTCGATTTACACTATTTCTTGTGCTCATGTTTCCCCTCGCTAGGGGCCGCCGGATGAACGTTCCGTGAAACCAAGGATTAGCCTCAGACTGTCATTCCGAGGAGCACGCCGGTGGGCAATCTGCTTTTTCTTCCTTGGTTCACGGCTACTCCCCTGTGGGGCCGCTTTCGGGCAAAGCAGGTCCACCTCTTCGAGCTTCGCGACGCTTTCCCAGCGGGCCGCCGAGGCTCGCGACGCCAATCGTTTCGAAGAGGCGGTCACGCTCTACACAAAAGCCTTGGCGCTGCGCCCAAATTGGACGGAAGGTTGGTGGTCGCTCGGCACGATCGAATATGACCAGGATCACTACGCGAAGGCGGCGCTGGCTTTTCAAAAGGTAATCGCTCTGGATCCGGCAAACGGCACCGCTCACGCGATGCTCGGTTTGTGCCAATTCGAATTGGATAAAGATGCACTGGCGCTGCAGAGTCTGTTGAAGGCGGAACAGCTGAACATCATCAAAGACGAGCAGTTGCGCACCGTCGCGCTCTATCACCTCGGCCTCCTTCAATTGCGAGCGCGAAGGTTCGGCGATGCGAAGGAAACGCTGAGTCAATTGGCCAAAGTCCGTATCCGGACCAAAGAGGTGAGCACCGCGCTGGGCCTCGCCGCGCTACTGATCGCACCCAAGGATGCGCCACTCGAAGGCACTCCCGGCGCCACCGTGGTCGAGAGGGCGGGAGAGGCAGAGGCGCAGTTGACCGTGAAGGATTTCGAACAGGCGAAGCGGACCTATACGCAACTTGTGGACGAATACCCGGCTTATCCCAACTTGCATTTCGCGTTTGGAAGGCTCCTTCTGGAAACGAATGAGACCGACCAGGCCGTCGAGCAGTTTCAGCTCGAGTTGAAACGGGATCCGGAGAACGTAAATTCTATGCTGGAAATAGCCTCGGTGCGCTATCAGGTGGACTCGGAGGAGGGATTGCACTATGCAGAGGAAGCGTTGAAACTCTCGCCGCGCCTGCCGTTTGCCCACTATCTGGTTGGCCTCCTGCGCCTCGACACGGGAAATGCGGCAGGCGCCATACCGGAGTTGGAAATCGCGGAGAAAGCGTTTCCGAACGAGTCCAGAGTGTACTTTTCGTTGGGGAGCGCGTACGCGCGCGTCGGCAGGAAGGCAGAAGCTGCAAAAGCTCGTGCGGAATTCGCTCGCTTGAACGCGCAGGAGGTAAAGCAACAGCGTGCAACCCTATACAGTGAGAGGTCGCCCGGTCTTGCCGGAGGACAACAGACTCTCGGGCAAAGGAATCCCCAACCGTGAGCTCAGCGTTCACGCCCTTTTTCTCCCGCGATCGTGTAAAAGGCAGCCTGGGATTCACGCGGCGGGATTTCTTGCGAGCCCTGGCCGCCAACCTGAGTTTGTTTGGCTCCGGCCCGCTCTTGCGTCCACTTCGATTTTCCAGGCATTCCCCTGCGAAAAATCGCTACGCCGAACAACCAGCCCAGGCGTTGTTTGCGGAAGTTCCGGCAAGCAAAAGCGGAATCACCTGGACGCACGTAAACGGGCGCTCGGAAGACTACTACTTGCCGGAAACTACAGGAGCGGGCTGCGCGTTTCTCGACTACGACAACGACGGCTGGATGGACATCTACCTGATAAACAGCGGCAAGTGCGACTTCTACGATCCGAAACCTCCGCTTCGCAATGCTCTGTACAAGAACAATCGCGATGGAACGTTCACTGACGTGACGGAACAAGCGGGCGTCAGGGGAAACAGCTATGGGATGGGTGCGGCGGTTGGGGATTACAACGGTGATGGCTATCCCGATTTGTACGTCACCCAATACGAGCGTTGCATTTTGTATCGAAACGACGGTGATGGCACTTTCTCGGACGTCACGGAAGAGGCTGGCGTGGCGGCGCCAGGGTGGGCTTCGAGCGCGGTTTGGTTCGACTACGATAATGACGGCAAGCTCGATCTTTTTGTCTGCCGCTTCGGCAACTCCGGCAAGTCGGAAAACAAGTACTGCGAGGACGCACAAACGGGGGAGCGGTCTTACTGTATACCGACTGTCTATCCCCGCGTGCGCAGCTGGCTTTTTCACAATAACGGCGACGGGACCTTTAGGGACGTCTCCGAGGAATCTGGAATCGCCAAGTCTTTGGGCAAAGCCTGGGGCGTGGTAGCCACAGACGTCAACAACGATGGCTGGATGGATCTTTTCGTAGCCAATGACACGGTCGAGAATTTTCTATTTCTAAACAAGAAGAACGGAAAATTCACAGACATTGGCCTGGAGTCCGGCGTGGCCTTCAGCCAGGAAGGGCGGCCGCGCTCCGGGATGGGCGTGGACTCGGCTGATTTCGATCAGGACGGATGGCAGGACCTTTTCGTCACGAATGTGGACCACGAGATGTATTCCATCTACAAAAACAACCACAATCTGACATTTGACGACATCACGGGACCGATGGGCATCGGCCGAGTAACGAGGTTGATGAGCGGATGGGGGCTGAAATTCTTCGACTACGACAACGACGGGAATGTGGACCTTTTTGTTGTTAACGGTCACCCGGACGATAAGATCGAACGGCATCTCAGCCACGTTATGTACAAAGAGCCGTTGCTTCTGTTCCACAACACGGGACACCAATTCGAGAATGTCAGCGCTTCGGCCGGCCCGGCGTTTGCCCAGAGCCTTGCGGGGCGCAGCTTGGCGATCGGTGATTTTGATAACGACGGCGCTGTCGACGCCCTCGTTACCTCCAATGGAGGCGCGCCTGTGCTGCTGAAAAATGTCGCAGCCACGGGAAATCACTGGCTCGGCGTGCGGCTGATTGGCAAGAAAGCCAATCGTGACGCCGTCGGGGCAAGAATTAGCTGGCAGGCGGGCGATCTGAAGCGCACGCGGCTAAAAGTCGGTGGCGGCAGCTACCTTTCCTCACACGACCCCAGAGAAGTCTTGGGCGTCGGCGCACGAACCAAAATCGATCGGCTGGAAATTCGCTGGCCACAGCCGAGTGGCCGCGTCGAGACCTTCACGGATCTCCCCATCGATCGCTACATAACCATCGTCGAGGGCGCGGGTATTAGGTAGAGCGCCATGAAACTGGTGCGGTGATTTCCCGATCATGAGCTTGGGGATGCCGAGCAGGGTCCGCGTCAAGGCTCGGGGGTCGGATTTCCTAGGTTGGGCTCGAGCGACGGCTGGTGAGAGCGTTCCCCGCAAGCAATCGCCAGCAAGCCCGTTCCGGGGACTTTCTCTTCGGTTTGAAGGCTTCTTCGCGTTCATTCGCGGGGCTATTTCGTGATTTCCAATCTGGAGGAAAGACCTTGGGTGGAGTCCGGTGCGATCCACAAAGTAAGCTTCGCTGGTTCAGCGGCAAACTCTTGCTGATCATTCCAAATCGCAAACGCTTCAGGGCCCAGGAGAGATGTCACTTTTTTCGTCTCGCCGGGCGCGAGCGTAATGTGTTGAAATCCGGCCAGTGCGCGGACCGGCTGCGCGACACTGGTTCCTTGCAAGCGCAGGTAAATCTGCACTGTCTCGGTGCCTGCTCCGGGCCCGGCGTTTGTGATGTCCGCGCTGGCGGTGAGCAGGCAGCCTAAACGCGGCGATGGACGCCCTTGCGGATATTCCCAAGCAGATAATCGCAGCTTCTCATGGCAAAAGCCACGATCGGCATAGTCGTCGTTTTATCCGTGGGACTTGGGAAAATGCTGGCATCGCAGATATAAAGATTCGGAACATCATGGGTCTGCGCCCATTTGTTGGTGACGGAGGTCTTGGGGTTCGCTCCGAAGCGGCAGACGCCCGTTTCGTGGAGGCTGGTGCCGGGACGATTTGGTTCGCTGTCGGCACCCCACATTTCGCCGCCCATGGCTTTGAACAGATCGATCATCATCAGCTTGGAGTGCTCCCACATGAGCAGCTCATTCTCGCCCCACTGAAAGTGGAAGCGGAGCTGGGGGATTCCGAAGATGTCCTTCTTGACGGGGTCGGTGTCCACGAAGTTGGTCGGGCTCGGCAAAGAAGGTGCCTGAATTAAGGCGCCAATGGGAGTCGGGTAGTAGCGCCTGATATTGCGCTTGTATTCCGAACCAAAACCTTCAATCTGGTTGTAGTAGCCTGGAAATTCTCCACACCCTCCACCAACGTAGACCGAATAACCGCGAATGAATTTTTCCTCACGCGGGTTTCTCAAGTTCTGCCAACGCGGCATCCAGGCGACGGTCGAGTCCGCGATATTGTCTGGCGTGGCTGGTTGGCCCAGGAGCTGCGGCAGGTATCCAAAGCCGGGACCACCGTACAAGTGATCGCAAAGATTCCGACCCAACTGTCCGCTGGAGTTGGCAATGCCGGAAGGCCAATGGCGGGACTTTGAATTCAACATGATGTGGGCGGTTTCCAGACAGGACGCGGCTAACACCACTACCTGGGCGTAAATTTCGACCTCTCTCTTGGTGGTGCGATCGATATAGGCCACGCCTTTGGCCAGCCCGTTTTCGTCCACGAGCACGCAGCGCACCAAGGCGTTGGTCAGCAAGGTAAGATTCTTCGTCGCTTCGGCATCCGGGATCGTGAACCAGGTCGGAGAAAAGAATGCTCCGACGTCGCAACCACGGGTACAGTTGCCACAGTAGTGACAAGCGGGATGCCCGTTGTGGGCGACGGTGAGCTGGGCGCAGCGGTCCGGTAGATAGGGCACCCCGATTTTTTCCGCACCTTTCTGAATTATGTAATCGATGCAGCGCCAGGGAATGCGCGGCAGATAATCGCCATCCGGATTGCTGGGACGATTCTGAACGGTGCTAGCAACGCCCATGTACCGCTCTGCCTTGGAAAACCAAGGCGCAATCTCCGCATAGTCCACCGGCCAATTCTCGCCGAAGCCGTCCAAATCGGCAGCTTTGAAATCGATATCGCCAAAGCGCGCCGAAGAGCGACCCCAGAAATTGGCTTTCCCCCCGGTTGCTTTGCAGCGTTTCCAGTACCAATCGGTGCCGGGCGCGTTCGAGTAGGCCACGTCGTGCTCGAAAAGGTCGTGACCTTCGCTGTATTCTGACTCTTCAACCGAATAGGGCTCCTGATGAGCCTTGCCCTGGAGCCTCAAAGGATCTCCAAATCCCCGATATTTCAAGTCATAAACTTGGCGGTGCAGACGGTAGTCTTTAGCGGGCTCGAGCCGCGGGCCAGAATTGATAGCGCACACGCGAAGGCCTGCTTCGCACAGCATCTTCATCGCTGTCCCGCCCCCGGCACCTGTTCCAACGACAACAACATCAAATTTCTCGACGGGCACAGACCGCTCCTTTCTGACCCGCATTAGACGGGGCCGCTGCCGGTGAGCCAGCCTGTTCGTGAAGATGAATGTGCTCGGGATCGTTGGGATGATTGCACCCTGGCATAGAAGGCCATACCACGCGAAGACCTGGATAGCCTAGGCTCTCCAGACCAATTCTCGTCGTGTAATAACCGACGACGGTATAGTCGCGCAGCAACCGAAAGAACTCACGGCCGCTCTCGTTTGTGGGCTTGAACTTGGCCTTGTAAGCCAATTCCTCCAGAAAACTTTGCTGCTGCTCCGGCAGGCAATCCATGAAGCCGCGGCCGAATTCTGATTTGCAGCGCGCGTTCATCCAATCGAGGCCTGATAGGAAACGGTTTTGGGCCTCGTTGCCCAACTCTAAGGCGTCGTCGGTCGAACGCACATCTCGATTGGCGGTGATCGGAACGCGATTCGCAACCATGAAGTCAATGAACTCCGCCACCCCGGCTTCTTTGGCGCCCGGTGTGTCATCTGCGGGAATGATCATCTCAGTCAGATGCTCGAGCATCCGGTACTTTGGCGGGGGAAAGAACAAGGGCTTGAACGGTTCGAGCTTCGTTTGGGCCGATCCTGAGATCGTTGAAGTTACATGATCCGGAACGCAGGCAAAGCACCATTTGCTGAATCCGGGATAGGTACCCGCCACTGAGGCGATGGCAATGAAGCGAAGGATTTGCCGCCGTTCTATGTTTTGTCCACCCATTGGATCTCCTAGGAAGCGTTGCTGCAACTCGGTGCTGGCTTACCAATGCGAGGATGTTACGTTAAGAAACGTCTTCAGGAAATGCCTTCGAGCAGCTCCGATACTGAGGATACCGTTCCGAAGAGTTCGGAAGCGAGCAGTGGGCGACCAGCTTCCCACGAGGCACCTGGCGAACGCGAGCGGCCTTGGCCGCCGCTCTTGTCGACTCTCATCTACAATTCGCGAGATGCCGTGCTGGTCGATGCCTTTATCACTCTGGAGCGGGCCCGGGCCCAGGCTGATTCTGTAAGGTTGGTCCGTCTAGCTTTGTTCTGCGTCACAATGCATGGCATTGGACCTAGTTCGGCAACATTTCCCCACCCAACTTGGACCTAAGTCATTGGGGTGAACCACAGATCTTGACAGGTACCGCCCAAGTCGATTAAGCAATCGAAGTCTGCGCATCTATCGCCCTTTCTCTCTAAGGTGCGGCGGAGCCTTCCCGAGCTGAGTCGAGATGCACTCTAGCAGTAATACGGAGGGCGGGAATTGTAAATTCAGTGAAACCGCCGCGTTCAACAAAAGGCACAGAAACACAGCAGCGTTCCTCGGGAGATTCTAATCGAACGTTGGTGAAGCGGCCTTTCACTTGAACTTGCACGTTGTCTGGCTGGCTGGCGTAGTTCACAAGGTATAACGTAACGTCGGGACGATTTGGCTCGCGATAGCCGGTTACGAGTGTGGTAAGTGAGTTCCACAAAGCGAGGGCTGACCGCTCTCTGCCGATTAAACGGCGCAGGTCACGCGCGAAGTTCTCCGGATCGACAACCGGCTCGGCTAGTTCGACTACTTGGCCTGCGCCGATGGAGTAAACGGTCGTGCGAGATTCCTGGCGAAGCGGCGGAGCCGAGTGCCAGGGAAATTCATCGTGGGTATTTACGAAAATGACGATCCCGCCACTCGCAGCAAAGTCACGAAGCAGCGCGACCGCTTCCTTGTTCAAAGGGCAAAAGACCACGACAGAGTTCCAGCTAGCGAGGCGCGCCAGCGTGAGACTCGCGGGGCGAACGGACTCGAAGGCAAGATTATGACGCGACATCAGATTGATGGCCTCGTAGCTGGCCCGCACGTCATCGATGATGACACCGAGATTGACCACCGGCAGCATCCTCTCCGTTGCCGCGTGAGAGGAGAAGTCCAGGTAGGGCATGATGGCTTTCCAGAGCGTCCAAGCCCGAGGATCGCCCGCGACGAGCGCCCTTTGCAGCGAGCCGGAAAGATCGATGGTGACGTCTGAGCGGATTGCGTCGGCTTCGGCAATCGCCACTAGATAGGCATCGGCATCCGGGTGCCATGCATCAGGCAGAGCTCCCGACATGTCCCAGTGAAAATCGTAGATGATCGGAAGTGAGTGCGGATCCGTAGCTTGCGCGAGCCTGACCAAAGCGAAGTTGGTATCGAGCCAAGGCTGGGAGGAAGGACTTGAAACTTGCAGGACGCCGTCACGTTCGATCACCAAACGTCCTTTCATTTGCGGCTGTTTTCCCCCGGGGACCAGCATGCGGAATGTCAGGCTCTTATGCGCAGCGAGGTAAGCACGAAGCTGTTCGGCGGCGGGAGATTGGCTTGAAGGAGCAGTGTTGGTGACGATCACGCCCGTGACTGCTGCGCGATCCGCAGAAACGACGGCGGCGGCGAGGTCTTTCGATTCACACTGTAGAAAAACGCGGTAACCCTGAGAGTGGAGTTCGGCGGCGACCGATAGATCCCGCAACGGCCAGAGCAAGACTACATCCCGGATCCCTGTTTTATCGGCGGGAGGCAGGGGCGATGCCTCCACGCGAAAAAAGACTTTCGCGGTTGCGGGGGTGCCCGCGGCAATCGAACCAAGAAACAGCATGCAGAGGAACGATATGCGCTTCATGGGAGCAATTCGTTCGCAGCTTTTGAAGTTGCGGCGATTCTATTTTTCAGTGGCGAGACCTGGATCGGATGGTTCTCTCCGGTCAGAAAGAAACTGACGCCGTCGCCGACAATTGTTCGCTGGCCATCAGAATCGATCCACATGGCAGACACGCTATGTAAAGTCTTCACCAAGGCCGCCCCTTTCGCGGGGCCTAGCAGAAGCAGTGTGGTTGAGAGGGCATCTGAGGCAGTGGCGGACGGCGCGGTAACACTGATCGCATATCGTGTTTCGAGGGGCTTGCCCGTCCCGGGAACGATGATGTGGCCGGGGGCATCCCCTTGAAGCGAGCTCGGAGCGCTCTGCTCGGAGGTCGAGACGCTGTCATTCCTCAACATCACTTCGGGCCCAAGCTTGCCGGAGGGGTCTCGCAAACGAACGCGCCATGCATCGCCTCCGGGCGGCGCGCCCAAAGCGTAGATGGTGCTGCCTCCAGCGTCGATGTAGGCGCGGTGAATACCACTGGCGTTTAGTACTTCTGCTGTGCGATCGACCGCGTAGCCCTTCCCGATAGCACCCAAGTCCAGTCGCATGCAATCCGAATGGAACTGAATGCCGTCGGGCGGTGTCAATTCGATTTTCTGATATCCGACACAACGCAGGGCAGAAGCCTTGTCAGCGGCAGTAGGCGAGGGTCCGCCGGCAAGAGCCGCTTTCCATAGGTCGACCAGTGGCCCCACGCTGATGTCAAACTGGCCGTCGGAATGACGCGAGTAAAAGAGCGACTCTTCGATGACTTCGTAAAGCTCGCGCGGAATACGGACCGGCTGAAAATGCGCAGTTCGGTTCATCCGGCTCAGGTCGCTTTCCGGCTTGTAGTTGCTCATCATACCGTCGAGGCGGACAACTTCATCAAGAGCAGTGCGCGCAGCAGCATCCGCGCGCGGCAAGTCTTCATCGTAGATCACGATTTCAAAGACCGTACCCATTGCATAGCGCTTCTGGTGGACAAACGAGCCGTTCTGGGGCGAACACAGGATTACTGGGAGCGGCAGCATAGCCAAAGTCAGGGACGGCAAAGCCACGGATTTAAGCCAGTGCATAAACGCTGCCTTCCATGCTGGTCAAATAAACCGCCGCCTCTGTAATTACCGGCGCGGATTGCAGCGAATTTCCGAGGCCGGCCCGCCAGAGAATCTTACCGTCGGCCAGGTTCAGCGCGTAGGTCATTCCCGACTGGATCCAGACTGTACTTCCACTGATTACGGGCGGTGCGGTGATGGCTTGGCCGAGACGCTGCGCCCATATCACTTTTCCGGTCTGCACGTTGAGCGCGCGGAGGACGCCGGCCTTACATCCGAAGACAACAAGGTCGCCAGAAATCGCGGGCGACGAGGTGATACCCAACTCGGCTTCGTACTGCCAACGAATGGCCCCGTTCACCGTGTCGATCGCATAGAAGAAATAATCGAGCGAGCCCAAAAACAACGTTTCTTTCGCAACCGCTGGCGAGCTGTCGATGCCGTCTCCAGTGGGCGTCGTCCAGCGAATGTCACCGGATTTTGCGTCCATGCAGTAGACGCTGCCGTCGCTGCTGCCTACGAAGACCCGTTGTCCCGCGATGCATGCCGTCGAGTAGATTTTGCCCCCCAGCTCGCGTTGCCATTGCAGCGTCCCGTTGGCAGAATTCACCGCCTGCATGTGGCCATTTGTGTCGCCGAAGAAGATCGTGTCTTTCGAGACGATCGCCGAGGTCCAAACCTCCCCGGCGGTTGGCACATCCCAAGTCTTGGTGCCACTGCTCGAATCAATCGCATACAAAGTGCCGCCGTCACAAGTGACAAGAACTTGCCCTGAACTCAGTGAGGGCGTTGAGTGGATCGGCGCCGTAGTTTTGAACCGCCATCGCACTTTGCCGGTGTGAGTGTCGATCGCATTGAGAAAGCCGGCCAGAGAACAGACATAGAGGAGTCCGTCGTATAAGATCGGGGCGCCCCTCACTGAGCCCTCCACGCTAGCCTGCCATAGAGATTTTCGGGGAGCTCGCCACCGCTGCGGGAGTTGCCCGCCGCTGCGCCTATTGTCGCAGAGCAATGTGGGCCAGTCGCTCACTACTTTTGCTTGAGCCTCACAACGAAGTCGGTCGCGTCCATCAGCCAACACCGAGCACACGATGATCGATTCTCTTAAGGTCGGAAGTGCCCAAGCCGAGCTTTCCTGCCGCGGCGATGTGATGGGGCTGGCGGTAGAACAAATTCTTAGTGGCATCCTCGTAAAATTCGTCACCATTGTCGGTCAGGCTTTTGGGATCGCGTGACCACACGCTCGGCGCACCTTCTTTGCGGCGTTTCGCCTCAATTTTTTCAAGTTCAATGGTGTCCATTGCAACGGGGTCCGTGCCGACCATCAGTACGCCCGCGGGAAAAATAAACTTCGGGTTCTGATTTAGCGGCCCCCCGTGCCAAAGCATTCTCATGCCGTCCATAATGTGAAGCGCGGCCTTCGAGCGCAGGGGCTCAACCGAACACATGATTCCAATCAACGGGTCCGTAAAGGAAAATGGGCGGCGGTGAGAGCGATCCACGTTGTTGAACGTTCCATAGCCAATGTTTTTTAGACACCCGGTGACCCCCGCCGCGGAGTGATCCTTCATCGTGGGAACGTTGATGATCTTCGTTAAACTGGAAGATACAATACTGGCCATGTAAGAGCGTGTTTCCCATTCGCCAAAAAAGTTCGCCTCGCAATATATATTCGAATCGTAACCGGAGGCATCCAGCTTGCGTTCTTCTACGCCGATGACGCGCACACCCATGGGCACAAGCGTTTGGTAGCTGCCGACGTCAATTTCGTAGGCATAACGATCGTAGACATGAATGTTTTGCACTGGAACCCCGACCGATTGCACCCCAGCGACAATTTCCCTCACGATTTCGGGGGAAGAGCAGCAGGCCGGAGCTCCTGACGGATTGATCTTAATACCCACAATGTCGTTCGGTTCGATGAATTTGCTCCACGCCTCGCGGACGTCTGGCGCTCCCGTCAATTCGCGCAACGCACGCTCGAGCATCCGACGAATGACGGGCTGCGAAACACGATTGGCCACAATAGCATGGGGATCCGCGATTTCTACAACGCGGCCCGGAAAGAGCCCGGGCATGCGCAATGGAGAAGGCGGCGTTCCCGCCGGCTCGTTTACGTATATGGGTGGCGCGGGAGGGATGATGTCTTCGCCGTAGGCTGGCGAGGTCGCCCAGTGGTCAAGGTAAAGTACCAATCCGCCGAGGAAGGTGCGCTTGACGAACAGACGACGGTCGATCATGCGGTGTTCTCTGGACTCGAACAGGCATTTTACCAGACCGGCGGTCTCTGACGCCTCAACCTGAGTTACGCAGCAAAGGACCGTTGGAGCCGATTTGTCGTGGGCCCAAAAGCAGGTGCCGCGCAGCACGGTGATAGCTTACGCAGTCGCGAAAGGCGCGCTCGACATACACAAAATTCACGTCCGTACCTTCGTCCATCCGGAGGCACAACCCGCCATCTAAGTGGCTGCCTCGCCGAACTGACCCTTTAGTTCCACCTGCCGCTATCCCATAAGGAGCTGAAATGCCCCTCGGCGCGGGGCCGCGCAGCCAGTCCTCGAGCAGCGACGGCAATGTCCGAAGTCGTTCTGAGGTTCGGTCATGGTCGAATAACCATGAGACTGGAACCAGAGGGGTGGCTCTTGACTATTGGAGAGAACCGGCGGTATCTGTGTTCCGGTCCAGCTTGAGAACGGATACGGAACGCGGCCTAAGAAGGCGAATTGTCCACCGAAGGGAGGGCCCAACAAAAAATGAAACATACAGCAAGATCAATTCGTAAACGTCGACTTCTCGATCTTCAAGGGTTTCCGTCTGAAGGAACGGGCTAAATTCCAGTTCCGCGCGGAAGTGTGCAATATTGTCAACCAT